>SWCD01012800.1_pt2 | contig 43390 bp, 27 predicted proteins | sample 4693011 | NCBI WGS metagenome assembly SWCD01 (sample SAMN10267278, study PRJNA491770) | bioreactor metagenome | isolation source: DHS bioreactor inoculated with marine | place: Japan: Omine Ridge, Nankai Trough
TCAGGAAGTCCTTTCCATACCTCGCCCAGATGTTCTCGGCGATGGACAGGGGCTTCATCATCGGGACCGTGTAGGTCGGGAAGCGGCGGTCGGCGAGTTGCTCGCGCGAGCGCCAGACGTGCTCCGAGTAGCCTCGCGGGGAGACGATGACCGGCTTCACGAACTCGTCGCGGAGCTCGGCCAGACGCTCCGTCAGGTACTCCGAGAGGTAGGGGACCTGGAAGTAGATGGCGGCGACGATGATGTCGGTGCCGGGGTCCTCGTTCAGGATCCGGAGGGACTGGAGGAGGCGGTCGTCGTCGCAATCTCCGAAGAGGTCCACCGGGTTGGCGGAGACGCGCGCGGCGACCTTCTCCTCCTCCTCCGCGGAGTAGGTGCGGATTTTCCCTCCGAGGAGCTTCGCCAGGCGCTTCCTGGTCTCCGGCGCGAACTCCGCCAGCGCGAGGCCCTGTTCCGTCACCTGGTCCGCCAGCAGGATGGCGGCCCCGCCGCCGACGCCCACCACCGCCACGCGGTCGCCCCGCGCGCGCGGCTGCGACTTCAGCATGGACACGATGTTGATCAGGATCTTCGGGTCCTCGGTGAACTCCTCGATCAGGTAGAGCCCGGCCTGTTCGCAGCAGGCCTTGAAGGCCTCGAAGCTCCCGGCCAGGGAGGCGGTGTGGGACATCGTCGCCGCCGCGCCACCGCCCACGCCGCCCTTGATCACGACCACCGGCTTCTCGCGGCTGACCCGCCGGCCGACCTCCAGGAACTGCAGGCCGTCGGTCAGGCCTTCAAGATAAGCCACCACGATCTTGATCCGCGGGTCCTCGCCCATCTGGGCCAGGATCTCCGAGATCGTCACGCCGCTCGCGTTGCCGCAGGAGACCCAGCGGCCCACCGACAGCCGGTCCCAGGCCAGCATCTCGATGAGCTCCAGGCCGATGCCGCCGCTCTGTGAGATCACTCCGAGCCCGCTCGGGTCGCGGACGGAGGCGGTGCGCTGCTCGGGGATGAACATGGTGTTCAGCCCGGAGAAGTTGTCGATCACCCCGAGGCCGTTCGGGCCGATGTACACCGTGTCGTGTGCCCGGCTGGTCTCGATCAGCCGATCTTCCAGGTCCCCTCGGCCGACTTCGCGGAACCCGTCGCTGACGATCACCGCGCCCTTCCCGCCCATCTCGCAGAACTGCTCGAAGAGGTCGGCCGTGGCCTGCGCGCCGGTGGCGAAGACCGCGATGTCCGGCGTCTGGGGGAGCGCCTCGAGGCTGGGATAGCACTGCCGCCCGAGGAGCTTCTCGTGGCGGGGGTTGATCGGGTAGACGTGCTCGATCCGGCTCGAGTTCTTCAGGATGATGCCGCCCACGGTGCCGGTGCGGGACGCGCCGAGGACCGCCACCGAGCGGGGATTGAAGATCGCCCTCAGGCTCTCCATGCGGGCGGGGGAGAGGTCGGTCATGCGGGGGACGCTGACCGGCTCACCGCAGATCACGCGGGCGTCCACGATGGCGAAGCTCTCCTCGTAGACGATCACCGGGTTCAGGTCGAGTTCGTGGACCTCCGGCCGCTCGACCATGAACCGCGAGACCTTCATCGCCAGGTCGATCACCGCCTCGCGATCGAGGGGCGGCCCCCGGAAGCCTTCGAGCACCCGTCCCGCCAGGGTTTTCGCGAGCATCCGTTCCACATCCTCCCGCGTGAGAACGCCCACGCCGGGAGCGACATCCTTCAGGAGTTCCACGAAGCGGCCGCCGTGCCCGATCATCGTCACCGGACCGAAGCAGGGGTCCTGCTTCGCGCCGATCAGGAGCTCGAATCCCGGCTCGACCATGCGCTGCACGAGGATCCCGTCGAGGTCCTCGGCGCCGGCCCGCCGCGCGTTCGTGACCAGGCGGTCGTAGGCTTCCTCGAGCGCGGCTTCATCCCTGATGTTCAAGAGGACCACGCCCACATCGCTCTTGTGGATGATCTTCTCCGTGACCGCCTTCAGGACGATCGGGTAGCCGATCTCACCCGCGGCGGCCACCGCCTCCTCGCGGCTCGAAACCACGCGCCCGAGAATGGGAATCCCGTGCCCCTCGAGCAACCGGCGACTCTCCTCGAAACCGACCTGGACCGTGCTCATCCGTTCACCTCGTGGGTCATGTTCACCATTTGTCCGGATTCGGACACACTTCGCCCATCATGCTGCGAAGAAAACCGCGGTGTCCCGGCGTTCTTCCGGCGAGACGCCAGCCTAACGCATGGAGGGCGGAGACACATGCCGGATCGGATCAAGTACGGGCTGCTCGCGGATCAGACCACCGCCGGTGGGATCAGGTTCGGCTGTGCGCTCCTCCTGATGGGCACCCTCGGGCTGGTCGCCTCCATCGTCGTCGTGATAGACGAGGGCTTCCGCCTTCCGGGCATCGTTCTTTGCTCCGCGTCCCTGCTGCTCCTGCTCGGAGGAATCCTGGCCTGGGCCATCTGGATCCGGATCAATCGGAATCGCTCGTTTCCCATGGACTTCCTCGGCACCGACAGAGAGAGAGTCCTTTTCGGCACGTGCTCCCTGCGTTGGGATCCCGATGAGGCCGAGGAGCTCGAGCCGGGCCGGTACCGACTGGCGGAGTTCTCCGAAGTCTCCGTGCAGACCGTGCCCGCGGAGCCGGACCAACAGGTCACCCTCATGCTCTTCGTCTCCGGCGGGGAGAAGAGCGGCCACTTCCAGGTGCTCGGCTTCGGGCTTCGAAACGCCGGGGCGGTCCTCCTCGAACCGTCCCTGGTCAACGTCGTGGCCCTGGATGGCGACGAGGCGATGATGGTCCGGGACCCGATGTGGGGGAGCGATGTTCCCCTCCTTCAGGGGCTGCACCGGATTGAGGCCGTGATCCGGCACTTCCCGGCTTCGCTCGCGGTCGAGGTGACGGTTGTTCCGCCCACCAGCCCCGACACGGTCTTCCGGACCGTGATGGTGGGCGCGTTCGGGCGGGTGCTGGACGCCGTCACCGACGAATGGACCCGCCGAACCGTCGAGAAGCTGCTCGAGCGCGACCTCGTCCGCGACCGCGAAACCGGCGAGAGCCTGATGGGCTTCTGCCGGGAGCACGGCTGGGGCGTTTCGCTGTCCGACTGACCGGCACCCCCCTGACGCCTGCTGAAATCCCGCCCCGCGAAGGTTAAGATGACTGGTGGACGAGTAACGGGAGGGTTTCATGAGTTTCAAGGGTGTGGCGATTTCCCTTCTCGTGGCCGTTCTCCTCGTTCTGCTCCTGCCGCCGGTCTTCGGCGGGGACCGGGACGTGGCCGAGCTGCTGTTCGAGAAAGGGGAGAAGGCCTACAAGAAGCGTGACTACGACGGGGCCGCGGATTATTTCCAGCGGGCGCTCGACGAGTTCCCCGCGTACCCCGAGGCGGCGCTCGGCCTGGCCCAGGCCCTGGAGAAAGCGGGAAAGGGGCCGGAAGCCCTGAGGGCCTACCTGCGCTGCAAGGACGAGTGCGCCAAGATCGAGAAACCCACCCGCAAGCAGAAGAAGATGTGCGATCAGGCGGAGAGGGCGATCGGGAAGCTCGGCGCGGGCTATGCGGAGCTCGAGAAGCTCGACGCCGCCTTCGTGAAGAGCTGCCTGACCTTCTCGCGCAAGTACCTGAGGCCTTCCCCGGCCTGGGCGAAGAAGGCCCTCGAAGCGGCCCACGAGATCGACCCCGCCAACTCGCTCGTGATCAGCACGCTGGACCGCGTGGAGGACGCCGGCGATGTGGGAGGCGGCGCCGGGCTCTACGAGGCCCTGATCAAGGACGACGCCCTGACCGAGTGGGACCCCGGCTGCAAGAAGGGCTTCACCTGCCTGGGCGGGATCGTCAGCGCCGACACTCCCGCCGACGGCGGCATCTCGAACGTCATCCGCACGCGTTTCGAGGGATCCTGGTCGATGAAGGCGACCTTTCGCGTGCTCGAGAAGAAGGGGCTGAAGATCTCCCACGGGCTCATGTTCGGTCGCCGTCCGGACGGTAGCGCCTGGGGGCTTCTGATCGACTGGGACGCGAGCCTCGCTCTGGTCCGGTGGGGTGGAGATGACGGGTCCGGCACGGTGGTGTTCCGCAAGCTGCCGGCCTACCGGGCGGACCGGTGGCACCAGATCCGCGTCGATGTGGAGGGCGGCAAGGTCACCGGCTACTTCAACGGCGACAAGTCCTTCACCCACGAGGAGGCCGACGGTTCGACCTTCGACGGCATGCCCGCCATCTTCGTCCAACGGGGCCGCTTCGAGTTCAAGGACGTGGGGGTGAAGAAATGAGGTGGGTCGTCGGTGTGGTTCTCCTGCTGCTCCTGCTGTCTTCCGTCTCTGCCGTCGCGGATGAGGATGCCGCCCGCTACTTCACCCGCCGGGCGCGCGATTGCCTGGCCTCGGGCGATCTGGGCGAGGCCGAGAAGCAGTTCCAGAAGGCGCTCTCCGAGCTCCCGGGCTACCTCCCGGCCATCCTCGGCCTGGCGGAGACCGCCCTCGAGAAGAAGGACGAGGCCGGAGCGATCGGCATCCTCGAAACCCTCCTCGACGAAGCCGAGAAGAACCCTCCCGACGCCGAGGGCAAGGCCGTGGTGGAGCAGGCCGAGGACCTGATGAAGAAGCTCGACCGGCCCCGCCTGGAGTACCGCAAGCTCCTGGCCGAGTACCTCGACAAGCTGCTCGCCCTGGCGCGGAAGAGCGAGAAGCAGTCCCCGGACCTGGCGGGCCGCTGCGCCGACCGGATCCTCAGGCTCAGACCGGGGCACGCCGAGGCGAAGGCAATCCTGGATCGCGTGGGCCGTCCGGTCTCCTCCTCCACGGCGGGCGCCACCCCCGCCGCCGCGGCCGCGAACGAGACCCTGCTCTTCAACGGCAAGGACTTCGCCGGCTGGGAGGGCATCTCGAACAAGTGGGCCGTGGAGAGCGGCGTCATGGTGGCCACCCTTCTCGACAACGCCTACATCGTGAACCACAAGGATCAGCAGAAGGGCGACTACACGCTCACCGTGGAGATGAGGGTCCGGGAGGCCGCCAAGTCGCCCCGCCTGGCCGTCGTATTCGGCTTCCTCGGCACCGACGAGTCCTTCGAGCTGAACGTCTTCGTGCAGTCCTTCGACCTGACCCGGAAAAAGGGCGTGGGGAACAAGGAGAAGCTCGCCCGGGCGGACCCCTTCGAGATCGTCTCGAACTACGACCAGAAGAAGTGGAACACATTCGTGATCAAGGTGGAGGGGGCCGGGGTCTTCATCACCCTGAACGGCAAGAAGCTCTTCGAGTGCGAGGCGGAGGTCGGAGCCTTCGACGGCTACCCCGGCCTGATCGTGCAGCAGTCCGTGGCGGAGATCCGGAAGTTCTCGGTGATCCGCTGAGGTCACGAAGTACCGTACTCGGCTGCTACTCGTCCTCCTCCGGCGGCTCGAGCAGCCTCCGGAGGAAGCCTCCCGGGAGTGTGCGTCTCTCCGGAGAGATCACCGGAGCCGGGATCGGGTCGCCCTCGACCGTCGCCAGCGCCTCGAGCCGATACCGGTCCGTGCCCGTGACCACGATCCCGTCGCGGACGCCGGGGGGAGCATCCGGGTCCACCTCGATCCGGAACGACGGCCGGCCCCCGGCGATGGTGTCGCCGGGGCGTTCGTGAGCCGCTACCCCCCTCCCCAGGTGAAGCCGGGACACTCCGGGCACCCAGGGAGTACCCCCGAGTCCGAGGACCGCGTCACGAGTCTCTCCCTGCTCGAGAGTGAGGCCCGGCTCGGCCTCCTCATCTGAAGCGGCCTCCTCCACCCGGATGGTGAGAATCGCCGTGCGCAGAAACTCCGGGACGTGGCCCTCCTGGTCCTCGTCGTCCGGCGTCGGGGCCAGGTCCCATCCCGAACCCTGCGCCGGCGAGAGCCCGCGACTGTCGGCGACGCAGTGCACCGCGTATTGCCCCGCCTTCGCCGCCGGGAACTCGGCCTCGTACCGGCCCCCGCTTCCCTCACTCTGAAAGTCGATCTCGGTCAGTTCGCCGTCCGGATCCTCGACTTCCGCCCGACACCGGTAGCCCGAGACGATCCGCTCCGGGAGGACCCTCTCCTCGCGGATCATGAGCGCCGACGCCTGCACGGAGAGAGTCACGGTCTCGCCCACCCGGTAGCTCTGTCTGGCCGCCGTCAGTACGAGGTGCACCCGGCTCTCCCGCACGGAAACGATCACGGTCCGGTTGCGATCCGCCGGGTTTCCCCGCAACGGCCCCGCAGTCGGGATGCGCACTTTCCAGGTCCCCTCCGCCGGACTCCGGACGCGTCCCCCCGCCGCTTCGACGGCCTCGGGGGCGCTGTCGGGGGCGGTCAACTCGAAGCCGACCCTCTTCCCTCGACCGTCCAGGACCTCGAAGTGAGCCTCCGCGACTTCCCGTTCGATGTGGGTCTCGATCTCGAGATCCGGGCTGCCGGGCAGCCCCGGAAGGCTCGGCGACCAGGTGCCGGGGATGCCCGCGGCCACCGTGACCAGGGCCTCGTCCGGATGAGTCATCGCGTGGAGTTGGGCCATGGCGCCGGCAAGTGAGCGGTTCCCGCCGGGCCAGAATCTCCCCACACAGAGATACGTCCCGCCTGTGGCCTGACAGAGAGCGGAAAGCCGGGTCACGTCCGCGTCGAGACCGATGGCCAGTCCGACCACCCGGATGCCCGCCCGGAGCAGCCGGGGGATGAGGTCCAGCGGCTCCGGGTCGCCGGAGTGCCGGCTGCCGCTGATCAGCACCACGACCTGCGAGCAGGCTCTCGTGCCGCCGGCGGTCATCATGTCGAGCGCCTTCGTGAGGGCGCGCCCCATGTTGGTGCCGGCGACGGCTGCAGGCTCGATGGCGTCGATCTGCTCCTCGGCCGTCAACAGGGTCGAGGGGCGGATCTTGACCAGCCCGTAGGCCTGGACGCCCCTCGCGAAAGCCACGGCGCCGTAGCGCTCGTCGGATCGCGCGCGGCGGGCCCAACGCTTCAGGGAAGCCCGAAGCGGCGCCCAGGCCCAGGGAGCGGATTCGAAGAACGCCGTCGAGCGGTCGATCGCCAGCACGAATCGCTCCTCCGGCTCGAGCACCGTCCAGCCGATCGTAGCGGGAGACGTGACCGGGGGCACCGGGTCCGGAAGGTTCTCCGGCAGCACCAGGTCCGGGTAGTGATCGACCATCTTGGCCCAGCAGGAGGTGCCGGCGTAGGGCTCGGGCCCTGAGTTCTTGTAGTACTCGGACTGCACGGTGTCGTGAGGGACATCGTCCCATTGGGGCTCGGGATCATCGACGCCACAGTTCCACCCCGAGCAGCCCCTGTCGTGGTTGCATTCCACGCAGAAGTCGGTGACCGTCCCGTCGTAGCGGATCGGACCGTCGTAGTAGTCTCCGTCGTCCCAGAGGCCTTCCATGATGCAGGCTCCGGGCAGCCGGGGCGAGACCGTGGGGTTGGCGGCAATCTCCTCCGGGGTGGGGGGTCTCCGGCCGATGCAGGACGCCGGGCCGCTCCCGATGCCCTTGGTGTACTCGTCCCGCAGGCCGTAGAGGTAGTGCCCCAGCTCGTGCAGGATGGTGAAGGGATGCCATCGTTCGTCGTGCATCAGCTCGACATGGGTCCCGGGCAGCCAGATCCTGGCGTTGGCGGTGGAGGTGCCGGTGTCCTCGAAGAGCCACAGGTCCGCAACTCCTCCACCGCGGCGATCGGGGCAGATGAAGATCTGCCCGAGCTGGTGCTGCCCGTCCGTCGCGAAGAAGAGCATCTCGGACGCCCGCTGCATGGCGATCTTCCACTGGGCCAGATGCGCCGTGGTGCCGTAGCGGACGGACAGGATGAGGTCGAATCGCCCCTCCGCGGGGAAGAAGATCCCCATCACACTCCCCCTCTCATCCGGATGGACTGCGGCTCGCCCTACTCGTCGTCAACGGTGGTATGGGGCACAACCTTCGTGTCCGGGAACGGATCATCGATGTTGTGCACCGCCAGCCCCTCGCCGCAGAGGGTCGGAATGGTCTTCCCGGGCGGCACGCCGCACCAGAAGGTCGCCGACCGCAGGACGTAGGGCGGGTAGGCCGCAAGCTCGCAGAACCGGACGTGGGGAACCACCGGGTTCCCGGCTTCGTAGGTGAACCGGCAAACAGCCTTCTTCACGCCCGCCACATCCTCCTTGTTCAGGACCCAGGTCACCTTCTGCTGGTTCTCGACGTCTCCCAGAACGTACGGCGAGTTCCACAGGGTGTACTCCTCCCCCTGCTCGTCCACCCCGGTCAACTCCATGGTCACATTCTTGACCAGAGCGCCGCTGACGTTGAAGAACTCGAAGTGGTCGAACTTCTTGACGGTCGCTTCGGAGTCTCCCTTGTCGGGCTCCGAACCGTCGCCTACCAGATTGAACACGGCCAGGCCGAACCCGATCACCCCGATCCAAACGAGCACCCACAGCAGCCGGTGTGCCTTCTGCTTTTCCTGCAAGTTCATCCGTTCCTCCCCTTACCTGCAAACAACTCCCCAAACGTGCGCCCCCGCCGCTGCGTCTGATTTCCAGGATCACCCCACAGCATCGTGGATTTCGCGATAGTTCGCCACTCCATTCAGGAGTGTCTCCTGTTCCGCGGGGGACATCAGTGCGATGAAGCGGCGCAGCTGATCCCGGGCCCGGGCCAGGTGATCGGGATTGCCGCCGGCCTTCCACAGGGCGAACCAGGCATCGATGCGTTCGTGGGGCTCGAGACGACTTTCCAACTCGATGAGTTGCACGGCGACCTGTTCGGGATCCTCTTCTCCCGCCAGCGCGAGTTGGCAGGAGGACAGGGCCCGCAATTGGGGAGTCCCGGTCTCTTCTCCCATCCGCAGGGCTTCCCGCAGTCTCGCTTGTGCCTGATTTGTCTTCCCCTCGTCGAGGAGGTGAGTCCCGCGGGCCAGATGCGCCCACGCGAGAGAGGTCCGGCTCTGAACCTCGCTCAGGATGTCGACGGCCTTCTCACCGAGTACCCGGGCACGAAGGGGATGCCCTCTCCGATGCTCCACGCCCCCGAGGTGGTAGAGCGCAAGGCCCTCCGTCGCGCGGGCACTGACGCCACGCGAGAGTCGCACCGCGCGACGCAGATACCGTCGCGCCTCGTCGTTCTCCCCAAGCTGGCGGTGGATCGCGGCGATATTCACCAGACAACCCGCGACCCCCTCCTGATCCCCGAGCTCCTCGCAGATCCGTTCGTTCTCTGCGAAGTGATGCCTGGCCTCGTTCAGGTGGCCGAGCAGGCGCAGGGAATCCCCGAGATTGCAGCTGGCGATGGCCACGCCACGCCGATAGCCGATGTCGCGGTTGATCGTAAGCTGCCGGGAGTGCATTGCGGCCGCCTCCCGAAAGAGCCCCTGATCGTCGAGGAGGAAACCCAGCAAGCCGGTCAGCGTGGACTCGGCTCGTCGATCGCCCAGTTCCCGGAAGATCTCGAGCGCCCGCTCGTACGCGGCCCGGGCCTGAACCGGCTGCCCCTGCTGCCAATCGAGCAGACCGAGGTTCCCGGTGGCCGCGGCCACGCCGGGCATGAAGCCCGCCTGCTCTGCGATCTCGAGGGCCCGCTCGTAGTTGACGCGAGCCTCCTCCGGCTGTCCCACTCGATCCTGGTGGCTCCCCAGATGGAGCAGGGTCTTGATCAGGGCCTCCGCATCTCCACTCGCCTCCGCATCGCGAACCGCGGAGAGGAACAAGGGCCAGGCTTCCTTCCCTCGGCCGAGGGCATCGAGGAGTCGGGCCATCTTTCCGCGCAGGTTCGCCTGGCGGGAGAGGTCCCCCAGCTTCCCGGCGAGATCGAGAGCCTCGGTCAGCACGTCCTCGAGTTGCTCGTACCGGCCTCGCAGATCCAGGATCGCAGCCGCGCGCGTCAGGAGGTCGAGTCGCTCGATTCCCGTGATGAAATCGAACTCCAGGGCCAACCTGAGGAGTTCCAGCGCCCGTTCGGGCTGGTACGTCCCCTCGAGGTGGTCCAGGGCGGGAACGAGGTGCGGTGCCGCGCGAGCCGGCTCACCGCTCTTCAGGAAGTGCCCGCAGATATCGGTAGCCAGGGCTGCACCACAGGGCAGATCCCCCTTCGCCCGGACTCGCTCCAGGGCCGCGCCGAGAATCGCGTGGTATTCGGAGCGGAGGGCCTCCGGCAGTTTCTCGTACAGGCGGTCCCGGACGTGCGGGTGGTCGAAGGTGAACTGGCGGCCCCGCGACCGGATCAGACCGGAAACCCGCTCGATTCTCGCGAGATCCCGCAGCACGCGGATGCGGGGCAACTCGAGCGCGTCGGCGAGCGTCACCGGGTTGAACTCCACCCCACAGCAGGCCGCCACTTCGAGGAGGGATCGGTCATCCTCGTCGAGCACCGCGAGCCGGGCCTTAACGAGGCGCACCACCGTGGAGGGAATCGTGATCTCCTCCACACGTCCCTTGACGATCCACCTTCCGCCCCGCGCGGGGAGGAGGTCTCCGGCCTCCTTCAAGGCACGCAGGATCTCGAAGACGAACAGCGGGTTGCCGGCGGATTCGTGCGCCACCCGGTGCGTGAGTTCGGCCACGGTGGCGGGGGATTGCAGGGCCTCCGTCAGCAGCGCCTCGACCGCCTCCGGAGTGAGTCGGTTGAGCTTCATGCTCGTGACCTGCGGCAGGCGCTCCAGATTGGCCCACCAGTTCTTGTCCAGGCCCGGCCAGCTCGTCCCGATCATCAGCACCGGGTGATCCCGCAGCGCCGGGACCAGGGAGGAGAAGAACGAGAGGCCCTCCGACGGGGCGAATTGGAGGTCGTCGATCAGGAGCACCGTCGGGTGCTCCTCCGCCAGCGCGCGGGTGGCGTGCACGAAGGCCGCCTGAAGGGAGTCCATGGTCAGGCGCTCGGCTTCCTTCGGCGCCGGCTCTGCCCGCAGCATGGCGGCAAACGCCGGCACGAGAAGCGGGGTGATCCGCAGGTAGCGCATGAGAGTCTGGTCCAGGCCCTCCGTCCCGAAGTGTTCGAGGTAGGCCGAGGACCACGCGCCGAGGGCGGTGGCTGCCCCTCCGGGCGGATAGGCGCCGAAGAGGAAGTTCAGCTCCTCCCCCTCCTCCCGGAGTTGCCGCACGAGTTCGTCCACCAACCGGGACTTGCCGAGGCCCGCTTCCCCCTCCAGCAGGACCACCGCGCCGTTTCCCCCCAGAACGCTCCGGTAGATGCCCTGAAGCCGTTCGAGATCCCGGTCCCGACCGTGGACCTCCGTCTCCCGGGGAAGCCGAAGCCTCCGAAACATCTGCCGCGACTCCTCCCGGCCGGCCTTCAATCGATCCGCCCACCAGGTGGAGGTCTCGTCCCGTTCGATGACGTCGAAGAGTTCCTCGGCGGAGGCGAACCGGTCCTCCCGATCCTTCTTCAGGAGGGTGTGGACCAGTTCCTCGAAGAACGGCGTGAGGTTCGGCTCGATCTCCCCGGCCCTTCGAGGCTCCTCATCCACCAGCTTCGCGAGGACTTCCATCCAGTCGAGGCCGGGATGAGGATGTCGACCGGTCGACAGCTCGTAGAGAATGACCCCCAGGGAGAAGAGGTCGGCGCGGCAGTCCACTTTCTTCCGCGAGACCTGCTCCGGTGCGGCGTAGAGCGGCGTCCCCGCGAAATCCTCGGGCCCCGAGATCCGAAGCGTCTCCTCCGCCACGCGAGCCACGCCGAGGTCCATGATCTTCACTACGTGATCCGCCGTAATGAGCACATTCTCGGGCTTCAGGTCGCGGTGAATCGCTCCCTTCTCGTGAATGGCGACGAGACCCCCGGCGACTTCCCTGGCGATGTGGCGACAGAGCTCTTCTCCGACCCGGCCGAGCTGGTCCAGAAGCTGGCGCAGCGTCTGGCCCTCGACGTACTCCATCACCAGGAAGTGGACCTGCTGGTCGGCCACGGCCAGCGCGTCGGCATCGTAAGTCCGCACGACGTTCGGATGGTTCACCGAGCGGCCCAATTCGCCCTCGCGCAGGAAGCGCTTGAAGAAGCCGGGCGATGCGAGCAGGTGGGGATGAACGACCTTCAGGGCCACCGTCTCTCCTTCGCTCGCGAAGGTGGTGTCCTCCGTCAGCACCGCGCGATACACCCTGCCCATTCCGCCGGTGCCGAGCTCAGCTTCGATCCGGTATGGCCCGAGTCTTCTCCCCAGCATGAGCCCAAGTAGAACCGCTGTCGGGATTCATGGCAAGGGGCCGGCCCGCACTGTCAGCAGCCCGGCTGCGAACTCAGGAGGTGTTCAGACCGAGTTGGATCGCCAGCGCCCGGTCCAGCGCCATCCGTTCGCCCTTCGAGAGGCAGCCCAGTCGCCTTGCGATTCGGCCCCGGGAGACGGTGCGGACCTGATTTGCCACGGCCCGGGAGGGTTTCTTCAGGCCGCTTTCCGGGGAGTCGATCCTTGCTTCGTAGGGCCGAAGGCCACGGTCCCGCAGACCGGTGATCGGCACGACCTGGAGCACCGCGTCGAACCGGCAGGCGGCGGCGTTCGACACCACGACCGCGGGCCTGGTCTTGCGGACCTCGCTCCCCTCGGCTGGATCGAACCGGACGAGGACGACCTCTCCCCGCTTCGCCGTGGTCATTCCGGCATCTCGGCATCCGTCGACGCCCACTCGGCATTCAGGCGAGCCGTCTCCTCGGCGTCTTCGCTGTAGGCGTCCTCCAAATCCCGCTCGAGAGCGCGGGCGCGATACTCCTCCACCGCCTCGGCGACGAGCAGGCTGGCGTTCGGAGCCGACCGGATGTATTCGGCGATCCCCGGGTCAACAGAGATGGTCAGGCGTACTCTCTTCATGTGGACTGTTTCCGCGTATCAATAGTATGAAGAGTATTACGCAGGATGGTCCGCAAGGCAAGCGTCCTTCATCATGTCTCCGAGCGGTTTCCGTGGAGGGCCGACCGCCGTGTCGGCCGCAACTCACCCTGCCGCCTCCCCCTTGGGATTGCGCGTTGGCGCGCCCTCCTGAATCAGTTTCCCTTTCCCCTGAATCCGAGCAGGCGCCGACGGCGCGGCGCCCTCCAGCCGGGGCAGGCTCCTCAGCCGACGACGGCCTTCAAGCACGCCCCGGTGTGCGAGCCCTTGACCTTCGCCACCTCTTCGGGCGTCCCCGTCGCCACCACCTCGCCGCCGGCGTCGCCGCCTTCCGGGCCGAGGTCGATGATCCAGTCGGCGGTTTTGATGACGTCGAGGTTGTGCTCGATCACCACCACCGTGTTGCCTTTCTCGACGAGTCGGTTCAGCACCGCGAGGAGCTTTCTTATGTCCTCGAAGTGCAGGCCGGTGGTGGGCTCGTCGAGGATGTAGAAGGTGCGCCCGGTCTGCCGCTTGGCGAGTTCCCGGGAGAGCTTGATGCGCTGGGCCTCGCCGCCGGAGAAGGTGGTGGCGCTCTGGCCGAGGGCGATGTACTCGAGCCCCACGTCGATCAGCGTGTCGAGGATCGCGGCGATCTTCGGGTGGTGCTGGAACAGCTCCCGCACCTCCGCCACCGACATGTCGAGGACGTCGCGGATCGACTTCCCGCGGTAGAACACCTGCAGGGTGTTCTCGTTGTAGCGACGGCCTCGGCACACCTGGCACGGCACGTACATGTCCGCCAGGAAGTGCATCTCCACCAGCACCGAACCGGCGCCCCCGCAGGCCTCGCAGCGGCCGCCCTTCACGTTGAAGGAGAAGCGTCCCGGCTCGTACCCCCGCGCCCGCGACTCCGGCAGTTTGGCGAAGACCTTCCGGATCTCGTCGAACATCTTGGTGTAGGTGGCGGGGTTGCTGCGCGGCGTCCGGCCGATGGGGGACTGGTCGATGTCGATGACCTTGTCGATCAGCTCGAGCCCCTCGATGCGGTCGTGCTCCCCGATGTTCAGGTGCGAGGAGTGCAGGTGCCGGGCCAGCGCCGGGTAGAGGGTCTGCTCGATGAGCGACGACTTCCCGGCCCCGGAAACCCCGGTCACCCCGACGAACTTCCCGAGCGGGAAGGAGACCGTGATGTCCTTCAGGTTGTTGGCGCGGGCGCCCTCGATGGTCAGCGCCTTCCCGTTGCCGTTGCGGCGTTTCTCCGGCACGTCGATCGTCTTGCGGCCGCTCAGGTACTGCCCGGTGAGGGTGTTCGAGCGGAGCAGTGCGGCCGGCTTCCCGGAATAGACGACCTCCCCGCCCTTGATCCCCGCCCCCGGGCCGAACTCCACGATGTGGTTGGCGCGGCGGATGGTCTCCTCGTCGTGCTCCACCACGATCAGCGTGTTGCCGATGTCCCGGAGGTGCTCCAGGGTGGAGAGCAGACGCAGGTTGTCGCGTTGGTGGAGGCCGATGGACGGTTCGTCGAGGACGTAGAGCACGCCGGTCAGTTCGCTCCCCACCTGCGAAGCCAGGCGGATGCGCTGGGCCTCGCCGCCGGAGAGGGTGGGGCCGGAGCGGTCCAGCGTCAGGTAGGAGAGCCCTACGTCGAGCAGGAACCGGAGCCGGTTATGGATCTCCTTCAGGATCTCCTCGCCCACTTTGGCCCGGTTGCCTTCGAGCTCGAGCCCGGCGAAGAAGGCCACCGCCTCGGCCACGCTCATGGCCGAGACCTCGTGGATCCCCCGGTCGCCGACGAAGACCGCCTGCGCCTCCGGGCGGAGCCGATGGCCCTCGCAGGTCGCGCAGGGCAGGTTCGTCTGGAAGCTCTGGTACCAGGAGCGCGCGCGGTTGCTGGTGGTCTGCGCGAAGCGCCGCGCCATCCCCGGCAGCAGCCCCTCGTAGGCCGTGCGGTAGGTGCCCTTGAGCTTCGTGCCTTCCAGCGGCACGTCGAACTGCTCGTCGCCGGAGCCCTGAAGGATGAGTTCCCGCTTCCGCTTCGAGAGACGCTTGAAGGGGCGGTCGAGGTCGATTTCGAACCGCTCGCAGAACGCCTTGGTGATCCGGGAGGCCCAGGTCGCGGCGGCCACGTCGAAGCGCGATCGCCAGGGCACGACCGCCCCCTCGCGGATCGACAGGTTCTCGTCCGGGATCAGCTTCCTGGGGTCCACCTCCATCGTCGTGCCGATGCCGTTGCACTCCGGACACATGCCGAGGGGGCTGTTGAACGAGAAGATGGGGGGCTCGAGTTCGGGGAAGCTCAGGCTGCAGCGGTTGCAGATCCGCCGGTCGCTGTAGGCGGTCTCCTTGCCGTCGAGCCACGAGACGATGAGCCTCCCCCGGCCCACGTGCAGGGCGGCCTCGACCGAGTCCTGCAGGCGGGATCTCGCTTCCGCGCGCGCGGCGAGCCGGTCCACCACCACTTCGATGTAGTGCTTGTAGCTCTTCTTCAGTTCGATCGTTTCGGAGAGGTCCCGGACCTCGCCGTCCACCCGGACCCGGACGAAGCCCTGCGCGCGGGCGGCGTCGAAGACCTCGCGGTGCTCGCCCTTGCGGTTGGTGATCAGCGGGGCCAGCAGCAGGAACCGGCTGCCCTCCTCGGCCCGCAGAATGTCGCGGACGATGGTGTCCGGCGTGCCCGCCTCGACCGGACCGCCGCACTGGTGGCATCGCTGCTCGCCCACCCGCGCCCACAGGAGGCGGAGGTAGTCGTAGATCTCGGTGATGGTGCCGACCGTGGAGCGAGGGTTCTTGCTGGCCGCCTTCTGCTCGATGGAGATCGTCGGCGCCAGCCCGCGGATCCAGTCGTAGCGGGGCTTCTCCATCTGCCCCAGGAACTGCCGGGCGTAGGCGGAGAGCGATTCCACGTACCGTCGCTGCCCCTCGGCGTAGATGGTGTCGAAGGCCAGGGAGGACTTCCCCGAGCCCGATACGCCGCAGAACACGGTCAGCGTGTTCTTCGGAATCTCGAGGTAGATGTCGCGCAGGTTGTGCTCGCGCGCGCCCTTCACGATGAGTTTGTCGATCGCTTTTGCCATGAAGCCTCCCAGTGTCCATCGACCGGGAGGGTGGCGCAAGAATCCCCCCGCGGGCCGAACATGCGATAATGACGCGATGCGCCGAACCGCCTGGCTCGCCCTGCTGATTCTCGTTTCCGGCCCGGCGGCCGTTTCCCAGGACGACGATGCCGAGGCCCGCGACCGCGAGTTCATCGAGCGCGTCAACGACGCCATCGACCTGGGTGTCCTCTACGTCGTCAAGCAGCAGCGGGAGGACGGCTCCTGGCCGGGGTATGAGGAGGAGTACCCGATGGGCATGACCGCCCTCGGCCTCCTCACCGCGCTGAAGTGCGACTACCCCCGCCACTCGGGGGTGGTGAAGAAGGCCTTGAAGCTCCTCTACGAGCGCTACAAGGATCAGCACGCCGACAAACTGAAGACCTACTCCGTCGGCATCTTGATGATGGCCCTGGAGGAGGCGCACGCCCCGCGGGTTGAGCAGCGGCTCTCCCCGGCCGACCGCTACGGCACCCCCCGGCGCCTGCGCAAGGTGAAGCTCGGCGACCACGACTACAAGTGGATGAGTGAACTCACCAAGTGGATGATCAACGTCCGGACCGTGACCATCTGGCGCTATCCCAGCCGCAACAGCACCGACCTCTCCAACACCCAGTACGCGCTCCTCGGCCTGGCCGCCGCCCTGCGCTGCGGGGTCCCCGTGCCGAAGGATGCGCTCGTCAAGGTCGCGGAGCACCTCCTCGATACCCAGGAGAAGACCGGCCCCGAGATCCGCCGCATCATCCACCTCGACCAGGGGCCCGGCTACGCCACCCGGTACGCCACCAACAAGTACGACCGCGCCCGCGGCTGGGGCTACGTCCCGGGACAGCGGGCCACCGGATCCATGACCACGGCGGGAGTCTCCTCCCTCGCCATCTGCCGCTCCGAGCTTCTGAACTGGCCCGGCTACCAGGGGGCCTTCGGCACCCGCGTGGAGCGCGGCATCGCCGACGGCCTGGCCTGGCTCACCAAGAACTTCTCCGTCACCGGCAACCCGGGCGGCGGCAACCGCTGGCACTATTACTACCTCTACGGCCTCGAGCGCACCGGCGTCCTCACCGACAAGCGCTTCCTCGGCGACCACGACTGGTACCGCGAGGGCGCCGAGTTCCTCGTTCGCCGCCAGCGCCCGGACGGCTCCTGGCCGGGCGCCCTGACGAACACGTGCTTCGCGCTGTTGTTTTTGAGGCGCGCGACCGTGCCGGTGAGGGTGCCGAAGGAGACGACGCCGGAACCTACCCAGTCTGATTAGAACCGTTCATCCCACCCTGCCGGCATCGAAAGAAAGCAGGAACAGCTCGGGGGGGCGCCCGGCCCCGCAATCCCGAGGGGAACGCACCAGGGTTTTTGAACGATGAAGTACGGAAAGTACGGAGGCAGATTCCTTTCTCCAATCACCGTCGATTCGCACCCGAGCAAATCCGCCGATCCCCGTTGACCGGTCTCCTTATCCTGACTACCCCCGCAGCAGTCGCTCCGCCTCCTCCACGGAGATCTTCCCCTCCTTCAGGCGCTTCAACACCTCGAGCCGGTCCGGCGGGTCCGTGCGGAGATAGCCCATGCGCGTCAGGAGGCCGTCGACTCTCAGGCGGACGGTGGGGTAGCTGACCTTCAGTTCGCGCTCCATCCGCTTGAGGTTGCCGCGGGAGGAGAGGAAAAGATCGAAGAGGCGTCGGTCCTTCTCCTCGAGCCGGCAGACGGCGCACGGTTCGAACTCTCCCTGGACCTCCACGCCGCAAGCCCCGCAGACCGCCACGGGAGCCACTAACGAACCGCCGCAGGAGGGGCACTCGGGGGGGATGGGGTTCATTGTCCGCGCTCCAGGAAGAGACTGCCGCGCAGCGTCCGGATCGTGATCGTCGCCGCGCGGAAATCGGGCCCCACCTCGACGGCGGTCGCCCGGGGCATGCCCTCGACGTTGTGGTCGAAGACCCGGCCGAGGCCGTCCTCCACCTGGACGTCACCCGCGAGGGTGGTCGCCTTCACCGTCCCGGAGAACTCGGGGCCCAGGGTGGCGAAGATGTCTCCCTCGTTCGTCGTGACCTCGGATTCGGTGCCGGGGTCAAGCGCGGTCACCTCGAGGAAAACGTTGCCGCCGAGAGAGCGCGCGATCACCGAACGGCAGATCCCGGAAAGGCGAAGATCACCGCCGTGGGTGAGCAGGTCGAGGGGGACCCGCAGGTCATCGACCGCGAGGTTCCCACCCAGCGTCTGCGCCTTGATCCCGACCGCCGCATCAGGAACACCCACCTCGATGTCGCCGTAGTCCCACTCGATGAAGAGTGTCTCTTCGTCACGGTAGACGGCGAAGGGTCCTTCGCAGCCCACCGCGCACTCCTCCCCGGCGAGGCGTCGGAGGGACACGGACCCGCCGCCCGGATGAGCTGGGTTGCTGCGGAGGACGAGAGAGGACCCCTCCGGGACGACGAACCGGCCGCCCGAGGAGTCCACGGTCTCCCGCTCCCGCCGTGACCGCTTCGTCTTGCGCCGCCGACCACCCTTCTCGAGCGCGTCCCTGATCTTCAGATCGAGCCACCCGGCCTCCGGTCGCGTGCGCTTGGCTTCTCCCGCGGCCAGCGCGTCGAGGAGCCGCTCCGCATCCTCGACCGTGATGTGGCCTTCGGCGAGCATGGTGAGGACCTCGTGGCGTTCTTTCGACATGACCCCTCCTTCGGCCTTTCTAGTATGTGAACAGAATATCACAAAATAGAAAGACCGAGGGCCCGAGAACCGTTCATCTCGTCCTGCCGCCCCACCCCCTTCGGATTGCGCGTCCGGGCGCCAACCCCAAGCTGTTCCACCGCGCCACCGCCCTTCCTCGATTTGCTCGTCGGGACGGCGGTCGGCCTTGCCGTCCGCCGGGGAGGTGCCCCGGGAGGGGGCACCTCCCCGGTGCATCATCATCAGGGGCGTGCACGCCCCTACGGTCGACCGGCGCCTTCGCGCCGCTCTCCCAACTCCAACCCGCTAACGCCTGGACTGGGCGGAACCGGATAGACCGATCTCTGGAGGGGTACGCGCGGTGGGCCCCCAAAAATGATTCCCGGTTTCGTTTTTCCAAGGCGCCCAAGAAAGGACTCCCGGTGTTGTTTTTGCCCTTCAGGGGAAGGAAAACGGACTCAGGGGGGGCGTGCCAACGCGCAATCACACGGGGGGCGCGGCAAGGTGAGTTGGACGCAACCTGAACAGCTCAGGCAGGGGAGCGCCCGACCCCGCAACCCCAAGGGGAACGCACAGGGATAGTTGAACGAGGCCGACACGGCGGTCGGCCCTCCAAAAGGACTCCCGGTGTTGTTTTCAGGCGAACAGCGAAGCGCCTTCGCCCGCCCACGCCTGTGGCGTCAGCGTGTAGGGGTAGCGAGTCCGGCGCGAAGGCGCCGAGCGAGCGTAGGGGATCACGATCCCCTGAAGGAATGCACCGGGGAGGAGCCCCCAGCGGGGGCTCCGACCTCGGCCGCCGGCAAAGCCGACGGCCGTCCCGAGGAGTGAAACGACGAGGGCGGTGCCCCTAAGGATCCTTGTACATCTTGAAGTTCGTCATCGACTGGCCGATCCAGTCGTACACATCCGTTTGCGTCTTGATGCGGACCTCGAGGACCGTCTTCAGGTTGCCGACCCGCACCAGGTTCTGCTTCTGGAGGAGGTACTCGCCCTCCCCGGTCCACTTGGTGGCGAAGGTGAGCTCGGCGGGGCCGCCCTTGAAGGTGAAGTTGCGGACGACACCGTTTTCCACCGCGTTCAGGCGGAGGTCGATGGCCGCCTTGTGGGTCCAGGTCTTGTCGGTCCTCGTCTCCAGGGTGCCGGTGGCGATGCGCCAGCCGCCGACCCGCTGGCGGTTCGCGGCGATGCTCTCCAGCGAGCGGCCCTCGATGAGGAGGTTGCGGGCCAGGGGGTTCTGCAGACTCTCCGTGCCCCAGACCTCGTAGAGCAGCACCGGCTTGTTCGGGAGGGCGCCGAGGCTGCGGTCGCCGAGGAACTCGGGGAGGGGTGACAGCGTGGTCCCACCGGTTTGCCTGAAGGTGCCCGGCACCAGGGTGCCGTTGCGGTTCATCTGGAAGGTGGCGTCGATGGTCAGGTTCGTCAGCACCTGCGTGCCGACCACGTAGGACTGCACGATGTAGTGCCCTTCGTGGGTGCTCTTCGTGCCCTCCACCTTCGTCACCCGCTCGCCGTGCTCCTCCGTCTTGAAGGCGTAGCTGAAGCCGGGGAAAGCTCCTCGCTCGGCCTCCGGGTCGTTCTTCGGGTAGTTGATGCCCGAGGAGTGCGAGAGCTCCATCAGGGTGACGAGGTCGTTCTCCTTGTAGACCGTCGGCAGGTCGAAGGGAGGACGGGCGCTGTCCGGCGGCGGGGGGGTGGGGGGCAGGGGGAAGCTGATCCCCGGGGTCGCCGCGACCTTCGCGTAGAAGGCCTGCCGGTGCTCCTGCTCCTGGACCTTCTTCTTTCCGAGGAAGAACGCCGCGGTGCCGCCGAGCACGACCACCGCGACGATGGCCACGACGATCGGCATCACGTCCTTCTTGCGGCGGTAGGTGCGTCCACCGCCCCGGTCGTCGTCGTAGTACTCGTCCTGCCGGCCTGGGCCTCGTCGTCCGCCTCCGCCCCGCGCGGCCGGTCTCCGGCGGGCCTTGCCGCCGCCACCGCCGCTCGGTGAGAACTCCTGCCCGCAGTAGGGGCAGGCCACCAGTCCGCCGGGAACGGTGGCCGGTACCTCGAGGCTCTGGTCGCAGCCGGGACAGCGAGTGATCGGCACGAGAACGCCCTCCTCGTGGGGTTTGTTGCTACTCCTCGTCCTTGTCGAGATTCGCGGCGATCATCTTCCGCATCTGCAGTTCGGGCGTCTCGCCCACGGCACAGAAGCACTTCTCACCGTTCTCCCGGACGTGCCACGGGCACTCGCCCTCGTAGGGGCAGTCCTCGGCCTTCGTCACGTCGTGATCGAAGGGGCACTTCTCCGGCGGTGTTTCGGTCTTATCGGATGGCATGGGTTCCTCCGGGTGTGCGTGAGGTCTCATGGTAACCAAGGCTTCCAAGCTCCTCACTCATTTCCATATCCTCCGAGGGTCCAGACCTGGCGGCGGTAGTTGCGGACATCGAGCACCGAGAGGGACTGCACCGCCCGCAGGGTGACGAGTTGCTCGCTCCAGTTTTCGGGGTAGGAGACCACCGTCCCGAGGATCTCCTTCGCCGCCTCCCGGGGCGTGGTGTCGGGCGGGAGAGCGGCGCCGAGTTCCACGAGCTGCTTCAGGCCGTTGCCGTTCGCGCGCACCGTCCGGAATGCCCAGCGGGACTCCTTCTCGGTGAGGTTCCGGGGCCCGTAGCGCACGAGGTAGGTCTCGAAGAGCGTGCGGAGTCCACGGGCCGGGAACAGATTCCAGGTTGCTCTCTGCCACCAGGAAGTGCCGGGGATCCGCCCCTTCTTCCCGATGGCGTCGCGAAGGAGCTCCTCCACCTTCTCCTCGAGTCCCACCAGGCTCCGCGCTCCCTTGAAATCCACCGCGAAGGCGATGGAGAGCGCCCGCCACGCTTCCTTCCAGTTCCGGTCCTCGGAGGCGCCGAGGTCCCACACCAGGCATTCCGGGCCGCCCGCTCGCTCGGCCATCCGCTCCAGCTCCGCCAGCGCCATGTCCCGCTCGTCCCGGATCTCCTCGAAGACGTCCCACTCCTCGTCCCATGCTCGGATCCGTTCCAGGTCCTCCCGGTAGGTCTTCCCCTCCACTCCCGAGTCCTCTCCGGGGAGGAGGTCGAGCCCCAGGTACTCCGGGTCGAACAGGGCCCGGAAGCGGGCGCACTCCATGTAGATGGGCTTGCGCATCCGGTGGATCTTCCGGACGGCCACGTCGTAGGAGGCCCAGTTCTCGTTCCCCTCCTCCTTCAGGCGGTCGGGTCGGAGGATCTCCCGGAGCGTCTCGCGGAAACGCCGGACCAGCCAGCCGAGAGCCGCGAAGGACCCTCCGAGCATGTAGAGGGGAAGGAGCAACACCTTCCCACCGGCGAGATATCGGTAGTACAGCTGGAAGGGGTTGACCGTGCGGTCGGGCCTTGGACGGCGGTGGAAGGGGTAGGTGCCGAACACGGTGCGGATCATGGCCCGGCGATCCGCCTTCAGCGCAGTCAGTGTGCGCTCCCCGAAGCGCTCCGCAACCGCGTGGTCGCGGTCCTGATCCACGGTGAGGAAGTGGAAGGCGGAGAACCAGGTGGTGACGAAGAAGGGCGCCTCCTCGTGGTCCTCGGGCTCTGTCTGGTCCCCGCGGATCTTGGCGGCAAGCCATTTCTCGTGGGCCGCGCGGACCGCCGCGGGGTGGTTCTCCCTCTCCGCGCGCGGGATGGCGTGGCGGTTGTACTCGAGGATCAGTTTGGCGGTCCACTGCGTGATGGAGTGGGTCACCGAGCGGAACCACAGGTACGGGCCCCGGACCGCGGAACGCTGGCGGTCGAGGTCGAGTTCATCCAGGCGGCGCCGGTCCTTCTTCGAGATCTTCAGGCAGTGCGTGCGGATGCTCGCGAGGGCGATGTTCCCGAGAAGTTGGCTGCTGGTCTTGCTGTCGGTGATGTGGAACAGGGCCCCGTCCAGGTAGTCGTCGTAGAGCCTGAGCACCCGGTCCCGGCGGTCCCGCATCGTCCCGTGCAGATCGAAACGACGCTCGAGATCCTCCGCCCCGTTCTCCACCGGCTTCCCGCTGAGCAGATCGTCCGGGAGAAGCACCCGATTGTAGAGCGTGGTCAGGTCCTCCGTCTTGTGGACGAGCTTCGCCTCCTCCAGGAGGTTCAGGTAATGGGCCTCGGCGGTTCGGTTGAAGAAGTCCGTGGCCTCTCCCGCGACCCGCCGGAACCAGCGTCCGAGCATGAGGATGATCAGGCAGGCGCTGCCGAGCACCAGGAAGGCGGTACCGAGCGTGCGTTCCAGCCAGTCCGCGGTGCGGACGAGGAACGGCAGATCCACGTTCATCGGAAGGCCGTCCACGCCGTGCGGGACGGTGACGTGGGCCGGGAACATCAGGTGGACCATTCCCTTCAGGAGCAGGAATCCGAGGCCGAAGAGGAGGAGCCGTTTCGCCGGCCGGATCGTGGCCTGCACCATGCCCGAGCCCAGCCGGTCCATGAACTGCGGGCCGGTGATGACCCCGGAGAGGTCGCTGATCCAGTGCACGATGGCGAGTCGCTTCTGGATGTACCGCCCGAGGGCCTTCGCCGCCGCGGCGACTCCCTCGAGGGGCGCCTTCGCGCGGGAGGGGGGGATCATCTGCCGCAGGACCGGCAGGTCGCGGAGCAGCGGCGCGTCGAGGCGCTGGAGCGTGGCGGTGATGCGGGCGGCTCCGGCCTGGCCGATCTCCGCCTCCACCGCTCCGGCATCGAGGCGCGTGAGCGTCGCGATCAGTTCCTCGGCGCGCATGTAACGGCCGGCCTCGGGGTGGTCGGCGGCTCCGCAGACCGGGAGGGAGAGGAGCTCCCGCTCTCCGGGGAAGCCCAGGATCAGACTGCGGATCCGCTTCGAGGCGAGCTCCGGTTCCAGTTTCAGCAGGATCCGGCGGAAACCGCGCCGCGCCCGCAGCCGAAGCTGGTGCAGGCGGCTCCGGATCTCCGCGGACTCGCCTTGCCCCTCCTCGATCCGGGCCGGTTCGAACATCACGATGTTGCGGTTCAGCAGGCCTCCGTGCAGGCGCACCAGCCGATCGAGGCCTCGCTGGAGGAATCCGAAGAATCGCATGAACCGGATCAGCGGGCGAACGAAGCGGACGTAGCGCAGGAGTCGCGGCAGCCTCGCGATCCTAAGGGCACGTCCGGCCCGGAGGTTGTCCAGCGCGTGCGCGGCCACCAGGCCGTAGGGGATCGAGGGCACGAGGTCCACGAGGAAGTGCCGCCAGAACCAGGTGAACCTCCCTTTCACCATCCAGAGCTTCCCGAAGAACTCGATCAGGAAGACCAGGCAGATTCCGGCGTCCACCCACGAGAGGATGCGGTGGATCGGTCGCCAGGCCTCGGACTCCAGAATCTCGGCCTGCGTGGCACCCTCCGGCGGCCAGGCGTCGGGCAGGACGGCCTCCGCGATCAGGACCACCAGCACCAGCAGGATGAGCCACAGGATCAGGTTCTCGAACCACGCCACCGCGCGCGCGCCGAAGATCTCCTCCTGCCGGGCCTGCAGCCGAAGCTCCTGCTCCTCGCGCTTGAGCTTGCGGTGCGCCTTCTCCAGTCGGCGGGCGGCGCCCTTGAGCTGCCGCAGCAGCGGTCGTTCGACCCTGGCGGTGATCGCGCCTCTCACCTTGTCGCGCGTGAGAACGCGGATCCAGACCAGTTCCCGGCGGGCATCCGCCAGGGCGCCCGCGGCGTCCTTCGGGCCGGCCTCGGCCTGGGCCGCCAGGAGGTCGAGGACGATGTCGTCGTACTCTGCCGCCCCGCGTGTGAGTACGGGGGCGGCCTCCTCGGGACTCATGGCCTCGACGCGGGCGATGATCTGCTCGCGGAGCTCGTCGCAGGTCGCTTCCGCCCGGCCGGTGCGGAGTTGCAGGTCGCGCGCCTCGAGGTAGGCGTACCAGAGCCGTCGGATCTCCGGTTCCTCTTCCTCGGCCAGATTGCCGGCGGTTTCACCGAGCTTCCGGTCCTCGATGTCGTCGATCAGTTCCACCGCCGCGGTGAGGGTGGTGAGGCCGGCCGATTGACCCAGCGCGGCCAGCTCCGCGGCCTTCGGGGAGAGGGAGTCGAGCTCCGTGCAGAGGTGCTTCAGCGTTTCCCGCAGGACGTTCTCCGGCGGCAGAAGCTGCAGCCAGGCGAGATCGCCGCGCAACTCGGTGATCTCCAGGCTGTCGACTTCCGCGGCGCCCTCCCGGTGCTCCAGACGTTCCAGGCGCGAGTCCACGTGGGCCGCGAAATCGGAGACGGCCAAGGCCACGTCCTCGTCGAAGGGCAGGGAGGCGACCATGCGTCGGAGCGTGCGGCGACGCGAGAGAATGGCCTCGCGGTCCGCATCGCGGGCGTGCGCGGCCTCCCGGGCCGAGTTCCTGAGTTCCCTAAAGAGCGCCTTGGCCTCTTCGGGCGACATGGTCAGTAGAGGTTCCTCCATTCCCGGAGGAACCGCGCCAGGGCCTCGAGATCGGTGTCGGGAGGCAGGGCCGCCGTGATCCGGCCGGCCTCGATCCCGGCGGCCAGCTCCTCGGCGAAGTCGGCGGCGCTCGAGATCGAGTCACGCCAGGCGCCGCCGTGGACCAGGCGGCAACCGGCGGCGTACAGCACGGGGAAGAGGGGCCAGGTACGGCGATCCGCCAGGTAGTCGGAGTCCGGTGGAGCGGCCCGGATGAAGGTCGCGTCCACCGCGATTCGGCCGTCCTTCATCAGGACGTAGCCACGGGTATCGGGATTGTCCGGCGGGCTGTGGAAGCCCCCGGTGACCAGGCCGTACTGCCCCAGCGCCGTGTCCACCGCGCGCACCTCGGCGCTCTCCGGTCCGGTCTGGGCGTAGAGCACTCCGAGGACCGCGGCCAGCGCTCCGCGCTCCGACGAGTTGGGGTTGCGGATGACCGCCACGCCCACGCCGTCCACACTGTCCACGGGGCAGCGCGGGCAGGCGCAGCCTGCGAGCAGCGTCGCAAGCAGGCCGGCGAGTACGAAGAGCCCCGGGGTCTTCATCCCACCCTAGGTCGCCCTGGCCCGCATCGCGTTCAGGGCCGAGCCCGCCTTGAACCACTCGACCTGCGCCTCGGAGAGGGTGTGCCGGGCCGCGAACTCGTGTTCGGTGCCGTCCTCGTGCGTGAGCACCACGGTGATCGCCGAGTCCGGTGCGAGGGTGGTCAGGCCGCGGATGCTGACGCGGTCGGCCTCCCGCACCAGGTCGTAGTCCGCCGTGTTCGTAAACCACAGGGCGAGGATGCCCTGACGCTTCAGGTTCGTCTCCGCGATCCGGGCGAAGGAGCGGGCGAGGATGGCCCGGCAGCCGCGGTGGCGCGGTTCCATGGCGGCGTGCTCCCGGCTGGAGCCTTCGCCGTAGTTCTCGTCGCCGATGACCACCCACTCGACGCCGTCCGCGGCGTAGCGCTTCGCCAGGTCCGGCAGCGGGATGCCCGCGTCGCCGGTGCGGACGTCGGTGCCGACCCCGGCCTCGTCCGAAAACGCGTGCTGCGCGCTGAAGTAGAGGTTGCCGCTGATGTTCTCCAGGTGGCCGCGGTAGCGGAGCCACGGGCCGGCGGCGGAGATGTGGTCGGTGGTGCACTTGCCGCGGGCCTTCAGGAGGATCGGCAGCTTCTCGATGTCCTTGCCGTCCCAGGGGGCGAAGGGCTGGAGCAACTGGAGCCGCTCGCTGTCCTCGGCCACCGTGATGTCGATCTCGGTTCCGGCGGGGGGCGGCGCGATGTAGCCCGAGGCGCCGGCGTCGAAGCCGTTCTCCGGCAGTTCCCTGCCCACCGGCGGCTCGAAGCGGAACTCGCCGCCGTCCGGCAGCGGGAGGGAGTCGGTCAGGGGGTTGAAGGAGAGGCTGCCGGCGAAGGCCAGCGCGGTGACGAGTTCCGGGCCGCCGATGAAGGCGTTGGTGTTCGGGTTGCCGTCGTTGCGCCGGGCGAAGTTCCGGTTGAAGGAGGTGACGATGCTGTTCGGCGTGCCCTTCTCCATGTCCGGGCGGTCCCACTGACCGATGCACGGGCCGCAGGCGTTGGCGAGCACCGTGCCGCCGATGCTCTCGAGCATCTCGAGCTGGCCGTCGCGCTCGATGGTGGCGCGCACCTGCTCCGAGCCCGGGGTGACCAGGAACTTCGTCTTCACGGTGAGCCCCGCCGCCTTCGCCTGCCGGGCCAGGCTCGCCGCCCGGTCGATGTCCTCGTAAGAGGAGTTGGTGCAGGAGCCGATCAGGGCCGCGGAGATCCGGTCCGGGTAGCCCTCGTTCTTCACGTCCGCCGCCATCCGGCTGATGGGGTGGGTGAGGTCGGGCGTGTGCGGGCCGACCAGGTGCGGCTCGAGGGTGTCGAGGTCGATCTCGATCACCTGGTCGAAGTACTTCCCGGGGTTCTCCAGCACGTCGTCGTCGGGCCGGAGGAACTCGGCGTACTCGTCGGCGAGCGCGGCGAGAACGCCGCGGTCGGTGGCCTTCAGGTAGGCCGCGGACTTCGGGTCGTAGGGGAAGACCGAGGTGGTGGCGCCGATCTCCGCGCCCATGTTGGTGATGGTGCTCTTGCCGGTGGCCGACAGCGCGGCCGTGCCGGGCCCGAAGTACTCGACGATGTGGCCGGTGCCGCCCTTCACGGTGAGGATCCCGGCGACCTTCAGGATGACGTCCTTCGGCGCGGTCCAGCCGGAGGGAGTGCCGGTCAGGTGCACGCCGATGAGCTTCGGCCAGGTCAGGCCCCAGGACTCGCCGGCCATCACATCCACCGCGTCGGCGCCGCCGACCCCGATGGCGATCATGCCCATGCCGCCGGCGTTCGGGGTGTGGGAGTCCGTCCCCACCATCATGCCGCCCGGGAACGCGTAGTTCTCGAGGATCACCTGGTGGATGATCCCGGCGCCCGGCTTCCAGAACCCGATGCCGTACTTCGCCGAGGTCTGCTGAAGGAAGTGGTAGACCTCCTTGTTCTCGGTGAGCGCGTTCTCCATGTCCGCATCGGCGCCGGTGTGCGCGCGGATCAGGTGGTCGCAGTGCACGGTGGAGGGGACGGCGGCCTGCTTGCGGCCGGTCAGGATGAACTGAAGGAGGGCCATCTGCGCGGTGGCGTCCTGCATGGCCACCCGGTCGGGCCTGAACAGCGCGTAACTCTCCCCTCGCTCGATTTCCTGGGTCTCCGGCTGGTCCAGGTGCGCGAAGAGAATCTTCTCCGCCAGGGTCAGCGGGCGCCCCAGCCGTTCACGGCCGATCCGCACCCGCTCCCGAAACCGCTCATACACTGCGCGAACGAACTGAAGATCGGTCAGCATGGCTCATCTCCTCAAGTGTGGACGAAGCGCCGAGACTACCAGATTCGCCCACGATTTCTGAGCCCCCTCGGAGGCGGAAAAACAACACCGGGAGTCCTTTTTGGAGCTCCCGGCCTGCGGCCCCCTCACCCGCGATCGCCCGGCTCCCCTCCATCCGTCCTCGGCGGCGTTTTCCCCCGGCCCAGCACGTAGAGCACGAACGACGTCACCCCCGCGAACTTGAACCGTCCGTCCACGTACTTCTCGATCACGTAGAACATGAAGTAGTAGGCCCGCGCCGACGCCCAGGCCACGACGACCACCAGCGCCGCGGTTCTGAAGGTGGGAGTCTCCACCACGAGCAAGGCCCCGGCCAGCACCGCCATGACGACGAACAGGGCCCCCTTCAGGTAGATCACTTTCGGGTTCTTCAGGTCACCCATGATCACGCCCTCCGGTGTTGGTTCTCTTAAACCCCAAACTGTTGAGACCCGTCCGTCAACCCTTCGCCGCCCCCCTTGGGATTGCGCGTTGTAAGCCCCCCTCGATCCGTTTTCCTTCCCCTGAAATCCACCCAGGCGCCGACGGCGCGGCGCCCTCCACCGTTCCGCCGACCGCCGCAACAACTTCACCCCGCCAAAGCCCCCTTCGAGCTCAGATCCTCCCGCACCAGCGGATGCGTCATGCAGTGCGGTCCGCCCCGCGCCCGGCTCAGCTCGTGACTCGGGATGAGGATGCACAGACGCTTCCCCGGGGTCAGCGGGATCGGAGCGTCACCGCGCAGCAATTCCTCCGCGCCAGCGATCTCGAATCCGGCCCGGTGAAGCTCCTCCACCGTCCGCACATTCCGGTCGTAGAGGCAGATCACGCCCGGGGCCAGGGCGAAGGCGTTCGCGCCGTCCGTCCACTGTTCGCGGCGCTGGTCCACGAGATCCTTGCCGCCGCAGACGATGGGCTCGAGGTCGATCCCGTGACGGGCGAGGGTCGAGAGCAGGTCCTCCCGCGAGGTCGGCCACGGCTCGTCGCTGGTCAGGTCCACCTCGTGGACCTTCGCCTCCTCGCCGCCGCCCGGGAGCAGCACCGGGGCGTGCACCAGGCAGGCGTCGCGATCCACCGGTGTGAAGATCGTGTCGAGGTGCATGTAGGCGCGGCGGCGCGGCAGGGTGAGGATGATCATGGTGCGGGGGCCGTTCTCCCGACCCTTCAGCGCGCGGGCCAGCTTGCGGATGCCGGCGAGGTTCGTCCGCTCGGACAGGCCCACGGCCACCACGTCCTTCGAGAGGACGAGGAAGTCGCCGCCCTCGAATCTCGGCCGGTCGAGGCCCGGCACCGAGGCGCCGGCGGCGTCGGGCATGGTCGGGTCGAGGAGGATCTCGGTGGACTTGAGGAGCGGGTGGAATCGGAAGAGCACGCTGCTCAGCACGGCCTCCCTCCAGCGGGCGGCCGTGGCCATGGCACTGATGATCACGCGGTCGCCGAGCGCGACGATGGGGTCGCGCTGGAAGCACCAGTTGGGCAGGGGGGCGAGTTCGAAGAGGTCGTCGGCCTTGAGCCCCGCCAGCGACGGATCCAGCCGGACCCCGGACACCAGCATCGCGGCGACCTCCGGGGGGGAGAGGGCTTCGATCTGCGGCCGCATCCGGTTCGGCAGGTTCGCCAGGAGCGACTGCACCGCCCCGTGGCAGGCCTGCTCTTCGGAGAGAGCCTCCGCGAGCATCTCCTCGGCCTCCAGCACCTCGACCCCGGCCCGCTCCATGACCTGTCGAAAGCGCGCGTGTTCCTCCCTGGCCACGTCCCCGTAGAGGATGTCGTCGAAGAGCAGGTCCTCCATCATGGCGGGAACCATGAGGTCGACCTCGGGACCGGGACGGTGGACGAGGACGCGCTTCAGAACGCCGACCTCGGACGTGATGTGAACCATGGGGAACTCCGGATGACGGGAAGCGGGCATTGTTCCATGAATCGCCGCCAGACCTCACGATGCCGGGAGGCGGGCCGACCTACGGTGGGTGGGGTCGTGTTTTGGGTGAGCTCTCAAGCGAGCGAAGCGGATAATCCGCTCTTGTGGTGCGTTCCCCCGGAAGGAGTTGACGGTGATGGGATTGAGATTCAGAGACCCCGGACGACGGACTCCCGCTCGTATCCTGCCCATGGCCGCGGCCGTGGCCCTCTGCATCCTGGTGGTGGCCTGCGGCAAGTCCGGGACCTACCGGGCCATCACCGGCACCGGGAGCACGATCTCGGTTCCCGGCACGGTCCTGCCGGCGGAGATCCCGGAGAGCTTCCACCTCGACAAGGCGCAGGCCCTGGAGCGGGAGCTGCCCTGCTATCTCATGTGGATCAAGGTGAACCCCCTGCGGGGCGGCGGGAATGTCCTGGTCTTCGATGACAGCGCGAACATCGTCACCCTCTCGTGTCGGGTCGAGGAGTCCGGGTACGTGGGGGAGCTGCTGCGGCCGATCTCCGTTCCCGCGCAGCCGGTGGCGGTGATCGTCGGCGAGCCTGATGCCTACTACGTGGCGTTTGTCCCCCTCGACCCCGGCGGCGCCACCTGGGAGAAGGGACTGCGCGCGGTCGCCTACCAGGACATGGACTCCCGAGAGGTCCGGATCGCGTATCTCGACGAAGCGAAGCTGGTGGAACTCGGGCAGGGGGTCGGTTACTCGGACGTCCTGGGGGCCCTTCAGGAGGCTATTGACCGGCGGGCCGCGAAGTAGGGGGGCGGAGTCGACCGGTTGGGCCGGGCCGGTCCATTCACGAGAGGCGGAGGGGGTTTCCCGACTCCTCGAAAGCGCCCTGGATCGCGGTCAGCGAGGACCGGGCAGCGTCTTCGACATCCTCGAAGAGGCCGAGGCGGTGGAGCACCCGGACCTGAAAGTCAAACCACCAGGCCCGCAGGAATTCCCTCGGCTCGTATTGACCCGCGACAAACAGGGGGACCACGGGGCCTCCGACGAGGACGAGAGAGATCTGATACCAGTTGTTGGTGTCTCGATAGCGCTTGAACAGGTCCAGGAACTGCAGCCCCGTGAGCAGCTCCGCCCCGAAGGCCCACTCTCTCAGCAGGCCGAAGTTCAGACGCTCGATCTCGCTGAGCGCGATCGCCTCCCGGCCATCCTTCGTGGAGAAGTGAAACCGGTGCTCGTTTCGGTCGATCGAGAAGAGACCCAGGTCCGTTTCGAATTCGAAGCCGGCCGAGTCATCTCGCAGAATCTCGAACCGGCCCTTCTTCTTGCGGTAAAGCATCGCCATGACGGGGAAGCTGACGAGCACCAGAATGACCAGGGTGACCAGGCTCGCTACGTTCTCCATGTCGAACCAGTGGTGGGTGGATTCAATGTCGCAGGTCTCACCGCCAGGGGCCATTCCGCAGGCGGATTACCTGCGATTTCCTCCCAGCTTAGCGCTCGTTCTTCCCCGCGCCATCTCTGGGGTGATTCTTCTGGTGAAGAGAATCTCCAGTACTTGTCGGGACACGGGTTGTCGAGTGGGTAGCGGGGGCGTGCGAAGTCTGTAAACGGGCGGGGTTTGGGTTGGTGGGCCCTGTAGGATTCGAACCTACGACCAAGGGATTATGAGCCCCCTGCTCTCGTCTCTCAGGAAGGGCGTAGCTCGCTTCATTCAAAAGGCGTGCGGCGCTTGGATGTTCACCCGGAAGGCGACTGGCGTCCATGCGAGAATCCACCCGGTCGCGTCATCTTCGCCAAGTCAGGTCCGCACCCGGGTTCGTGAAGTGAGACGAGGGTCCTGACCGCGGGGACCTGGATGGCCGCCACCATGCCCGAGAGAGTGTCCTCCCGGCCGAGGACGGCGGCGAAGGTGCGCTTGATGATCAGAAAAGCGCAGCGGGAGAGGATGCCGAGTAGCCTGCGCTCGCGGAGGAAGAGCGGACGGAGAGAGATGGGGATGGGGACGGCGCCTGATATCCTCAACGAGATGCCCGAAGAGAGTCGAGAGTCAGCATCCGGCCTGGTGTTCGCGGCAGGGATCATGCTCGGCCTGTTCTTCTGCGGAGCAGTCCTGACCCGCGACCCCACCTTCGACATGTTCTTCGGGGTGGAGGCCTACCGGACCCCGGGACCCGCCGTGCTCCTGTTGGCCTTCGGGCTCCTGCTGGCGGTTCTGCTCGTGCCGGGGTTGGCGCCGGGTCTGGCAAACCGGCTGGGCCGGGTCGTCGCCTTCATCCCACGTCGGCTGCGGCTCCCCCTGCTGCTCATCGCCTGCGGCGCGGCTTTCTGGATTTTCAGGAGCCACAAACTCTCCGGCGACGCGCTGTACGTGAGCCTGACGGCGATCCATGGAGACGTTTTCGCCAGCAACCCCCTGACGGGCTTCCTCTACATCGCATTGGGCCGCTCTCTCTCCTGGCCCGTCGTCGAGTCGATCCGTCTGGTCTCGTCGGCCTGCGGCGTCCTCTATGTCTTCTCCGCGGTGGGAGTCGCCAGGGAGTGCCTTCCGGCCGGACCGGCCCGGAGCGGCCTGGCGGCGATCCTCATTACCTGCGGTACCAGCGCTCTCTACTTCGGCTCGATCGAGGTCTACGCACCGCTCGCTGCGGCCATCGGGCTGTACTTCTTCCTCGGCATTCGGGCCCTGAAACGGGGAGGGGGGGGGCCCTGGCCGGCCGTCGTCCTCGGAACAGCCTTCGGGCTCCACGGCTCTGCGGGGTTCTTGCTGCCGTCCCTCGGCTATCTGGCCAACGGCTGCCGGCTGTGGCCGATTCGTCCGGGGAGAGTGATGCGGGCCGGACTCGCGTTTCTCGTGCCCGTCATCCTGGTCTACGGCGCCCTCTTTCTCTTCACCTGGGGCGGTGAACTTCCGGAGGGGAACAGAGAGCGATTCGGGTCATTCCTCGGCGGGGATACCCTGGGACCCTTTCTGCCGATTCGACTCACAGCCGGCAACGTCCTCCACCGCTACGCCCTCCTGGACGCCGAGCATCTGGTTGGGGTGCTGAATCTCATGGTGCTCGCCGCACCGGCTGGTTTTCTGCTGCTCCTCCTCGGTCGGTGGCCGATGAAGCAGAGCGCGGCATTCCGCTTCGTCGCGGTCGCCGCCCTGTTTCTCGTGCTCTTTCCGTTCTACTGGAAGGTGGGCTTCTGCCACCGGATGGACTGGGACCTCTTCAGTCTCATGGGAATTCCGGTTGCGTTCCTCGGTGGGCTCGCGTTCCTCAGCCGAGGTGGAGGATCCCGGCGGGCGGTGGGTGCCGCGGTGCTGTCGCTCTTCTGCTTCGTGCCGTTCGTTCTCTCGAACTGGGGTGATACCCACGATCGTCGCATCTATATGACCAACCTCTACTGGGCGATGCGAAATGCGCAGACGGGGGGTTCGACAGAAGTCTCTGAACAAAAGGAGGTCCTCCGCAGGGCAGAGGAGAAGTATGGAGCCCTGATGGCGCGGTACGATCCGGACAACGTGGCGGTCAGGACGGAACGGGCGCGGCGCCTTGCTGACTCCGGCCAGATCTGGATGGCGGAGACTCTCCTGCGGAAAATCCTCGAGAGCGAGCCCGGCAATGTGCCCGCCTCCGAGGTGATGGGCAGCCTCCTCATGGCGCGTGGGGAAGCGGAGGAGGCTCGCTTCCATCTTCTCAATGCCGTGCGCGAGTGGGAGTGGAGCCTGGGTTCATGGATGAATCTGGCCCGAATCGCCCTCGCCGGGAAAGACGAGGACGAGGCGATTTCCCTTCTCGAGAACGGCCTGCGCCGGGGTGGCCTGCACCCCCTGGCGGGGCGGGCCCTGTTCCTGCTGGCAAAGCTGCGGGCCGGCCGGGGGGAGGTGGAGACTGCGCGCGTGCTGTACGCCCTGGCCGCGGAGCGGGGAGTCACCCGTCTCGGGGGGGATAAAGGCAACCGGCCCGGGGGCCGTTGAGGGTGGACGAGCAGCAGGCAGGCCGTCGGCATCACCGCGGATGGTCCTGGTCTTGACCCGCTTTCGGGGTGGCTGAGGCGATGCAGCTGACGCTCCTTCAGAACATCGCCGTAGAGAAACCACGCATCCTTGTCCTCGGACCGACGGATCACCTGTCCCCGAAGGAGAAATCCGACAAAAAAGGCCCGGCACGGTAGGTCGGAATTACGTTCGGGGGAGCGACCGCGCCGCCGTCGTCTCCTCGATCCACACCAGGAGGTCGAAGTCGGCCTGGATCCGCTCCTCGAAGAACTGCTGGGGGGCGGAGGTGGCGCCGACGTTCCGGAAGGGGCGGCGTTCGGTCAGCCAGCCGTTTTCGGGGTCCTCAGGAGAGATGTTTCTAAGGTCGAGGATCGCCAACGGAGAATCGTCCGCCATCAGGTGCCGCTCGAAACTGCCCCTCGGGGGTGACGACAGCGGCTGCACCAGGTGGCCCTCCCGCCAGCGGGGGGAGAGGGCCAGGCAGGTGCCGCTGCCGGTCGAAAACCCGACAGGGAGGTAGTCTTCACCCAGGCTCCGGGCGAGGAAGGCCCCGATCTCGCCGCCGCCCCGACGGACGTGGTCGTTGTTGCTCCAGAAGATGATGCGGTTGTCCGGCTTTCGATTGAGGAGCCACACGATGTTCTCGGCCATCGTGCGGGCGCGGGCCGCGTCGCCGCCGCCGGTCCGGAGTTCCATGGCCTGCACGATGGCGCGGGCGCAGCGGAAGGCGCGGACCGCCAGGTCAGACGGGAATCGATCCTCGAGTTCGCAGAGCACCTGCGCCGCCATGGCCTGGGCCTGTACCGCGCTGGTCTCGCAGGCCGGCGCCAGCCCCTCCGGCTCGATGCGCAGGCTTTTCCGCCCGGTGCGGCTGACAGCGGGATCGAGCGTCACGTGGTTTCGCGGATCGACCCAGAAGCCCCTCAACTCTTCGGTCGAAAGGTCGAAGTCGATCTGCTCCGGGTTCCGCCACGGCTTCCCGTCGATCTCGAGGCTGAGCCCGTCGAACCAGGCCGTGCCGTTTCCGGCGAGGTAGCAGCCGAGGCTGACGTGCTCTGCGCTCTTTGGCACGTCGAGGTGAACGTCGTACTCCCGCCAGCCGGTGGTGCCCCGCGGGCGGCGACCCTCCAGCGCGTCGTGCGCCAGCGTGCCCGCCGAACCACCCGCCCAGCCCCACAGGCAGGCGTGGTCACTCACGTCCTCGGTTTTCAGGTAGCCGGAGAATCGGAGTCGCCGGCCGCACGCCTCCTCCGTCGGGAACCAGGTCTGGACGCCCATGCCGCAGAGCCACCGCATGCGGTCGGCATCGAGGAGTCGCTCGTAGCGCCACGCCACCGAGTCCGCGAACTCGGGGTCGAGGAGGCGAACCTGTTCGATGACCACTTCCGCCGCCGTCTCGATGCGCTGCATGTCGCAGCCGGCGAGCAGCACGCGTCCCCGCCCGGAGGTGTTGAACGTCCACATCCACTGAAGGAGATCCGCCATCTCCTCCGTGCAGACGTCGCGCGGGAGATACCGGGGCAGGAGTTCGGCGGGGATGCCGCGCCCCTCCAGCGTGTACTCGTTGACGCGCGTCGTCTCCGCGAGGTTCGCCTCGAGCACCACCGCGGAGAAGCCGAGTTCCTCGGCCAGGAGTTCCACGATGCGGTGCCGCATCCGGTGGATTTCGCGCGACCCGTGCGTGCAGTCGCCGAGTCCCACCACGCGGGCGTCGCCGACGAGATCGAGCAGGGGGAGCAGGTCCTCTCTCGAACTCCCCGGTTCGACGCTCCGGAACTCCAGTCGACCCATGAGCCCCCCGTCCTCCCGTCCACCGCCCCGCGGAAGGAGGGTCCATCCTACGCCGTCCGTTCCCGTCCCGCAAAGCGTAGGACTCCGTCAACGGGGTTGCAGGAGCTCGAGGGCCCCGGGATCCCCCGGCTCGATCCGCAGGAGGGCCTCGAGTTGCGCTCTCGCGGCCCTGCGCTGTCCCCGCGCGAGCAGCAGGAACGCCAGCATCCGCCGGGCCGCGACGAGGTCCGGGGCCTGCTCCACCGCCCGGCGCATCTCGCGCTCGGCGGCCTCCGTCTCCCCGATCCGGTCGAGGGCGAGGCCGTAGTCCACGTGGGTCAGGGGGCGTTGGTCGTGGACCGCCAGGGCCCGTTCGAGCAGCGCCGCCGTGGATCTGAAATCGCCCTCCGCGGCGTAGGCCGCCGCGAGATCGGTGTACTGGAGGGCCACCCGGGCGCGGAGGTTCTCGTTTCCTGGAGCGAGGTCGAGGACCCGGTCGAAGCGGCGGATCATGTCCTCCGCGGTACCCGAGAAGTCCTCGCGATCGGCCGCGAAGTAGGCCTGGTCGGCGGCCAGCGCCTCGACCATGCTCGCGGTGTCGAAGCCCGCCGGAAGTTTCGCCTCCCGCCTGAGGTCCGCGATGAGATCCAGGTTTCCCGCGAGCCGCTGCTTCACGGGAACCGCGTATTCCCAGGGCGAATAGAACTCGTAGCGGGGCCGGTCGAGGGTGTTCTCGGGAGAGTCGGCGACGCGCGCGAGCACCTCTCTGCCCCCGGCCACGTAGTGCGTCAGCACGGCCTGAACGGAGGTGAGCCCATAGGGGAGGATCCCGCCGAATTCCTCCCGCCGGGTTCGCAGCCGCCTCGAAATCAGGGCGGTGTCCAGGGCGATCGGTTCGTTCGAACCCACCAGGATCGTGTTGAACGTGCCCTTCTGATACGCCGGGGGAAAGTACCAGAGCATCATGTGGGGGAAGGTCCGGGCGAACGTCGCGAGCACCAGGGCGTACTGCCGCGGTGGCAGCGAGGTCGGCACCCACTGGACGACCACCCCGCCCTTCGCGAGCCGGCTCGAAAGCAGCGAGTAGTACTCCCGCGAGTAACTGAACCCGTTCGAGGCGTACTCCTGCCCCGTCTTCTCGTCCGCGGAGATGACGTGAAACGTGTCGGTGGTGGTCCGCAGGAAGTTTGCCACGTCGTCCACCACGACGGTGAGTCGGGAGTCCTGAAGAACCCCGTGGTTCTCAGCTTCGAAGAACTCCGCCCCTGCGGCCACGCTCGGCTCGATCTCCACGCAGGTGATCTTCGTCACCTCGCGGTGGCGGGCGCTCTCGCCCACCAGGATGCCGGAGCCGAGGCCGATGGAGAGCTCCGTCGAGACGTTTTCGACGAGGAGCTTCGGGAGGTGCGCGAGCAACTGCTGCTTGTAGTCGGTGAAGCCCGTGCCGCCGATGTGGACGCCGTCCACGGACATGGACTTCTCGCGGGTGTCCACGCCGAGGAGCACCGAGGTCGTGGCCGACGGGCCCTCGCGATAGAAGAGCACCCGGTGCCAGGAGGCCTGCGCCTCGGAGGGGAACCGGAAATCCAGCGGGGTCTGGAGGAGGACGAGGACGGCGACGACCAATGCCGCGGGCGCCTGCCAGCGTCGTCCCGGCTTCCGGGCGGTGCGCAGGACGAGGATCGCCAGGCCGGCGATCACGTTCAGCGCGGCCATCGCCAGGATGCCCTTCTGGATGCCGAGGAGTTTCAGCAGGATCAGGCCCGGGAGGATCGCTCCGAGGACGTTGCCCACCGTGTTCACGGCGTAGATCCGACCGACGGTGGAACCCGTCCGGTCGGCGTCGACCAGTCCGATCCGGCCGATCAGCGGGAAGGTCATGCCGATGATCGTGGCGGGCACCATCATCACCAGGATGGCCACCCCGAATCGCGCGAGGACGAGCACCGTGACATGGTCCACCGAGGCTCCGAGGAAGCTCCGGAGCGCCTGCGGATCGCCCACCGCCAGCAGGATCGGCAGCGCCGCCGCCGACGTCACCCCGATGGCCACCTGGATGAAACCGAAGAGCGCCGCCCGGTCGCCGAACCGATCGACGAGGAACCGCACCAGGAAGCCCCCGAGGGCGATGCCGCCGAGGAACGCGATCAGCATGGTCGAGACGGCGTACGTCGAGTTGCCGAGAATGAAGACCAGGGACCGGGTCCAGTAGATCTCGTAGGCGAAGGAGCAGACGCCGGAGATCAGGAGGACGGCGAGGAGGAGCCGTCGCGTGGCCGGGCCGAGATCGGTGTCGGCCGCGGCCTGGGGCTCGGTCTCGGGGACCGGGGCCGTGGCCGCCGCGGCGACCCGCCTCGAGGCGAGGAAGGCCACGATCCCGATGGTCACGTTCGTCACGGCGGCGATCTGCGCGGTGTGCTCGAGGCCGAAGTTCCGGATGAGGACGAACCCGGTGAGCGCGACTCCGCCGACGGCCCCCGCGGTGTTCACCGCGTAGAGCGTGCTGAGCCCCCGGCCGGCGGTCTCGAGGTGCGTCAGGCTAAACCTCGCCAGGGCCGGGAGCGTCGCGCCCATGAGCATGGTGGGGGCCATCACCAGGACGAACGCGAAGACGAAACGCGCGAGGATCAGCATCGCCTCCGAGCGGCCGCAGAGCTCATAGACGGCGACGTACACCGGGGCGATCTTCGTCAACAGGTAGAACGCTCCGAGGGAGGCCAGGCCGACGCCGATCTCCAGCGCGGCGTAGAGACGAAGCGGGTTCGCGCTCCGGTCCGCGAGCTTGCCGAGCAACCACCCGCCCGCGGCGAGGCCCGCCATGAAGGCCCCGAGCACGGTGCCCACGGCCACCGCGGTGGAGCCGAAGAGGTGCACCGTCACCCTCGCCCAGACGACTTCGTAGACGAGGCCGCAGGCGCCGGAGAGGAAGAACAGGAGGAGGGCCAATCGCCTCATGCCGAAAGCTACCACGATCCCCCGAGCCGGGCGAGTTCAAGGTACAATGCTCGCATGAAGGGCAGGGGCATCCTCGCGGTCGGCTTGCTGTTGATGCTGCTGCTCGTCCTCATGACGGTGGCGTACTCCCCGGAACCCGAGCTGGGCCCGCCGTCCCTCCCTGCCGATCCTCCCTTGCCACAGGAGATGGTGGCCGGCCTGCCCGTCCCTCCGCTTCCCCCGGAGGGGCCGGAATCCGTCGCGTCGCCCGAGGCCACGGAGTCCGGGACGGCCTCCACCGAAGCCGCCGAGCCCGTCGCCGGGCCGGAGGAGTCGATTCCCGAAGCGGCAATCCGGGACGTGAGCGTGAGAAACGAGCCGGACGTGCTGCTTGCCACGCCGGTGCGGGCGCGGGTGACCGGGGCGCTCATCGCCGTGGCGCGGGGTCGTGCCGCGGCCGTCAACGTCCGGGAACTCACGACCCGCGGGATCCAGTCGGTGACCGGCACCGTGGAGGTCAAGGTGGAGCGGGAGCCGGAACTCGAGGAGGGACTTCCCGTCGGCATCACCGGGCGCGTGGTGGAGAAGGAGACCGGCCTGCCCGTGCCGAACGCGGAGGTCATCATCCGCTCCGCCTTCTACGTGCGGGCGATCTTCTACGACCATCACCTTTACGAGGTGGCGCGTGCGGTGACCGACCCGGAGGGGGAGTTTTCGATCGGGCGGCTCCACGTGGACCCCGTGCACTTCGGCTCGGACGGTCTCGTGTACCTCTCGGTCACCAGTCCGGATCACGCTCCACACCCGGCGATCCCGCTTTCGAGCGTCACCGCGGGATATGAAAACCGCCTGGACGACCTGCCACTCTCGCGGGAGCGGTACACGATCCGGGGGCGCGTGATCGATGTCTGGGAGGGGAAGCCCGTGGTGGGGGGAAGAGTGATCGCCACCGGAGTGATCCAGCCCATCAACTATCCGAAGGACCAGCGCGAGGCGCTCTTTCTCTCCTCGCCCGAGGCGGTCACCGACGAGGAGGGGCGGTTCGTCCTCGAGAACGTCGGCCCCGGGACGCAGATGCTCACGGTGCACGGCGGCGATGATTGTCTGGGCTATCTCTCGATCCAGGTTCCCTGGTCGAAAGAGGTGGTTATGAAGACGCGGCAGATCCGGGGGCGGATCGAGGGGAGGGTCATCGACTCCTTCGGCGATCCGGTGGAACTCGCCACGGTGGACGGAGGCGAGAACACCACGCACACGTTTGCCGACGGCTCCTTCGTCCTCGAGAACTTCCGCGGGGACGTCATCCCGATCCGCTTCGACCACACGGACTTTCAGACGCTGGTCCTGCCCGGCGTCTTGAACGGCACCGCCGCGCTGGTGGTGCGGATGGAGAGCAAACTGCCGCGGGTCCACCTCGATGTCCGGGAACAGTCCACCGGGGCGCCGGTCAAGGCGATCCAGATCAGGTTCCTGTTGCCGCCGGGCCAGATCCCGCCCCCGCCCCAGTCGCCGCACTACCTGTCGGAGGAGGGCCTGCACGAGATCCGTCTTCCGGTCGGCGCGGTGCAGGTTCTCGTTACGGCCGGGGGCCGCGAGGCGACCACGGTGGAACTCGCCGGGGTCCGTGACGGGGATACGATTTCGGTTTTTCTGAAGTAGGGTGCCGCAGGGGAGGCGCAACATGCGCGCGAAGACGAAGGTCGCCGGCATGGCGGTGCTCGCGCTGCTCATCCTGGGGGGGATCGGGCTGTGGCAGTTCGGAGGGGATGACGAGAGGCTGGCGCCCGACCAGCCAGCGGGTTTTGAGGCGGATGTCGCGCTGGTGCCGGAGACTCTGATCAAGGTCGGGGAGGCCGCCGCGGACCGCGCTGAAGAAGCCTCGCCCGCGGTGGCTCCGGAGGACGAGGAGGTGGTGGCGGACGCGGCCTGTGGGGTTGCCACCGACTGGTTCGGCGAAGTGAAGGGCGGCATCCTGTCGGACGGGAATGGGCTTCCCGTGGAGGGCGCCCGCGTGGTCATGAAGTACGACTTTGCGAGGAGCGGCGGGGTCTGGCCGAAGGGGGGGATTCACGAACTCGTCCTGGTTACGGATCGGACCGGGGATTTCCTCTATCAGGACGTTCCCCCCGGAGTCTACGAGATCCGGATCGAGCATCCGGACTACGCACCCCGAACGTTGACCGGTGTGACGGTGCAAAAGGGGGCCGGCCTCGAGGCGTTGTCGATCGAATTGATCAGCGACCTCCGGGATCTCGGATCCGTGGAGGGGAGGGTTCTGGATCTCCACGGGAACCCGCTCTCCGGTGCCCGGGTTGTGGTCCACTCCTCGCGGGACGGGGGCCAGGCTTCCGCCTTGACCGATGCCTCCGGCGTGTACCTCGTCGAGCGCCTGTTCCCCGGACACTACTCGGTGAGCCTGACCATGCCGGGGGAGGATGGGGAAGAGGGGCGGCTCTGGCAGCGCACCTTGCGGGCGGAGGTGCTCCCCGGCAAGACGATCGAGGTCGACTTTCGAGGAAGCGGCACGCTGACCGGGGTGATCCTCGACTCCGAGGGAGAGCCGGTGCCGGATGCCCTGGTCTTCCTTCAGGCTGTGGACCGTGCCGCGAAGACCCCGGATCGTCGGGCAAACACGGACGAGAACGGAGCGTTTCGGATCGATGACGCGGGGGTGGGCCGGTGCCGCCTTGTGGTGTGTGGCTCCTCCGGCGGTTGGTTCAGTGTCGAGGCGACGACTGTTGACCTTGGCGCCTCCGATCAGGAGGTTTCGGTGCGGCTCGAGGCGGGCGAGATCTCCGGCCGGCTCCTGCTCTCAGACGGCAAGCCGGCGCACTCGCGTGGTCTCTATCCGAACATGATGCTCTACCCCGCCGAGTGGAAGGGGGCCTCCGATGACTTCCGCCACCTGGCCAGAGCGACGCCCGACCACACCGGCGCCTACCGGTTTCGCGGTCTGCCCGCGGGGAAGTACCTGCTCCGCGTCCACCAGACCGGTTACGAGTGTCCCGAGCGCAAGCTGGAGCTCGGCTGGTCGGAGGCGATGAAGAACCTGAACCTGACGCTGAAACCACTCGCTGTGGGGACCCTCGAGGTGACGGTCGTGGACCCCGAGGGGAAGCCGGTGGAGGGTGTCATCCTGAACTACGGCGTCCCGGGAAAGTCGGGCCGTGGCGTCCGCGCCGCCCATCCCGCTCCCGGACGCTACATCGCAACGACCGTGCAGGTCGGAACCTGGGACCTCTGCCTGATTCGGACGGGGCTGAAGATCCGACACGTCCCGATCGTGGTGACCGAGGGGAAGACCACGTCTCTGACGGTGACGATGAGTACGGAGGCAGACACCTTTCTCCGATGACGGTTGATTCGTCCCGGAGCAAATTCTCCAGTGACCGTAGAAAGGTGTCTGCCTCCGTATTACAGGCCGACCGAGCGGCGGTAGCGGGCGAGGGCGGACTCGACCGCCGCGCGGTCCGCGGCCGGCGGCGGGTTCTGCTCGTAGTGCGTGCTGAGCACGTCGAGGACCCCCTCCTTCCGCCGGGCCTTCAGGTCCACCCGGGCCACGAGCCGGTCCCCGGCCAGCACGGGGAGGCTGTAGTAGCCGTAGACGCGCTTCGCCGCGGGCGTGTAGATCTCGATGCGGTAGTCGAAATCGTGAAGATCCCTCAGCCGTTGCCGATCCCAGAGAACGGGATCGAACGGTGAGAGCAGGACCCCCCGGTCGGGCCGCGGTCTCGTCCGGCGAAGCCGCGCGGCGAGGTCGAGGTCGCGCGGACGAACGAAGCCCTCCCGACCGCCGACCGCAAGAGGCGTGACTTCGCCTTCCTCCCGCAGTTCCTCGAGGATCCGCTTCACCTCACCGCGGTGTCCCCTCAGGCGGAAGGTGTCGACGATGGTCGTGAGCCCGGCCCAACCGTGGCCGTCGAGGGAGCGGAGCACGAGTTCCCTGATCGCCTCGACGAGCGGAACGCTCCGGCGAAGGACCTCCTCGGGGATCACTCGTTCGGACAGGTCGTAGGTCCGTATGAAGTTCCGCCGCTCGCGGATGGCGAGCTTCCCCATCGCCCAGAGGCTTTCGGCGACGCGTTTCCCCAACCCCTGTTCCCACCAGCCTCCGTTCCCTCCTCCACCGAGATCCGCCGACTTGAGCGGCCCTTCCCCTCGCACCCGGGCGAGGAGTTCCCGGGCCATCTTCGGATACTCCGTGAGGACCGGACCCCACCAGGGGTTTTCCCGGTTGTCCTTCCGGCGAAAGCCGAAGACGGGGTAGAGGTCGAGGGGCAACCAGCAGGCTTCGTGACCCCAGAACTCGAACAGCGGCCGGCCCGGGCGGAGGAGCTTCTCGGCAAGTGCGGTGTCGAACCCGTCGAGCCGCGATGCGAGGACGATCCCGTGGGTGCGGGCGCCGGCGACGGAGATGGTGTCGAGCTGGAGATAGCCGAACCGCTCGATGACCGCCTGCGCCGCATCCCGAGGCTGTCTCCCGGCTTTCCCGGGCAGCCCGGTCCAGCCGGGTTTCAGCAACCCCGCGCGAGCGAGAGCCAGGCGTCGGATGTCGCGGACGGGGAGCGTTTCCATGGAGTATTTGTACAATGACCGGATGGACAAGCCGAAGCGACGCGGCCTCCCCTTCTTTCCCATCGCGGTCGTCGTCGCCGTCTGCTTCCTCAGCCTGCTCTTCCTGATTCTCACCCGCGTTGAGGATTCCCGCCTGCAGGGCAAACTGATCCGGACGCTGATCGGCCTCTTTGTCGGCGGCCTCGGGGTCTTCTCGTGGATCAGCGCCCAGTGGGGGCGGCAGCGCGCATCGCCACGGACACGGTTCTCACCGGAAACGTGTGGGCCGACACCTCGACCTACCGTCGCCCCAAGCGGATCCGAATGGACCGCAAGGAACTGAAGGTCTGGGACGAGGTGGGCCGCGCGACCGGCCTGGTTCTCGACCGGAGCCGCAGCCCGAGGCTGATGGGCACTCTCCGCGGGATCGCGGTCCGCGTGGATCCGGTGAAGTCGTCGGACCGCTTCGAAACCAGGGCGCGGGCGACACTGCCGATCAGTCTTCCGGAGAAGGTCGCAGTGGCTCTGG
>SWCD01024055.1_pt1 | contig 43374 bp, 33 predicted proteins | sample 4693011 | NCBI WGS metagenome assembly SWCD01 (sample SAMN10267278, study PRJNA491770) | bioreactor metagenome | isolation source: DHS bioreactor inoculated with marine | place: Japan: Omine Ridge, Nankai Trough
TCCCGCATGCGCGCCAGCTGCGCGATGCGTTCCACCGACAGGTCGCGCACCGCGTGCCGGGCCGACTCGCCCAGCATCCGCCAGGCCTCGGCATCCGGCCGGCCGTCGTCCAGGTGCGGCAGGGCGCGCTGCAGGGCCAGCCGATAGGTCGACCGCGCGACGCCGAGCACGGCCGCCGCCTCGACCTCGTCCAGTCCGGCGACCAGCCGCAGCAGCAGCGCCGCGCGCGGCCCGCGCCCGAGGTCGGAGAAGAATGCGAATCCACTGCCCCAGTGCGCCGCCGCAGGCGCTTCCCGCAGTTCCCGGGTGGCCAGCAGCAGGGTCCAGAATTGCCGCGGCCACTCGACGATCGGCAGCCGTGCCGCCGGCAGGCGGAAGGCCCGCATCGCTGCGACCAGGGCGCGATCGCCGATTTCCGCGTCACCGACCTGCAGCTGCGCGAAGGCCGCGCCACGGCGCTCGATCCCTCGCAGGAAGGCGGTCAGGGCGGCGGGTGGCGGGCTGGGGTCGGAACGGCTGCGCGGCATCATCGGTTCGGTGTCATCGCGGCTACATGATAGCCGCCGGCACCCATGCCGGCCGGCATGTTCGCGGCTGGAAATCCTGCTGCCGGGGGCAGAACCGGCCTTTGCGGCCGGAAACGGTTGTGCACAGCGCTCACCGGTTCGTCACGAAGCTGCAGGCGCTTGGTCTTCGGCCGATTGCAAAGCGTATGTTTCACGGCCAAGTGGTTGATTCCAGTGAAGTAGTTTTGTTTGGCACTTTTTTAGCCAACTCAGCGCCGGGATGCCCTTTCCAGCACGCTTTTGCCCGATGCGCGCCGCCATGCACAGACTTATCCACAGCGCGTGTGGATAAGGGGAAAATCCCAACTGGCGCCAATACTTGCACGCCATTGATGGCTGGCGGCACAACAATGACACGCAAGCGCACGAGGCCGTGCCTGCCACCTGCAATCGCTAGACTTCCACGATGCACGATCCCGAATCCGTCCTGCAGGTCGCCCTGCCGCTGCCGCTGCCGCGACTGTTCGACTACCACCCGCCGCGTGGAATGGCCGCCGCGCGCGAACTGGTCGGCCGGCGCGTGCGCGTGCCGTTCGGGACACAGGAGCGGATCGGCCTGATCGCGGATGTCGGCGCCGCCGCGGGCGACGTCCCGGAACTGCGCGCGGCGCTCGCGATCCTCGACGACGCACCGATGTTCCACGGCGAACTGCTCGACTCGCTGCGCTGGCTCGCGCGCTACAGCCACGCCCCGCTCGGCGAGGTCCTGGCCACCGCCCTGCCCGTGGCGCTGCGACGCGGCGAGCCGCTGCCCGACACCCATGCCTGGGCATGGCAACTGACCGAGGAAGGCGCGACCCGCTGGATCGGCCTGCGCGACGGCAGCAAGCCACGACGTTTCGCCGAATTGCTGCTGGCGCAGGGACCTGATGGCGAACCTGCAGCCGGATCGCCCGCCCGGCGCGACGAGACTGCCCTCGACGACCTGCTCGACGGCTGGCGCAGCGCTGCGCGCGCGCTGCTCAAGCGGGGCCTGGTCGAACGCCTTGCGGTGCCGGCGTCGCAGCTGGCGCCCATGCCGCAGCCGGGACCGGCGCCCAACCAGGAACAGTCCATCGCGATCGAGGCCATCCATGCAGCCGCCGGTTTCGCGCCGATGCTGCTCGACGGCGTCACCGGCAGCGGCAAGACCGAGGTCTACCTGCACGCGATCGCCGACTGCCTGGCGCGTGGCCGGCAGGCGCTGGTGCTGGTGCCGGAGATCGGCCTCACGCCGCAGATGCTGCGGCGCTTCCGGGAGCGGCTGGGCGTGCCGGTGCACGCGCTGCATTCGGGGCTCAACGACGGCGAGCGGGCACGCGTGTGGGCGGCCGCGTGGCGGGGCGAGGCGCGGGTGGTCGTGGGCACGCGCTCGGCGGTGTTCGTGCCGCTGCCGGACGCCGGCCTGGTGGTGGTCGACGAAGAGCACGACGCCAGCTACAAGCAGCAGGACGGCATCCGCTACCACGCTCGCGACTTCGCCCTGGTGCGCGGCAAGGCACTGGCTGTTCCGGTGCTGCTGGGCAGCGCGACGCCGTCGCTGGAGTCGCTGCACAACGCGCGCAGCGGCCGCTACCTCCACCTTCGCCTTGCGCATCGCGCCGGCGACGCGAAACCGCCGCGCGTGCAGGTCCTCGACGTGCGCAAGCGAACGCTGGACGCGGGACTGTCGCCGCAGCTGGTCGACGCCGTCGGCGCGGCGCTCGAAGCCGGCGGCCAGGTGCTGGTGTTCAAGAACCGCCGCGGCTACGCGCCGGTGCTGCTGTGCCACGATTGCGGCTGGAGCGCACAGTGTCGTCGCTGCAGCACCCCGGAGCGCAGCACGCCGATGACCGTGCATGCGGGCGGCCGCCGCCTGCAGTGCCACCACTGCGGCGCGCGGCAAGCCGTACCGATGGCCTGTCCCGACTGCGCCAGCCTGGCGCTGCAGCCGCAGGGCAACGGCACCGAGCGGATCGAGGAGCTGCTCGCGGGAAGATTCACCGATGTGCCGGTGCTGCGCATCGACCGCGGCAGTACCCGGCGCAAGGATGCGCTGCAACGGCACTTCGACGCGCTCGGCTCGCGGCCCGGGATCCTGATCGGCACGCAGATGCTGGCCAAGGGCCACGACCTGCCGAACCTGACGCTGGTCGCGGTGGTCGGCATCGACGAAGGCCTGTTCTCGGCCGACTTCCGCGCCGGCGAGAAGCTGGCGCAGCTGCTGATCCAGGTCGCCGGACGCGCCGGACGCGCCGACAGGCCGGGCGAAGTCCTGCTCCAGACCCACCATCCGGAGCATCCCTTGCTGCAGACGCTGATCAACGGCGGCTACCACGCCTTCGCCGATGCCGAGCTCGCGCTGCGCGAGGCGGCAGGCTTCCCGCCCTTCGCGCACCTGGCGCTGCTGCGCGCGGAAGCCAGGCATGCCGATGCGCCGATGCAGTTCCTGCACGCCGCCAGGAGCCTGCTCGACTGCAAGCCTCTTGGCACCGCCGACGGAAGCCCCGTGCCCGGAATCGAACTGCACGGCCCGCTGTCCGCGCCGATGCCAAGGCGCGCCGGCATGTACCGCACGCAGCTGCTGCTGTCGTCGCCCGGGCGGCGCGCGCTGCACGACGCGCTCGATGCGGCGATGCCTTCGCTCTACTGGCTTCGCGAAGCGCGCAAGGTCCGCTGGTCGCTAGACGTCGACCCGGTCGACCTCTATTGATACCGACCTCGCGGGGCGTGCGATGTTCGCTGGTTTCGGGATGTGTCGGGCGGAACCGTACTGACGCTACTTTGCGACCTTCTTCGCTGCTGCTTTGCCGGATGGCGCGCCATTCTTTTTCGATTTGACGAAAATAGACAACCCCTGCTTCCGGACATCGAACAAACCGATCGCCTCGATCAGATCGCTTAACTTCCGATAGCCGTAATTTCGTGAATCGAAAGATCCTTGATTGCTGATGTGGGTGCCAACCAGCCCGAGATGCGCCCAACCATCATCGCCGAGCGCGGCGTCCACCGCATTCCGTAATGTACGAACCAAGGCGGTGTCGCCTTTCAGTTCATTCATCGTTCGAGCTTTTGTTGGTGCAGAAGAGTCACGCGTTTCCGACTCGCCGAGTTGCTCGAGATACAGGAATATCGAGCACGCCTTGACGAACGGCTCCGGCGTCTTCTCCTCGCCGAACCCGTACACGCTGTGGCCGTCGCTGCGCAGGCGCATCACCAGCGGGGTGAAGTCGGCATCGCTGGAGACAATGGCGAAACCGTCGAGGTTGCGCGCGTACAGCAGGTCCATCGCATCGATCACCATTGCCATGTCCGAGGCGTTCTTGCCGCTGGAATAGGCGAACTGCTGGATCGGCCGGATCGCGTAGGTGTGCAGCATCTTCTCCCAGCCGTTGAGGTGCTGGCTCTTCCAGTTGCCGTAGGCGCGGCGCACGTTGGCCACACCGTGGCGCGCCAGCTCGGCGAGGACCACGTCGATCTTCGATGCCGGCGCGTTGTCGGCGTCGATCAGCAGGGCGATGCGCTTTTCGTTGTCGGGCATGGTCCGGGTTCCTCTTGCGTCTGCAGGCGCAGCCTAGCGCAGCTGCGGCTGCATTTGTGGGAGCGACGGCAGTCGCGACGCTGCTCCTGGCGAGGACTGTCGCGACTGCCGTCGCTCCCACAAGGATGGGCACCGACGCCGTCACCACCGCCTGCTTCCGGGTCGGTAAAGTGCACCCCATGAAGACCCTCCCGCCTCCCCATGTCGCCATCATCGGCGGCGGCTTCGCCGGCCTGTGGGCGACGCGGGCACTGGCGAAGGCGCCGGTGCGCATCACCCTGGTCGATCGCGGCAACTACCACCTGTTCCAGCCGCTGCTGTACCAGGTTGCGACCGCCGGCCTGTCGGCGCCGGACATCGCCGCGCCCCTGCGCCACATCCTGCAGCGGCAGCGCAACGTCATGGTGATGATGGAACAGGCGCTCGCGGTCGACACCATCAGGCGCGAAGTCCGGCTGCGCGACCAGCCCCCCATCGGTTATGACTACCTGCTGGTCGCCTGCGGCGCAGCCCACGCCTATTTCGGCCACGACGACTGGGAACGGTTCGCGCCGGGCTTGAAGACGCTGGAAGACGCGCTGCACATCCGCCGCCGCATCCTCAGCGCGTTCGAGCGCGCCGAAGCGGAGGACGACGTCGACGCGCGGCGCGCGCTGCTGACCTTCGCCATCGTCGGCGGCGGCCCGACCGGGGTCGAACTGGCCGGCACCCTGGCCGAGATCGCGCGCCACACGCTCAAGCGCGAGTTCCGCCGCATCGACCCGACGCAGGCGCGCGTGCTGCTGCTCGAAGCCGGGCCGCGCGTGCTGTCGACGTTCCCGTCGACGCTGTCGGAGAAGGCGCGGCGGCAGCTGGAGAGACTGGGCGTCGAGGTACGCACCGGCACGCCGGTCGACGACATCGATGCCGAAGGCGTGCTGCTCGGCGACGAGCGCATCGCCGCGCGCACCGTGCTGTGGGCGGCCGGTGTCGCCGCATCGCCGCTGGCGCAATCGCTGGGCGTGCCGCTCGATCGCGCCGGCCGCGTGCAGGTGCAGCCGGACCTGAGCTTGCCCGGCGCGCCCGAAGTGTTCGTCGCCGGCGACCTGGCGACCCTGCAGCAGGACGGACGGCCCGTCCCCGGCGTCGCGCCCGCCGCCAAGCAGATGGGCAAGCACGTCGCCGCCGCGATCCGAGCGCGCATAGAAGGCAAGCCCACTGCACCGTTCCATTACCGCGACTACGGCAACCTCGCCACCATCGGTCGCATGGCCGCGGTGGTGCACCTGGGCAGGCTGAAACTGTCCGGCGCGCTGGCGTGGTGGTTCTGGCTGCTGGCGCACATCTTCTTCCTGATCGGCTTCCGCAACCGGCTTGCGGTGATGCTCGACTGGACCTGGTCCTACTGGAGCTACCAGCGTGCGGCGCGGATCATCCTCGGGCGCGGACACGACGACCGCGGCGGGGCGACTCCCCCGGCAAGCGGCGGCAGCGGCGCGGATAGGCGATGATCCTCCCATTCCCGACGCCTGCAGGATGCTGCAGCCAGCCTGGCGACCCGAACCGATGACCACGCTCCTGCTGACGCTCGACTTCGCCGGTACCTTCGTCTTCGCCCTCAGCGGCGCCACGGTGGGGGTGCGCCATCGGCTCGACCTGTTCGGCGTGCTGGTGCTTTCGTGCGCCGCGGCCGTCACCGGCGGCATCCTGCGCGACGTGCTGATCGGCGCCACGCCGCCGGTAGCGCTGCAGGACTGGCGCTACCTCGCCGTCGCCTGCCTGGCCGGCGCGATCACCTTCCGGCGCTACGCCACGATCAAGAAGCTGAAGGATCCGGTGCGGCTGTTCGATGCCGCGGGGCTTGCGCTGTTCGCCGTCTCCGGGGCCAGCAAGGCGCTGGCGTTCGGCATCTCTCCAATCAGCGCCATGCTGCTCGGGATGCTCACCGGCATCGGCGGCGGCATCGCGCGCGACGTCCTCGTCGCCCGCACGCCAATCGTGCTGCAGGCGGACCTGTACGCCGTCGCTGCGCTGGCCGGCGCGGGCGTCGTCGTGCTCGGGCATCACTTCCAGCTGCCGCCCCCGCTGGCACTGGCCGCCGGCGCGTTGCTGTGCTTCGGCCTGCGCTTCATGGCGCTGCGCTACGGCTGGCACCTGCCGGTCGCGAAGCCTCCCGAGAGCTGAAACCCGCAGGCCCGGTGCCGCGGACGACGAAGGCCCGGGAAACCGGGCCTTCGGTGGAAGATCTGCTGGCCGAATCAGGCCGCGAACAGCGCCTTCATCTTCTTCAGCGCGTTGGCCTCGACCTGGCGGATGCGCTCGGCGGATACGCCGTATTCGTCGGCCAGTTCCTGCAGCGTGACCTTGCTGTCGGCATCGAGCCAGCGGCGCGTGACGATGTCGCGCGAACGCTCGTCCAGGCGCGACAGGCCTTCGCGCAGCAGCTGCAGCTGCTGGTCCTCGGCGTCCTCGCGCTCGTAGGCCTGCGAGGGATCCTCGTCGCTGGTCATCAGGTAGGCGGCCGGGGACGGCGGCGCGTGGTCGTCGTCGTCGCTGGTGGGCGCGTCGAAGCCGATGTCGCGGCCGGACAGGCGCGACTCCATCTCCAGCACGTCGCGCTCCGAGACGTTGAGGTCGGCGGCGACGGTGCGCACCTCGTCGGCGTTCAACCAGCCCAGGCGCTTCTTGCTCCGGCGCAGGTTGAAGAACAGCTTGCGCTGCGCCTTGGTGGTGGCGACCTTGACGATGCGCCAGTTCTTGAGGATGAACTCGTGCATCTCGGCGCGGATCCAGTGCACGGCAAAGCTGACCAGGCGCACGCCCACGTCCGGGTCGAAGCGCTTGACCGCCTTCATCAGGCCGATGTTGCCTTCCTGGATCAGGTCGCCCAGCGGCAGGCCGTAGCCCATGTAGCCGCGGGCGACGTGGACCACGAAACGCAGGTGCGAATGCACCAGTTCGCGCGCGGCGGCCAGGTCCTCCTGGTCGCGGTAGCGGCGCGCCAGCGCCTGCTCGTCCTCGACGGCGAGCACCGGGATCTGGTACACGGCGCCGATATAGGCGTCCAGCGAGCCAAGCGCGCTGGGCACCGGCAGGTTGTTGGCGATCATGCTGGTCGAGTTCATGCTGTTCGAAAGCAGTGGGCTGCGGAGCGTGGTATCGGTCATGGCGGTCATTTTAGCAGTGTGCGTCTTTGACTGCTAAGCGCTGGATTGGTTCCCCAGTGTCCTGTTCATGGAACGCTGGAGGCCCTGTAAGCCCGTTCCAGCCTTGGATAACGCGTTTTAGCCCCCTTTCAGGCCGGGCGGGTCACGGCAGGCGCAGCTGCGCCGCGGGCGGCAGCGACCAGTCGATCGGCGCCTGGCCGTTGCGCGACAAGTAGTCGTTGGTCGCGGAGAAGTGCCCGCAGCCGAGGAAGCCGCGGTGCGCCGACAGCGGCGAGGGGTGGGTGGTGCGCAGCACGCGGTGCCGGCGCGGGTCGATCACCCGGCCCTTGGCCTGGGCATAGCTGCCCCAGAGCAGGAACACCAGGCCCTCGCGCTCGCGGTCGAGGGTCTCGACGACGCGGTCGGTGAAGCCTTCCCAGCCCTTGCCCTGGTGCGCGCCGGCACGGCCTTCCTCGACCGTCAGCACCGCGTTGAGCAGCAGCACGCCGCGCTGCGCCCAGGGCATCAAATAGCCGTGGTCGGGCGGCGCGATGCCCAGGTCGCGCTGGAGTTCCTTGTACATGTTCAGCAGCGACGGCGGCACCGGCACCCCCGGCAGCACCGAGAAACACAGCCCATGCGCCTGGCCGCGGCCGTGGTAGGGATCCTGGCCGAGGATCACGACTTTCACCGCGTCGAATGGGGTGGCATCGAGGGCGGCGAAGATCCGCGGCCCCGGCGGGAAGATGCGGGCGCCCGCGGCCTTGCGCTCGCGCAGGAAGCGCGACAGCGCCTGCATGTCGTCGCGCTGCAGGTAGTCGCCGATGCGCGCCTTCCAGGAAGCTTCGAGCTGGATGCGGTCCGAATTCATGCCGTCCTATTCTAGGAGCAGCCATGCGTCTCGACAGCAACGGGAGATTCGATGCGCCTCGTTCTTGCAGGAGCGCACCCGGGCGCGACAGGCTTCATCGGTGAAACCTGTCGCGCCCGGGTGCGCTCCTACATCGGCGCATCGGGCTCCGGCAACTTGGCCATGCGCAGCTGGAACAAGGCCTTGGTCACCAGCAAGCGCTCCTCGATCGGCTTGAGCACCAGGTCGTTGGCGCCTTCGCGCAGCAGCGCCGACTGGTTGTCGGGGTTAGCGTCGCCGGTCATCACCAGCACCGGCAGGCGGCGCTTGCCGTAGCCCAGTTCGTTGCGAACCACGCGCAGCAGGTCGTTGCCGTCGAGCTCGCCCTTGAGGTAGACGTCGGTCAGCACCAGCTCGGCGCCGGGTGCGTCCTCGCCGTCGCGGTGCGCACGCAGGAATTCGAGCGCGTCCTCGACGCTGAGCACGTGGGTCACGCACATGCCCTGCGCCTGCAGCATGCGGATGGTGGCCACGGCAACCGTGCGGCTGTCCTCGACGTAGAGCACGCGCGCACCCGGGATCGGCGCCGGGTGCACGTAGCCGCGGATGAAGGCGGCCAGCGCCGAATGCCCCTGCGCCTTGTCGAAATAGTCGGTGACGTCCTCGGTGAACCGGCGCGCCTCCAGGTGCGACTGGGCGTCGCCGGACACCACGATCACCGGCACGTAGCGCTGGCCCGCCGCCTCGCGCACCGTGCGCGCCAGCTGCAGGCCATCGCCGTCGGGCAGCACCAGCGCCGTGGTGACCAGGTCGACCGGCGCGGCGGCAAGCGCCGCCTGCGCCTGCTGCAGTCCGTCGCAGCCGACCACGTCGACGTTCGCCAGCTCCCGCTGCAATACGTCGCCGATCAGCTTGCGCACCAGCTTCGAACCGTCGACCACCATCACCCGCGGCGCGCTGCTGGCGACATGACGCAGGTCGCGGCCAGCCTTGCCCGGGCCTTGCTTGTCGCGCGCGGCCATCATGTTTCGGTGGGGCGCGTCTGGCGCAGGAAGTGGCCGCTGACCAGGCGTGCGCCGAGCCAGCCCAGCACCGTGGCGCCCGCCAGCACCACCAGCGCCTGGCGGGGATCGAAGCCGGCGAGCACGAAGCGGCTGCCGTAGCTGGCCGCCAGCTCCGCCAGCGGCGCGCGTAGGGCCAGGCCCGCCGCCGTCAGCAGGCCCAGCGCCGCCGCGCCGGCCGCCAGTCCGTACCACGCGCCGAGGTAAAGGAATGGCCGGCGGATGAAGCCGTCAGTGGCGCCGAGCAGCTGCAGCACGCCGATCTCCTCGCGCCGCGTCTGGATGTCCAGGCGCACGGTGTTGCCGACCACCAGCAGCGCGCCAAGCCCGAGCAGGGCGGCCAGCACCCAGGCCACGCGCCCGCCGAAGCGCAGCCAGCCGTCGAGCCGGGTCCGCCACTGCACGTCGTGCTGCACCAGGTCCGCCTCCGGAAGCTGCCGCAGCCCATCGGCCAGCATCGTCTCGTCGCCGTTCGGGATCACCACCAGCACGTAGGGCAGCGGGTTTTCGCCGACCGCATCGATCGCCTCGCCCAGGCCGCCGCGGGCGCGCAGTTCCTCGAGCCCCTGCTGCGGCGTGCGCAGCGCGACCCTGCCGACGTTGCGGCGGCCGCGCAGCTCCTCCGCCAGGGCCCTGGCGCGCGCATCGCCGACATCCTGCTTCAGGAACACGCTGATCTCGCGCGACTGCTGCACGCTGCCGGAAAAGCGCTCGACGTTGCCAAGCACCAGCCACAGGCCAAGCGGCAGCGCCAGCGCCACCGCCATCACGCCGACCGTGAGCAGGGTCGCCCACGGCTTGCCCAGCACGCGGCCGAGGCTGGCGACGAAGCTGTAGACGTGGTGGTCGAGCCAGGTGCCGACGCGCGATGGGGAACGCGTGGGCCGGCGGGCATTGGACGCTTCGATGCGCTCACTCATCGGCCAGGTCCTCCGGCGCGATGTCGTCCACTAGTGCTCCGTGGTCGAGCACCAGCACGCGGCGCTTCATGCGCTTGACCAGGCCCAGGTCGTGGCTGGCGATCAGCACGCTGGTGCCGCGCTCGGGCAGCGACGAGAACAGCGCCATGATCTCGGCCGACAGGGTCGGGTCGAGGTTGCCCGTTGGCTCGTCCGCGACCAGCAGGCGCGGTTCGCAGACCACCGCGCGGGCGATGCCGACGCGCTGCTGCTCGCCGGCCGAGAGCTGGGTCGGCAGCGCGCGTTCGCGCTCGCCCAGCCCCAGTCGCTCCAGCACCGCGCGCACGCGCCGGCCGATCTCGCCGCGCCGCATCCCGCGCAGGATCAGCGGCAGCGCGACGTTCTGGAACACGCTGCGGTCGGTCAGCAGGCGATGGTCCTGGAACACCACCCCGACGTCGCGCCGATGCAGCGCGACGCGGCGGCCGCGCACCTTGCGCAGGTTGCGCTCGCCGAACAGCACCGCGCCGCGGCTCGGGCGCTCGGACAGGTGGATCAGCTTGAGCAGGGTGCTCTTGCCGGCGCCGGAATGGCCGGTGACGAACAGCAGCTCGCCCTGCCCGACCTCGAAGCTCACGTCCGACAGCGCGACGTGGCCGCCCGGGTACTGCTTGCTGACATTGTCGAAACGCAGGACGGTCATCGGGAGTTGGGGTCAGGGAATTGGCGAGTGCGGATTACGGCCTCGCGCAATTGTCAGGTCCTTTCCGACTGGAGAGGCCAGCGCGAGAAGGCGAACAGCCAAAGCAGCAAAAGATTGAGCACGGGCACGATGGCAAGCAGCGACCAGGCACCGGAATAGCCGGCCTTGCTGACGATCCGCCAGGTTGGCGGGATGAACAAGATTCCGGAGCAAAGCAGAATGGACAAGTGCCAAAGACTGAAACCACCCATGGAAGACTCCTGGAGGTTGTGCTGAAGTGCACGACGCCGATTATGGCCTGCTTGCGAGGCGCAAGCATCCTGCAGCATCAATCGTCCGCTGCGGCTTGTCTTCTCAACCCTGGTCCCGGCCCTCAGTGCTGCGAACGCGGCTCGCGCTTGACCAGCTTCTTCAACCCGCTACCGATGCGCGAGAACAGCGACGGCTCGACTTTCGGCGTCGCCCGCGGCTTGCCGGCGACCTTGGCCGGTTTCTGGCGCGGCGCCGGCTTCGGGTTGGCCGCGGCGATGGCCCTGGATGGCTGCGCCGCTGCCGGGGATGGCTGCGCGGTCGCTTCGCCGCCATCGATGCGGCGCCCGCCGCGCCTGCGGCGGCGCTTGCGCGAGGGTCGCGCGCCATCGGCGACGCCGGCATCCGGCTTCACCGCCGCCGGCCCGGTCTCCGTCGCGCTTGCCGCTTGCTCGGGCTGCGCATCCTGCGGCTTGCGTGCGGCGCGCTTGCGCGGCGGGCGGGCGCCGCGTTCGCCGTGGCCATCGCTGCCCGGACGCGGGCCGCTGCGTCCGCGCGGCTTGATGCCGCGGCGCGCATCGTCGGCGGCGCGCTGCTCGCGCGCCTCCTTGAAGATCTCGCCGATGCTTTCCTCGTCCTCGCCCTGTGCAGCCGCGCCTTCGCGCGGCTTGCGCGGCAGCGCGGTCAGCAGTTCGGAAGTCACCGGCTCGACCGGGATCTTCTGTTCGATGTAGGCCTCGATGTCGGGCAGGCTCTGCGCGTAGCGCTCGCAGGCGAAGCTGATCGCGTCGCCCTCGGCGCCCAGGCGCGCGGTGCGGCCGATGCGGTGCACGTAGTCCTCGGCGTCGAACGGCAGGTCGTAGTTGAATACGTGCGACACGCCCTCGATGTGCAGCCCGCGCGCCGCCACGTCGGTGGCGACCAGGATCTCGAGGTTGCCGGCCTGGAACTTCTTCAGCAGGGTCTCGCGCTTCTTCTGGGGCACGTCGCCGCTGAGCACGCCGACCCGGTAGCCCGCGCGCTCCAGCGCCCGCGCCACCCGCTCGACGAATACCTTGGTGTTGACGAACACCATCGTGCGCGCGCCCTCGCGGCGCGACAGCAGGCCCAGCAGCAATTTGATCTTCTCGTCGTCGGCCGGCAGGTACATCACCTGGCGGACCGTGGAATTGGTGATGTACTCGCTTTCGACGACGATCTTCTCCGGCTCGTTCATGTGTTCGTAGGCGAGCTCGAGCACGCGGTGCGACAGGGTCGCCGAGAACAGCAGGGTCTGGCGCACGGTGCGCACCGGCATCCTGCGCAGCAGGAAGCGGATGTCCTTGATGAAGCCCAGGTCGAACATGCGGTCGGCTTCGTCCAGCACGCAGGCCTCGCAGGCGTGCAGGCTGACCACCTTGTGCTGCTTGACGTAGTCGATCAGTCGGCCTGGCGTGGCGATGATGACGTCGACGCCTTCCTGCAGCAGCTGGCGCTGCTTGTCGTAATCGACGCCACCATAGACCAGGGCGAACTTGAGGCCCAGCTCGGAGCCGAACTTCACCGCGTCCTTGTGGATCTGGATCGCCAGTTCGCGCGTCGGCGCCAGGATCAGCGCGCGCGGATCGCCGGGTTCGCGTTCGGCCAGCGCCGGGCGCGTCAGCAGGCGGTTGATCACCGTGACCAGGAAGGCCAGGGTCTTGCCGGTGCCGGTCTGCGCCTGGCCGGCGACGTCGCCGCCCGGCAGCGCGACCGGCAGGGTCAGCGCCTGGATCGGCGTGCAGCGCGTGAAACCGGCGGATTCCAGGCCCGCGAGCAGCGAGGGATGCAGGCCAAACGAGGAGAAGGTGATATCGGTAAGAGGCTTTTCGCTCATGCGTGGAAATTCGGTCCGCGCGGCGGTCGCGCTTGCGTGAAAGGCGGTGGCCGAGCAGACTGCCGGCACCGGAAGGAATCGCGGAAGCGGCCCGGGTTCACCTTGGCGTGAACCCTTGATCCGGCAGCGAATCGTCCCATTTTAGCAGTTAACCGGCGACGCCATCGCCCGCCACGCGCTTGGCCCGCATTTCGATCCATCAGGAGAATCCTAGTGAGCGACAAGGTCATCCACGCCACCGACGCCGATTTCGACAGCGCCGTCCTGCAGTCGTCCGAGCCCGTGCTGGTCGATTTCTGGGCCGAATGGTGCGGCCCCTGCAAGATGATCGCCCCGGCGCTCGACGAGCTGGCCGAGACCTACGACGGCAAGGTCAAGATCGCCAAGGTCAACGTCGACCAGAACCGCGGCACGGCGATGAAGTACCACGTGCGCTCGATCCCGATGCTGCTGCTGTTCAAGGACGGCCAGGTGCAGGCGACCCAGATCGGCGCGGTCGGCAAGGCGCAGCTGGCGCAGATGCTCGACAAGGCGCTCTGAGGCCGGAATCGCGGCGCGAATGGCGCTCCGTGGGAGCGTGATGGCAGCCGCGGTGCCGCGTACGGCCCGTCGCGACTGCCGTCGCTCCCACGAGGCAACCGGCCCGGGGTCGGGGCGATTCACGACTCGAATCCGGCACGATCCCGCTTGCCCCGGCGCCCGCACAGTGCTAGTTTCCCCCTGACCCGGCGTGTTGTTTGCCTCTCCAGGCCCGCCGCACCCTTCTGATACACCCTATCTGAAGCTACCGCTTCTCCCATCCCGTCCGCGATCCGCGGGCGCTCGCAGCTAGCGAGGAATCCCCAACTTGTCAGACAACACTACCGACTCCGGCGATACCGCCGAGAAGCGCGTGCGCAAGCCGCGTGTCGCCAAGGCCAAGGCCGCCGACACCCAGGCAGCGCCGGACCCGGGTGCCGGATCCGCGCCCGCCGCGCCGGCCGCCAGCGACTCCGCTCCCTCGCCAACCGCTGAATCTTCCGGCGGCCAGTCGCAGAACGGTGGCGATACGCGCCAGCCGCAGGGCGACGGCGATACCCGCCAGCCGCAGGGCGACCACCACCACCGCCAGGGCAACCGCCGCGAGCGTTTCCGCAACCGCCGCGACCGCAATCGTGGCGGCGGAGGCGGCGGCCGCGACGACGGCCTGCCGCGCGACGACAACAACGACCAGGCGCAGCGCCTGCCGCCGCCGAACATCCCGGAAGATTTCCCGCAGTATTCGCTCGGCGACCTCAAGCGGATGCCGGCGCAGAAGCTGATGGACATCGCCGAGCAGCTCGGCATCCACGAGGGCGTCGCCCGCGCACGCAAGCAGGAAGTGATCTTCGCCCTGCTCAAGGTGCTGACCCGCCATGGCGAAGGCGTCGCCGCCGACGGCGTGCTGGAACTGCTGCCCGACGGCTTCGGCTTCCTGCGCGCGGCCGAGGCCTCGTACCTCGCCGGCCCGGACGATACCTACATCTCGCCCAGCCAGATCCGCCGCTTCAACCTGCGCACCGGCGACCACCTCTCCGGCCGCATCCGCTGGCCCAAGGACGGCGAACGCTACTTCGCGCTGTCGGTGGTCGACACCATCAACGGCGAGCCGCTGGAGGCCAGCAAGGGCAAGGTGCTGTTCGAGAACCTGACCCCGCTGTTCCCGCGCAAGAAGTTCAAGCTCGAGCGAGGCGACGGTTCCAGCGAGGACATCGCCGGCCGCGTGCTGGACCTGATGGCGCCGCAGGGCAAGGGCCAGCGCGCGCTGATCGTGTCGCCGCCCAAGGCCGGCAAGACGATCATGATGCAGCAGATCGCCACCGCCATCACCACCAACCATCCCAATACCCACCTGATCGTGCTGCTGATCGACGAGCGGCCCGAGGAAGTCACCGAAATGCAGCGCACCGTGCGCGGCGAGGTGATCTCCTCGACCTTCGACGAGCCCGCCGCGCGCCACGTGCAGGTCGCCGAGATGGTGATCGAGCGCGCCAAGCGCCTGGTCGAGCACAAGAAGGACGTGGTGATCCTGCTCGACTCGATCACCCGCCTCGCCCGCGCCTACAACAACGTCGTGCCCAGCTCCGGCAAGGTGCTCACCGGCGGAGTCGACGCCAACGCCCTGCACCGGCCGAAGCGCTTCTTCGGCGCCGCGCGCAACGTCGAGGAAGGCGGCTCGCTGACCATCATCGCCACCGCCCTGGTCGACACCGGCAGCGCCATGGACAAGGTGATCTACGAGGAATTCAAGGGCACCGGCAACTCGGAAGTGCACCTGGACCGCCGCATCGCCGAGAAGCGCGTATATCCGGCGATCAACGTCAACCAGTCCGGCACCCGCCGCGAGGACCTGCTGATCGAGCCGGAGCTGCTGCAGAAGATCTGGATCCTGCGCAAGCTGCTGCACCCGATGGACGAGCTGGCGGCGATGGAATTCCTGCTCGACAAGATGAAGACCACCAAGAGCAACGACGAGTTCTTCGCTTCGATGAAGCGCTGAGCGAGACGTCCGCCACGAATGAAAACGCCCCGGATTCCGGGGCGTTTTTCGTTGCGGCGCGACGCCAGTCGATCAGCCGGCTTCGAGCTTCTTGAACGGCGAATCGACTGCGACTGGTTTCTGCATGTCGTCAGAGCTGGCGGCGGCTTGGCACTCAGGCGCGGCGGCCTTCTGGTGACTCAGCTCCTTGGCAAATTTTTCATCGTACATTACGAATCTGACGGGTATTCGGACGCGCGTGGCAACCGGCGCACCCCCGATCTGCTCGGGCGTGTAGCGCATCGACCCCACCCATTGCTTGATTGTGTTATCGAAATAGCGATGGTTGTCCGCACTGTCAACCTTGTACTGGATGCCATCCAACGAGGCTCGACCATCGCTCCCTATCGTCAGGTCGAGCACCATTTCCGCTTCGTGCCGCCGACGCCACGCATCGGATGGATATCTTGGAGGCTGGACCCAACCACTATCGCTTCCTGCGCTTCGCGGTCCATTTCCCTTATAGTCGACCGAGATCCAGTACGATCCACGCTCGGTCGGAATGGCGCAGGCTCCCAGAAGCGCATAGGTCACGCCTCCGACATGCGTGCCGTTCACAACTGGTGAGGTAAACCGCCAGTCTCGGGCCTGGCTTTCGATGAAGTCGCGCATCGCCTTGGGTAATTTGGCCGGCGCCTCGGCGGCCTGCACCTTGCCATTGGCATCGACGGTCAGCTTGACGCTGGTATGGAAGGCGATCGGTTCGGCGGCCTTGTGGGTCTTGCCGGCATGTCCAGGACCGGGCGCCAACAGCAACAGGGACGCTAGTGCGATCAATGATTTCATTCCGTTGTCCTCGTGTGTGTGCAGAGGTGCTGTAGTGCGCGCCGTTGCGTCCGGGTTTCCCGGGCGTCAGGGTTCAACCATTTCCCAGAGGCGTCAGCAGGTGGAGCGACTGACGCAGCGAGTACACGCCGCTGCCATCGACGGCGTCGGGCGCGGATGCGGAGAGTTCCGGTTCCTGCCATGGCGCACTCATTCGCGGCCCCGGGAGGTAGGCATCCCATTGGCCATATTTCGCCACGCGCTCATACCCCATCTGATAGTCCACCGGCACCCTCACCTGCCAGTAATCGTCGTCGACATCTTCACCTTTGGTCGGTGGAACGAAGGTCCACTTGCGGGCAGCGGCAAGCGCGGACTTGGCAAACGCGTCGCGCCAGCTGCTCATCTCCCTCGTGCTCCCCAGGGTTTTCAGGTTGACCTGCTCGGCAACCGCATCCTCGACGTGCCCGTCCCTGCCGATGCGCAACACGACATAAGCCGTACCGGAGACACCCTTTCTCGCCATGTCAATCGGGTAGCTGGGAGGCGTCATGGATTTCGATTTCACGCTTTCGCCGGGAAGCGCCTCGCCGCCGAAGTTCGCGCTGCGGATGCCGACCTCGTAACGCTCGGGACCAAGCTTGCGGGCAGTCGCGCGCAGGCTCATCTTCGCCTTGGCCGCGACCGCTTTGCCATCGACCAGCACCGGCTCGAAGCGCCACGCCGGCACCGCCTTGGCGACCAGATCGACCACGCCCTGGGGCAGCTTCTCGGGCCGGTCGAGCTTGTAGCCGCTGACGCTGCCGTCGGGCTCGACGTTGATCGAGCCGGTCACCACCATGCTCGCCTCGATCTGCTGGCTGGCGTCCGATGGCTTGGCCGCGACCGCCGCGCCTGCGAACAAGGCGGGGAACAGGCACAGGAGGAGGAGGATGCGCTTCATGCCGGACTCCGCGGGTTCTGATGCGGTGAATCTATACCCGGATCCTGCACGCGGCAAACCGCCGCGATGCGCCCATGCGGATGCCGGGGCGGGCAACCGGGCGGATCGATGGCGATCCCTGCGGCACCGGCCACCGGCAGCCCACGGCCCGGGCGCACCGCATCGCGCATAATCATGCGCGGAGGTGCGCATGCACGAAAGTGGTCTGGAACTGGCGCTGGTGTTCCTGCTGGCCGCGGTGGTCGCGGTGCCGCTGTTCAAGAAGCTCGGCTTCGGCGCGGTGCTGGCCTACCTGGCGGCCGGCGCGGTGCTGGGACCGGACGGCATCGGCGTGGTGCGCGACGCGGAACGCATCCTCAACGCTTCCGAAGTCGGCGTGGTGATGCTGCTGTTCGTGATCGGGCTGGAGCTGTCGCCGGCGCGCCTGCGGCTGATGCGCCGGCCGGTGTTCCTGTCCGGCGGCCTGCAGGTGCTGCTGTGCGCGACCGCGCTGGGTGGCATCGCGCTTGCCGCGCACATGCACTGGAAGACGGCGATGGTGGTGGGGCTGGCGCTGGCCCTGTCCTCGACCGCGGTCGGCCTGCAGCTGCTGGCCGAGCGCAAGGAACTCGCCAGCGATCACGGGCGCCTGGCGTTCGCGGTCCTGCTGTTCCAGGACCTGGTCGCGATCCCGCTGCTGGCGGCGATCCCGCTGCTGGGCGGCGCCAAGGAAGAGACCCTGACCTGGACCATCGCGCTGCAGGCGGTCGGTGCGATCGTGCTGGTGGTGATCGGCGGGCGCTTCATGCTGCGCTGGGTATTCCGGGTGGTCGCGCGCACGCGGATGCCGGAGGTATTCACCGCGACCGCGCTGCTGGCCGTGCTCGGCTCGGCGTGGTTCATGCAGGAAGCCGGCCTCAGCGCCGGCCTGGGCGCCTTCCTCGCCGGCGTGCTGCTGGCCGATTCGGAATACCGGCACGAACTCGAGTCGCAGATCGAGCCGTTCAAGAGCCTGCTGCTGGGCTTGTTCTTCATCGCCATCGGCATGGGCATCGACCTCAACCGCATCGTGGCCGAACCGCAGCTGATCCTCGGCGGCGTGCTGGTGCTGCTGCTGGTCAAGTACGCGCTGGTGTTCGCGGTCGGCCGCGCCTGGCCCAGCCGCCTGCCTGCGCGCAGCGCGCTGATGCTGGGCGGCGTGCTGTGGCTGGGCGGCGAGTTCGCCTTCGTGGTGTTCAACGAGGCGCAGCGGGTACGCCTGCTCGACAGCGTGCCGCACGACCGGCTGGTGGCGATCGTCAGCATCTCGATGGCGATGACGCCGCTGCTGCTGATCGCCATCGCGCGCCTGCTGCGGCAATTGCCGGATCCGCGCGGGAAGACGCCGCGGCCCGACTACGACACCATCGAGGAGGATGCCGGCAGCCGGCCCCAGGTGCTGATCGCCGGCATGGGCCGCTTCGGCCAGATCGTCGCCCGCCTGCTGGGGGCGCAGCGGATTCCCTTCGTTGCGCTGGAGAGCGACCTGGACATCATCGAGAACGTGCGCCGCTTCGGCAACGAGCTTTACTACGGCGACCCGACCCGGCCCGACCTGCTGCGTGCCGCCGGCGGCGCGCGCATCAAGGTGTTCGTGATGGCGATGGACAATCCCGAGACCAACACCAAGGCCGCGCGGCTGGTACGGCGGATGTACCCCGACGCCAAGGTGTTCGCGCGCGCGCACGACCGCCGCCACGCATGGCGGCTGATGGACCTGGGCGCGGTCGTGTTCCGCGAGATGTTCGGCTCCAGCATGGAACTGGGCGAGCGGGTGCTGGTGGAACTTGGCATGGCGCCGGAGATCGCGGCCGAACACGCGCGCCGTTTCCGCGACCACGACGAAAACCTGCTGCGCGAACAGCACCTGGTCTACGACGACGACGAGGCGCTGATGCAGACCTCGCGCGAGGCGCGGGTGGAGCTGATGCGGCTGTTCGAGGCCGACGCCGGCGGCGGCAGGGGCGACGCCAGCGATTCCTGAAACCGGTACTCAGTCGCGTGAGGCGTAGGCCCGGCAGGCCGGGTCCCGGCCTGCACGCAGGCAGTGCAGGCGCTGCTCGCCGCGCGCAAGCCAGTCCTGCAGCGACAGGGAAGCGGGAGGCGCCGCATCCTCGCCGGCGCTGCCTGCATCGGGCTTCGTCACCGCGACAGGCGCGTGCACCAGCTGCGGCCGGTGGTGGCTATCGATTGCCGTCGGCATGGCGGTACCCGCCAGGCCCAGCCCCAATACGGCGTAGATCGCGCGATGCATCGGGCGCCCTCCCTCCCCGGGTGCGCCTGCCGGTCACGATCGCCCCGTCTGGCGACCATGACTTCCGGCACTGGCGCACCAGGACAGGTACACCGAAACGGCAAGAATTGCAAACTTGGGGCGTGTCCGCAGGCCGAGCCCGCCGCGGAACCTGCTAGCCGCGGTCGCGCAGGAACCGCGCCATCGACACCCCGGCCTGCTGCGGCGCGAATTCCGCGGCGACATCGACGAAGCCGCGCATCACCGCGATCTCGCGCGGGGTGCGGTTGAGCGCATCGCGCAGGTCGGGGTCGCAGCCGGCGCGCAGCAGGCGCCGGGTCATGCGCAGCTGGCCATGCAGCGCGGCCAGGTGCAGCGGGCCGAAGCCACGCGGATCCTGCGCATCCAGCGACACGTCCTCGTCCAGCAGCTGTTCCAGCGCGGCCGTCACCACCTCCTCGTCGCAGGCGGTGCCCGGCTCGGCGCGCGCGCCGAGCAGCAGCAGCAGCGGCGTAACGCCGCCGGACGCGCGGGCGTCCGGCTCGGCGCCGGCCAGCAGCAGGGTATCGAACAGCGCCAGCAACCGCGGGCGGTCGCGGCCGGTGAATCCGTACAGGCAGGCGCAGTGCAGCGGCGTCAGCCCCTGCGCGTCGGCCGCCTGCACGTTGGCGCCGGCCGTCAGCAGGCGCGCGCACAGATCCGGCAGGCCCAGCGCCGCGGCCAGCATCAGCACGGTGACGTCCCCAGGCAGGCGTTGCTCCAGGGTGGCGCCGGCCGCGAGCAGGCGATCGACGATCTCGCCCTGGCGCATGCTCACCGCCGCCGACAGCGGCGTGGCGCCGGTATGCGCGGCGCGCTGGGCATCCGCGCCGCGCGCCAGCAGCAGCTCCACCGTCCCGCCGTGGCCACCGCCGGCCGCACGCAGCAGCGCGGTGCAACCTTGGCTGTCGACCGTATCGACCGGCAGCCCGAGGTCGAGCAGCCGGCGCACGCCCTCGCTGTCGCCGACGATCGCCGCCGCCGGCACGTCGCTGCCGCGCAGCGCGCGTCCGGGCAGCGGCCAGCCGCGCCAGTCCAGCCAGTCGGCAAGGTCGCGGCGACCGCCGGACAGCGCCACGCCCAGCGGCGTCTGCCCGTCGGCGGCGCGCACCTCCGGCGACGCACCGCTGCGCACCAGCAGCTTGAGGGCCGCCTCGCGCGACAGCGCCGCGCACAGGTGCAGCGGCGTCATGCCATGGCTGTCGCGCGCGTCCAGGTTCACGCCACAGGCGACCAGGCGCTCGATCATCCGCATCCAGCCCAGCCGCACCGCCAGCGCCAGCGGCGGGTCGCCGGCGGACGAGGCGGCGAACGGATCGGCGCCGCGCTCCAGCAGCTCCAGCGCGAACTGCTCCAGCGCCCGCCCGGCCTGGTCGCCGCTGGCGCAGGCATCGAGGAAGCGCGCGAGGCCCCCGCTTCCGGCCGGCGATGCAGCGCGCGCGAGCAGGACCTGCAATGCAGGCACCGCCTCGGGTCCCTGCGGCAGCAGCGCGAACACCAGCGTGTCGCCGTTGGCGTCCCGCAGCTCGGGGTCGGCGCCATGCGCCAGCAACCATTCGATCCTCGCCGCCGAAGGCGACGCCCGTTCTTCCAGCAGCAGGCCGCCGAGTTCCTGCGGCGACAGCAGGGACAGCAGGCGCTCGTGGCCATCGAAACGGCCTTCATGCAGGGCATCGCGCAGCAGCGACAGCGGTGCGCGATCAGGCAAGGCCTCGTCGCCGTCGTCCGCGGCGACGCTGGACGGCAGCGGGTAATCGGGATCGAGGGCCGCGACCAGCGACCAGCGGCCGGCGGCCGCCGCGCGGTCGATGACCCGCCTGCCGCCGGCATCGACGCGCGTGGCGTCGGCGCCGAGTTCGAGCAGGCGCCGGACCAGCGGCGTGCAGATCCGGTCTGCGCCACATGCCAGCGACAACGCGTCGCTGCCGGCCGCGTCCAGCGCGCCGGCATCCGCGCCCGCCGCCACCAGCGCTTCGAACGCGGCCAGGTGGCCGCCATGCGCGGCCTCCAGCAGCGGCGTACGCTCGGCGGCGTCGCGCGCGTGCACGTCGCCACCGGCGTCGACCAGCGCCGCGATGATCTCGGCGTGCCCGGCGAGCGCGGCTTCGTGCAGCGCCGAGCGCCCCTTGCGATCGCGCGCGTTGACCCTGGCCTTGTGCTTGAGCAGCAGGGCGACGCCAGCCGGATCGTCCTCGTCGCCGCCGGCCGCGGCCAGCAGCGCCGGCGTGGCGTCCTCCGGCTCCGGATACGCGCCGCGCTCGATCAGGAAGCGCGCCAGGCGCCAGTTGCCGGCCGCGCAGGCCACCCCCAGCGGGGTCAGGCCGTCATGGTTGAGCGCGGTCATTTCCGCGGCCGCATCGCGCAGCAGCGCGGCGACCCCCGGATCCGAACTGCGCGCGGCATGGTGCAGCGGCGTGTTGCCATCCAGGTCCACGGCGCGCGGGTCGGCGCCATTGGCCAGCAGGGTCATCACCGCGTCCGGGCGGCCATGCCAGCTGTCCCGCGTGGCCGCCAGCAGCGGCGTCATGCCCCCGTGCGCGGCGTTGAGGTCGACGCCCCGGGCGATCAGCGCCCGCAGCAGGCGCAGGTCGGGCAGCACCGCGGCCAGTACCGGCAGCGTGCGCTGGTCGCGTTCGTCGGCAGCCGGCAGCGCGCGCGCATCGGCGCCGGCATCGAGCAGTTCGAGCGCACGCTCGACGCGGCCACGACGCGCCGCATCGTAAAGCAGGGTCTGCAGGTCGCCCTCGATCTCGATCGCAGGCGCCGCGTCCGCCTCCCCCGCCATCTCGACCACGGGAATCGGCAGGCGCGCGGGCGCCGCCATGCCCTGCAGGCAGGCATGCAGCAGCGGCCACAGCACCACGCTGGCCGCGGCGAACAGCCAGCGCGCGGTCGGCGCCAGCAGGCCAGGCCACGCCAGCGCCAGCGCCAGCGCCAGGATCGCCGCCACGCAGGCGGCCGCGGCTGCGCCGTGCCAACCGCTGGCGTCGCGTTCGCCCAGTTCCTGCCAGTGCCGCGACAGCCCGCCACCCTCGCGCTCGACCGCGCGCCATAGCGGCCAGGTGCGCCACAGCCCGATGATGCCGAGCCCGACCGCCGCACTCAGGCCCAGCGCCGATCCCAGGCCGCCGCTGGTGCGCAGGGCCGACAGCGGCCAGGCAACCAGTACGACCGCGCCCAGCAGCGCCGCGAGCCAGAGCATCGCCAGTGCCGGCAGGTCGGCCCGCAGCTCGTTGCGGTCGCCCGCCTTGTCGCGATCGCGCCACCAGCGCACTGCCAGTGCCAGTGCAGGCTGCGCCAGCCATGCCGCGAAGGCGGCGACCACGCCGCCGAAGCCGGCGACGGCCGTCAATGCCACGCCGACCGCCGTTGCGCTGGCGAACGCGAACGCGAAACGGCGCTTGCCGGGCAGCGACTCAGGCATCGGCGCCCCGGTCCTGCGCCAGCGGATCGAGCCCGGAAGCGGGCGGGAGCTGGAGGTGGAATCCCCGGGTGGCAAGGCTCCCGCGCACGGCGGCGGCGTCTTCGCGCGCCAATCGGCGCCCGGGCGTCAGCGCCACGTCCAGCACGAAGGCCAGCGGCCCCAGCTCGGCGCGCAGCGGTTCGGGCAGCCGCTCGAAGTCGTCGCGCGCGGAGAGGTAGACATAGGTATCGGCCTTGCGCTGGCTCTTGTAGACGTAGGCGTGCATGCAGCAGGAATCGCGAATGGGATATGGGAATAGTACGGGCGAAAGCGCGTTGCCGCCTTCGGGCATCGGCTTCCCGACCCTCCATTCCCGGTTCCCGGCCCTCAGTGGTAGCCCTCGTCCGCCGAGATCTTGCCCCTGAACACCGAATACGACCAGTAGGTATAGCCCAGGATTACCGGCAGCAGCACGACCATCCCGACCAGCAGGAAGCCCTGCGACGATGGCGGCGAAGCCGCGTCCCAGATCGACAGCGACGGCGGCACGATGTTGGGCCAGATCCCGAGCACCAGCCCGGCGAAGCCCAGTGCGAAGAACGTCAGCGTCAGCACGAACGGCGCCGCGTCGCGGTCGTGGCGCATGGCCGCGCGCCACAGCGCGAAGGCGTTGGCCAGCGCCAGCAGCGGTACCGGCGCCAGCCACCAGAAGTTACCGCCCTCGAACCAGCGCGCCATGATCCGCGAGTCCAGGAACGGCAGCCACGCGCTGACCAGGCCCATGAACGCGACCACCACCATCACCAGCGGCCGGGTCAGGCTGCGCGCCACGCGCTGCAGGTCGCCTTCGGTCTTGAGGATCAGCCAGCACGAACCCAGCAGCGCATAGCCGAACATCACCGCGATTCCCGTCAGCATCGAGAACGGGCTGAACCAGGCGAACGCGCCGCCGAGGTATCGACCGTCGTGCAGCGGCATGCCTTCGACCAGCGCACCCAGGATCACGCCCTGCGCGAAGGCCGCGAGGATCGACCCCAGCGCGAACGCCGCGCCCCAGAACGGCTTGGCGCGCGTGGCCTTGAAGCGGAACTCGAAGGCCACGCCGCGGAAGATCAGCGCGATCAGCATCAGCAGCACCGGCAGGTACAGCGCCGACAGCACCAGCGCATAGGCCTTCGGGAACGCCGCCATCAACCCGGCGCCGCCGAGCACCAGCCAGGTCTCGTTGCCGTCCCAGATCGGCGCCGCGGTGTTCATCATGTGGTCGAGCTGGTGCTCGTCCTCGGCGAACGGCGCAAGGATGCCCAGGCCCAGCACGAAGCCGTCGAGCAGCACGTACATCAGCACGCCGAAGCCGATCACGCCGAACCAGATGATGGGGAGCCAGTATTCCATCGCTATCTCCCTGCCCGACGACCTGAACACCCGTCATTCCCGCGCACGCGGGAATCCAGTGTCTTTATGCATGATCCACGATGGAGGGCCACAAATCGTTCCAGTAAAGATTGGCTGTTTCGATCAAGTCGATCTTCCATTCCCGCCTCCATTTCTTGAGCTGCTTTTCACGGGTGATGGCGGATTCCATCGTTCCATGTAGTTCGTACCAGACCAGGTGCGACACTCCATGCTTCTTGGTAAAGCCTTCAGCCTGATGCTCGCGGTGCTCCCAGATGCGCTTGACGAGATCGCTGGTGACGCCGATGTAAAGCGTGCCGTTGCGGCCACTCGCAAGCAGGTACACCGCGGGCTGGATGTCGCGCACAAGTCACTGGATTCCCGCATGCGCGGGAATGACGGGCAAAAAGATCACGAGGAAGCCTCTCTTGGGACAGCGCCCGGATTGTCGCCTCCGGCCGACAGCGGCCTGGCGGCAGTGCCACCGGCGCCCGGCGCGGGCGGCGTTTCGTGCGGCAGCGGGCCGCGGCGGATCATCTTCAGCAGGTACCAGATGCCGGCGCCGAAGATCACCGCATAGGCCGTCGCGTAGACCAGCAGCGATGCCAACACGGCCGCGGCCTGGATGTTCGGGCTGACTGCCTCGCTGGTGCGCAGCAGGCCGTAGACGACCCAGGGCTGGCGGCCGATCTCCACCACGTACCAGCCGGCGAGCAGCGCGATGAAGCCCGACGGGCTCAGCAGCCGCCAGCCCTGCAGCAGCCAGCGCGCCGGCCACCGCTGCGGATCGAACAGCCAGCCGCGCCACCACGCCCACAGCGAGGCGTAGGCCAGCAGCAGCATCAGCACGCCCAGCCCGACCATCACCCGGAACGACCAGAACACCGGCGCCACCGGCGGGCGCTCGTCGCGCGGCACCGCGGTCAGCGGCTGGATCCTGCCGTCCCAGCTGTGGGTCAGGATCAGGCTGCCCAGGCGCGGGATCGCGATCTCATGGTCGTTGCGCTCGGCGTCCTGGTCCGGCAGCGCGAACAGCACCAGCGGCACGCCATCGTCCCTGCCGTCGTCGCGCCAGTGGCCCTCCATCGCCGCCACCTTGGTCGGCTGGTGTTCCAGCACGTTGAGCCCGTGCAGGTCGCCGGCCAGGATCTGCAGCGGTACCGCGATCGCGGCGAAGGCGACGGCCAGCTTCAGCATGCGCTTGCCGGCCGCGACGTGCACGCCGCGGCGCAGGTACCAGGCGCTGACCCCGCCGATCACGAAGCAGGTGGTGATGAACGCCGCCAGCACCATGTGCGCGAGGCGGTACGGGAACGAGGGATTGAAGACGATCGCCCACCAGTTCGCCGGTTCGAACACGCCGTCGACGAGTGCATAGCCCTGCGGCGTCTGCATCCAGCTGTTGGCCGAGATGATCCAGAAGGTCGAGATCAGGGTGCCGAGCGCGACCATGCAGGTGGCGAAGAAATGCACGCGATGCGAGACCCGCTTCCAGCCGAACAGCATCACGCCGAGGAAAGTGGCCTCGAGGAAGAACGCGGTCAGCACCTCGTAGGACAGCAGCGGCCCGAGGATGTTGCCGGCGCGTTCGCTGAGCACCGCCCAGTTGGTGCCGAACTGGAAGCTCATGACGATGCCCGACACCACGCCCATGCCGAACGACACCGCGAAGATCCTAAGCCAGAAGAAATACAGGTCGCGCCACAGCGATTCGCGGGTGCGCAGCCAGCGCCATTCCAGGAACGCCAGCCAGTGCGCCAGGCCGATGGTGAAGGCCGGGAACAGGATGTGGAACGAGATCACGAAACCGAACTGGATCCGCGACAGCAGCAGGGCATCCACGCCTGGCGCCTCCACGGCACGCGGGGGAGTGCCGGTCCGCGTATTGTGCGCCGCATCACGAGCGGCCGCAAAGCGCATCGTGACCCGTGGCCCATGCGCGGCGGCGTGCGGCTGCTACGATTCACGGAATTTTTCCGTGGAAAGTTTCCGATGCGTCGTCTCGTTCCCTGCCTCGCCCTGCTGTTCGCCACCTGCGCACTGGCGCAGCCCGCCAAGCCGCTGACCCTGGCGCAGGTCATGGCCGATCCCGACTGGATCGGTCCCAGCGTGGAGCAGGCGTGGTGGTCGTGGGACGGCAGGCAGGCGTATTACGCGCTCAAGCGCGACGGCAGCGATGTCCGCGACACCTACGCGCAGGACATCGACGGCGGCGGCGCCACGCGCCTCGATGGCGCCGCGCTGGCCGGCATCGACGGCTCGCGTCGGGCGTTCGATCCGGCGCGCACGCGCATGGCCTTCGTGCGCAACGGCGACATCTTCGTGCGCGACCTCGGGTCCGGCGCGCTCACCCAGCTCACGCGCACCGACGCCGCCGAATCGCGGCCGCAGTGGGGCGCCGGCGGCGCGCTGGTGTGGCGCTCGGGCAACGACTGGTTCCGCTGGACCGCGGCGAACGGCACGATGCAGGCCTCCAACCTCAAGGCCGCCGACGATCCAGCCAAGCCGCCGGAGGACGACGCGCTGCGCGATCACCAGCTGCGCCTGATCGACACCCTGCGCAAGGACAAGGCGCGCAAGGAAGCCGTGCGCGAACAGGACGACCGCTGGCGCAAGGCCGACCCGACCCGCGCCGCGCCGCCGGTCTACCTCGGCAAGGACATCGACATCATCGACAGCGCGCTGTCGCCCGGCGGCCGCTGGCTGCTGGTCGTGACCCAGGCGAAAGGCGCCGACGGCGGCAAGGCCGACCTGCTGCCGAAATACGTCACCGATTCTGGTTACGTCGAATCGGCCGAGGCGCGCACCCTGGTCGGCCGCAACCCGCCGCTGCCGCAGACGCTGTGGCTGGTCGACGTCGTCGACGCCAAGGCGAGCGAACTCGGGTACGACGGCCTGCCGGGCATCGCCGACGACCCGCTGGCCGCGCTGCGCAAGGCCGCCGGCAAGCCGCCGCTGAAGGGCAACCGCAGCCTGCAGGTGCTGACCAGCGGCGACAACAGCGGCCCGCCGTCGATCCACTGGAGCGACGATGGCCGCAACGTCGCCGTCATGCTGCGCGCGATCGACAACAAGGACCGCTGGATCGCGACCGTCGACCTGGCCAACGCAAGGCTGGTGCCGCGCCACCGCCTGCACGACGACGCCTGGATCAACTGGAACTACAACGACTTCGGCTGGATGCCCGACGGCAAGACCCTGTGGCTGCTGTCGGAGCAGAGCGGCTGGTCGCAGCTGTACCTGGTCGACGGCACCGGCACCGGCGGCAAGGCGCGCGCGCTGACTTCGGGCAAGTGGGAAGTCTCATCGCCGGAACTGTCGCGCGACGGCCGCAGCTTCCTGTTCCTGTGCAACCGCCAGTGGCCGGGCGACTACGAGCTGTGCAGCGTCCCGGCCGGTGGCGGCGACGTGCGCGAGCTGACCTCGCTCGACGGCGTCGAGGGCTTCGAGCAGTCCCCCGACGGCAGCAGGCTGCTGGTTGCGCACTCCGGCAGCTACGTACCGACCCAGCTCGCGGTCGTCGCAGCCGACGGCGCCGGCCTGCGCGAACTGACCGATACCCGCACGCCGGCGTTCAAGGCGATCGACTGGATCCAGCCGCAGTACGTGCAGGTGCCGTCGCGGCACGGCGCCGGCAGCGTCTGGGGCAAGTACTACGCGCCGAAACAGATGCAGGCCGGGAAGAAGTATCCGGTCGTGATGTTCGTGCACGGCGCCGGTTACCTGCAGAACGTGCACGCGCGCTACCCGGCCTACTTCCGCGAACAGATGTTCCACAACCTGCTGGTGCAGCAGGGCTTCATCGTGCTCGACCTCGACTACCGCGGCAGCGAAGGCTACGGCCGCGACTGGCGCACCGCGATCTACCGCAACATGGGCCACCCGGAACTCGAGGACTACCTCGACGGCCTCGACTGGCTGGTCGCCAACCACCAGGGCGACCGCGACCGCGCCGGCATCTACGGCGGCAGCTACGGCGGCTTCATGACCTTCATGGCGCTGTTCCGCGAGCCGGGCGTGTTCAAGGCCGGCGCCGCGCTGCGCCCGGTGACCGACTGGACCCAGTACAACCACGAATACACGTCCAACATCCTCAACACGCCCGACATCGATCCCGAAGCCTACAAGCGCTCCTCGCCGATCGAATACGCCGCCGGCCTGCAGGACCACCTGCTGATCGCCCACGGCATGATCGACGACAACGTGTTCTTCCGCGACTCGGTGATGCTGGCGCAGAAGCTGATCGAACTGCGCAAGGACAACTGGGAACTGGCGCCTTACCCGCTGGAGAAGCACGGCTTCGTGCATCCGGACAGCTGGTACGACGAATACCGGCGCATCGACGAGCTGTTCGAACGCACGCTCAAACCGTAGGTCGGCCCTGCGTGGCCGACGGTTTCCGGCAGAATGCGTGGCCTTTCATCGGCGATGTGTCGGGGGCGTAGCCCCGACCTACAATGGGGTCATGACGACTTCGACCGTGCCTGATTTCGACACCGTGCGCGAGTACCTGGCCGGCCTGCAGGATCGCATCTGCTCCGCGATCGAGGCGCTCGACGGCGAGGCGCGTTTCAGCGAGGACGCATGGACCCGCGCCGAAGGCGGCGGCGGCCGCACCCGCATCCTGCGCGACGGCGCGGTGTTCGAACAGGCCGGGGTCGGCTTCTCCGATGTTTCGGGGACCACCCTGCCGCCGTCGGCGAGCGCGGCGCGCCCCGAACTGGCCGGCGCGTCGTGGCGTGCGGTCGGCGTCTCGCTGGTGATCCATCCGCGCAACCCGCACGTGCCCACCACGCACGCCAACGTGCGCCATTTCCGCGCGCAGCGCGACGGCGAAACCGTCGCCTGGTGGTTCGGCGGCGGCTTCGACCTGACGCCGTTCTATCCGGTCATTGATGACGTGCTGCACTGGCACCGCACCGCGCGCGACCTGTGCGCGCCGTTCGGCGCCGACCGCTACGCCGCGCACAAGCGCTGGTGCGACGAGTACTTCTTCCTCAGGCACCGCAACGAAACCCGCGGCGTCGGCGGGTTGTTCTTCGACGACCTGCACACCGATTTCGAGCGCGACTTCGCCTACCTGCGCGCGGTCGGCGACGGCTTCCTCGATGCCTACGCGCCGATCGTCGAACGCCGCCGCGACACGCCCCATGGCGAGCGCGAGCGTGCGTTCCAGCTGTACCGGCGCGGCCGCTACGTCGAGTTCAACCTGGTGTACGACCGCGGCACCCTGTTCGGCCTGCAGTCGGACGGCCGCGCCGAATCGATCCTGATGAGCCTGCCGCCGCTGGTGCGCTGGGAATACGGTTTCACGCCCGAGCCGGGCAGCGCCGAGGCGCGGCTGGCCGACTACCTGCGGCCGCACGACTGGCTGGCAGAGCAGGAATAGCCGGCGGCGCGATGGCGATGACGGCGCCTACACGAGCGCCGCCTGAAGATCGCGTACCAACCCTTCGGGCCGCCCGCATGTCCAGCAAGAAGTTTTCCCGCTTCGCCAAGACCGCCGCGCGCTATACCGGACACCCGGCCGCCTTCCTCTCGGCGGTGGTCCTGGTGGTGGTCTGGGCGGTCACCGGACCGATCTTCCGGTTCAACCAGACCTGGCAGCTGGTGATCAACACCGGCACCACCATCATCACCTTCCTGATGGTGTTCCTGATCCAGAACAGCCAGAACCGCGACACCGCGGCGTTGCAGATCAAGATCGACGCGCTGGTACGCGCAACGGCCGAAGCCAGCGATGCATTGCTGGACCTTGAAGAGCTGGAGGAAGACGAGCTCGAGATGCATCGCCAGCATTTCGTGGAAATGGCCAAGAAGGCACGCGGCGAGTTGAGGAAGCGGAAATCGGAGAAATGACGCAAGGATCCGCGGCCCTTGCCGACGCCGTGGCGGCCGCACTCATGTCGAGCCGCCCTCGCCTTCGCGGGTCATGATGCTGATGCGGCCATTGCTTTCCAGCGTTGCGACCTTGATCTGATCGAGGCTGGGGCAGCCAGCTTCCCGCATCGCCTCCTCGAAGTCGGCCGTGCTGACCAGTTCGCGGTGCAGCACGTCTCGGAACACGCGCCCTTCGCGCGCCAGCACCACTGCCCTGCCTTCGATCAGGCGCTGCGCGGCCGGGCTGCGGGCAGTCAGCAGGGCGACGGCGTAGTTGAGGGCGATCAGGCACACGGCGAGGATGGCCGCGCCCGTGAGCGAGTTGTCGCCCCCGTTCATGCCGTTCTGGACCGCGTTGCCGATCAGGATCAACAGCACCAGGTCGAACGGCGTGAACTGCCCGACCGCACGCTTGCCTGAAATCCGGACCAGGAGCATGACGATGACGTAGATCGCCACCGCGCGCAGCACGAAATGCCACCAGGGCGCGGACAACAAGAACAGCTCGGACACGGCGGCTTCCCCGATTGGATTGGCGCAAGTCTGCCAGTCCGACGGATGAAAGGAATGGCATGGCGATATGCGGTGTGCCGGGACGCCGCAGCTGCGCGACAGGCGCAGCCCAGCTCGTACTGGAGGCAAGCCCCCTTGGTAAGGGGGCGCCGCGAAGCGGCGGGGATCGGAAGCACTAGCCGGGGCCCAAGGTTTGCGCAGCAAACTTTGGGTTTTTATTTGCCGCCGAAAGGCGGCAAATAAAAAGCCCCGCAGGCAGGGGGGGCCGGCGGGGCTGGGAACGGGGCCTGGGGAGGGGCTGGCCGTTCCGGGGATCACTCCAGGGGAGGGGAGAGATCACAGCGACAGACCTTGCATCTGTCGCGAACCATATGACCACTTCGTACATGGATAGTTCGTGAAGACCGGGGTTAATTTCTTGTTGGATTCAGCCGCCATTTACCCGGTTCAGCAAGCCGCCGCCAGACGCCTGTTCCAGGGCCTCAATGCGCCTCTTCCCAGTTGTCGCCGACGCCGCTGTCCACCACCAGCGGAACGCTCAGTTCCGCGGCCGACGACATACGTCGCGTCGCCTCGGCCAGCAGCGTCTCCACGAAGCCGGCATCGACCTCGAACACCAGCTCGTCGTGGACCTGCAGGATCATTAGCGCACGCTCGCGGTACCCCGCCAGCCAGCCGTCGATGTCGACCATCGCGCGCTTGATGATGTCGGCCGCGGTGCCCTGCATCGGCGCATTGATCGCCGCGCGCTCGGCCCCGGCGCGCTGGCCCTGGTTGCCCTTGTGGATGTATTCCAGGTACAGCCGGCGGCCGAACACGGTTTCCATGTATCCCTGGTCCCGCGCCTGCTGCCGGGTGCGCTCCATGAACTCGCGCACCCCCGGATAGCGCGAGAAGTACAGGCCGATATAGTCCTGCGCCTCGCCGCGGCCGATGCCGAGGTTGCGCGCCAGGCCGAAGGCGCTCATGCCGTACATCAGGCCGAAGTTGATCGCCTTGGCCGCGCGGCGTTCGTTCGCACCCACCTCGTCGAGCGTCTTGCCGAAGACTTCCGCGGCGGTGGCACGGTGGATGTCGGCGCCGGACCTGAACGCGGCGAGCAGGCCCTGGTCCTGCGACAGGTGGGCCATGATCCGCAGTTCGATCTGCGAGTAGTCGCAGGCGACGATCCTGCGCCCGGGCGGCGCGACGAAGGCCTTGCGGATGCGGCGGCCGTCGTCGCTGCGGATCGGGATGTTCTGCAGGTTGGGATCGCTGGACGCCAGCCGCCCGGTCGCCGCGCCGGCCTGGTGGTAGCTGGTGTGCACGCGGCCGGTGTCGGGGTTGACCATCTCCGGCAGCTTGTCGGTGTAGGTGCTGCGCAGCTTGGCCAGGCCGCGGTATTCGAGGATCACCCGCGGCAGCTCGTGCTGGTCGGCGATCGCCTCCAGCGCTTCCTCGTTGGTCGACGGCTGGCCCTTGGGCGTCTTCACCAGTGCCGGCAGCTTCAGTTCGTCGAACAGCAGGGCCTGCAGCTGCTTCGGCGAGTCGAGGTTGAAGCTGCGTCCGGCCAGCCCGGTGGCCTGCTGCTGCGCCGCGAGCATGCGCCGCGACAGGTCGGCGCTCTGCCGGCGCAGTTCATCGGCGTCGATCAGGACGCCGTTGGCCTCGACCCGCGCCAGCACCGGCACCAGCGGCATCTCGATCTCGCGATAGACGCGCTCGAGTCCCGCCTCGGCCGCGAGTTTCGGCGCCAGCACGCGATGCAGGCGCATGGTCACGTCGGCGTCTTCGCCGGCGTAGCGCGTGGCATCGTCGATGGCCACGTGCGCGAACGGGATCTGCTTGCTGCCCTTGCCGGCGACGTCGCTGTACTTGGTCGTGGTGTAGCCCAGGTAGCGCGCGGCCAGCGAATCCATGTCGTGGCGGGTGCGCCCGGAATCGAGCACGAAGCTTTCCAGCATGGTGTCGTCGGCATAGCCGGCGACCTCGACGCCGTGCCGGCGCAAGACATGGATGTCGTACTTGCCGTGTTGCCCGAGCTTGCGCTTGTCCGCGTCTTCGAGCAGCGGGCGCAGCGCGGCGAGCACCTGCGCGCGGTCCAGCTGCTTCGGCGCGCCCGGGTAGTCGTGCGCCAGCGGCAGGTAGCAGGCCTCGCCCGGTTCGACGCAGAAGCTCATGCCGACCAGGTTGGCCTGCATCGGGTCGAGGGCGTCGGTCTCGGTGTCCAGGGCGAATTCGCCGGCCTCGTGCAGGCGTTCGACCAGCGCATCGAGCTGCGCCCTGGCCAGGATCGTTTCGTAACTGCCGGGCGCCGACAACGCAGCGTCCGGCGTCGGCGCGTCGGCATCGGCCGCGGTCACGAACGCCGCAGTGCGCGGGGCCGCCTTGCCATCCTTCGGCACCGGCGCTTCGGATGCGCCGCCATCGAGTTCGCGCAGCGCCTGGTTCATGCCGTAGCGCGTGAACAGCGCGCGCAGCGCATCGGCATCGCGCTCACGCAGTTGCAGCGTGTCCGGGCCGCCGTCCAGCGCGACATCGGTCTTGATCGTCACCAGCTCGCGGTTCAGCGGCAGCCGGCCGAGCGCCTCGCGCAGCTTGTCGCCGATCTTGCCCTTGATGTTGCCGGCGTTGGCGATCACGCCGTCGAGCGTGCCGTATTCTCCCAGCCACTTGGCCGCGGTCTTGGGTCCGCATTTCTCAACGCCCGGCACGTTGTCGACGGTATCTCCCATCAGCGCCAGCAGGTCGACGATCTGGTCGGCGCGCACGCCGAACTTGTCGATCACCGCTGCGTCGCTATCCATGCGGCTGCCGCTCATGGTGTTGACCAGCGCCACGCTGCCCTTGCCTGCGGAAGCGCGCACCAGCTGGGCGAAATCCTTGTCGCTGGTGGAGATGGTGACGTCGATGCCCTGCGCCGCTGCCTGCAGCGCCAGCGTCCCGATCACGTCGTCGGCCTCGACCCCGTCCACCCGCAGGATCGGCAGGCCCAGGCCTTCGACGATCTCCATCATCGGCTCGACCTGCGCGCGCAGCTCGTCGGGCATCGGCGCGCGCGTGGCCTTGTACTCGGGGTACAGCTCGTCGCGGAAGGTCTTGCCGGGCGCGTCCATCACGAAGGCGATGTAGTCAGGGTTTTCCTTCAGGTGCGCGCGCAGCATGTTGACCACGCCGAACAGCGCGCCGGTCGGCTCGCCCTCGGCATTGGACAGCGGCGGCAGCGCATGGAAGGCGCGGTAGAGATAGGAGGAGCCGTCGATCAGGACCAAGCGTGTCATGGGCCGATTCTAACCGCCGCCATCCCCGCCCAGCGCCGGCAACCGTGCCGTCGATCACCCTGCCGCCACGCCGCCATCGCGCATACTGCCGCCAGCCGACCCGGGAGCCGCACCATGACCGCAACCAGCGCCACCACCACACGCCTGGTCCTGCCAGCCGCACTGCTCGCCGCACTGCTCGCATTGCCGGCCTGCAGCACGATCGGCGGCAGCCCGGCCGCGGACATCCCCGCAGACGCCGTTCCGGTGACGCGCACGGAATCCAACGGCGACGTGGTCACCCAATACCTCGTCGCCGGCCGCATCCGCGCGGTCAAGGTCGTGCCCGCGCGCGGCCCGACCTACTACCTGTACGACCGCGACGGCGACGGCATCCCCGACAAGGCCGGCGACAACCCGCCGCAGACCTACTTCAAGCTGTTCCAGTGGAAGTAGTCCTGTAGGAGCGCCCCATGCTGTCATGGAGCATGGGCGCGACAGGCTTTACCGGTGAAGCCTGTCGCGCCCAGGTGCGCTCCTACAGCCCGCAGGCATCATCCCGGCTGCAGGTTGGCGTAGGCCAGCACCAGCCACTTGCTGCCGGCACCGTCGAAGTTGACCTGCACCCGGGCGTGGCTGCCGGCGCCCTCGATATCGGTGACCACGCCCTGGCCGAACTTGGCGTGGCTGACGTTCTGGCCGAGCTTGATGCCCGGATCCTCCTCGATCACCGCGTGCCCCAGGCGCCGCGGGCTGGCGGTGAAAGCGGGGCGCGAGACCTGCACCTTCGGCCGCACCTCGTGCAGCAGCGCGCCGGGGATTTCGCGCAGGAAGCGCGAAGGGATGCCGTACATGTCCTGGCCGTGCAGGCGCCGCGACTCGGCGTAGCTCAGCACCAGTTTCTGCCGCGCGCGGGTGATGCCGACATAGGCCAGGCGCCGCTCCTCCTCGAGCCGGCCTTCTTCCTCGGCCGAGCGCGCGTTCGGGAACAGGCCTTCCTCCATGCCGGCCAGGAACACCTGCGGGAACTCCAGCCCCTTGGCGCTGTGCAGGGTCATCAGCTGCACGCCGTCCTCGCCCGACTGCGCCTGGCCCTCGCCGGCCTCGAGCGCGGCATAGGCGAGGAAGGCGACCAGCTCGCTGAGTTCGGCCGATTCCTCCTCGTCGCCCTTGACGAAGCGCGAGGCCACCGACACCAGTTCGTCGAGGTTGTCGACGCGCGAGTCGATCGCGCCCTTGGATTCCCGGTCGTAGTGCTCGCGCAGGCCCGAGCGCGCGAGCACGTGGTCGATCTTGTCCTTCAGCGACAGCGCATCGACTTCCACCGCAAGCGCGTCGACCAGGGCATGGAAGGCGGCCAGCGCGTTGCGCGCGCGCGCCGCCAGCGACTGCTCCCGCGCTACGCGGATCGAGGCTTCCCACAGGGATGCGCCGTCGGCGCGCGCGCGCTTGCGCACCTCGTCCAGCGTGCGCGTGCCGATGCCGCGCGTCGGCGTATTCACCGCACGTTCGAACGCCGCATCGTCGGCGCGGTTGGCGACCAGCCGCAGGTAGGCCAGCGTATCCTTGATCTCGGCGCGCTCGAAGAAGCGCACGCCACCGTAGACCCGGTACGGGATCTGTCCGGACACCAGCTGCTCTTCGAATACCCGCGACTGCGCGTTGCTGCGGTACAGGATCGCGCAGTCGCCGTGGCTGCCGCCGTCGCGCACCCACTGCGTGATGCGATCGACCACGAAGCGCGCCTCGTCTATCTCGTTGTAGGCCGCGTACAGGTCGACCGGGTCGCCGTCGCCGCTCTCGGTCCACAGCTTCTTGCCCAGCCGCGCCGGGTTGTGCGCGATCACCGCGTTGGCGGCATTGAGGATGTTGGCGCTGGAGCGGTAGTTCTGCTCGAGCCGGACGGTCTGCGCGCCCGGGTAGTCGTGCAGGAACTTCTGCACGTTCTCGACCTTGGCCCCGCGCCAGCCGTAGATCGCCTGGTCGTCGTCGCCGACCACGAACACCTGCCCGGTGTCGCCGGCCAGCACGCGCACGAAGGCGTACTGGATGCTGTTGGTGTCCTGGAACTCGTCGACCAGCAGCTGGCCGAAACGCTGGCGGTAGTGCGCCAGCAGGGCCGGGATGTCGCGCAGCAGCTCGTGCGCGCGCAGCAGGATCTCGGCGAAATCCACCAGCCCGGCGCGGTCGCAGCGCTCCTGGTACAGCACATAGGACTTCAGCATCACGTCCGACCATTCGTCGCGTTCGCCCTGGATGTGCTGCGGGCGCCGTCCTTCGTCCTTCTGCGTGTTGATCCACCATGCGACCTGGCGCGGCGGGAAGCGCGCCTCGTCCAGCTCCAGCTGCTGCATCACGCGCTTGACCAGGCGCAGCTGGTCGTCGCTGTCGAGGATCTGGAAACCCTCGGGCAGCTTCGCGTCCTGCCAGTGCAGGCGCAGCAGCCGGTGGGCGAGGCCGTGGAAGGTGCCGATCCAGAGCCCGCGCGAACCGTTGTGCAGCAGCGCATCGGCGCGATGGCGCATTTCGCCCGCGGCCTTGTTGGTGAAGGTGACCGCGAAGATGCCGTGCGCGGGCACCCCGAACACCTCGTTGAGCCAGGCGATGCGGTGGGTGAGCACGCGGGTCTTGCCGGAACCGGCGCCGGCCAGCACCAGATAGTGGCCCGGCGGCGCCGACACCGCTTCGCGCTGGGCGTCGTTGAGGCCGTCGAGCAGGTGGGAAACATCCATCGACCCAGTTTACGCGAGGCCGCGGTCGCTGCCGGCGCATCTAGGCGCGGCGCCCTGCCTCGCGGCACGCAGCGTTGCGCGCATGCACGCCGCGCATGCGGGATTCCCGCCTACACTGGGCCCTACCCCGCCGCAGGAAGCCGACGATGATCGAGTTGTACTACTGGCCCACGCCCAACGGCCACAAGGTCACCCTGTTCTTGGAGGAAACCGGGCTCGACTACACCATCAAGCCGGTCGACATCGGCCACGGCGCCCAGTTCGAGCCTGCCTTCCTCGCGATCTCGCCCAACAACCGCATGCCGGCGATCGTTGATACCGCGCCGGCCGACGGCGGCGCGCCGATCAGCGTGTTCGAGTCCGGCGCGATCCTGCTGTACCTGGCCGACAAGACCGGGCGTTTCATCCCGCAGGACCTGCGCGGACGCAACGTCGCGCTGGAATGGCTGTTCTGGCAGATGGCCGGGCTCGGCCCGATGACCGGGCAGCACGGGCATTTCAGCAACTACGCGGCGGAGGAGATCGATTACGCGATGGACCGCTACAGGCGCGAGGCCGGGCGCCTGCTCGGCGTGCTCGACAAGCGCCTCGCCGGACGCGCCTTCATCGCCGGCGACGAATACAGCATCGCCGACATGGCCTGCTATCCGTGGATCGATCCCTACAAGGACGCGCCGCTGGACATGGCCCCGTTCCCCGAAGTCGAACGCTGGCGCGCGGCGATCCGCGCACGGCCGGCGACGCAGCGCGCGTACGCCCTGTCGAAGCAGGTCAATCCCGACGCCGGCAAGCCGCTGGACGAAGGACAGCGCAAGCTGCTGTTCGGGCAGGCCGCCGGCAAGCGCTGACCCGCCTTCCCGTAGGAGCGGCTTGCAGCCGCGAGCTGTTGCCGGTCATCGATGCGGCGGGGAAAGCTCGCGGCTGCAAGCCGCTCCTGCGAAATCGCAATGCGACCATGACCAGTGTCCGTTGCCGGCCATCGGCGCAGCGGCTATGGTCGATGCCCTCCCCGCACCGGTCCTCGCCATGACCCCGATCAAACCGCTGGTCCTCGCCCTCGCCTTCGCGCTGCTCGCGCCCGCGCCGCTGTCCGCACGGGCTGCCGCCGCACCCGCCGGGCAAGCCGCAACGCAGGCCAGGGCCGCACCCGCCTGGGTTGCGAAGAGCAACGCGGACGCGCAGATCCTGCTGCAGGCGCAGGCGCCGTTCGCGCCCGAGGAGGCCGGCTTCTTCGGCGTGCCCGGCTACGACGGCCAAGTCTACGACCTCAAGCCGGACGTCGGCGAACGCTTCCGTGCCGCCATGACCAGGGCCCGCGCGCAGCTGCAGGCCAGGCTGGCGACCGAGCAGGATGCGAACGTCCGCCAGGACCTCGAGATCATGATCCACGCTGCCACCCAGAACATCGAGGGCAGCGCGCTCAACGAGAAGCTGCTGCTGCCGTGGTCCGACATCCCGCAGAACGTATTCCAGGGCATCCAGGTACTGCTGTCGGACCAGATCCAGCCCGAGCGCCGCGCGCACGCGCTGGAGCGGCTCAAGCGCTACGTCGGCATGACCCCGGACACCACCCCGCTCGCCACCCTGGCACGGCAGCGTTACGAGGAACGACTGTCGAACCCGACATTGCTGCAACCTACCCGCAGCGAGGTCGAGCAGGCGCTTGGCAACGTCGATACCTACGTCGACGGCATCCGCAAGCTGTTCGCCAAGTACAAGATCGCAGGCGCCGACGCCGCGCTCGACGCGATGGACCGGCAGCTGCACGCCTACGACGACTGGACGCGCAAGCAGGTGCTGCCCAGGGCGCGCGAGGATGCCCGCCTGCCGCCTGAGCTGTATGCGTTCCAGCTCAAGCAGTTCGGCATCGACATCGATCCGCAGACCCTGGTCAAGGATGCCGAGCTGGAGTTCATGGAAACCCGCAACGCGATGCGCCAGCTGGTGCCGCAGGTGGTCAAGGCCAAGGGCCTGACCGGCATCGCCGACGGCGACTACGTCGCGGTGATCCGCGCGCTGAAGCAGGACACCATCCCCGACGACCAGCTCGAGGCGCGCTACCGCAAGGTGATCGACGCCATCGACCCGATCATCCGCAAGCAACGCATCGTCGACGTGCCCAAGCGGCCGATGGTGATGCGACTGGCCAGCGCCGCCGAGTCCGCCGCGCAGCCGGCGCCGCACTTCCAGCCGGCGCCGCTGATCGGCAACACCGGGCAGCAGGGGCAGTTCGTGCTCACCGTTTCGGTTCCGAACCCGGACGGCTCCAGGCTCGCCCTCGACGACTTCAACTTCGAATCGGCGGCGTGGACGCTGTCGGCGCACGAGGGCCGCCCCGGGCACGAGCTGCAGTTCACCTCGATGGTCGAGCGCGGCGTGTCGCTGGCGCGCACGCTGTTCGCCTTCAATTCGGTCAACGTCGAGGGCTGGGCGCTGTACGCCGAGGCCGAGATGGTGCCCTACGAGCCGGTCGACGGGCAGATGATCGCGCTGCAGTTCCGTCTGCTGCGCGCGGCGCGGGCGATGCTCGACCCGATGCTCAACCTCGGCCTGATCGACCGCGAGCGCGCGGGACAGGTGCTCGAGAACCAGGTCGCGCTGTCGCCGGGCATGACCAAGCAGGAGCTCGACCGCTACATGTTCAAGGCCCCGGGCCAGGCCGGCAGCTATTTCTACGGCTACGCCCGCATCCTGCAGCTGCGCATGGAAACCGAGCTGGCGCTCGGCAAGAAATTCGACCAGCTGGCCTTCAACAACTTCCTGCTCGACCAGGGCCTGCTGCCGCCGGACCTGCAGGCCAAGGCGGTGAAGGAACAGTTCATTCCGGCGCAGATGAAGAAATAGGGTGCCAACGTCCACTCCGTCCCTTGCGAGCGCACGCCCCCGGACTTGGCCTAGGCCGGCGCCGTTTCGACGCAGCCGTCGGGGATGTAACCCCGACCTACGATCCGTCGCCCCTGCTGCCCGTAGGTCGGGCCTACGCGCCCGACGCCCGCAGCGTCGACCACTTCTCCCGCCGGGAGAGATCGCCGCACGCCAGTCAATCGTCCCCGCGGTGCACCCAGTCGAGCACGGGGTCTACCCACGCGGGAAGCGGTGTGTAGAACGCGCCGTGCCGCTTACCGGTGGACAGCTCGATCTCCTCGAACGACTGCGGACGCTCGGAGCGATCCGCAAGCGGCCTGCAGCTGCCCGCAAGCGGATCGCTTGCCTCATGGACCGACAGGACATGGCCCGTCAGCCGGAGCCGTGCGGGGATCTTGTCGCGCGGGCAGGCAGCCAGCAGCACGAAGCGGACCTGCGGCCGCCGCAGGAAGCTGGACACGCGCGTCGCGATTCCCCCGCCCTTCGAAAAGCCGGCAACCACGATGCTCCCGGGCGGAACGCCGCGATCGATCAACGCCTCGACCTGGGACACCACGACTCCCGCATATCTGTCCATGTCCGTGTCAGGCGCACGCTGCGCCGAAATGACCACGGCGCCGCGCGAGGAGAGCGCCTCCAGTACGGCGGGATAGTCGTAGAGCCCGAAGCGCGGATCGACGGGGCGAGGCCCGGCATTCTCGATGATGCGCCCATGTAGATAGATCAGGTAGGTTTTCGAAGGATCGGGAGCCGCGGGCACGTCGGTATGGACGCCAGACGCACGAACCGGCATCGCAACGGCAAGCATGAGGACAAGCCAGAATTTCATTGCGGCATCCAGCTGAAAGCAAACGCAGATTGGAGCCAGGTTTTCCTGCAGATTGCAAGAAGCGCGCTTCCGATCCCTGCCCTTCTGATCGCTTCCCGCATGCTGGCCTATGCGCCCGATGCTCGCGGCTTCACTACCTCTCCCGTCGGAAGAGGCCGCAGCACGAAACACGGCGGGTGAGGGAAGGAAGAATGACTAGCCAGCATAGTTTCGAAGCAACCCTCGTGGATAAGCCATCGACGTATGCTGCTACTTCAAACAAATATTTACTCTGGCCCCTTTATCTCCTCAGGCGCGACGATAGTGCGACATGCCGGCAATATCGCCGCCAGGCAAGCGCCCCGCTATCCGGAAGTTCCGAAACCCACGTCGGAAAACCCCGCGACGCCGCCCACGCAACCACCGAAAAGCCGCGGGTCAAGACCCGCCTTATGGGTTGATCCTACGGCAGAAAATGTGGGGAAGCCTCGGACTCCGGCTCCTTTTTTTCGGCCTTACGGGTCATCGGCAGCGCGAACATTCAACCCCATCAAGCAAATTTGAGAGTGTGGGTTGGCTGCCTAGGGGGTAGCAAAGACTGGAATCCCGCGAATATCGGACAAGGTTTTTCCGCTTTAGATTTTCTCTATCTAGCTCACTCCAGCATATGGGCAAAAACGAGGGATCTGCTAAGGCTCTTTCCAAAGCTACTTGACGTTCCATTGCATCAAGCTCGTTGGCTCTCCTAATACTATCGATTCTCCGTTGTTCTTCGATAATTTTTTGCCTTGCCTTTTCAGCCTCATGTGCAGCACCGTTTTTACTATCAGGCTTGAGTGCGGTCTTACTCACTTCTGCAGAAGTAGTTGCTTCATTCGATTGAACTTGAGACGCTTCATGTTCTTTAGCGCATGAAGTCAAGATCAAGCATATTAATAAAAATTGTTTCATCAAAGCACCTCAATCGCAATCTTTAGATTGATCCCGAAAATGAGAGAAGCAGAAACAAATGGAACCATTCGCTCATAAACACGATCCAGAAAAATGGCATTCTGACCACTGTACTTTATGTTTCGATTTTCTTTAGTTGCCATTCGTCGATATGGAACAGAGTTGCGGCATCGCCAGACTTGTTCCAAATTGTCCGATCTAACCCCCAATAGAGAAAGTGTGTGCGGTTACCGCTATCGTTTTCTCTGCTTTTATCTGCTCCATCCTTGGTGTATACGACAACTAAGTCCCCTCGAGACACTTCGCGATCGGGGAGCCAGAATACGTGGCGAAGTCTGCTAGAAACCTGCCCTTCGCCTTGGTATGTCGTATCGGCTATCAGGTACTCTCCAACGTCCGTGTCATCACGCGCACGCAGAAGCAAGCGTTCACCCTGGAGAGAGCCTGAATCTTTCACGCCGATTATGTGCAGTTTCATTTCTGCCTCAGCTTTGCAGCAACTGCCACAAGAATAAGAACTGCGCCCAAGCCTAGGATGACCAATGGCGAGTAAGCACTTTCATTTACGGAAGGTGTTAGTCCTATAAGCGTTGCTCCTACGCCGAGCCCGACGCTATAAAGCACTTCAAGGAAAGCTTGTGTTTTTTGCTTCTCTTCCAGCACCGCACATTTCTGCTTGGATGAAGATAACTCATCTCTGCAGAAATCGTACTTGATTGAGTGATGCTCAAGCCTGCTTATTTCAGCGAGTAGTAATTTTTGTACGCCAGGTGATTTCAAGTCATCGTCCGTAAGCTCTACCGCCAGCTTTGAGTAAGGCCTCTTAGGCGATTTCAGCTGGCCATCACTGCCGTCCGAATCAGCGTCAGCGTCAACATCCACATCCTGATTTTGATCTGTCATGGTCAAAGGTCCGTGACGATGATTGATTGAAACAAAACTCAACATCCCGCATTTGTACGACTGCATTGAATACGCCTTCGCTTTCGAAGGCATAACCGGCTGCACGTTCAGCAATGTATTGCGTCAGAACTGCAACTCCAGCTCCGAATCCACCCCCAACAACTGCTCCCTGAACACCTGCTTGATCCGCTCCAGCGCCTCCTCGCTGTCGGCGTCGAAGCGCATCACCAGCACCGGGGTGGTGTTGGAGGCGCGGACCAGGCCCCAGCCGTCGTTCCAGTCCACGCGCAGGCCGTCGATGGTGGTGGCGCGGCCGTCGGGGAAGCTGGCCTGCTTGATGAAGCGCTCGACGAAGCCGTGCGGGTCGCCGCCGGGGGCGTCGACCTTGATCTCGGGCGTGGAGACGCCGTTGGGCAGGGCGTTGAGCACGTCGTTGGGCGACTGCGGATCGGTGGCGAGGATTTCCAGCAGGCGCGCGGCGGCGTAGATGCCGTCGTCGAAGCCGTACCAGCGTTCGCCGAAGAAGAAGTGGCCGCTCATCTCGCCGGCAAGCTCGGCCTCGGTCTCGCGCATCTTGGCCTTGATCAGCGAGTGCCCGGTCTTCCACATCAGCGGGCTGCCGCCGTGGCGCAGGATGTAGGGGGGCAGGCGCCCGGTGCACTTGACGTCGAACAGGATCACCGCGCCGGGGTTGCGCTCCAGCACGTCGGCGGCGAACAGCATCAGCAGGCGGTCGGCGAAGATGTTCTGGCCCTCCCTGGTGACCACGCCGAGGCGGTCGCCATCGCCATCGAAGGCGATGCCGAGGTCGGCCTCCATGCGCTGCACCATCTGCACCAGGTCCTCGAGGTTCTTCGGGTCGCTGGGATCGGGATGGTGGTTGGGGAAGTCGCCGTCGATCTCGCAGTACAGCGGCAGCACTTCGGCGCCGATCGCCTCGAGCACGCGCGGCGCGATCTCGCCGGCCGCGCCGTTGCCGGCATCGACCACCACCTTCAGGCGGCGGCCGGCCTGCACGTCCGAGGAAATGCGCTCGACGTAGTCGTCGGAAATGTCGCGCTCGCTGGTGCCGCCCGGCGTCGGCGCCGTGTGCAGGCGGTCGTCGGCGATGCGCTTGTGCAGGTCGGCGATGGCGTCGCCGTGCAGCGTCTCGCCGCCGACCACGATCTTGAAGCCGTTGTAGTCGGGCGGGTTGTGGCTGCCGGTGACACTGACGCAGCAGCCGGTGCGCAGGAAATAGGCGCCGAAGTACACCACCGGCGTCGGCACCATGCCGACGTCGATGACGTTGCGCCCGGCCTTGCGCAGGCCGCGGACCAGCCC
>SWCD01005273.1_pt1 | contig 43329 bp, 41 predicted proteins | sample 4693011 | NCBI WGS metagenome assembly SWCD01 (sample SAMN10267278, study PRJNA491770) | bioreactor metagenome | isolation source: DHS bioreactor inoculated with marine | place: Japan: Omine Ridge, Nankai Trough
GGATGGAATCCATCAGAGTCGTCGGGGGCAACCCGATATCGGGCGAGGTGACCGTTCACGGGGCGAAGAACGCCGTGCTGAAGCACATGGTTGCGATGCTGCTCGCTCCCGGACGCTATCGGCTCGACAACGTTCCCGGCATCCTCGACGTGGACATCATGGGTGAGGTGCTCGATCACGTCGGCGCGTCGTGCACGCGGCAAGGATCCGTGATCGAGGTAGATGTGCCGGAGAAGCTGAACCCCGAGGCTCCGCTCGATCTCGTGCGCAGGATGCGGGCCTCGATTCTGATCCTGGGGGCGTTGCTGGCGCGGGTCGGGTCGGCTCGGGTGGCCCTCCCCGGTGGCGATGACTTTGGCTCGCGCCCGATCGGCATGCATGTCGAGGGTCTCGAGCAAATGGGTGCCGAATTCGAACTCCGCCACGGGGTCCTGAACGCTTCTGCACCCAACGGGCTTCGCGGAACCGAGATATTCCTCGAGTTCCCGAGTGTGGGAGCGACGGAGAACCTGCTGCTGGCCGCAGTGCTGGCGAAAGGCCGTACCGTGATCGGGAACGCCGCTCGTGAACCCGAGTTGGCCGACCTTGCGACTCTGCTCAACGCGATGGGCGCCAAGGTGCAGGGAGCCGGAACCTCGACCATCGAGGTTGTCGGTGTCCGCGAGCTGAATCCTTCCGACCATACGGTGGTTGCGGACCGGCTTGTTGCCGGGACATATGCCCTAGCTGCGGCCGCGACCGGAGGCACCCTCGAGGTCAAGAGTTGCGACCCGGATTTCCTTCGCATGGAGCTGCGCAAGATGGAGGCGGCGGGATGTGAGGTCACGCGCGGTGACGACTGGTTCAGCGTCACCGGTCCGGAGCGCCCGAATGCACAGGACATTGCCACGCTGCCGTATCCCGGTTTCCACACCGATATGCACCCGCAGATGGTGGCGTTCCTGGCCCGCGCCAACGGCACATCACTCGTGACCGAGAACGTGTACGCCGCTCGATTCCGTTACATCGGCGAGTTGAACCGGATGGGTGCCGATGTGCACGCCGATGGTCAGCACGTGGTGATCCGCGGAGTCGAGGAGTTGTCGGGTTGCGAAGTGGACGGCTGCGACATCCGGGCGGCCGCCGCCCTCACGATTGCCGGGCTTTCCGCCGAGGGCGAAACCATCATCCGTGAGGCCGAACACATTGACCGTGGTTACGATCGGTTTGTCGAGGTTCTCGCCTCGCTCGGGGCCGACATAGATCGATAGGAGCGGACGTCGCTGCCCTTCTGCTTTCGCTGACGTTGCTGACGAGCTTGGTGCCGGCTCCGGCCCAGGTCGTCTCACAACAAGTCGAGTCGGTCTCGTTGACTCCACGCGAGGGAACAACGCTGGCGCTGGGGCGAGGCGCATACGAGGGCACGCTGGACATCACCGCACACCCTGCCGGGCTCGCTGCGGTCGAAGAGACGACAATCGACCGATACCTGCTCGGGATCACCGAGGTCCCCACCTCGTGGCCGGATGAGACTCTTGCGGCCCAGGCGGTGGCGGCCCGCACCTATCTTGCGTGGACTCTGTTCCGAGGCCGCTCAATCAACGGCAACAGGTACGACTACGACATCTGTGCGTCGCAGAACTGCCAGGTCTATCGGGGTCCCGGCGGCACTGCCGAGGAGTGGACCGCCGCGGTGAAACGCACCGCCGGCGAGATCATGATCTACGAGGGGAGCCCCGCACAGGCGCTGTACTCGTCGAGTGCCGGTGCTCGAACCCGGTCGGTTCAGGATATCTGGGGCGGGAGCGGGGTGCCGTATCTTCAGGCGGTCGACTCTCCCGAGCTGGATTACACGCCGTACGAGCGGTGGGAACTCGAGGTCACCGATGACATGTTCAGCCGGATTTTCGCCCGCAGCGGATATGACTTCGGGGCGAGGATCGATGACATCACGTTACGCAGTCCTGGCGAGGGGAACGGCCCCGAAGCCGTCGAGGTTCACACCGAACAGGGCATTACCTCGATTCCGGCGACGCGTTTTCGCGCCATCTTCAACGTTCACGGACCGGACCTGTATCCGGGCCTGATGCCGGCCGCTCGCCCTACTGGGGGACGCTGGCCGCAGACCGTCCTCTCGTACAGCTTTGAGGTTTCGTACGACCCGCCGCGCCCTGCCCGCCACCACTTGTTTCCTCCCGGTGAGACCGGATCAACCGGGACAATGACGGTGGTTGGCGAGGGTTGGGGCCACGGCGTAGGAATGAGCCAGTGGGGGGCGATGGCGATGGGTTCCGCAGGTGCTACGTACGAGTCGATCCTGGACCTCTATTACGGCCTTGCTCCGGACGACGGGTCGGAGATGCTCCCCGAAACTGTGCGGGTCGGGTTGTTTGTCGAACAGCCGAGTATCACGGTTGTAGCCGACGGTCCGTTTACATTGTCGGCGCCCGGATTTGACGCCGTCGCGCTGCCCGCCGGGGAATGGACGTTCCGCCGGTCCGGGGAGGGTCTGGTAATCGTTGGTCCGGGAGGCTCGGTGTACGATTCGCCGCTCTTCCGCCGCCTGCGCTGGCAACCGAGGTAACGATGCTGCCCGAACCGATCCGCTCCGCTTTGATCGATATCGCTCGTCGTCTGCACGATGCCGATGTCGACTACTACGTCGGGGGGAGCGCCATGCTGGCGCTGGAGGGCTTCGACGTTCCGGTCGGCGACATCGATCTCGTCGTTGACGGCAGTTCCCGTACCGTTGTCGAGTCGATGTTCCCCGATCACGTTGTGCGCGGGTCCGAGCCGCCGTGGAAGTCCGATTGGCTACTCACCGCCCAATGGGGGAGCGGGGACCAGACCGTCGGTGTCGATGTGATCGGTGGCCTTCGGCTCGAGATCGACGGGGCGCTGGCTCGGTTCCCCATCATCGACGAAAGCTCGACTTCCGTAGGGGCGACATCGGTGGTGTTGGCGCCACTGCGGCATTGGTATCACCTCTATCGCGTTCATGCCCCGGCTAAGGCCGAGATGATTGCCGGATGGCTAACCGATGAAGAGATCATCAGCGGTGCCGCTGAGTTGGGAATTGGCGACGCATTTTCCCCTACACTGATAGTGCGAATCGGGAATGATTCGCTCCCAAACGCGATTGAAGATGACATGAGCACCGACCAACAGAGTTCGATTATCGAGGTGGCTTCACCCACCGACGTCACCTTTGACGAGCCAGGGTCCGAGGTCATCGACCTTGACCTGCTCAACGAGACCCTCGAATACATCCGCCCGGCGTTGCAGGCCGACGGCGGAGATCTTGTGCTGCTCGGCACCGAGAGCGGGAAAGTGACCCTGCAAATGGTCGGCGCCTGCGGCGGCTGCCCCTTGTCGACGATGACCCTCACCGCCGGTATCGAACGCATCGTCAAAGACCGCGTCCCCGGCGTTACCGAAGTCGTCTCGATATAGGGCTTGCCCTGGCGGATGAAATCCGCTTCGAGTTCTGGCGCGGCCTCTCCTTCGGAGGGGCCGAACTCTTGATTGTTTGTGCCCTCCGCTACACGTTTCCTCTAACCTCTCGCAGCGATGGTTCGCATCTCTGATCCTGCAGTTCTGATCCCAAAAGCCCAGGCCGGCGATCGGCGCTCTCTGGCGCGTCTCATCACGCTGGTCGAGAACGGCGATGGCATTGCCGGCACGATCCTGGCGGATGTGTTCCCGTCGGGGGGGAAGGCGTGGACGACCGGTCTGACCGGAGCCCCCGGTGCCGGGAAGTCGACGCTCACGGACCGGCTGATTGTCGAAGCCAGACGCGGCGGGGCTGAAGTTGCCGTTGTCGCGGTTGATCCTTCGAGCCCGTTCAGCGGTGGTGCGGTCCTGGGCGACCGAGTTCGTATGCAGGATCACATCGACGACACCGGGGTCTACATCAGATCGATGGCAAGCCGGGGACACCTCGGCGGCATCGCCGCGGCAACCCCACGCGTTGTGGCGTTACTCGATGGCCTCGGCTTTCCCGAGATCGCAATCGAGACCGTAGGCGTGGGCCAGGCTGAGGTCGAGATTGCGGGTAACGCCGACACAACTGTGGTTGTGGTGAACCCTGGCTGGGGTGACAGTGTCCAGGCGGCGAAAGCCGGATTGCTGGAGATCGGAGACGTTTTTGTGGTCAACAAAGCAGACCGACCCGGCGTCAACGACACGATTCGTGATCTGACTCAGATGCTCGAACTCGGCGGGGATAGAGATTGGGCGCCGCCGATCGTGCCGACCGTTGCCTCCACCGGCGAGGGTGTCGACGCCCTGTGGCAGGCCGTGACCGATCACCGCATCCACCTCGAATCGTCGGGGCAGCTGTCGGCCATTCGCGACGCCCGGCTGGTTGCCGAGATGGAGTCTGCGTTGATGGTGTCGCTGCGCAGCCGGGTCCGGTCCACCGTGCCCGAACACGAATGGGCCGATCTCACCGATCGGGTCGCCGGCCGAGAACTCGATCCCTGGAGTGCAGCCGGTCAACTTCTTGCTGCTCTCGGAGTAGCCTCCGAGTAGCAACCCGAGGAGGGTGGAATGAGCCTGGTCGATTATTCGGTCACCGGTGCCGTTGCACAGATAACCCTGAACCGACCCCCGGTCAATGCGCTGAACAGCGAACTGATCGCAGACATCGATGCGGCCGTTGCCAAAGCGGAGGATCCGGCGATCCGAGCAGTTGTCATCAACGGCACCAAGCATTTTGCGGCAGGTGCAGACATCAAGAGGTTTGTTGATGCCTTCGACAGCGAGGATGCGGAGCCGCAGGCTTCCGGGCTCGGAGCTGTGGTTCTCAGGTTCGAGGCGCTGCAAAAGCCGACAATCGCCGCGATCTCCGGATATGCCCTTGGTGGCGGTCTCGAGCTCGCCATGGGTGCCGACTTCCGCTACCTAGCGTCGGATGCCAAGGTCGGGCAGCCTGAGATTCTTCTTGGGATCATTCCAGGCGCCGGGGGTACGCAGCGACTGCAGCGGATCGTTGGCTTCCGCGCTGCCAAAGAGATGAATTTCTCGGGGCGGCATATCTCGGCTGATGAGGCGCTTGCTATCAGGCTTGCCGACAAGGTTCTCGAGCCGGATCAACTGATCGCGACAGCGCTCGAGGATGCGGCCAAATGGGCACAAGGCCCTACCCGGGCTTACTGGGCGATCAAGAAGGCAATGGGGGAGGGACACGGGCTTGCTCTCGAATCATCATTGAGTGTCGAGCGGGAGGCGTTTGAGGAGGTCTTTAAGACTGCCGACGCCAAGACCGGCATCCTGGCCTTCGTCAACAAGGAGCAAGCTGAGTTCTCCGGCGAGTGAGGTAGCCTCCGCCGGTGGAAGAAAGCAAGCTTGGGTACTGGATCAAGCGTGTCTCGGCAGCCGTGGTATTGGGGCTACTGCTCGGGACGTTCATTGGTGCGTTCCAAGGATCCTCGACGATCGCGACGGAGCTGCTGACACCGGCCGAGCGGGAACCGGGCCGGCAGTTCGAGGTCGGGCTGGTAGGTGCAGGGCGCATCGTCCTTCCTCGCAACGCGATCACCGAGCAGGAGGGCATCTGGGGCGTCAGCAATGGCGACGGGGCCTACGGCCAGATGGCTGCGATCATCTCGAAAGACGCCGAGACGGTCGAGAGGGCATTTCGCACCCTCGCCGGGAGGTTCATCGCCGGGGAGATGGTGACGCTCGATGGGTACGCGGTGGGTGCGGATCCGATGGAAGCCTTTGCGATCGATTTCGATGAGGTGAGAGTTCCGGGCAACCTCGGAGTGCATCCCGCCTGGCTGGTGGAGGGTGAGCTCGACACCTGGGTGATTCTCATTCACGGCGAGGGTCAGGACGAACGGGCGCAGGCGCTGCGCATTCTGCCGGTGATCGAGGAAGCAGGCTTTCCTGCCCTGGTGATCACGTATCGCAACGACACCGCTGCGCCGGACGACGGTGGGTATTACCGGTGGGGCCTGACCGAGTGGCAGGATGTCGAGGCGGCGATGACCTACTTGCGCGGCACCCAGAAGGCCCAGGATTTTGTTCTGTATGGCTTCGGGATGGGCGGCACGATCGCGATGGCTCATCTGCATGAGTCGGATTCGACCGGCGATGTGTTGGGTGCGGTTCTCGACTCGCCGGTTCTGGATCTGGGCGCCGTCGTCGATGACATTGCTGAAGAGAGGGGTATCCCCACCTTGGTCGTGAGCGCAGCCAAGGCCGTGGCTCGGGTGAGGTTCGGTCTGGAATGGGCCAAGCTCAATCAAATGGACCGGGTCGATCAGTTCGATGTTCCGATGCTGCTGCTTCAGGGCACCGAAGACGATGTGGCCCCCGTGGCGATGGCGGATGCGTTCGCCGCAGCGTTGCCCGGCTTGGTCAGATACGAACGCTTCGAGGGAGCGGTACGGACCGAGCTGTGGAACGTCGCCGCGGAGAGGTACAACGGCGTGGTGCTGGAGTTCCTCACGGAGTTGATCACGCCCGATTTCTAGCCGCGGGAAGGTCAGGGGCGCTGAGGGTGTGCGAATGGGGGCCGGTACCGCCGGTACCGATGGCTGACGACCATAGGACGGGCCCCGTCAAGGGCTGATAGCGTCAGGACGCGGCCGCAGCCAGCTCCTGCAGCACCGTGGGTGCATTCGTCTGCTCGTTGTTGGCAGCTAGCAATCCGTCGCGCACCTCGTAGATATTGATGCCTTCGAGGTGCACCGCCCCGCCGGTAGCGGGAATCCCCATCAGCTCTCCGGTATGCCGCCCGGTCACCGACCAGCGTGCGGCGATACGGTCATCGTCAACCAGGACGTCATGGATCTCCAACGAGATATCTGACAACGAACTGTGGAACATCGCGACTGCGGCAGCGACACCCGCCCGGCCTATCGGCGCACCGTTGACCGTGTAATCCTCGGCGAAGAGTTCGGCTAGCCGATCCAGATCAGCTTCCCGCCAGGCCGACGCCATTGTCTCGATTATTCCGTTCCCATCGGCTTTCTGCATCATCCCTCCAGAGAAATCGACCACACCGGTTCGACGGTTGTCAGTGTTTGAGACAGACGAAGGGAGCTTCACCATGGGCGACAGAGAGGCGCTACCCAGGGGCCCTGCTTCCATGTCATCTCATGTCCATGCTACGAGGTCGCGATCTGGAAGGATATGTCGGGAATATGGCGGCACGGGCGCTGATCGACAGAGCCGCAGCTTCTCGTCATGCATCGGACCGTGCCGTGGCACGGTCCGATGCATGGGGCCATGGAGAGGTTGGCCTGAGGGGTCGCATGGCGATCATCTGCTGTCGATGGCCCGGCCATACTCGGCAGTTCTTAGTATCCAGAGTTCAGCTGATTCGGCGGTGAACCGCGGCTCAGTACTTGCAGCAAACATTGCTGCTTCGTCATCGGGGTGGTTGGTGGTGATCCAGTCCAAGAACGGTGCGAACGCTGTGACGGTTGCCCAGTAGGGAGTCGACACCGTTTCAAACCGTTTCACGGCGCCGTCGGAGATCTCGAGTTCGAACGTGATGGGCCAGCTAGTTCCGATGGCGTCATGCAGGGCGTCTGACAGTGCGCCAACGCATCTGACCCCTTCGTCCTTGGGTGTGCAGGTTACATCGCCAATGGTCGTGCCCACGCCGGCCATCCACGCATACTGGGTCCTGGCTCGTTCGGCGGAGATGTCTCCCGGTCCGGCGGGTCCGAATTCGCGGATTACCCCGTCGGATGCATATTGATCCATGTACACATCGACATCGCCTCCGTTGAACACGTCGACAAACGCGCCTACGTCGGCTAATTGCTCAGGAGACACGCCGGCATTGAGGCTTTCCCACTCCAACAGGTATCGATGGGCAAGACGGCCGTTCTCAGCGGTCATGATCCAGTCGGTGACTGCCGTCGACACAACAACGGCGCCTCCTGCCTCTGGGTGCGCTTCATCCAACCATGATGCGAACTCCTCGAGGGCAATCTCATAGAAAGCGTAGCCCACCATCGCCTCTCTCCATGTTGTCACCTGACCGTCATCGAACCCAAGGCTGAGGATTGACCAGGCAGGCTCGATTCCCGCGGCGCGAGTGAGATCGTCCCTCCGAAGGGCTCGGCACGAAGCCAAGCCACCGTCGCGGGGTTCGCACTCGATCAGTTCGAGAGACGTTCCCATCTCCTGCGCGAACTCGTAGAAGCGGACCTCGTCTTCGAGCGATGAAGTCCAGATCGCGCCGAGACCGCTCGCTTCGCGCTGGACCGTCGATGCATACATTGCGATGTAGCGATCTACGTCGCCTGAGTTGAATGCGGCCTCGTAAGCATCGACGAGGGACCGCAGTTCATCTGTCAGCTCCGCTTCGGGCTCAACAAACGGCTCCTCAGCCGCGGAGGTCGGCGGTGCCGCCTGCGTAGTTGGTGGCGATGTCACCGGCGGCGTTTCCTCTCGGGCTGGCGCAAGTAGGACGGCGACGCTCACCACAGCGATGACAACTGCGAAGGCAACCGCCGCAACGCCCCACCCCCTCCGGCCGGGCTTCTTGGGTTCCATCGGTGCGAGTACTTCTTTCACTTCCACGTCCGTGCTCCTTGCTCGAGTCAGAAGAAGCAGGGCATCGAACTGTTGATCTGAGATCGCGCTATCCGGGTCCGGTACTGGATTTGCGGAGCGCATCAATTCAGCGATCTCGCTCATGCCTCACCTCCTTCTTCTACGGTCACGGGGGTCGTGAGCGGTCCTGTGGTTGAGCCGCCGAGCGTGCGGGCCATTCGCCTGTACGCCCGACTGATCCGTTTGTCTATTGCCGCCCGACCTACGTAGAACATGGCGGCTACTTGCTCCCTGGTAAAACCCTCCCACTCGACGAGGCGGAGGATCTCCTGGTCCTTCGGCGAGAGCTTGGCGAGCGCCTCGTGGAGCTCCTGGTACTCGGCTCTTCTGACAATCTGCGGTTCGGGTCCGGGTTCGGTGCCAAGCGTTCGGCCAGATAGCTTCGCCGCTAGTCGCCCCCGCCGTCTGCGGGCTCGTTGTCGGTTCGACAGAACATTTCGTGCAACACCGAACAGCCACGGCAAGCCCTCTTCACCTGCGGGGACTTCTTCGATGCGCCGCCAGGCAACAACGAAGACGTCGGCGGTGGCATCCTTCGCATCCTCGATCGAGGTGCGCCGGACGCAATACGAGTACACGTCTCGCCCATGCGCTCGGTAGAGCGCATCGAGCCGAGCGGAGTTATTGGTCTCCATGGCATCCCAAGATCCACATGCATTGCTATGTCCGCCACACGGCAGCATCGGACATTCGATCCAAGTATGTCGGAAAACTAGGCCAGCGGGACATCACGGATTGACAGACGGGGGTCGTCAGTCAACGTTCCGGGGGCCGGCAGACACCGGCCCCCGGACGCGCGAGCAGCCGGAGTCCTCCCTCAACAACAATCGGAGCGGCTCACCAGGCGACCAGAGCAGGATTGCGAGCGACACCCTGACGCACCAACTTGGGCGTACAGGCCATCCGGATCGGCGATGCCTACGCCGCCACCTCTACCTGGAAGGATATGTCGGGAAGATGGCGGCACGGGCGCTGAGGGTGTGCGGTGAATCCCCTCACGCAGCGCCTAGGTCTGGGGTGCGATGACCGTCCGCACTACGTCGCCGAAGCCCTGCAGATCATCGAGAGCGGCGTTGACGATCCCAGCATCGAGCGGAACAGTGCGCTGCACGATTTCGTCTAGGACGAGGCGGCCTGCAGCCGCCCAGCCGAGCAACTCGACGATCTCGCTAGACAAGTGATCCGACGCTCCGATCAGCTCGGACTCGCCATTCACCAGATCGGTATAAGGGCCCACCGGGAACGTATTCGGGGTGAGCCCCACGGCAACGGCGCGGCCCATGGGAGCCAAGGAATCGAGGCATTGCCGCATAACCGCAGCCGATCCAACGAGATCGAGAGCGACGTCGACGCCTCCTTCCCCGGCGAGCGCAGCAACGGCGTCCTGGGTGGCGTCGACAGGGATGGCTCTTAGCGCCGCCGCAGCATCGAGCTTGGTGGGATTGATGTCGATCGCATAGACGCGGTCGGCGCCTTCGATGAAGGCAAGCTGGATCGCCGACATCCCCAGCCCACCGGCGCCAAACACGGCTACAGACTCACCGGCGCCGAGACGTCCCTTACGCAGCGCATGGAGAGACGTCGCCGATGAGCACATCATCACCGCGGCGTGGTCGAGCGGAACTTCGTCCGGCACCGGTATTACGTTGCGGGCGGGGATCATGATTTGGTCTGCGTAGCCCCCCGGTCGGCCGTTGCCGATCATCTTGCCGGCGGGGCAGAACTGCTCGAACCCTTTCTGGCAGTAATGGCACGAACCGCAACCGACCTGATAGTGAACACAGACTCTATCTCCCTTGGCGAGGCCGGACGAGGCATCACCGACCGCGGCGACGACACCGGCGACTTCGTGACCCAGGGTCAGAGGTAGCGGTCCTACTTCCGGGAAGCCGGCCCGGTAGTGGACATCGGAGCGGCAGATACCTGCGGCGTGAACATCGACGACTACGTCATCGGGTCCTGGCTCGGGGACGGCGACCTCGCGCAGTTCCAACGCCGCGCCGGCTGTGATCAATTGCAGAGCTCGCATGCCTCTCCTCGTCAGTCGCCGTAGAGGCTACCGCCGTCTGCGAAACTGGCGGTCTCATGATCTACCTCGACCACGCGGCAACCACACGGGTTCGTCCCGAAACACGTTCCGCCATGGCGCCGTTGCTCGACGACGTCTTCGGCAACCCGTCGGGCATTCACGGTGTATCGCGTAGCGCCAAGAATGCGTTGGAGACGGCGAGAGAGCGCGCCGCCGAGCTCGTCGGTGCCGCGCATCCGCTGGAGGTCGTCTTCACCGGAGGTGGTACCGAAGCGGACAACCTCGCCGTTGTCGGTTCGGCGCTCGCTGGGGGAGGGCGCGGTGCGGTGGTCACTACAGCCATTGAGCACGAGGCCGTCCTGGAATCGGCGTCGTTCCTCGAGATGCTGGGCTGCCGGGTCGATCGGGTCGGCGTCGATCGCCAGGGAAGAGTCGACGTCGCCGATATCGCTGGGCGAGTTCGCCATGACACCGCAGTGGTATCGGTGATGGCCGCCAACAACGAAACTGGCGTGTTGTTGCCGGTCAACGAGATTGGTGCGGCGGTTCGAGAGGTTTCAACTCAGACGCTCGTCCATACCGATGCGGTGCAGGCTTTCATCTCCGAAGAGATCACGGTGCCGGCCACCGGCGCCGACATGATCTCGCTGGCAGGCCACAAGTTCGGCGGACCGAAGGGAGTTGGCCTGCTTTATGTGCCGCGTGAGATCGAGCTCGAGCCCGTTGTCCACGGCGGTGGCCAGGAGCTCGGACGCCGTTCCGGAACCCACAACGTTGCGGCGATTGTCGGCATGGTGGCTGCGATGGAAGCGACCGTCGCCGACCGGGCGGCGATGCGCACGCGGGTCGCGACCATTCGCGACCGCTTCGAAGCCGACCTGCGGGCTTCGATTCCCGATGTCGAGATCACGGGAGACTCGTCGTCACGTCTGGTCCAGCACAGCCACTTCCGGGTCCCGGGCGTTGCTGCCGAAACGCTGCTCATTCGCCTGGATCAAGAAGGTGTTGCGGCGGCTGCGGGATCTGCCTGCAATAGCGGCGCTATCGAGGTGTCGCATGTGCTCGAAGCGATGGGCATGAGCCAGGTCGAAGCCTCCGAGTGTGTTCGTTTCAGCTTCGGCTGGTCCAGCGGGACCGATGATGGCCGAGAAGCTGCTGAGCGTGTCGCCGCCGTAGTGGCGGAGTTGCGATGAAAGCTCTAGTTGCGATGTCGGGCGGCGTTGACAGCTCTGTTGCGGCCGCACTCATGCTCGACCAGGGCTACGACGTCATCGGTGTCACGCTCAAGCAGTGGGAGGGTGTCGACGGTCAGATGCCCCTCGCCGGGTGCTGCACGGTGTCCGATGCCGAAGATGCCCGAAGGGTGGCGGCTCAGCTCGACGTCCCGTACTACGTCCTCGATTACGTAGATGAGTTCACGGCAAAGGTCGTTGATCACTTCGGCGAAATGTACGCCGCAGGAAAAACGCCCAACCCGTGCATCGAATGCAACCGTCGGGTGCGGTTCAGCGTCCTCCTCGAACGTACCCAGGCTCTCGGCTGTGATGTGCTCGTCACCGGTCACCACGCCCGCATCCGTCAGGACTCCGATGGCTATCACCTCGTCAGAGCCGTCGACGGGACGAAGGATCAGTCGTACGTGCTTCACATGCTTGGCCAGGCTGATCTCGCCAGGGTCAGGCTCCCGATCGGCGAGATGACCAAGACGAAGGTAAGGGAGTATGCGGCTGCAATGGGTTTGCGCACCGCAGCCAAGCCGGACAGCCAGGATCTGTGCTTTGTGGGCGAAGGGTCATACCGGGACTTCATCCGCAGCCGGTTCCCCGAGGCAGCTCGGCCGGGGCCGCTGGTCATGAGCGACGGCACCGTCGTCGCGGAGCACGAGGGCATGGTCGACTTCACAATCGGGCAACGCAAAGGGCTCGGGGTCGCTTTTGGGGAGCGGCGGTACGTTGTGGACATCGACGCCGCGACTGCAACGGTCACATTGGGGACGAAGGACGAACTGCTCTCCGCCGGCTGTGTCGTCGACGATGTCTCATTCATTGCGGGCGCCGCGCCTCCTGACTCCGGCATCACGGTGAAGATCCGTTATCGGTCCACTGCCGTACCGGCCACCTTGGAGCCGCAAGGAGGCGGCGCGTGGCTGGTTCGCTTCGACGCTCCCCAGGCTGCGGTCGCCCCCGGCCAGGCTGCAGTCTTTTACAGCGGTGACGAGGTGTTGGGAGGCGGCACCATCAGCGAGGCGGTGCGGTGAACCTCCAGAGCACGGGAGTCGGGAGCCTTCCGCACGTTGACCTCGATGCAGCAATCGAGTTCGTTGGCAATACCGCCGACATCCCTTACCTGCCCCAGCTTCCGGCCAGACATGAGCAGGAGTCGATGCTCGTACAGTGGGGCTCCGGTATCGCAGGCGCAGGGCAACGCGGGACCACTCTCGTCGCCGGGGCGGATAGCGGCGAGCGAGACGATGCGTTCGCCGGGGCAGCCGCAATGTTGCGCCATGTCAGCGGGCCGATCTTGAAGACGCAGGCCACCGGCCCGATCACCTTGGCCGCCGCGTTGCGGGCAGGGGGAGTGCAGACACCTCATCTGATGGACGTTGTCGTAGAGGAGTTGAGCATTCGGATTGCCACCCATCTCGACTGGATCCGATCCGAGTCGCGGGTAGACGATGTGGTGCTGGTCCTCGATGAACCTGCTCTGGCCGCCTTGGGCGGCGGGGATTTGCCCGAGATCGGCCGCAAGGCACTCACGACACTGGCCGGCTCGATCGAGGCCGAGGTCGGGTTGCACTGCTGCGGAGACACCGACTGGGGCAGCATCGCCGATATCGGGTTCGACTGGCTGTCCTGGGATATTGGTGCGCTGGCGGAGGGCTTCTATCGGGGTGTTGATCGGCTGGCTGCCGCCCTGGGGGCCGGCACTCGTTTGATGTGGGGGATCGTTCCGACGACGACGGGCCCGTTGCCCGAGCCACATGTCCTAGTCGGCAGGTACGGTACGGCTGTGGCAAATCTCGTCGTGGCCGGTGCACCGGTAGAGATGCTGAAAGCTCGCGCCTGGTTCACGCCTGCGTGCGGGCTGGCCGGGTTGTCAATCGGTGACGCTGAGGCTGTTGCCAATCTCCTGGACGAAGTTGTGGAAGAGGTGGAAAGTGGCTGGTGATCTCGAGACACGCCTAGAGGAGCTGCGGTCGGCCCTGCATCGAGCGAACCATCGCTACTACGTCCTCGACGATCCTGAGATTTCGGACGTCGAATACGACGAGATGATGCGCGACCTGATCGCCATCGAGCGGGAGCGCCCGGATCTTGTTGTTGCCGACTCACCAACCCAACGCATTGGGGCTCCGGTCGGGGAAGCGTTTGCCCCGGTCACCCATCTCGAGCGCATGTTCTCCCTGGACAATGTCGAATCGGAGGAAGAGCTCGAATCGTGGCAGAGCCGGCTGGCCCGGGTGCTGGGGCGGGAGCCATCGGGATACGTCTGTGAGCTGAAGATCGATGGCCTGGCGGTTTCTATCACTTACGAGGCAGGGCGACTGGTCCGGGCCGCGACGCGCGGCGACGGGACAGTCGGCGAGGACATCACCGCCAATGTGCGCACTATCGACGCAGTTCCGCTGCGGCTCCAGGGCACCCCTCCCGACCTCATCGAAGTTCGCGGCGAGATCTATATGCCGGTGAAAGCATTCGAGGAGCTCAATGCTCGCCAGGCCGAGCTGGGCGAGAAGCCGTATGTGAATCCGCGCAATACCGCGGCCGGTTCGGTGCGACAGAAGGATCCCGCCAAAACTGCACAGCGATCGCTGTCGATCTGGCTCTACCAAATGGGGCAGGTCACGGGTGGTCCGACGTTCACCAGTCACTGGGACTCGCTGCAGTGGCTCGCAGAGTTGGGACTTCGGGTCAACCCGGCAAGCACGCGGATAACCGACTTGGCCGGTGTCGAGGCGTACGTCGCCGACGCCCAGAAGAATCGTCACAGCAACGATTACGAGATAGACGGTGTCGTAGTCAAAGTCGACGATCTCGCTGAGCAGGCGGAGCTCGGCTACACCGCAAAGAGCCCGCGTTGGGCCGTTGCCTACAAGCTACCGCCCGAAGAGAAGACCACGACTCTCGAGGAGATCAGGATCAACGTCGGCAGGACCGGCGCCGTCACCCCGTATGCGGTGCTCGATCCGGTGTTTGTCGGCGGGGTCACGGTCACCAATGCGACGCTGCACAATGAGGGCGAGTTGCACCGGAAGGACCTACGCCCCGGCGACACGGTGATCGTTCGTCGGGCCGGAGACGTGATTCCCGAGGTCGTCGGTCCGGTGCTCAGCAAGCGGCCCGAGGGGCTGCCGGTGTGGAACATGCCGGAGAACTGCCCCTTCTCCGGTCATCCGATTGTTCTCCCGGAGGGGCAGGCAAAGGCCAAGTGCACGGGTGGTTACGCCTGCCCAAGCCGGCTCCGCGAGTACCTGTTCCATTTCGCATCACGCGGGGCCATGGATATCGAGGGACTCGGCTACAAGACGGTGGACATGCTGCTCACCGAGGGCGTCATCTCCGACCCCGCCGACATCTTCAACCTCGACCGCGATGTGCTTCTCGGCTTCGAGGGGTGGGGCGACGTCTCGGTCAACAACTTGCTCACCGCAATCGACGCCGCAAAGGATCAACCGCTGGGTCGGTTGCTCACAGCCCTGGGTATCGACCATGTCGGTGGCACAGTTGCTCGGGCGCTTGCAGCCCGGTTCCTTTCGCTGCCTGCATTGATGCAAGCGACCGAGGACGATATCACCGCCATAGACGGGATCGGCCCCGAGATCGCCCGATCGGTAGTTGAGTGGTCGCAGGACCCCGACAACATCGAGTTGGCCCGTCGTCTTGCGGAGGCGGGCGTTCGTCTCGAAGACCCGGAGCCTGAGGACCCGGGGGAGCAGGCGACACTTCTGGCCGGGCTGTCGTTTGTCGTTACCGGCACCCTTGACGGTTTCAGCAGGAACGAAGCCAAGGCAGCCATCGAGGCACTGGGGGGCAAGGTCACCGGGTCAGTCTCAGGCAGGACGGCCGGGCTCATCGCAGGCGCTTCGCCGGGGTCAAAGCTGGCCAAGGCCGAGTCCCTTGGCGTGCCGGTGCTCGACGAAGCAGGATTGGTGAGACTTCTCGTCGATGGGCCTGAGGCCTTGGTCTAGAAGAAATCCACTCAGAACTCATCCGCTTCTACCATCTGCTTCGAATTTAGTACTAAATCCCCATAGGGGGGCAAGTTCAAATAGGAGCAAGACAATGAAGACCCGACTCGTACTTCTGATGTCGATCATCGCACTGTTGGTAGCCGCATGCAGCAGCTCCGACGATGAGACGGCAGAAACCACCACCACGGTCACCCCGACCACCGAGGCAATGCAGGAAGAGATGACCGAAGACACCATCGTGGATGTCGCGATCAACAACGACTTCACCACGCTGGTTGCCGCAGTCCAGGCTGCCGGTCTGGTTGAGACGCTGCAGGGCGACGGTCCCTTCACCGTCTTTGCGCCGACTGATGAGGCTTTTGCTGCACTTCCCGAGGGCACGCTCGACAGCCTGCTCGCCGACCCCGAGGCGCTTGCCGAGATCCTGACCTATCACGTCGTTGCCGGCGAGGTTCTCGCTGCTGATGTTGTCGGTCTCTCTTCCGCCACGACCGTCCAGGGCGAAGATATCGCGATCGAGGTTGTTGATGGTGGTGTCGTGCTCAACGGCAGCTCCAACGTCATCGCCACCGATGTGAAGGCCTCCAACGGCGTAGTCCACGTCATCGATGCAGTCATCCTGCCTCCTGGCGCCTAATCGAAGACCCCCGCAAACAGCGACGCCCCTCTCCACGTCGCTCACCTCAGAAGGGACTCCGCATGGCGGGGTCCCTTCTCTTTTGCGCATCAACGATCGGTCTCCGGTCGCCCTGCAGCCGGACGCAGGTGGCTTAGGCACCCCGCTGAGCTTCGTTTCGGCGTATCTCAGGCCGGTATTTCGGCACCATGTACGCCAGAACCAGACGTGGTCGTGGACCCTTCGTTTTGGCGTATCTCAGGCCGGTATATCGGCACCATGTACGCCAGAACCAGACGTGGGCGTGGGCCTTACTGAACCCGGAAGGTCCAGATCCACTCCCCGGGATCGGGGAGGCCGGAAATGCGGTCCCAACGGACCCAGACCGTGTGGAGGCCTGAGCTCCACTCGGGGATGATCGTTGTTGCCCCAGGGCGCCAATTGAACTTGCCGGTTTCCTCGGTCACGGTGATCTCATCCATGGGGATAGCCACCCCGTCGATCACGAGGTCGATCTCATAGTTGACCGGAAGGTCGATTTCGATATCGATCTGTCGCAGAACGGTCGACTGGTCGGCGGGGGAGTAGGACTCGAGAACATCGGGCGGAGTCGATTCCCTCCCCGACGGGGCAAAGACGACGGCTCCGATCGCAACGGCGGCGAGGGCAAGCCCGAGCAGGGTAAAGGTAATTCGGTATCGGTTCACAGGGGGATCATAAGGTGCACCGCAGTATTTCGGTTACCGTGGCCGGATGCGATTGAATCCCATTCTCGAGCAACTCGGCAGCTACCCGATCGCGGTCGTCCATGAGCGCGCCAGGGCGATGCGTGAAGCTGGCGAAACCGTCATAGATTTCTCCATCGGCGACCCCCGCGAGCCGACGCCGTCGTTCATTCCGGCGGCACTGAAATCGGCGGTCCCCGAGGTGTCGCAATATCCGACGACACCCGGTATCGGCGAACTACGGTCGGCCATCGCCGACTACTTGGGCAGGCGCTTCGGTGTATCGATCGACCCGGCGACGCAGGTCATCCCGACGTCCGGTTCCAAGGAAGCCGTCTTCAACACGCCGCTTGCCTTTGTGGACCGTGACGCCCGTGACGTGGTCGTCTATGGCAGCCCCGGCTATCCCGTATATGAGCGAGGGGCGCTGTTCGCCGGTGCCGAGGCTTACCCGATAACGTTGCGTGGAGATTTTGTGCTGCGCGGCAGTGACGTTCCCGACGACATCTGGAGCCGGGCTCGTCTCCTCTGGACGTGCACACCTCACAATCCCACCGGTGCCGTCACCGAGCGGGCGGATCTCGAAGAGCTGCTCGGTCTGACTCGCCATCACGGCACTCTTCTCCTGTCCGACGAGTGCTACGCGGACATCTATGAACCCGCAGCCTTCCCCTCGGGCCCGCCCTCGATCCTGCAGCTTGCCGGTGATGGGGCCCAGGGTGTCCTGGCGTTCCTGTCGCTGTCGAAGCGTTCTGGAATGACGGGCTATCGCTCCGGGGCCGTCGTGGGCGATGCTGAGGCGATTGCGGCCCTCAAGAGGCTGCGTACGGCTACCGGTACCGCTTCGCCTGAGTTCGTTCAGTCTGCCGCTGTAGCTGCATGGTCTGACGACGCCCACGCCGCCGAGCGGCGGGATATCTTTGCGGCAAAACGGGCGATTCTGCGAAGGGCCTTTGATCAACTCGGGATCGAAGTTGTTGCCTCTACTGCGGGGCTGTACCTGTGGGTGAGAGTCGAGGACGATCTGGCCACTACCGACCGATTGTTGGAAGCAGGCGTCGTCGTCTCCCCAGGGCGTTTCTTCGGCCCGGGCGGAGAGGGTTATTTGCGTTTGGCGTTGGTGCCTACGCTGGAGGAGTGTGAGCAAGCCGTGGAGGTGCTGGTTTCGTGTCTGAGCTGACTAACGACCAGGAAGTGATCAGGGCGGCCTACGCCGACCTGGAACTTCTCGACGATGCGGTCGGGGCTATCGAGCGCACGATCGAGGCGTTGGACAAGGGCAGAATTCGCGTCGCCGAGAAGGCAGACGGCGAGTGGCAGGTCAACCTCTGGGTCAAAGAGGCGATCATGCTCTATTTCCGGATAGCCAAACTCGAGACAACCCACAGCGGCCCATTCGAGTATCACGACAAGATTCCAACCAAGACAGGTCTGGCGGAAGCCGGGATCAGAGTCGTTCCGCCAGGAACCGTGCGGTACGGGGCCTTCTGTGAGTCCGGCGTTGTCGTCATGCCCGGCTACATCAACATCGGTGCTCATGTCGGATCCGGCACAATGGTGGACACCTGGGCGACGGTGGGCTCCTGCGCGCAGATCGGCCGTGATGTCCACCTCAGCGGAGGGGTCGGCATCGGTGGGGTCCTCGAGCCACCGGGAGCACGACCGGTGATTATTGAGGATGGAGCCTTCATCGGAAGCCGATCCATTGTGGTCGAGGGGACCGTCGTCGAGGAGGCCGCGGTACTCGGCGCCAATACGACTATCACCTCGTCCACCCCGATAATCGATATCACCGGTGATGAGCCCATCGAGTATCGAGGTCGTGTCCCCGCCGGCTCGATAGTTGTGCCCGGCACCAGGCCGAAGGAGTTTCCGTCTGGTTCATACGATCTGCAGTGTGCGTTGATCATCGGTCGGAGGTCGTCATCGACAGATCGCAAGACATCACTCAACGAAGCGCTTCGCGTATTCGAGGTACCCGTATGACGGCCATCCACGACACGCTCGCTGAGCTTGTCTCGATTCACTCGGTCACCGGCAACGAGGGGCGTCTCTGCACGGCAGTCGCGCAGCGGCTGCTCAAGGTTTGGACCATGCAGGGCGTAACTCGCATCGGCAACGCGCTCGTCGTGGGCCAGCAGACCGGTCGGCCTCTCATCACGCTCTTTGGGCACTTCGATACCGTGCCCATCGAAGAGAACGGCGAGCCTTCAATCAAGGAAGGCCGCATGTTCGGGCGCGGCACAGTCGACATGAAGGCCGGCCTCGCCATCATGATGCACCTGCTCGAAGACGATGCCGTGCGCACCGGCCCCTACGACGTTGTCGGCGTGTTCTACGACAAGGAAGAGGGCCCCATGGCTGAGAACGGCCTCGAAGCCGTCCTCGACAAGGCGCCGTGGCTGGTCGAGAGCGAGTTTGCGATCGTGATGGAGCCGACAGATCTCGGAGTCGAACTGGGCTGCAACGGGGCAATGAATGCCGATGTGGTCTTCGAGGGCAAAGCGGCCCACAGCGCCCGTCCCTGGCTCGGCGAGAACGCGGTCACCAAAGCAGGGTCGTGGCTGGCCGCCATGCACGAGCGTGAGCCGGAGCTGGTGATAGTCGACGGACTCGAGTTCCGCGAGGTGTTCTCGGTGACGATGGCTCAGGGTGGGATCGCCAACAACGTGTTGCCATCGAGCCTACGGATCAACCTCAATTACCGGTTCCCGCCGCTGTATTCGCTCGAGCAGGCTGAGGAACGGTTGATGGCCGTTGCTCAGGAAGCCGATCGGGTTGTCGTCAAGGACCGGGCACCGTCGGGCAAGGTCGTCGAGGAGAACGAGCATCTCGACCGACTCCTCGCGATTTCTGGGGCAGCGCGCTCGTCGAAGCAGGGATGGACCGATGTCGCCCGGCTGACCGCACGAGGGATTCCTGCCATCAATTTCGGGCCAGGCGATCCTGGTCTGGCGCATCAACAAGCAGAGTCGGTCGTGCTTGATTCCGTCGATCGCGGCTACGAGGTGCTCCGTGAATTTCTGGTCGATGGCCTGGAGGACTCATCGGCAGAACTTGCCGGGCTGTTCCGCGGGGACGACTTCGACTGAGCACACGAAGGGTGCGGTCTGAGGGGGAGGGCAATCCGCTTCCGCGATCTCGTACAGATACCGAAACGAGACGCCGAGGTTGCTGGCCCCCTGCCTTTCTACGGGTGAGTCGCCTGCGACGTCCAGCGCAGCGTTCCGGTGGCAGTGGTAGTGACGCCGTCGTCGGTGTCGATGACAACTGCCATTGCGCGGGAGCCGCCTGCGGGAATGTTCACGGTGCTGATCTGATCAGTCGCGGTACCGCCTGCAACTCGCATCATCACCTGCCAGTCGCTGCTGGTACCGGGCGTTCCGGTCGGGGCAGCAACGGTAGCCATGTAGAGCGTGATGTCGATGTCCACCCAGATCGTGCCGGGGGCAAACGCAGGATCGATGGCGAGCCCGGTCGTGGCGCCGCTCGGATCGTTTTCTGACACGAAAGTCACCGCGATGTCATCGGGGCAGTCGTTGTTGAAGCGCACCGCATCCGTGTAGAGGAGCCGGTCGCCGGCGAATCCCTGTACAGACATCGTCTCCTGGATGAGGTCGACGGTCCCCGATGGGTCCGAGATGGTGGCCCCGCCGTTGAAGGTGATGAATCCGGAGCCGCTCGACACGTCGTTTCCCGCGATCTTGGTGAAGCAAGCGGCGTTGACTGAGACGTCGGCCCTCATGAAGTTCTGTGTGATCACCGCTGCGGAAGCGGGCACTGCGATCATCATCATCGCAATGAGAATCCCCGCCCATCGGCGTGTCATGGTCCAGGAGCTGATCATCGGATTTCCTCCGTCGTATCAACGTGCGCTTTTTGGGCGCTACGCACGTTATCGGTACCTGTGTTTGACTGCTTGAGCGCTGTGATTAGCAGCACCAAGCCCAGGACTAGTTCAAACCCGGCGAGCCAGGCCCAGTCCCACCTGAGAACATCCGGCCACACCCAGTGCCGGAGCGCCTCGAGGAAGAATGTTTCGGCGGCTATTGCCAATCCGACTCCACGTCCCCAGATCGACTGGCGATCCCAACCCACCTGAAGCACCGGCCTGATGAGCAGGACGAGACCGGCGGTGATCATGGCAATCGTCGAGAAGGTAACGATCGTCGTGAAGGTGCTGGGATCGGCGATGATGCCGAAGTAGGGCAAGAAACCGAGGAAGAACTGAATCGTGATGGTTGCCCCCGAGAAGTTGCCGATCAGGAGCACTGCGGCGATCTTGGCGAGCAGGACGGTCAACGCTGATGAAAACGCGGTGATCACCAGGCGTTCATAGGTTTGATCATCTCGCCCACCACCAAGTGTCGGGGTCAGCTCGATCTCGTCGAGGGGGAGCGGGGGGAATTCCTCGGGGAACATGTCGCGGTGGCTCATGGCGCCGTCACCTCGACTGCGAAGTCCGTCTCGAAGAAGATCGAACCGCCACCGGTGTAATCGAGTTGCCAGGCGAAGAAGATCGTTGTCGTGCCCGCGGCGACCGCCGAGTGGTCAAGCACGATGGAGTGGGGGCGGCTCTGCTGAAAGAGGATGGGCGGCTCGGTGGGTTGCGTGTTTGATTGCTGCACGCTGTTGACCCCTGCTCCATCGTTGCTGAATCGCACCGTTTCCTCGGCCAAATTGGCCAGGTTTGACGCGCCACGGTACACGGCGGTCGCTTCGCTCCCAGTGATTGTTGGATCAGATGTCTTGACCCGCAACAGATATGACGTGGTGACCGTCGGATCGATCGAGGTGGTGAGAGCCGTGGTCGGTGTTCCGCTGAGCGACCGAGGCAGCTGCGGCAAATGCGCATCGACACTGACGAGATCTAGCTGGGGCGTCGCGTTCACCGGATCGGTGGTGGCCAGCTCGGCTCGAACCCGGATGAGACCGTCGCCATCATGAGAAAAGTCGGCGACTGCCGGCATCGAGGCGAGCTCGAAGTACGTGCCGCCGGTCCCATCGGGGCCGACAAAGGTGGCTGGTGTTCCCGATGGAGCCGAGGCAATTTGGACGCGTAGCGTTGTGGCCGTCGGGGTGGCGCCCTCGATGGACACGAGCCCGAAGACTCCGGTCCCGGCGCCGGTGTCGATGGTCTCGCTCTCCCAGGTGCCCGATGTCTCGTAGATGCCCTCATCGCCACCTGCAGTGACCACCGGCTCCGGCCATGTGTACTGGCGTCCCTGCTTCATACCGAGAAGGCCGACTTGATCGCCTGTGCCCAGGTCTTCGTAGTACGTCGCGAACGCGGTGCCGTTGTCGGACGAGATCGATATTCCCGACGTAGTGACTGACATATCCGCCGTGTCCACCGCCCAGGCCACGTCGGGTCCGCCGGTGCAGGTCACGGGTCGAATCGGGGCACCAGGCGGGCTCACGGTGAGGGGGACATCGGCAGACGCGGCGGTTGCGCAGGCGGAAGCAATGTATTGGGTGTCGGTCGGCATCCAATACAGCGCACCCAACTCTGCAAGCGGCAGGACGGTCACCGATTCGTTGCCGTCACCATCCTCGTGCATCATCGCGCCCACCGGCTGCGCCGATGTCAGCAGCAAGCCATCGCCGAGGACGCCTCCCTGGGGAGATCCTCCTGCGATAGAGACCGCCTCACCCCGGTCGCCGGTGGCCGCACCGATCGTTCCATCTGATCCAGCGATATCGACCTGGCTGGTGTCGGTGCCGAAGCCAACAAGGACCTCGCTCGAGTGAATGGCGAGGAAGTCTCCCGATGTAGCGGGGTACAGAGCGGCCGCATCGCCGGCAAGGTCACTGCGGTGGGTGACCAGCACAGGGACATCAGATTCGATGATCGCCGCGTTGCCTACGGTGATGTTGTCGGTCGTATGGGTGTACGGCGTGCCGGCGGCGACGGTGAAACTCGTCACGAGTGTTGCCCCGTCGTATAGGTCAACGGCTGCGTCGGCGAAAGGAGCAACGAACGAGAACTGTTGCGAGTCGCGTGAGACGGGGGAGATAAATGTCGTGCCGGCAAACGAGATCGGCACAAGGGAATCGGCCCCATCACCGATACCGGAAGCGCTGATGGGGCCGAGGACGCTGAAGACAGAGCCCGACGTATTGCCGACTGCATCGAAGGTGGCGAGGTCTCCGGCCACTGTCAGTGTTGCAGTGGTTGCCCCGTCCCTGGTTACGTCGTTGTTGTCGATGTAGCTGACAACGTTGATGGCTGCTCCCGGTACGGCAAAGACATCGGCGACGGTGTAGTAGATGTCCTTGGCAGATGTGTAGGTGAAAACAGCGGCCTCGGTGTGGTTTGCCGGACTGGTGGCGATACCCGGGCTATAGCCGAAATAGAGACACAGGTCCGTGGTCGCCGCGGCGTTGATCGTGTCCATTTGAACCCAGATGGTGTCCGCCTGGGTGGCATCCGGCCAGAGGGGGAGCGAGGTGATGCCGTCGGCCCCCACGGCCCGGAGGTCTCCGAGATCTGCCTGGAGGAATGCACCGGTCACGAGAGCATCAACCGGGAAATCAACGCGTATCTGGTATTCGGTGACAGTCGCTGCTCCAGTTGCGGTGTGGTCGATGGCGTAGCAGCGGCGATTGGTCCAGTCCGTGTCCCACCACGTGACGGAAGGGTCCGGGGCGGCGACCCCGGTCGGACCGATGCGGTCGAGAACCACGGAGTCCGCCAGGTCGACCGAGTTAGTAGATGTGTAAGTCCCGCCGTCGAAATCGGCGGTGCTGGTCCAACTGGTCGTGGTCCCGCCCGAGTAGACGAAGAAGTCGGCAACCCCCGGAGCCACAGAGATATCTGCCGCAGAGAATGCCTCGGTTATGACCGCAGCTCCGCCCAGCGTTGGTTGGATCGTGAACAGCGCAAAGCAAAGCCCGAGCACAACGGCTCGGCGCACCACACTGGCCTTCCTCCACCCTGTCTGAACCTTCATCCAACGCGCTTCTTCAGTCCCGGAGCCCAATCCGGAATGGGTCCTCAGACGTTAGTCCGATATGGGTCAGACGGCATAAGGCCGACAGCGTTGCCGCCCGGAGTAACCTCGGCACATGCCCGTAGAGATAGATATTGCCAAAGTAGCCAAGCTGGCCCGGCTCGCCCTCTCCGCAGAGGAACTGAGCGAGTATGGATCTCAGCTCGAAGACATACTCGAACACGCGGAGCGCGTCAGTGCCCTTCCTACCGAAGGTGTCGCCCCGACATCGCATCCGCTTCCAATGACGAATGCCTTCCGCCCCGATGAGGTGCGGCCGTCGCTGGATCGTGAGGAGGTGCTCGAACAGGCACCGCAGCGTGAGGGTGAGTTCTTCCGTGTACCCCGAATTCTGGGGGAATCATGACCGATCTTGCCGATCTGTCGATTGCGGCCGCAGGCGAAGGTCTGCGCCGCGGCGATTTCTCCGCTGTAGAGCTCACCAATGCCACGATCACCCGTGCTGCCGTGACCGAATCACACCTGCACGCCTACCTCACTCTTGATCAGGATCGAGCCCGGGCCGCCGCAACAGCCGCCGATGAAGCATGGCGTCGCGGTGAGGATCACGGGCCGTTGCAGGGCATTCCGATCGCTATCAAAGACAATATGTCGACTCGGGGCATGGAGACCACCGCAGGATCGAAGATCCTGTCGGGTTACGTTCCGCCTTACAACGCAACGGTCGTTGACCGTCTCGAAGCCGATCATGCCGTCATCATGGGAAAGACCAACCTCGACGAGTATGCGATGGGGTCTTCGACGGAGAACTCGGCATACGGGCCAACCCGCAATCCGTGGAACACCGACCGGGTGCCCGGCGGGTCGTCCGGGGGTTCGGCCGCAGCGGTCTCCGTGGGGTCCGCTCTCGGCGCTCTGGGCAGCGATACCGGCGGGTCAATCAGGCAGCCTGCCTCGCTTTGTGGCCTGGTCGGGGTCAAGCCGACCTACGGGGTCGTGAGCCGCTATGGATTGATCGCGTTTGCCTCGTCGCTCGACCAGATCGGGCCGTTCGCTCGCAACGTCCGTGACGCGGCGACGCTGCTCGAGGGTATCGCGGGCTTCGACATCAAGGATGCAACGAGCTACCGGGGCGGAACCCCCGATATCTCCACATTGCTCGACGCCGGCGTTGCCGGGATGCGGATCGGCATCGTCAAGGAGCTTTCCGGCGAGGGTATTGACCCACAGGTGCAGGCGGCTTGCCGGAGCATGTACGACAAGCTTGCAGATGCCGGCGCGGAGATCACCGAGGTTTCGCTTCCCGCAACCGAGTACGCCCTTTCCGCCTACTACCTGATTGCCCCGGCCGAGGCCTCGGCGAACCTGGCCCGGTTCGATGGGGTGCGCTACGGGCTGCGGGTTGACGGTCCCACGACTGAAGAGATGATGGCGGCAACTCGAGCCGAGGGCTTCGGGCCGGAAGTCATTCGGCGCATCCTGCTCGGGACCTATGCGCTGTCTGCCGGCTACTACGACGCGTTTTACGGGCAAGCGCAGAAGGTGCGGACCCTGCTCCGCAACGAGTTCGCTGCCGCATACGACGAGGTCGATGTGCTGGTGTCGCCGACAAGCCCGACTACGGCATTCGAGATCGGTGAGAAGACCGAAGACCCGCTCAGCATGTACTTCGCCGATGTGTGCACGATTGCGAGCAATCTCGGCGGTGATCCCTCAGGATCGGTACCCGTCGGTCTCGACGACCAGGGTCTCCCGATCGGGTTCCAGGTCATGGCCCCGGCGCTGCATGAAGCTGAGCTGTTCAGAGTTGCAGCCGAGGTCGAGAGACTTGCAGGCTTCGACGCAAGACCTGCCCTGGCTACGTCGGAGGTGAAGCCCGCATGACGAACTGGGAAGCCGTGATCGGCATTGAAACCCATGTGGAGCTGCAGACGAAGTCCAAGATGTTCTGCGGTTGTGCAGTCAATTTCGGCGCTGAGCCGAACACGACGGTCTGTCCGGTGTGTCTCGCCTTGCCGGGAGCTTTGCCGGTTCCGAACGAGGAAGCCATTGAGGGCATCCTCAAGATCGGCGCCGCTTTCGAGTGCGAGCTTGTCGAAAACTCGCTGTTCCACCGCAAGAACTACTTCTACCCGGACCTGCCGAAGAACTATCAGATCTCGCAGTACGACATCCCGCTCTGCATCAACGGTCACCTCGATGTCGATGTTGATGGCGAAGAGACGTCGGTCGGGATCACCCGGGTTCATATGGAAGAAGACACCGGCAAGAGCGTCCACGGGAGCGAGACCGGCCGCATTCACGACGCCGATCACTCGCTGTTGGACTTCAACCGGGCAGGCGTCCCCCTGGTCGAGATTGTCAGCGAACCCGATATCCGCTCGCCGGAACAGGCCAGGGCCTACGCCGCCGAACTGCAGCGTGTTGTGCGCAGCCTCGGCGTCTCCGATGTGAGGCTCGAGGAAGGAAGCGTTCGCTTCGACGCCAACATCTCTGTTCGCCCCGAGGGGCAGGAAGAGTTCGGCACCCGGGCCGAGGTGAAGAACATGAACTCGCTGCGGTCGCTGCAGCGGGCTGTTGCCTACGAGATCCAGCGGCAGATCGGAGTGATCGAAGGCGGCGGCGTCATCGTTCAGGAGACAAGGCATTGGGACGAGGGCACCGGCAAGACCTCCGGGATGCGTTCCAAGGAGGAATCTGAGGATTATCGCTACTTCCAGGAACCGGACCTGGTTCCCCTCCATGTTGATGACGCCTGGCGAGATCGCATCTTCGCTTCGCTGCCCGAGTTACCGGCGGCGCGAAGGTCCCGTCTCGTGGCTGCTGGGGTTGACCGGCAGGCCGCGGCCACGATGGTCGAGGCTGGTGACCTGGCGGACCTGTTTGATGGCGCCGCCGCAATCGGTGCAGATAGCAAGCTGGTTGGCAATTGGCTGACGGGTGACGTCGTCGCCTACCTGCGGCGTAACGAGGTTGCTTTGGTCCAGACAGCGTTGGCTCCGGAGCATCTTCGTGAGCTCGCCGACATGGTCGGCGCAGGTCGGCTGTCGAGTACGGCAGCCAAGGACGTGCTCGGATACGTTCTCGCAGGCGAGGGGACGCCGGCTGCGGTTGCCGCGGCACACGATCTGATTCAGATCTCCGACGAAGGCGCTCTCGAGACCGAGATCGACAAGGTGCTCGCAGCCAGCCCTGATGTTCTCGAGCGGCTGCGCGACGGCGATATGAAGCCGATCGGTTTCCTTGTCGGACAAGTGATGAAGGCAACAAGAGGCAAAGCCGACCCGAAGGTCGTTTCAGAGCTCATCCGGAGCAAAGCACAAGGGAGCTGACGCCGATGAGCGGGCGGCAAACGGTCATCTCGATCGCAGAGCGCGTGATTGAAGCCGACCCGACGCGGGTGTGGTCGTTGCTTGCCAATCCGGAGCGGATTGCGGACTGGGCCGCGGTGAGCATGGTCGGCTATCTGGGGACCGAGCTCCCGCGGACCGGTCAGAGCGTCTTTGTCCAGGGGCGGGGGCGCCGAGCCAAGCCGAAGCGCCTGGAGATCGAAACGTGGGACGCAGGGTCCGGCATCAAATGCATCGTTCATACTGAGCCGGAGCCGACCCGGTTTGAGCTGACCATCCATCCCGAGGTGCAGCATGAGAGCATCCTGACCAGGGTCCGGCTGGCGCAGCGCTCGCGAGTGCCCGGCTACCTGCAGGTGGCGGCGCGATGGTGGGTCGATCGCCAGCTCGCGCAGAAGCTCGATCGGATCGAAAGGGTATGTAGAACATGAACGGTGTCGTCTTTGACTTCGACGGTGTTCTTGCCGACAGCGAGGACATCTCGGCGGATGCATGGATTGACGCCCTGGCTTCGTACGGCATTGCAGCGGGTCAAACAGACATTGAGGCGTGCGTTGGCCTGAGCAGCCGTGACACCTATGCGTATTTCTCCAACGTCGGCCGGCTGCCGCCGTACCAGCAGGTGCTCGATGATGTCGATCAGCGACGTCGCTCGCGCTATCCGACCGACCTCGAGGCTTTCCCCGACGCGGTGAATGCGGTGCGCGCCTTGGCAATGGTGGGCGTGCCGTTGGCGATTGCCTCGTCGAGTTCGCGGGCAAACCTGGATATCAAGCTGGATGTTCTCGCCCTGGGCCGGTATTTCGATGTGACCGTGGCCGGCGACGAAGTACGAAACGCCAAGCCGGCTCCGGACTTGTATCTGACTGCGATAGATCGGCTCGGGATCGATGCCGGGACGTCGGTTGCGGTCGAGGATACGTTGGTAGGGGCAGACGCGGCTGCTGCCGCCGGTCTGCGCACCGTCATCGTCAACCGGATGGGGTTACCCACCGGGTTGCACCCCGTCGTCTCCGCGGTCGATGCCGACCTGCTGTTGCTCTGGCTGGGTCGGGCATAGATCCTTGCCCTCTACCCCCGTCCCGGGGGTATTCTCCCCGGCATGAACATTTCGCAGTATCTGCCGATTGCCCAGGTCGAACTCGAGGATCTGCCGCCCGAGGTCGTCGACGAACTACCCAGCGATGTTGTTGAGCAGATCAGGGATGGTTTGCTCGACAAGATTCCGGAGGATGTCGTCTCGGATCTTCCGGCATCGATTCAGGACAAGATCCCGGAGGGTCTACTCGAGGCCGCCTCGTCGAACCCGACGTTCACCAAGGTGCTGCTGGTCATCGGCGTCTTAGCCATAATCGGGTTCATCTTCGGAGTCATCAAGAGCGCCGTGAAGTGGATGCTCTACAGCGCGATCCTCGGCGTCGCCGCCTGGTATTTCTTCTTCCAGATGTAGCGTGTCTCTTCAGGACGCGAGCAAGATTGCCTGCGGCGAACATCGGCTGGGTGGGGAGGCATTGGAGTTGGGCAAGACCACTAGTCAGTTCGGCGAGCCCTGCCCACTCCCTACAGCAGCAGCGTGACCAACCAGCCGATGGCTAGGCCGTAGAGGCCGGCTGCCACGTCATCTGCGGTGATTCCGATTGCCCCGGGGAGCTTCTCTGCCTGGGGAACACCGGGGAGCACCTTGAAGATGTCGCCGAGGCGCGCCACCACCAGCGCAATAAGCCAGCCGACGCCGGTCAATCCGACCAGAGCGACGAGGGTGCCTGCGATTTCGTCAATGACGACCCAGTTCGGATCCGAGTGATTCTCGGCAAATGGTGCGGCTGCCCACAACGAAAGACCGACGGCGATCAACGCGGCGAGCAGGTCGACCCACCACGGGGCGCTCCACAGAGCCCAGCCGATGAGGGCGGCGACTGCGGCGCCGAATGTGCCCGCTCCGTTGTCTCCACCCCAGAGTTTGCGGGGGATGAGCCCCGAACCAAAACCCGTTGCGACGAACCTGTGCATAGGCGGGAGAGTAACTGGAAAGCGATGGATCGGTGCGGAGCGGATAGGATCCCACCCATGCGGCAACAGCCTGAACTCGGAGATGCCTTCGGTGAAGCGCTGCTCGACGCTATGACCGGGGGCCGTGGGATCCACTTCATCGAACGTAACGATGGACTGCTCGAAGCCATGGATGCGTCGCTCTATCTCTCCAAGCCGGTTGAGTGGCCGAGGGCCGAAGTCGCAGCGCTCGAGGCCATAACCGGCCGGGTCCTCGATATCGGGGCAGGGGCAGGTCGCCACTCGGTGGCGCTGCAGGATCAGGGCTGTGAGGTCATGGCGCTCGACGTCTCGGCGGGAGCGATCGAGGTTTGCCGCATGAGGGGAGTCGAGTGGACCTTCAAAGGGTCGATTTATGAACTACTGGGCATTCCGGTTGAGGCATTTGATTCGATCATCCTGATGGGGAACAACCTCGGTTTGCTGCAGTCCGAGGCGAGAGCCGTCAACCTCTTTGCGGCGATGCGCAAATTGCTCCGTCCCGGCGGGCGTGTCATCGGCACCTGTCTCGACCCCTATCGGACGGACAACCCCGATCATCTCCGGTACCAGGACTCCAACCGAGCCGCGGGGCGTTACCCGGGACAAGTGCGGATGCGGTATCGGTATCAGCGGCTCGCCACCGACTGGTTTGGAATTCTCTATCTCGCATCCGATGAACTGAGTGATCTGGCACGTCGCTGTGGCTGGCAGGTCCTCGACGCCACCGAGCCCGATCCCAACTACGTGGCGGTGCTGCGACCGATGTAGGTCGCCGGACCACGTTGCGATTTTGACACCAGGAGGATCGTCGCAAATCTCAGTGGAAAGGAGGTGCCGATGACCGTTGTGACTGAAGAGTTGATTGACCGCTTGCCCGTCCCCGTCCAGAGATGTATGCGGGTCGCGGGGGTGCTCGGCACAGCCGTCCCGAGCGAAGTCATCGTGCATCAGGTCGGTCGGATCCGCACCTCAGAGAAGAGCAAATGGCTCCGTTTCAAATCGCGTGAGATCTATGAGGTTGAACAGCCCGGCTTCGAATGGAAAGCCGCCCTCAAGATCGGGCCGATGACCGCAGGCCGTGCCATCGACACTTACCGGGGTGAATCAGGCCGCATGCACGTGAAGCTCCTCGGGATGATCGACGTGGTCGATGCGGCCGGGCCGGAGATCGACCAGGGCTCCCTCATGCGCTGGCTCAACGAAACGATGTGGTTCCCAGCCGTTTGGGCTACGGATCTGATCTCATGGGAACCATCGAATGACACAACGGCGATCGGCTCGGTGAGTTCAGGAGATCTGACGGTAAGGGCAGAGTTTTGTTTCGACGCGGATGGCAGGTTCATCGACTTTCACGCCGACAGGTATCGCGACACAGGAGATGGCGGATCAGAACTGACACCTTGGTCCACACCAATCCGGGAACACGCCCGGCTCGGCGGACTCGATCTACCAGCCTATGGCGTCGGTGTTTGGCATCTTCCCGATGGAGCGTTCGAGTACATTCAGATCCGAGCCACCAGCGTTGAGTATCGGACGTGACCTAGTCGCCAGCGAGGTCAATGATCTCGATGATGACACGATGCGGCCAATTCGTCGGCGGTAGTTTCGGCGGCAATACCGAAGCATGAGATCAGGGCCGTTGGTATCTAGGGCATCGGCTTGCGGCCCTCTAATCTGGTCTAGATGAGTACACGTCCTCTGTTTGTTGGCCTGGTGCTGGTCCTCGCAGTTGCCGGCTGTGGGTCGGGTGAGTTGTCCCTCACGGAATACGCGGGTGAGGTAGAGACACTGGTTGCCGAAATGGAACTGGAGTTCACGACGATCGATGCCGAATGGGTGTCACAGCCACCGAGCGTTGAACGTGCCGCGGTGTATTGGGACCAGCGGCTCGACATCCGCCACGAGTTCTTGGAGGGCATCAGGGACCTCCGGCCGCCCGAAGAGGTCGCTGCCATGCACGACAGATCGATCGAGCTGTTCAATCGGATGACGGACGCCGACGTCGCCTTGCGGGCCCGTGTTGACAGCATGGACACGATCAACGATCACTGGCAGTGGGTCGATACGCCCGAGGGCCGGGCGGCGGATGCGGTCCTGGCTGACGTGTATGCGTTCTGCCGGTCCAGCCAGGACGAGTTCGATGCGACCAGCGATCGCGAGACGTTCGATGACATGCCCTGGATCCCGTCAGAGATGAAGGAAGTCGTCCGGGTCGCCTTTGGCTGTCCTCCCTCCGAGTAGTTCAAGCGGCCGAATCCTGTGCCCGCGAAGACCCCCTTTACCCCCGGGCCTGGCTGGTCGGGAGTGACGCAACTGGGGGTACTTTCGGGCCGAATAGAGTGGACCGGTCGTACTTGAGAGGAAGACATGCGTCCCGAGCAGCTAGGTCAATTCGCCGTCCCGTCAGATCCGCACCTCCATCCCGATGGCGAACGCATTGCGTTTGTCGTTACCAAGATGGATATCGAAGATGACAAGTACATCCGCCGGATCTGGCTGTGGGACGGTGCGGCGGCCCGGCCGCTGACCTCAGGCCCGACGGATATGGCGCCACGCTGGTCGCCCGACGGCGCCAAGCTCGCATTCCTCCGCAAGGCCGACGACGACGATGCCAAGCCCCAGCTTGCCGTGCTCGACATGGCCGGGGGAGAGGCCGAAATCGTCACCGACTTCCCGCTGGGGGCCTCGGAGATCGAGTGGTCACCAACCGGCGATCTGATTGCAGCCATCGGCGCCGAGTGGAACGCCGATCTCGCCGATGTCGAGCCGGACGAACGCAAGCGGCAGCCACGCCGGGTCACGAGGTTCCCCTATCGATTCGACAACCTGGGCTGGGTCGGTGACCGACGCAAGCACATCCATATCGTCGACGTCGTCACCGGGGAAGCCACCCAGCTAACCGAGGGGGAGTACGACGAGGGAGGTATCGCCTGGCACCCGGATGGCGAGACACTCGCCTTTGTCTCCTCTCGTCACGAGCGTCGTGGTCTCGATCCCGGCTCGCAGGTGTGGACCATCCCCGCCGCCGGCGGTGAGATGACCGCACGCACCGAGCTCGGTCTGTGGGGTGGGGTGACGTTCGATCCATCGGGCAATCTCTACGCCGCCGGAATTACCGACGTCTGGGGTCATCCCGATGTTGCGCCTCTTTATCGCATCGAGGATGACGGGACACTGATCGACCTGACCGGGCATCTCGATCGCAACATATATCCGGGCGCTCCCACGGTCTCGCCGGCTGGGCCGCAATGGCTCGCCGATGGCAGCGCCATCATCGCCATCGAGGATTCGGGCTGTGTGACGCTTGCAACCATGGCCGCCGATGGCTCCACCACTGAACTCCTCGGCGGGAAGCGAGCCATCGTCGGGGCGAGTCCGAACCCCGATGGCAGTCGGATCGCGTTTGTGTCGACTTCACCGACAAATCCCGGTGAGCTGTATCTGCTCGAGGCGGGCGAAGAAAAGCAACTCACCAACCTCAACGATGGCTTCGCTGCGGCAGCCGACCTCGTCGAGCCACAGGGGTTTGTCATCGAGCATGACGGAGTCGAGGTAGAGGGGTGGGTCTACCTGCCGCCGGGAGCCGAGAAGGTCCCGGTGCTCTTCAACATTCACGGTGGGCCGGCATCGGCCTACGGGAACTGGTTCTTCGATGAGTTCCAGGTTTACGCAGCGGCGGGATACGGGGTCGTTGCCATCAATCCGCGGGGTTCACACGGGTACGGCTCCGATCACGTTCGTGCGATCGTTGGCACCTGGCACGAAGAAGACTCCAAGGACATGGTCGATCTGCTCGCCGCGGTCGATGTGGCTGCAGCGAAGTTTCCCCGGCTCGACACCGAGCGACTCGGTGTCATGGGCGGCTCGTACGGTGGATACGCCACCGCCCGGGTGACGTCGCGCGACCAGAGGTACAGGTCGGCCGTTGCCGAGCGGGGCGTCTTCAGCTTCATCTCATTCTCCGGGACGGCGGACATCGGGCCGTGGTTCTCGCGCATGTATCTCGGTGATGGTCTCGATGACCTGGAGACCGCCTGGTTGTCCGGACCGCTCTCGGCGGCGGATGCGATCACCACGCCGATGTTGTTGCTTCACTCCGAGGGCGACTTCCGTTGTCCGATCGAGCAAGCAGAGCAGATGTTCGTCAAGTTGCAGCTCAACGGCGTGTCCACCGAGATGGTGCGGTTCCCCGCCCCTGAGGGTCACGAGCTGTCGCGCAGCGGCACACCAAAGCATCGGGTTGAGCGTTTTGAGATCATCCTCGACTGGCACGATCGCTACCTGAAGTAGTCACTGCGCCTTTTCGAGCCACGGCTCAGCGACTGTGGCAAGATAGGCACATGGAACCCACCAAATACATCTGGTTTGACGGCGAGATGGTCCCATGGGCCGACGCCAACGTTCATGTGCTCTCTCATGCCCTCCACTACGGCACGGGCATCTTCGAGGGCATCCGTGCTTACGAGACACCGGACGGAACCGAGGTATTTCGCCTGACCGACCACATGGTCCGGCTGCATCACTCGGCGAAGGCCTACAACATGAAGCTGGAGTGGGCGGTAGAGGAACTGGTAGACGCTGCCAAGGAGCTGTTGCGGGTCAACGGGCTCGAATCTGGCTACATCAGGCCGATTACGTTCCTCGAGCTGGGTGCAATCGGCCTGAACCCGTCAGGGGCCACGGTCCGCACCGCCATCGTCACCTGGCGCTGGGGTGCATATCTCGGCGAGGAGGGGGTGCGTAATGGCATCCGGGTGCGGGTTTCGTCGTGGCGCCGGTTCTCCAACACGTCGTTCCCGAACGCCAAGGCCACGGGCACGTACATCAACAGCATCCTGGCCAAGATGGAGGCCGTCGAGGCGGGTTACGACGAGGCTCTGATGCTCAACCAGGACGGTGTCATCAGCGAGGGCAGCGGAGAGAACCTTTTCCTCGTTCGCAACGGTGTTGTCTATACGCCGCCGGTTGCGGTTGGGTGCCTTGACGGGCTCACCCGCAACGCGGTGATGACTCTGTTGGCCGAGGAGGGGTACGAGATCGTGGAAAAGGTTCTCGATCGCAGTGATCTGTACTACGGCGACGAGGTGTTCTTCACCGGTACAGCGGCCGAGGTGACACCGGTTCGCGAGATCGACGATCGGCCGGTCGGCGATGGCAAGCCGGGCCCGGTGACGCGGCTGGCGCAGGGCCTGTATGCGGACCTGGTGACCGGCAAACTCGACAAGCATCGGGAGTGGCTGGAGTTCATCTAGGAGCCTGGCCGGGCGGTAGCATTGCGCCGCGCTCTGGAAGACCTACCGCCGAGAGGACACCGTGGGACAACAGCCGAACATCGAACTCGAGATCTCTGATCTGCCGCGACCGCGGCGCAGGCCCGATCCGGCCCGCGGCTGGGTCCCGGGTCGGCCCGGTGAACTCGGCGGGCCCGAGGACATGCAATCCGGGGCGGGTTTTGGCATAACCGGTCCCGACTCCGGGTATGCGTTGTCGCTGGTTGGGGCTCGTTCCTACGAGCTCGCCGCAGGTGAGCACCGATCTAACACGGATGCCGGGCTGGCGGCGGTGGCTGCGGCACGGTCTGCGGTCTTCCGACGCGGCCCCACCGGGGGCGACGTCGAGGTCGCCATGGTGCTGCTTGGTCTGGATCCTTCAACTCCCGACGCCCTCAGAGCATCTCTCGGTGAGAACCGGGTGAAATGGTTCGCAGCCGCCGGGCATCATGCGACAAACCTGTACGGCTTTATTGCGTCTCTCGACACCGCCGTGCTTCGCCTGACCGCCGATGAGGCGCGCAGCCGTATGGCACAAGGCATGTCACTCATCACCCACTGACGGAGAATTCACATGAAGATCGTCCGTGTCGACAGCAATGTCGACGACATCACCTACGGCTCCGTTGAGCCCGAAGGTATCCGCCTTCATCTCGGCACGCCCTTCGTGGCTTGGGAGCCAACCGAGACTGTTGTCGGCTGGGATCAGGCTCGACTGCTTGCTCCGGTGATTCCGACGAAGGTCGTCGCCGTCGGCCGCAACTATGTCGACCACGCCAACGAGTTGGATAATCCGATTCCTGAGGAACCGCTGATCTTCCTCAAGCCTCCGACCTCTGTGATCGGTCCGTTGCAGGCCATCCGGATACCGGAGGAGAGCGACAATGTGCATCATGAGGCCGAGCTGGCTGTCGTTGTAGGCAAAGTCGCACGTGACGTCCGAATCGAAGATGCCGGTGGCTTCATCATGGGCTACACCGCGGCCAACGATGTCACGGCACGTGACATCCAACGTTCCGACGTCCAGTTCACCCGGGGCAAGGGGTATGACACTTTCTGCCCGCTGGGTCCTGCGATCGACACGGACCTCGACCCGCTCGAAGGCCTCCAAGTGACCTGTCGAGTCAACGGGGAGCTGCGGCAATCGGGATCGACAGCCGACATGGTGTTCGGCGTGTCCGAGTTGCTGTCGTATGTGAGCCACGTGATGACGCTGCTTCCGGGCGATGTCATCCTCACCGGGACCCCGGCTGGAGTTGGTCGGATCGAAGCGGGCGACAAGGTCGAAGTAGAGATTGAAGGGATCGGCGTCTTGCTGAATCCTGTCCTGGCCCGAGAGAGGATGAAGCCATGACGGTACGAGTGCGGTTTGCGCCGTCCCCGACCGGATACCTCCACGTGGGTGGGGGCCGGACCGGTTTGTACAACTACTTATTTGCCCGCCGCAACGGCGGAACCTTCATTCTCCGCAGCGATGACACCGATGAGGCCCGCAGCACTGATGAGTTCCGCATCGATATTCTGGAGAGCCTGCGCTGGCTCGGGCTCAATTGGGATGAAGGCATCGAGGTAGGCGGTCCGATTGAGTCGTACCGCCAGAGCGAGCGGCTTGCCCGGTACCAGGAGGTTGTCGCCGAGCTGGTGGCCGCAGACAAGGCCTACTACAGCTTCGCCACCCCCGAGCAGCTCGATGAGTTCCGGAAGGAGCGACAGAAGTCGGGGGAGTCACCGGCATATGACGGCCGCTTCGAGCCCGATGCGAGTTCGGCAGCCGAGCGTGTCGGCGCAGGCGAGGCGGCCACCGTGCGGTTCCGTGTCCCCCGGCCAGGCGAGACCAGGTTCGAAGATGTGGTCCGCGAGACCGTCACCTTCGACCACAAGCAGGTCGAAGACTTCGTGATCTTGCGGTCTAACGGCACACCGACGTACCACCTCGCCAGTACGGTTGACGATGTTGACTTCGGGATTACCCACGTGATCAGGGGAGAGGATCTGCTGTCATCGACTCCCAAGCACATATTGATCACGGAGGCGATGGGTGCCGCAAGGGCGACCTATGCCCACCTGTCGCTGTTGATGGGGCCAGATGGCAAGAAGCTGTCGAAGCGGCACGGTCACACCGCGATCAAGGCGTACCGCGATGAGGGCTATCTCGCCCCGGCGATGGTCAACTACCTGGCCTTGCTCGGTTGGTCGCCCGGCGACGACGAGACAGTGGTTTCGCTCGATGAGATGATCCAACGCTTCGATCTAACCACCGTTTCCAAGAACCCGGCCATTTTCGACACCGACAAGCTCGAATGGATGAACGGTGTCTACATCAGGGAACTCGCACCAGAGGACTTCGTGGCGGCCACCCTCCCGCTCGTTGAAGCGGACCTGGGACGCACACTCAGCGATGACGAGGTCGCGACGCTGGGCGAGATTGCTCCTCTGGTTCAGGAGCGGGCCAAGTTGCTGACCGAGGTCGCGCCGCAGGTCGCATTCCTGTTTGGCGACATCGAGTACGACGAGACGTCGTGGAACAAGGTCATGACCAAGGACGGCGCGGCGGAGGCTGTGGCCGCGGCTGCGGACCGTCTCGCCGCCGTAGGGGATTGGAGCATCGAGTCTGTGGAGGCTGCCCTCCGCCAGATGCTCGAAGACCTCGAATTGTCGGCCCGCAAGGGCCTGCAGCCGTTGCGGGTCGCAGTCTCGGGATCATCGGTCAGTCCGCCGCTGTTTGAGTCGATTGCGGCCTTGGGTCGGGACCGTGCTGTTGCCAGGCTCACCGGCGCCAAGGCGCAGATGACCTAAGGGATTGTCCGATCGCGAGCTGGAGTTCGATCCCATCGAACTCCAAGCTGATGTCATCAGGCTTCATCTTGCGATCCGTGGCAGTTGTCCCTAGTCTTCCGGCGCTCCTTTCGGGGGTGGTGTAATTGGCAACACAGCAGGTTCTGGTCCTGTAATTGGGGGTTCAAGTCCTCCCCCCCGAGCGAAGATCGGTTTGGTCTACAATCCGGTCCTACATAAGGCCCCGTCGTCTAGCGGCCTAGGACGCCGCCCTCTCAAGGCGGTAACGCCAGTTCAAATCTGGTCGGGGCTACGGCTATCCGCCGATAGCGGATAGCTTGGCAAGAAACCCCCGCTGTGCGGGGGTTTTTGCATGCCTGGCTTCCTTAGCTGGCATGGGTTTCTGCGCGTTCAGGCGGCGATTCCTCGGTATTGACACAACAGCGAAGTGAGGAACTGGCGGAGCGCGAGGCCGACGTTGCGAGCCGGGAGGAAGCGGCGGCTGTGGCCGAGGAGAGACTTCGAACCAGAACCGAACGGCTCCGACAATGGGATACCGAGCTTCAGACACCGACGCAACGCGTCCCATCGACCTCGAGACTGGCCGCGCAACCCGACGACAGTTCCGCGAAGGTCGGGCGAAACGAACGATGTCCGTGCCGGTCGGGCCTCAAGTACAAGTACTGCCACGGCCTGTCAGGTCGGCCACCGACGCAGCATGCAAGGAGCGGAACGTTCACGCTGTCTCCGGCGACGTGGGACTATTCCGGAATGTATCCCGATGATCCCAGCGACCTCGCAAACGTCATCGCAGACACGATCACCGACCGCACGGGACGGATATGGGACGAGAACGCTAGACAACGGCTCTCAGCATGGCTTGACAAACCTGAGCATCGAACCATGGCGATGCGATGGTTGAACTACATGGGCATCACCGAGGACACCGATTTCGACCCACTCGAAGAGTTCTCGCTTCGACGGCCTATCGATGAGGCTCTCACCGGGGGGCCTGCGGGAATCGGCAGCAGCGGGCGCATACACCTCTCAAAGGTGAGCACATGGCTGCCCTGGCGTCGCAGACCACCCAGATCGCCAGATATCGGGTGATAACGAGCAGTTCGAACAGTGTCCGAGATCGGCACGACTGCGGGCGTGGGAATGAACACTAACGGTGGCGATGCCCGGCGCTCGGCACGTTCGAGTTGCCAGCGGATCACCCTATCCACATGTGTCGGGCCGGTCGTCAGTCGCCGGCTAGCCCGAAGAACACCACGATGGCACGTCCGACTTTGATCATGTCCTGGTTGCCGAGGCGGCCGATGCGCTCACCGAGTTTGGACCGGGGAACAGTCGTGATCTTGTCGATCATCAGGCTGCTTGCCTCGCGAAGACCGTTCTGCTCATCCGGAACTATGGGGAGCCGAATCAGGGGAGCCTCGGTCGGGTCAGTGGTGAAAGCGCACACGGTCACCGAGTCGGTGGCATCGAAGCGGTCGTCTTGGATGATCACAACCGGGCGCGGCTTGCCGGTGTAACCAGTCCCTGCTGCAGCTGTCCAGACTTCGGAGCGTCTCACTTGTCGTCGATGCTGATTGCGTCGATGAATGCCTGATCGTCGGCGGCGTGGTCGCTGGCGGCGACGGCGGCCGCTTGTCGATGTGCTTCCGCGGCGAAATCCGGAGAGCGAACATCGGCTACCCAGATCTGGATTGGACGCATGCCTTGTGCCCGCATCCGCTTTCGGTAGTTGCGAACTCGATTCGAGACTGAGGAATTCTCTTGAGGTGTGGCCATGCAGTTGATGTTACATGTAACGGGGGCTCTATTGAACCCCCTTGGTCAAGGTCGTTGCATTCCCTCCGGTCCGTGGGATGACGGGATCTCCAGATCCGGCACGTCTCGGGGCGCGCTGGGGGCGCGAAAGGACGAAAGGCGACCGACGGCAGTGAAAGACACTGAGCACTGGCCGATGCCCAGAATCCTCAATGAATACGGAGCGAATCGGCCGATTCAGTTGCCGCACTGAGGCTACCGAGAATCGCCCGATAATCACCTGGGCCGCCCTCTCAAGGCGGTAACGCCAGTTCAAATCTGGTCGGGGCTACGGCTATCCGCCGATAGCGGATAGCTTGGCAAGAAACCCCCGCTGTGCGGGGGTTTCTTGCATGCCTGGCTTCCTTAGCTGGCAAGGGTTTCTGCGCGTTCAGAGCCCGATGCCCGGAGGGTCTCTGTTGCGTTCGGGGCGCGCTGGGGGTGCGGCAGCTCGGGCTCCTGCGTCGAGGTGGAGGGCGATTTGGTTGTCGGACCCGTCCATCAGATGTCCGTAGCGGTCCATGGTCACAGCAATGAAGCCGTGCCCGAGTCGAGTCTGGATTGCCTTTGGGTGTTGGCCGTCTGCGATCAGCCAGGCGGCATGTTTGTGCCGTAAGTCATGGATCCGGCAGGATGGCCCCACGGATTCAGTGACGGCGCTGTCAAGGGCGCTCGATAACGTGCGCAGTGGTGGGTGATCTGGGCGGCTTGTTCACGATGGGTTCCGTTGCGACGTGCTCGTTTCTGCCGGATGGGGAGGGTGGGTCGAGATCCGGGGGCTAGTAGAGAAGCATGCGTCTGTGTATGCTGTATTGCATGCAGAGCACCAGTGTTCGCATCGACCAGACCACCCACCAACAACTGAAGCAGCTAGCGATCGAGCTCGGCACCACGGTCGGCGAGGCGGTGGCAATAGCAGTACGCCGTCTTCGTCAGGAGCGCATCGGCCAGGAGCTTGCTGCTGTACTCACCTCTGACGAAGTCAAGTGGCTTGATGCTGACCTCGGGTGACATCGCCGAACTCGACCTTGGCCCGCTGGCCGGACGAGAGGCCGGATTCAGACACCCTGCGGTGGTGGTGACAGCGCAACGCATCCTTGACGCCGAACCCAGCGTTGTTCAAGTCGTGCCCTTGACCACCACAATCCGTGGATTCGGTTCAGAGGTCCTCGTCCAACCTGATGACAGGAACGGGTTGGAGCGTGTATCGGCGGCGCAGTGCCAACACGTGCGCGCCGTCTCGATGGGAAGGGTTGACCGTATCCGGGGCAACGTCGGCGCGGTCGTACTCACCCAGATTCGAGACGTCATAGGTCTGGTCCTCGACATACCCAGCTAGTCGCTGGCCACCCAGATCCACAGATCTGGCGCAGTAACGATCACTTCCGAAAGTGCTCGGGATCGGCACATCGCCGGGCGGGGTGCCGACCACTCATCGTGTGGGAACGGCACGACAGCGAGTGGGTTGGTGAACACCATTGCGACTGTGGTGTGGTTGTGGCATGATTGTGGCATGCCAAGAATACGAGTGAGTACCACAGTCGACGAAAGGCTCCTCGCAGAAGCGAGAGGCCTCCGATCCGGCATGAACGATGCGACGCTGCTTGATGAAGCGTTGACGGCGCTGTTGGCGAATCACAAAGAAGCAGAGATAGATGCGGCATACGCGGCATACGACGACCATCCCCTCGATCACCCAGACGAGTGGGGTGACCTGGCGTCGTTCCGCTCGGCCGCCTCGTCGTCGTGAGTGAGCTGCCGGCTCGCGGCGAAGTGTGGTGGTGCGAACTGCCGGAGATCTCGCGACGACCCGTGGTTGTGCTTTCGCGTGATGTTGCGATTCCAAGACTTCGCCGAGCCGTCATCGCCCCCTGTACGACAACTATCCGAGGACTACCCAGTGAGGTCGTTCTCGAACCCACCGACGATCCCATCCCCAGAAGATCGGCGGTGAACCTGGACTCGGTGGAAAGCGTCTCTATCGCAACACTCACCCAGCGACTCGGGCGGCTCAGCGACGAACGAATGCGACAGGTCTGCAGCGCCCTCAATATCGCAGTCAGCTGCTTCCCCTAAGCAAAGTCAGAACCATCCGAGACCGCCAATCCCCGCGCCATGACGCACATTCCGTCAAGTGCGCGAGATCGGCACCTCGGAGGGCGTAGGCATGAACACTGGCGGTGGCGATGCCCGGCGCTCGGCACGTTCGATGTGCCAGCGAATCGACCCATATCCGCACGTATAGCGGCGGGTCGGTCAGCCTCCGACTAGGCCGAAGAACACCTCGACTGGCGAGCTGAGGAACCTCGGCCGGCCTCTATCCCGCCGCCATGGCTCTGATGAGGAATGCGGCCATTTGGCCTCTGGTGATCGGATCGTCGGGGCAGAATCTGGTGTTGGTTGGTGGGTTGCAGCCGCGGGTGATTTTGGCGGTGGCGAGGATGTCGATGTCGTTTTCGAACACGGAGTTGTTGTCGTCGGTGAAGATGTTGCCGTCGCCTGGGTCGGTTAGTCCGAGGGCGCGAACGAGTAGTGCGGCCATTTGGCCTCTGGTGACCGGATCGTCGGGGCAGAATCTGGTGTTGGCCTCGTTAGGGTTACACCCGCGTGTTATCGATTGGTCAGCCAGCGATTCGATGTCGGCCGCGAATACTGAGTCGTCATCGTCGAGGAATGTGCCCGGGTCGGGAGCACCGGCGCACTCGCCGAGATCGTAGACGTGAGCCACGAATGTGGTGTTGTCAGGGTTCGTCGTGGTCACCCAAACGTAGCCGTCGTCGCCGTCGACCGCCTCGATGACCGGCATGTCGGTTGCACCGTAGTCGGCGGTGACGAGCAGATCGCCGGAAAGAGATCGGAAATCGATGCTCTGCCCGTCGCTTCCGACCAGCGCAAGAACCTTCCCGGCCGGGCGGCTTGCGGGCCAGGTGCGATACTCGACGGACTCCGATGCTCCGAGGGCAAGTCCGTCAAGCCGATACAACCTGATCTGACCGGTGACCACCCCATCCGGCGTTGCCGTCTCAGCGTCGATACCGATGAGGTAGCGGCCCTGGTGCCAAGCCAGCGAATCTCCGGGGTCGATCGTGTCGTGAAGGCCTGCGAGGGTGGTGAAGCCCGCGCCGTTCGGGGCCATGGCGACGGCCCGGTTGCCGGTGGTGCCAACAATGTCGGCGGCGACCCCCATCGCTGTTGCGCCGATCCTGACTGCCGATCCAGCCAAATCGATCGTGGCGACCTCGCCCCCGGATCCGGCAAAGACATGGAGCACAGTCCCGGCTCCAATCGCTCCGGGTGGCGTTCCCTCATAGGCATACAGGTAATCGCCCGCTGAGGTGACTCCCGTGAACTGCACCGCCGGCGCCAGGGTCGGCCCGGCGTTGCCAGCGGTGTCGAAGGTTCCGATTCCGCCATCTCTCATCACCACATACACCGTCTCGCCGAGCACGGTCCCGAACTGGCCAAAGCCGTTGGCAGCCGACGTCAACTCGACAATGGTCCCGTCTTGCTTCACCAGCATGACTCGCTCGAGATGCACCAAAGGCTCGCCCCAGTCGGCAACGAGGATCAGCTCGTCGGCATAGACGGCCTCGGCATGGATCGGAATGGGCAGATCAAACAAGAGCTCGCCGTTCGGCGAATAGACACCCGCTCCAGGAAACGTGTCGGCCACAACGCCCCACGTCACCGTCTGCGTATCCAGCGTATCGTCGGTGAACTCGGGCACTTCGCCCCGGGGACTGACGTTTGGGGCCGATCCCACCGGTGTCCCATCCGGGAGAAAGACCGTGGCGCCAAACCACACGCGCTCGCCAATGAATTCGGGGGTGCGAAGGCGGTTGTCGATCGAATGCTGGAGCTCAACAACCAACGAAGGCGCAATCGAACACTCATCCCCGGTAACGGCGAGCGGAGCAGCCTCTAGTCCGGCCGGCAATCCCGCTGCCACCGCAAAAGCGAGCACCACAATCGAGCGTTTCATCAAGCGTCCCCAGTCTCTGCAGCCGGCGAATCG
>SWCD01002747.1_pt1 | contig 43250 bp, 38 predicted proteins | sample 4693011 | NCBI WGS metagenome assembly SWCD01 (sample SAMN10267278, study PRJNA491770) | bioreactor metagenome | isolation source: DHS bioreactor inoculated with marine | place: Japan: Omine Ridge, Nankai Trough
CCACGCCGATGATCAGCCCGCCGACGATGGCGCCGGGGATCGAGGTGAAGCCCCCCAGCATCAGCACCGGCAGCGCCTTCAGCGCGATCAGCGACAGACTGAACTGCACCCCGGATTTGGCCCCCCACATGATGCCCGCGACCAGCGCCACGAAGCCCGCGATGGACCAGACCAGCACCCAGATCATGTTCAGCGAGATGCCCACCGACAGCGCGGCCTGATGGTCGTCGGCCACGGCCCGCAGGGCGCGGCCCTGTTTGGTGTATTGCGAAAACAGAACCAGCAGCGTGACAAGGATGATCGCGATCACGGTCGCCACGATGTCCAGATTGTCGATGAAGAAGCCGTAGCCCAGCAGGTTGAAGGTCGTCTCGTCGATGGCCGCGTTGATGCCCTGGGGCAGGCCCACATCCAGCTTCTTGATGTCCGACCCCCACATGAGGTCGCCGAAGCCTTCCAGAAAATAGGCCAGTCCGATGGTGGCCATGAACAGGATGATCGGCTCTTGATTGACCAGATGGCGCAGCACGAAGCGGTTCACCGCCCAAGCAAAACCGATCATCACAATCATGGTCAGCACGATCGCCAGGAAGGCGGGCACCTGCCACGGGAAGTTGTGGATCTCGGTGCCGAAGATGGCGTTGATCAGATGGCTGAAGGGCACCTGCCCGTCCATGATCCCCACCAGCGTCAGCGCCGCGAACAGCGCCATCACGCCTTGGGCATAGTTGAAGATCCCCGAGGCCTTGAAGATCAGCACGAAGCCCAGCGCGACCAGCGAATACATCACCCCCGCCATCAGGCCGTTGGCGGTGACTTCCAGCGCGAATAATAACTGTTCAGGCATGGAGGCCCCCTGTTGCGATGCGCGATGCGATGCCCGGTAAGGTGCCCGGTGCGATGCGCGGTGCGATGGCAGTGGTGGTGGCGATCCTAGTCATGGGCCACCCCCAGATAGGCATCGATCACGTCCTGATTGGCGCGCACCTCGTCGGGGGGGCCGTCGCCGATCTTCTTGCCGTAATCCATCACCACGACCCGGTCGGACAGATCCATCACGACGCCCATGTCGTGTTCAATCAGGGCGATGGTTGTGCCGAACTCGTCGTTCACGTCGAGGATGAAGCGGCTCATGTCCTCTTTCTCTTCGACGTTCATGCCGGCCATGGGCTCGTCCAGCAGCAGCAGGCGCGGCTCGGCCACAAGGGCGCGGGCCAGTTCGACGCGTTTCTTCAGGCCATAGGGCAGACGGCCTACGGGCGTCTTGCGGATGTGCTGGATCTCCAGAAAGTCGATGATGCGCTCGGCCTTGATGCGGTTCTGGGTCTCTTCGCGCTGGGCCTTGCCGTACCACAGCCCTTGGGCCAGCAGACCTGCGTTCATATGGGTCAGCCGCCCGGTCATCACGTTGTCCAGAACGCTCATACCGTTGAACAATGCGATGTTCTGGAAGGTGCGGGCGATGCCAAGACGGGCGACCTGATAGGGCTTCATCGACGGGCGCGGTTTGCTTTCGAAGATCACCTGCCCGTCCTGCGGGTGATAGAATCCAGAGATCACGTTCAGCATCGAGGATTTGCCCGCTCCGTTCGGCCCGATGATGGCGCGGATCTCGCCCTCGCGGATGTCGAACGAGATGTCCTTGATCGCCACCACGCCGCCGAAGCGCAGGGTGATATTGCGCATCTCCATTAGTACGCCACCGATTCGCCGGCCATCGGCGGTGATGTAGCCGTCATTGTCTAGCATGTTGCCTTCCCAAGTCCGATCGCGATACCGCCGCATAAATTATTGATATAATTATATAAAATATACTCTTCTGAAGCTCCGCGCCTCGCACGCTGTGTCCGCGCCTCGCACGCTGTGTCGGTGCATTTGGGCGCCCGTCGTCCTCCCCGACCCTGTGAGCTCGTATGCATAATTTATGGAGAACAAAGTTATGAGGACTGGACCGGCTCAACTCGAGCTTTTCGAACACGGTTTGGTCAGCGTGGCGGACCAGAACACTTGCGCAGTACGGGACCCTCTCGACCGCTTCACAGCGATCCTCAGCGAGTTGGGGCTCAAGGCCGGGTATGACACTCCACTGGAGTGGCTTGTCCGACAACATATACGTCGCTCGTCCTGTCATTCCGCCGCCATCCTGCCGTCGCGCGGGAAGACCACTGCGTCCTGCAGCGACAGGGTGGCGCGGATGGCGCCCTTGCGGCCGTCCTCGTAGGTGACTTCGGTTTGCGTGCTCAGCTGCTCGGTGCCGTCGTAGAGCCCGGCGATCAGATCGGCGAACTTCTCTTCGATGATGCGGCGGCGGACCTTGCGGGTGCGGGTCAGCTCTCCGTCGTCGGCGTCCAGTTCCTTGTGCAGGACCAGAAAGCGGTGGATCTGACAGCCCGACAGCATCTCGTCGCCGGCGATGGATTCGTTGACCTCGGCCACATGCTCGCCCACGGCTTTCAGCACCTGCGGATGCTGGCTGAGTTCCTGATACGAGCCGTAGGCCACGTTGTTCCGCTCGGCCCAGTTGGCGACGGCGGTCAGGTCGATGTTGACGAAGGCGCAGCAGCGGTCGCGCCCGGCGCCGAAGACCACGGCTTCAAGGATGTTGGGATAGAACTTCAGCTTGTTCTCGACATACTTCGGCGCGAACAGCGCGCCGTCGGCCATCTTGCCCACGTCCTTGGCCCGGTCGATGATGCGCAGGTGGCCGCTGCCCTCTTCGATGAAGCCCGCGTCGCCGGTGGCGACCCAGCCCTCGGCGTCCTTGGTCGAGGCGGTGCTGTCGGCGTTCTTGTAATATTCGACGAAGGTGCCCGGCGAGCGATAGTAGACCTCGCCGCTGGCGCCGATCTTCAGTTCGACCCCCGGCGAGGGCACGCCCACGGTGTCCGAGCGGACCTCGGCGTCGGGTTGCTGGGTGATGAACACGCTGGCCTCGGTCTGGCCGTAAAGCTGTTTCAGGTTGATCCCCAGCGAGCGGTAGAAATCGAAGATCTCGGGGCCGATCGCCTCGCCGGCGGTATAGCCCACCCGGACGCGGCTCAGGCCCAGCGTGTTCTTCAGGGGCCCGTAGATCAGCAGGTCATACATCCGGTAGGCCATGCGGTCCGAGGCGCTGACCGGCTTGCCGTCCAGCAGGTCGGGGCCGACCTTGCGGGCATGGGCCATCGCCCGCTGGAACAGATGCCGCTTGGCGGGGCTGGCATCCTCCATCCGGATCATCACGTTGGTAAGCTGGCTTTCGAACACGCGCGGCGGGGCGAAATAATAGGTCGGACCGACTTCGCGCAGGTCGGTCATCATGGTCTCGGGGGACTCGGGGCAGTTGACGCAGAAACCGGTCCAATAGGCCTGCCCGATCGAGAAGATGAAGTCGCCCACCCAAGCCATCGGCAGATAGGCCAGCACATCTTCGCGGCAATCAAGGTGGTCAAACTCGGACGAGGCGCGTGAGGTTTCGATGATGTTGCGGTTGGACAGCACCACGCCCTTGGGCTTGCCGGTGGTGCCCGAGGTGTAAAGCATCACGCATTTGCGGTCGTAATCCAGCGCGGCGGTGCGGCGGTCCAGTTCGGGGCCGTGCAGGGCCTCGGCGGCGGTGCCCTTGTCCATCAGATCACTCAGACCGTCCAGCGCGGCGTGATCGTATTTGCGCATGCCGCGCGCTTCCAGATAGACCACCCGTTCCAGCGCCGGAAGCTGGTCGCGGATCTCGGCCACCTTATCGACCTGCTCTTGGTCGCCGGCGATCACGTAGCGTGCGCCGCAATGGGCCAGCACATAGGCCATCTCTTCGGCGTTGGCGTCGTTGTAAAGCGGCACCGGAACCGCGCCGGCGCTTTGGACCGCGACAATCGCCATGTAAAGCTGCGGACGGTTGCGGCCGATGATGGCGACGTGGTCGCCCTCGGCAATGCCCAGCGTCATCAGACCCAGCGCCTGCGCCCGCACGTCGCGGGCCGCGTCAGCCCAGGTCCAGCTTTGCCAGATCCCGAACTCTTTCTCGCGGTAAGCGGGGCGCGCGGCATGGTCTACGGCGTTTCGTGCCAGAAGTGCAGGCACAGATCGCAGACCGCCCGCGGGCGATACGTTTGACACCAATCTGATCTCCTCCCTACGCCGAACAGGGCCGGCGACCACGATCGTTTTTACGATTCTTCGGTCGTACAATCGTGACGGGTAAAAGCTGCACGTCAAATATTTCCGCAGTCTTGCGCGATTCTAACGAATTGTAACACGGGCGACGCCGCGCTTTGCGCCGCGCCCGGCGGATGCTAGCGATCAGGGACAGAAAGGCTTGCGATGCCCGAAACCCCCGCCGAACGTGCCCGTCTGACCCAAGCCGGGCTGAACCTGATCCAGCAGGCGCTGACGATCTACGACGCCGATCTGAAGCTGGCCGTCTGCAACACCATGTTCGCCCGGATGTTCGATTTGCCCGATCATCTGGTGACGCCCGGTGCGCGGTTCGAGGATACGATCCGCTATCTGGCCCAGCGCGGCGAATACGGTCCCGTGGACGACCCCGAACGTTTTGTCGCCGTGCGGGTCGCGCAGGCCCTGTCGTTCGCGCCGCATTACCTTGAGCGGACGCGGTCGAACGGCAAGGTCATCGCGATCGAGGGCAACCCCCTGCCGCAGGGCGGCTGGGTCACCGTCTACACCGACATCACCTCGGTGCACGAACAAGAGCAGCTGCTGCGGACCCGCTCGGAAGAGCTGTCGGACCGGGTGCTGGAATACACCGAGAGGTTGAGTCAGACCAACCGCAAGCTTGCGGCCTCGATCACCGCGCTGGAAGAGGCCAAGCGCGAATTGACCGAGATGGAGGCTCATACCCGTCTGACCGCCGAGATGATGCCCGCCCATATCGCCCGGCTGGATCTGGACGAGCGCTACACCTATTCCAACCGCCGCCTGTCGTCGGTCCTGCCGCAAAGCCCGTCGGACATTCTGGGCCTGACGATCCGCACCGCGCTGGGCCCCGAGGCCTATGAGACGATCCAGCCCTATCTGGCCCGCGCCTATGCCGGCGAGGCCAGCGTGTTCGAGTTCACCCACGAGCCGTCATCGCGCCGGGTGCGCGCGGCCTTCACCCCCGACCGCGACGGGCGGGCGGGTGGCACGCGGACCCCGCGGCCAGACGGCGACCGCGACGGCCACCGCGACGGCGACGGCGGGGGCGCGGGCGCGGGCGGGGGCGACAGGGTCGTCGGCGTCTATATCCTGTCGATGGACGTCACCAAGGAAATGCAGGCCCGCGCCGCCCTTGCCCAAACCCGGCGGCGCGAGTTGGCGGCGCAATTGACCAGCGGCGTGGCACATGATTTCGCCAACCTGCTGACCATCATCCTTGGCATGCAGAGCCGTCTGGACGGGATGGACCTGCCGCCCGAGGCCGCCGAACTGGTCAGCGCCACCCGCGCCGCCGTTCAGCGGGGCGGCAAGCTGCTGGACCGCATCGGGCGCATCTCGGGGCCGCGGGATATTCGCCCTGTGGCGGTGGATCTGGCCAGCTTTCTGGCGGATCTGAAGACGATGGCGACCCCGTCGCTGCCAATGGGCGCCGCCCTTAGGATCGAGGCGCCGGATCTTCCCGGCCCGGTCCTGCTGGATCCCGACGCGCTGAACGATGCGCTGCTTAATCTGGTGCTGAACGCCCGCGATGCGGCGGGGCCCAGCGGGCAGATCCGCATCACCGTCAGCGTGGTGGCCGAGACGTGGATCGAGTTTCTGGTCCGCGACACCGGCCCGGGCTTCAGCGCCGACGCGCTGGATCAGGCGACGGCGCCCTTCTACACCACCAAGGGCGGTGACGGATCGGGGCTTGGGCTGGCCATGGTCTACGACATCGCCAAGATGTGCGGCGGCACCCTGCGGCTGGCCAATGACGACCGCAGCGATGGCCGCAGCGAAGACGGGGGCGAGAACGGGGGCGAAAACGGGGGCGAAAACACCAGCGGTGGCGGGGCCCGCGTGACCCTGCGCCTGCCCCTGCGAAAAGCGCGCCGCCCCCGCCCCGCCGGCATGGCGCTTCTGGTCGAGGATGACCCCGACATCCGCGACGCGATCCGCCCCATGCTGACCGACGAAGGCTTCAGCGTGATCGAGGCCGCCTCGGTCGAGGAAGCCGAGACCTTGGCCAGCCTGCCCGGTCTTTGCCTGATCCTGAGCGATCTTTCCCTTGAAGGGGCGCGGACGGGCCTTGATCTGGCGCGGACCCTGAAACAGGCCGCCCCGCACGACCCGCCGCGGATCTTCCTGATGACGGCCCGCCCCGTGGGCGACGCCACCCGTGACCAAGCCGCGCAAGAGTTTCCGCTAATCGCCAAGCCCTTCACCGCCGCGCAGCTGTCGGCGTTCCTGAGCCTTGCACCGCAGGCCGCCGCGCCGTCAGGCCCCACCGATCGCCCTGCCCCGGTCCCGCGTGACCCCGTGCGCCCCCTCGCTGTGAAGGACACCGGATGACCGCGCCGCTGATCGCCATTCTGGATGACGAGCCCACGATCCGCCACATGCTGGCCGAAGCATTGCAACAGGCCGGGTTCCGTACCCTGTGCTACGGCCGCGCCGCCGATTTCGAGGCCGCCCTGCGCGGTGTGTCACCCGATGTCTGTCTGGTCGATCTGGGCCTGCCGGACCGCGACGGGCTGGCGCTGGTGCACCGGCTGGCGCTGGAAAGCGGTGCTGCGATCATCATCATCTCGGGGCGCGCACAGGTGCAGGACCGCGTCACCGGGCTGGAACTGGGGGCTGACGACTATATCATCAAACCCTTCGATCCGGCCGAGGTCGTGGCCCGCGTCCGGGCCCGCCTGCGCCGCCCTGCCTCTGCCGACCGCGCCCTGAACACCGCGCGGTTCGACGGCTGGACGGCGTTTTTCGACCGGTATGTGCTGCGCTCGGACACCGGCAGGGAGGTCGCGCTAAGCCATGCCGAGGGCGAGGTGCTGCGGCTGTTTCTGGAAAGTCCGCGCCGGCTGCTGACCCGACAGCACATGCAAGAGACCTTGGGCGGCACCGCGGGCGACAGCTTCGACCGGGCGATGGACGTCCGGATCTCTAGGCTGCGCACCAAGCTGGACGAAGATCCGCGCAGCCCGCGGCTGATCAAGACGATCTACGGGGCGGGCTATATCTTTCTGGGCACGGTCAACTGGGAATGATCCGGCCCTAGCCGCCGGAACCAGCGTCCTTCCTTGCGGTTGATCCGGCAGGAGGCCCCAATGACCCATACCGTTCGCATCCAGTCCATAGAGCCCGTCACCCACGACACCCGCCATCTGGTGGTGACCCGCCCCGACGGCTTTTCGTTCACCCCTGGCCAGGCCACCAATATGGCCGTCGACCGCGAAGGATGGCGCGACAGCAAACGCCCCTTCACCTTTACCGGCGATCCCGACGCCGACCGGCTGGAGTTCATCATCAAGATCTACCCCGACCACGACGGGGTCACCGAGCAGATCGGCAAGCTAAAGGTCGGCGACACGCTTTTGATCACCGACGCCTGGGGCGCGATCACGGATCAGGGTCCGGGCGTCTTCATCGCGGGCGGCGCGGGCATCACACCGTTCATCGCCATCCTGCGCGAACGCGCCCGCCAGCAAGACGGGCTGACGGGATGCACGCTGATCTTCTCGAACAAGACCGAGCGCGACGTGATCCTGCGCGACGAGTGGGAAGCGATGGAGGGTCTGTCCGTTTTCTTCGTGCTGACCGACGAGGGTACGGATGCCCTGCCCCGCCAGAGGATCGACCGCGACTATCTTGAACAACGGGTGCACGGCTGGCGCGAGAACTTCTATGTCTGCGGCCCGCCCGGAATGATCGACGCGGTCACCGAGATCTTGCGCCTTGAAGGCGTGCCCGACGACCGCGTCATCGTTGAGGATCTTTGAACAAGGGGCCCGAGCGAACCGCGCAGGGACAAAGTCCTGCGCGGCCGATCCTCTGACCCCCGTATCTAGAATACCCCCGTATCAAGGAGACCCCCGCATCAAGGATGCGGCGACAGGGGTCCCGCGCAGGAAGGCAAGCGCCGATAACGCGCCGTTTGAACGTTAAGTTCCATACCGTTTTCGTGAAGAAAAAAGGCCCCCGCCGATGCAACTCAAACGCGCATTGCGTGTTGTGCCCACATAGCGCGTCACGAAAGACGCGGCGCAGCGGGCCACTGGCTCGCTAATTCAAAGAGACTTAAGGAGTAACACCATGAAACGCATTCTTCTCGCTGCTGTAGCTGCCGGCCCCCTGATGCTTGGCACCGCCCACGCCTATACCGACGCCCCCAAGATGATGGTGGACTCGGTCGAGAACATTCTCGAGGACTTCAACTACAACATCGACGCTTCGGTTCTGACCGACGCCCAGCTGTCGGCCATCTACCTCAGCGCCAACAACGGCGACAGCGAATCCGACATTCGCGCCGAGATCGAGTCGGCTCTGAAAACCGACATGGTCGAAAGCGCATCGGGCAACGCATCTGTTGCAGCGGTTCAGAACATCCTTGACCGCATGGGCTACAGCGTCGACGCACGCAGCCTGAACAACGAGCAGATCGCCGAGATCTATCTGGCCGGCACCAGCGACACCATGCAGGCCGACACCCGCTCGAAAATCGCCGCCGCACTGGGCGCCGATGCGGCTGGGGTCACCGTCACGACCGACGTCTCCAGCTATTCGATGATGAGCGCCGTTCAGGACATCCTGACCCGCAACGGTTTCCAGGTTGAAGCGTCCAGCCTGACCGACGCGCAGATCGCTCAGATCTATCTGGCCGGCACGACTGCCGAGAGCCCCGCTCAGAAGAAGGGCAAGATCGAAGCCGCTCTTCGCTAAGGCTTTGCTTTACGATTGCCGCGGTCGTTGATCGCGGACCGAGTACGGGGGATCGTCCGAAAGGACGGTCCCCTTTTTTGCGTGGGCTCCCGAGCTGCGCCGGACGATCGGTATCGAACGTCGGGTCGCGTCGCTGCCGACAGGGACGCTTCCTTTTCCCCGAGGGACCTCGACCAAGCGCACAAAAAAAAACCCGCCCAGTCGTGGGCGGGTTTTCACACTATAGAGTTAGGCAAAGCAGATCAGTGATTGCGCAGAGCGTCGATCAACTGATCCTTGGTCAGATCCGACCGCCCGTCGATGTCCAGTTCCTGAGCCCGGTCGTAAAGCTCGTCGCGGGTCCATTCTTCATAAGGGGCCGCATGGCCGCCCTTTTCCGATGGATGCTGGTCCGGATTTTCCTGAGCGTTCGAAATGCGCGCGGCCTTTTCCTTGGAATAGCCCTTATCGCGCATGGATTCATAAGCATCGTCATTCTTGACGGATGATCCGTGGGATTTGGTCATGTTGAGATTCCATATCGCTGTGTGATCTTGGGGATAGGGGTCGGCGGAACGCGGGGACAAGCGTTCCGCCGAAGTGAAGAGAGGGCCCTGATATGGGATGGGAGGCCCACGCAACGAGAAGTAATTCTCTGTTGCTCATCTAACAAACGGACGAGGGGGCCGTTGGTTCCGGCAAATTTCGACAAATATTCAACAATAAGTTAAGGCACTGATTTCATTGCTCAGCCTCCGATATCGACGGCACTTTGGCAGCGCGTTGCCAATCTTGCGCTAGTCGTAAGTATATGTGGTGCAATGGACCGGTTTGCTTTACGTGTAGGGAATGCTGAGGGGCTCACGGCTCTACGGGCAAGGCGTGCCCGGTTTTCAAGCCCCAATATTTTGACAAGAACATCCGGCCATTTGCCGGCAGGGACGCGAACGGGGGACGATGACACAGAATTCCAATTTCTCCGCCTCGCTGCGCGGGCGGCTGCGCACGGACACGCGTGATCTGCACGAGCGTCTGGACGCTGATGTAGCCAGGCTGGACCTGTGCACCAGATCCGGACTGGGGGCCTTTCTTCAGCTTCAGCAACAGGGCTTTGGCAGCTTGCTTGGCGATCTTGCAGCGGGTGCCGGCGGTATCTCTGGGATCGACCCCGCGCCCACGCTTCGCGCTGACCTGCGCCGCCTTCTGGACGCGGTCGAGCGGGATCTGAAGCTATTGGGCACCCCGCCCCTTACGCCGGACCCCCACAGCCCCACCGCAAGCACCACCGCAAGCCCCACCGCGAACGGGTTTCAGCCGCTGGCCGTGGCCTATTTGCTTTATGGCAGCCGCGCAGGGGCCTCGTTGCTGCGCCGCGATTGGGAAAAGGCCACGGACCCCCGGGTCCGCATGGCCCACAGCTTCTTCACGATGACCCCTAGCGTCGCGGCGTGGACCCACCTGCGCGACGGGCTTGACGCGATGCCGGCAGATGACGCCCGCGCGGACGCGATCGTCGCATCGGCGCGGCGGGCGTTCGAGGTGTTCATCGCGGTCGCCCAACAGGTCACCGCACCCTTGGATTTCGTTAACGGGGTTCAGGAGTCTTTCCACACCCCTGATCAATCCGCACCAGCCACGGCCCCAGCCCAAACGGGCCAGACCCTCTCGGGCTCTGGCCTGGTGGTCGAGGATGACACGATCATCTCTCTCGACACGGCCGAATTGCTGCAATCCATGGGGGCCGAGACCGTCCACTGTGCCACCTCGGTCCAGCAGGCCCGGCAGATCATGGACCAGACCGATATCTCTTTCGCCGTGCTGGACGTGAAGCTGCGGGGCGAGACCTCTGCCGCGCTGGCCCATTTGCTGCACCGGTCGCAGGTTCCTTATGTTCTGGCCTCTGGCGACTGCAACGACGGCCAGAGGGTCGAGGGGTATCCCGACTCGATCGTGGTCAGCAAACCCTACAATATGTCGACCCTGCGCGACGGCCTGCAGACCGCTTTTGGCGAAATCCGAAACTTGCGGGCAACGGCTGCGACCTGATCTGCGCAGACCCTCGCCGATGGCGGGGGAAACCATGGAACATCGGGCAAACCTCGGCTAAAGTCCGCCGGAACGGCCGGTCCGCGCGACCGAGCGTTGGCAGCAGGCAGGTAGGGTGCTTCAGACATGTTTGGTGGAACTTTCCGCATTGACGCGGGCCGCAGCGGTGCGCGGTCGGGAACGGTTGCCACGCCGTCGCAAATCGCCCCATCCGGCGCAGATGCTCCGGTCGCAAGGCGGGCCCTTTCTCCGGTCGCATCCTGGGCCATGCGGATATCGTGCGCCCTGCTGTTGACAGGCGCGATGTTGGCCCCCGCCGAAGCCTTCGAGGTCGATCTGTCCCTGACCCGCTCGGACTTTGACGGGGCCGAGAATCTGCTGGAGGATCTGCAGGACGCCTCGCTTTCCCTTGCCGCCGAGCGTGACGAGGTCGACACGCCTCAGGATATGCTGGCCGCCGCGCGGGCCGATTACGCCCGGCTTGTGGGCGTGCTTTACGGCAGCGGGCGCTATGGCCCGGTGGTCCGCATCCGGATCGACGGGCGCGAAGCCGCTGGCATTCCGCCGCTTGATCCCCCCAAGGCCATCAGCCGCGTCGATATCAGCGTCGACCCCGGCCCGCTTTTCCGCTTTTCGCGGGCCTCGATCGCGCCGCTTGCCCCCGAGACCGAGTTGCCCGACGGCTTTCGCCAAGGCGAGCCTGCGCCCTCGGGCGTGATCTCGGATGCGGCGGGCGCCGGTGTCAGCCGTTGGAGAGACGTGGGTCACGCGAAAGCCGACGTCGCTTCGCAAAAGATCGTGGCGGATCATCGCAACGCCCGTCTGGCCGCCGACATCGGCCTTGCGCCGGGGCCGCGCGTCACCTTCGGCAACCTAATCCTGCAATCCGACAGTGCAGTGCGCGCCAAACGCCTGCGCACCATCGCGCAGATCCCAAGCGGCGAGGTGTACTCCCCCGAAGCCATCGACAAGGCGGCCGCCCGTCTGCGCCGCACCGGCGCCTTCCGGTCCGTCGTCCTGCGCGAGGCGGATGATCTGGGCCCCAACGACACGCTGGGCGTCGGTCTGACGGTGGTCGACGAAAAGCCCCGCCGCTTCGGGTTTGGCGCCGAGATCGCCTCGACCGAGGGGATCACCCTGTCGACCTTCTGGCTGCACCGCAACCTGCTGGGCGGCGCCGAACGCCTACGGCTTGAAGCCGAGGTCGGCGGCATCGGCGGGCAAGGTGGCGGCCAATCGGGCGGCAAGGCCGAGGGGCTGGATTATCACCTGCGCGCGCGCTTCAAACGACCCGCGACCTTCAACGTCGACACCGACCTGACCGTTCTGGCCGAGGTCGAGCAACTGGACGAGCCGCTATATTTCTCGCGTCAGGTGAACCTAGAGGTCGGTCTTAGCCGGATCTACTCGGAAGAGATCACCGCCGAGGCCGCCGTGGCCTACCGTTTTGCCGATGTCCGCGACGGGCTTGGCGCACGGCAGTTCCAGCATCTGACCCTGCCTGTGCAAGTGACATGGGATGGCCGCGACGACCGGCTTGATCCGACCGAGGGCGCCTATATTCAAGCCAAGATCATGCCCTATTACGGCATCGGTGACAGCGCCTCGGGCGGACGTGCCACCGCCGACGCCCGCGTCTACCGCGGCTTCGGCACCGACGACCGGGTCGTGGCCGCCGCCCGGCTGCAATTCGGCTCGATCGTCGGGTCCGGCATCCGCGAAACCCCGCCCGATCTTCTGTTCTTGTCGGGGGGCGGCGGGACCGTGCGCGGACAGCCCTATCAATCGCTCGGCGTCGATGTCGCCGGCGCTCGCACCGGCGGGCGGTCGTTTCTGGGCCTCTCGGGCGAGGTGCGGGCACGGGTGACCGACAAGATCCAAGCCGTGGCCTTCTATGACGCGGGCTACATCGGCCCCGACAGTTGGATCGGCGATGCCGGTGACTGGCACGCCGGCGCCGGGCTGGGCCTGCGCTACAAGACGGGCATCGGCCCCATCCGGCTGGACGTGGCGACGCCCGTTTCGGGCCCCGGCGGCGACGGAATTCAGATCTACGTAGGAATAGGACAGGCATTTTGATGCGTCGGTTTTTGTGTTTCGCGCTTTTCGCGCTGATGCTGCCCCTGCAGGCGCTGGCGCAGTCCACCTCCGACGACAAGGGCTGGCTGACCCGCACGCTCGAGGATGTGCTGTCGGGTGCGGGCCGCGAAATCCGGCTGGTGGGGTTTCAGGGCGCGCTGAGTTCCCGCGCCACCGTCGACAGCATCACTATCGCCGATGACGAGGGGATCTGGCTGACGATCAACGACGCCGTTCTCAGTATCAACCGGTCGGGCCTGCTGACCGGCAAGGTCGAGATCAACGAGCTTTCGGCCCGCGAGATCCTGCTGCCCCGCCTTCCCGGCGGCGGCGACGGCCCCTCGCCCGAGGCGCGGACGTTTTCCTTGCCGGAACTGCCGGTCAGCGTGGTGATCGACAAGATCGCCGCTGACCGGGTCGAGCTGGGCGAAGACGTCGTCGGCATCGCGGCGGCGCTGCAGGTTGCCGGCAAGCTGTCCCTGATCGACGGCGAAGGCTCGGCCGATCTGCAAATCGACCGGCTGGATGGGCCCGAGGGGCGCTTTGCCCTTGCCGCCGCTTACTCGAACCAGACGACGCAACTGACCCTTGATCTGGACCTTGAAGAGGCCGCCGATGGCCTTGCCGCCAACCTGCTGGAACTGCCGGGCCGGCCCTCGGTCGCGCTGACGCTGGATGGGGACGCCCCTGTCGCCAACTTCCGGGCCGACCTTGTGCTTCAGACCGACGGGGTCGAACGTCTGGCCGGCAACATCGCACTGGGCACCGAACGCGATCCGAACATGCCCGCCCCCGAAAACGGCCTGCAACCGCCGCCGACGCGAACGCTGCGGGCGGATATCTCGGGCGATCTGGCCCCGGTCTTCACCCCCGAATACGGCGAGTTCTTCGGCGATCAGGTGTCCCTGCAGTTCTTCGCCCGCCGCTTCGCCGATGGCCGCGTCACCGTCGAGGAACTGGCCATCGACGCCGCCGCCGTCCGCGTCGCCGGCGATCTGGCGCTGGCCGCAGATGGCCTGCCCGAGGAATTCCGGCTGGACCTGCAATTGGGCAACGCCGACGGCACCCCCGTTCTGCTTCCCCTGCCCGGCGAGGTCGAGACCCGGTTGGGCAAGGCCGACCTGCTGGCCACTTTCGACGGGACCGAGGGCGACCGCTGGTCGCTGGCCGGCACCATCGAGGGCTTCGACCGCCCGCAAATTCAGGTCGCACAGATGAAGCTGGACGGCGGCGGTATCATCCAGCGCGGCTCGACCCGGCAGGTGACGGCCAAGGTCGATATCTCGGCCACGGGCGTCAAACCCAGCGACCCCGGTCTGGCGCAGGCCTTGGGCGAGACGGTCGCGCTGAAGACCAGCCTTGCGTGGCGCGACGGGGTGCCGGTTCAGATCGACATGCTAACCGTTCAGACACAGGGTCTGGAACTGGCCGCCAACGGCACCGTCGACGGGTTTGGCACGGCGTTCGCGCTGAAGGGCGAGGCCAAGCTTGACGTGCTGGATCTGGGCCGGCTGTCGCTGCTGACCGGGCAGGATCTGGGCGGCGGCATGCAGGCCACGCTTGCCGGCAACGCCCAGCTTCTGACCGGCGCGTTTGATCTGACGTTGAACGCCACGGCCAATGACCTGACCGTCGGCAATGCCCGGATCGACCCCTTGCTGGCCGGCGAAAGCGATCTGCGCATCTCGGTCAAACGCGACGAGACCGGCGTCACATTGCGCAACGCCGAAGTGGTGACCGACGCGGTCGACGCCAGCGCCTCGGGGCGGCTGGCCTCGGACGACAGCGATCTGGAATTCACCGCCGAGCTGGACGATCTGGGCCGCTTCGTTCCCCAGCTTCCGGGTCCGGTGCGTCTGTCGGGTCGTGCCCGTCAGGCCGAAACCGGCTGGTCGGTCGATCTGAACGCCACCGCCCCCGACGACGCCCGCGCCACCATGCGCGTGGCCGTGCCTAAATCGGGCAACCCCATCCAGATCACCCGGCTTGACGCCAGCTTCCGCGGCATCGACCTGACCGGCAACGCCACCGTGAACCGCACCGAGGCCGACACCTTCGTCAGCACCGACGCCAAGCTGCGGATCGCGGATCTGGCGCGCCTGTCGGATATCGCCGAACGTCCGCTGTCGGGCAGTCTGGACGCCACGCTGAAGGCCAGCGGCGCCCTGACGGCGGGCAGCTTCGACGTGGAGCTGGATGCAAAGGGCGATGATCTGGGCATCGGCATCGACCGCGTCGATGAGTTGATCGGCGGTGCCAGCACCGTCGCCCTGTCCGCCCGCCGCACCGACGAGGGGCTAGAGGTTCGGCGTGCCCTGATCGAAACCAAATCGCTGCGCGTCACCGCCAGCGGCGATCTGACAAAGACCGGCAGCACCATCGACTTTGACGCGCGGCTGGACGATGCACGCCGGGTGGCGCCGGGCCTGTCGGGCCCCGCCACCATTACCGGCAAGGCCTTGCAGACCGACGACGGCTGGCGGCTGGATCTTGACGCCACCGCCCCGCAGGGCGCTCAGGCGACCCTGCGGGTGCTGGCGCCCGACGACGGCAAGATCATCACCGTCGAGACCTTCGACGCCAGCTTCCGTGGCATCAGTCTGGCGGGCAGCGGCACGCTGGACCGGCGCGGCGACAACAACGTGGTGGACGCGCAGGCGACCCTGCGGGCGCCGGACCTGTCGCCCCTGACCGACATCGTCGGACGCCCGATCCGGGGGTCGTTGAACGCCGACATCAAGGGGCGCGCCGACCAGAATGCCGGCACCTTCGACGTGGACGTCTCGGCCCGGGCCAACAGCGTCAGCGTCGGCATCGCACAGGTGGATCAACTGTTGCGCGGCCCCGCGACGCTGGAGCTTTCGGCGGTGATGACCGAAGCCGGTCTGACCGTGCGCCGCGCCGATCTGCAATCGGCGGCGCTGCGGGCGCAGGCCAGCGGATCGCTGGCCGAAAGCGGTTCGACCATTGACTTCGACGCCCAGCTTGACGATCTGGGCCGCTTCGTGCCGGGCTTCAACGGCCCCGCCCGCGTCTTCGGCAACGCCCGCCAGACACCCGCCGGCATCCTGATCGACGCGCAAGGCTCTGGCCCCGACCGCACGGCGGTCAACCTGCGGGCGACCGTGCCGCCGGACGGTGGCGACATCTCGGCCCGGATCGACGCCAGCATCGGCGATCTGTCCCGGCTGGTGCCCGACCTGCCCGGCCCGGCCTCGGTCCAGATGACGGTGCAACAGTCGGGGGCCAACTATATCGTCAATGGCACTGCGAACGGACCCTCGGGGGCTTCGGCCCGCTTCGACGGCAGCGTTGCGGGCGATGGCAGCCGGGCGGCAATCGACGTCGCGGGCTCGGCCCCGCTGGGGCTGGCCAACCGCGCGCTGGCGCCGCGATCCGTGCGCGGGCTGGCACAGTTCGACCTGCGGCTGGATGGCCCGCTTGCGCTGTCGTCGCTGTCGGGCCGGATCTCGGTCGCCGGGGCAAGCGTGTCGCTGCCGAACCTGCGCAACTCGCTGACCGGGCTGGATGTGACGGCGCAACTGTCGGGCGCCACTGCCCGGATCGAGGCCAGCGCCAATGTCGGCACCGGCGGCAGCCTCCGCGTCGGCGGCACCCTTGGGCTGGACGCCGGGCTGAACGCAGATCTGACCGTCACCCTGGCCGAGGTCGCGCTGGTCGATCCCAACCTTTATTCCACCAAAGCCTCGGGCGTGTTGCGCGTGACCGGTCCGCTGGCCGGAGGCGGGCGCGTCGCCGGCACCCTGCAACTGGGCGAGGTCGAGTTGCGCATCCCCAGCACCGGCTTCGGTGGCAGCGATCCCATCCCCGACGTGGTCCATGTGGCCGAACCGGCGGACGTGCGCGACACGCGGGCCAAGGCCGGCATCACCGGTGACGGGTCGGATGGCGGATCGAATGGGGGATCGGGCGATAACGCAGGGGGCGCGCCGTTGGCGCTGGATATCCTGATCGTGGCCGACAACCGCATCTTCGTGCGCGGTCGCGGGCTGGACGCCGAACTGGGCGGGCGTCTGCGTCTGACCGGCACAACCAGCGATGTCATCCCCGTAGGCCAGTTCGAACTGATCCGGGGTCGGCTGGATATTCTGGGCCAACGGCTGAACCTCGATTCCGGCTCGGTCCGGCTTGAGGGCGATTTTGAGCCGCAATTGCGGCTGGTCGCCTCGACCGACGTCGATGGCACGGCGGTGCGGATCGTGCTGGAGGGCCGCGCCTCGGCCCCCGAGATCAGCTTCCTGTCCGAGCCCGAACTGCCCGAGGACGAGGTGCTGTCGCGCCTGCTGTTCGGCAAGGCCGTGACCTCGCTGTCGCCTATTCAGGCCGCACAGCTTGCCTCGGCGGTGGCGACGCTTGCCGGGCGCGGCGGTGGCGGCATCATCAATAGCATCCGCGAACAGACCGGGCTGGACGATCTGGACGTGACCACCACGGACGACGGCAACATCGGCCTGCGCGCCGGCAAGTACCTGTCCGAGAACGTCTATTCAGACGTCACCGTCGACAGCGCCGGTCAGGCCGAAATCAACCTGAACCTTGACGTCAGCCCCTCGGTCACGGTGAAGGGGCGGTTGGGGTCGGACGGCGACACGGGGCTGGGTGTCTTCTTCGAACGGGATTACTGAGGGTCCGCGCGTCCGCCCGAAAGGCCTGACAGAACCGGTGGCTTGACTGTTGATCTGGATCAACGCCGGCCTTGGGCCGGGTTGTTAAGCTTGCATGAACCGCACTTCAGCCCCGAGGGGAAGGAAACATCATGTTCATCGCAACTGTCACGACTCTGCTTCTGTTGGTTGGCGGAGGTATCGCATTCGCCGACACGCCCGGAACCTCTGGGTTCAACGGGCATATGTGGGGCAACGACTATGGATCTGGATTTGGATTTTTCGGCATGGGGATGATGGTCGTCGTCTGGATCGTGCTGATCGCGCTTGCGGTCCTTGCCATCCGCTGGCTGACCGAAAGCCGGGGCGATGGCGCTATGGGTGGCGGGTCCGGTCGTGACGGCGCGGCCGCTCTTGATATCCTCAAGCAACGACTGGCCAAGGGCGAGATCGAGCCCGAAGAATTCGCCGTTCGCCGCAAGGCTCTGGAAACCTGAGGCCCGGCGTCGCGCCCCAAGCGCGCCCCCGAGCGCGCTCCGACCGCCACCCGATCCCGCACGCCCCAAACCCACACCCAGAAATGAAAAACGGATCCTCGAGGGGATCCGCTTTCCGCACCTTAAACGTGGCCTCCGGCCCGGCAGGTCTGTCAGCAGACCTGGTCGTCCCCCGAGGGCTTGTGTTTCTGCGCACTCAGCTTGTGTCTGGGCTCGATCCGACCGAACAGCGGGAAGCTGATCATGCCGATCAGGGCCAAACCAGAGAGAATGCCAATCAAGGATCCGGCTTCCATTTCTCAAACTCCACTAAACTCGATACTCGTTTCATCAATCCAACACGCTGGTCCGGTTTTGGTTCCCGGGGAACCGGTTGGAAAATACGGGCTTAACCCCGTGAAAGGATCAAACCCATGATGACACGGATTTCCGAACTTCTTGCGCTTGAGGCCACGGTCAACGGCGACCGGCTTGCCATCAGCGAGATCTTCTTTGACAGCAAATCGGGCGCGTTGCGCCACATCGCCCTGCATGTGAACGACTGGATCGCCGGGTCCGAGGCGCTGGTGCCGACCGACTTCGTCGAGCGCCCGCAGCCTGATCAGGGGGTCTGGCCGGTGAACGTGGACCGCGCCACCATCGAACAGGCCCCGCGCTGGACCGACGAGGACACCGAACCCCACGACGAGGCAGGCTCGCTGTTCGATCTGAGCAACTGGCCGCCGCTGATCGTCGGCCCCTTCGGCGGCACCTATGCGCCGATGCTGTTGCAGGCCCAGATCGCCGAAGAGGGCTTTTCCCATCCCGAGCGCGCGGCCGCCGAGGCCGACGCGCAAACCCCGCCCGAGGTTGACCCCGCCCTGCTGCGCGGCCTGTCCCGCGGATCGGAATGGCTGGGCCGCGAGGCCTTTGGCGACGACGGGTCCTTGGGAACGATCAAGGACCTTCTGGTCGACGCCGAGGCCTTCCGCGTCACCCATCTGGTGCTGGAGACCGCCGATCAGGGCTTGCGGACCCTGCCCTTGTCCCGGTTCCGCTATACCGCCAAGGGCGGCAGCCACGCGGTGTTGCGGGCCGCCAAGGCCGATCTGGACGCGGCCCCCGCGCCGGATGCGCTGATGGGAGCCTGAGCCAACAGGCGGTCAGCCCACATCCACCGCCGCGATCTGGCGCAGGTCGTGGCGGCGGGCTGCCGCGGCCTCGACCAGCGCCGCGAAGATCAGCCGCTGACGGGTGCGATAGAACAGATGCTCGGGGTGCCACTGCACGCCCAGCGCGAACGGATCGGCGGTCCGCTCAATGGCCTGCACCATGCCTCGTTCGTCCCGTGCGGCCACCCGCAGCCCCCGCCCCAGACGCGCGACCGCCTGCGAGTGCAGGGCGTTCACCTTCATCGCGTCCCGCCCGGTCACGCCTTCCAGATGCGTGTCGTCGCAGACAGTCACCGATTTGCGCGGCAGGATCGTATAGACCCGCTCGCCCGACCAATAGGTGCCGTAGGCATCCTGATCCAGCGTCCCGCCCAGCGCGATGTTCAGCATCTGCGCCCCCCGGCAGATCCCCAGCACCGGAACGTTCGCCCCCAGCGCCTGTTCGATCAGCCGCCGCTCCAGCGTGTCGCGGTCGGGGTCCAGCCGGGCTGAGGTCACGATTTCTCCGCCATAAAGATCCGGCGAGATGTCGTCGCCGCCGCCGATGATCACCCCGTCGACAGCGCGCGCATCCGCCGGGCTGCCCGCCTGCCAGCGCACCGCGCGGCCACCGGCCAGCCAGACGTTCAGGGCGATCAGCGGAAAGATCCGCCAGCCGGACCGCTGGGAGACCGTCACCCCCACAAGCGGCTTGTCGTTATGCTGTCCCATCATGCCGTCGGACCGCTGTCAGACCCGTCCGACGCCTTCGCCCCCGACGCCTTCGCCTCCGAGGCATCCATGTCCGGGGCCGCACCAGAGTCCGGCGCGGCCAGCAGATGCGCGACCTTCTGCGCCCAGTCGTGGCGGGTGCCGAAAACCTCGGTCCGGTGCTGGCGGTAGGCCTGCGACAGCGCCGCGATCAGCGCCGGGTTGGCCGCGGCGCGTTCGACCACGACCCAACTGTTCCATTCCCGCGCAAGGGTCCAGTCAGGCTCGTTGATCCGGCTTTCGGGCAGGCGGTAATGATAGGTGGGCCGCCCCGAGACCGAAGAGGACACCTTTGCCGCGACCTGCATCCGGCCCCCAAGATGATTTTCGTCCAGATGCAGGAACAACGGCAGCATATCCAGACTGTGGTTCCGGCTGTCGGTCTCGGCCAGATACGCGCTGATCAGATCCTCAAGGCTCCAATCCGCGGCCTCGTCATGGGCGAAGCGGTCCACCAGCGACAGCGGCCAAGGTTCTATGAAGGGCAGGATTCGGCGGGCGCCGGTCAGGTTCTCGCAATTGCGCAGCCAGTCTTCCAGCAGCCCGAAGGCGCGGACGACCGGGACGATTTCGGCGGCTGTGGGGGCCACGACCTCGGGGTTCAGGTGGACGCCATAGCCGTGCATGAAGCCTTCGCGGGTGCCGGTGGCCCCCTTGTCGCGCAGCGCGGCCAGAAGCGTTTCCACCAGCGGGAAATCGTCGGGGCGGACAGGCTCTGTCACCAGCTCGACCGGGATCAGATCGCCCGCCATGCGCAGCCCCGCCGTCATCAGCTTGCTGTCGGTTTTGCGCAGGTAGATGTCCCTGAAAACCTTGAGCTTTCCCAGACGGGTGTCGGTCACATGCCATTCAAGTTGACCCACGTCCCGCGCCAAGCCGCCAAGGCAGTCGGTCACCACCCCGGCCACATCCGGCAGATCAAGATCGGCAAATTCGACCTCGATGCCGACGCGCCTTGGCTGGCCCTCGGCTGTGGTGGGTGTGGGTAACAAAAATGTGCCTTCACCGTGCAAGAGGCCTCGCCACCGGTCAGGATTGTTGCTATTATGGGGATAATTGTTGCTCATGATCGGCCAACGTCAGCCACTCTGACTGGTTCCCCGCAATAACTCTGCGGCTTTTGGAACCCGAGCGGCGCATTACTCGTTTATGATCCAACGGCACCGAGTGAGCGTGCTACAGGACAGGGGTTACCCGTGATACATGCGATCGCCATACTTATTGCAAGCGTGATACCGTCGACGGCCAGTGCCGTTTCGTCGGCGCAGCTTGATGGTGACGCTGTAGGCTATTGCGCCGCCTGTCCTGAAATTATCTCTGCCCCGGCTGTCGCCTCGCTGAACTCGCAGGGTCTGGCCGGTTCCGATCTGACGGGCGTCGTGCCCGCCGCGTCGGGGACCTTCGATCCCTCGCTGCCCACCATCGGCGGCGACATGAGCCCCGAGGACATCCGCGCCTATGAGGCCCGGATGCACGAAACGGCCGCGCTGCCCCACGGCACCGAACTGCGCGGCGCCCCTGTCTTCGACCGCGAGGATGATCCCATCGGACATATCTCCGAGGTCGAGTCGCGCACCGACGGCACGATCCTGAGCGCCCTTGTCACGGTCGAGGATACCACACGCCCCGCCTATGACGTGCGAATGCAGGCCGAGCAACTGACGATCATGCTGGGCGAAGGCACATCGGGGTTCGAGGTCTTTCTGGACCTGCACCGTGATGCGTTGCTGGAATACACCCCCGCCACGCGGTAATCGCCGTCTTTCAATTGTCCAAGATGTCCGGCCGATCCCTCGGGGTCGGCCTTTCGCGTTTTTACCCACCCGGTAAGGCGGGCCTGACAGGCTGCCGTGTCCCGCCGCCTGCTGGCCTCAGACCATTTCCTCGGGGACCCCGAACAGCGCACGTCCGAAGCGGCGGGCCGGACGGTCCGCGTAAGGCAGGATGAACCCCTGCCGCCCGCCGGGACGGCGGACGAAATTCTCGTTCGCCAGCACCCGCCACGCCTGCACGGCGTCGGGACCATTGAAATACTTCTCGCCGGCGTCCTCGGGCAGCCAGGCCCGCATCACCTTGTGCTTGACCAGATCGACCTCGGCAGGGTCATCAAGACGAACGCCAACCTCGGTGTCCCAGTAGAAGCTGCGCCCGTTCAGATTGGCCGACGACACGATCGCCGCCTTGTCGTCGAAGACCGACACTTTCGTATGCACGTAGATCAGCGGAGCCTCGGCCAGCCGGTCGCGGCCATCGACCGACGGCGTCTCGTCTTGATCCTCGGCGACGGGCCGGTTCTGCGCCGGCGAGCCGACGAAGATGCGGTGGCCGAAGGCCTTGCGCAACTTCTTGAGGCATCGCGCCTGAAGGTATTCGCCGTAGCGCGCGTCGACCCTGCGCTTTGTCGTGAACGCCACCTCTTCGGGGGCGGCGGGCAGGATCAGGACCAGCCCCAGCCGGGGGTTGCGCTTGGCGGCCTCGGCCAGCTTGCGGGCCAAGGTACGTTCCCGGAAGAATTGGGTTTCCAGATAGATCAGTTCGCTGGCGCCGGCGACTTCCTCGTGGTGGGCATCCGCGATCTCGTGGACCAGCCGCCGGGGCGACAGAAACGGGAAGGCCAGCCGCCGGGGCGCCGACAGGGTGCGCAGCAGCGGCGGACGCGGCGGCGGGACAGACCGCCCGCCGGTTTCCTCGATGAAGCAGTGCAGATGCCCCTCGGTCGCCTGAGCGAGCTCGGGGTCGTCGATCATCAACTGCACGTCCTGCCACGTCAGATGCGCCGGTTTAACGTGCTTGTGGTCATCGTACCGCCGGTCATCCAGATCCAGCCCGCCGATATAGGTGCGCTTGCCGTCGAACACGGCGACTTTCTGGTGGTGCGTCGCGGGCACCAGCGGCGGCACCGGCACCCGCCGGGCGCGGTAAGAGCCGTCGCGGATCGCCATCAACCAGCGCGAGAATCCGGGCATCTCTTTCAACGAGTTCCGGCGCAGGACGTCTTCCAGCTTGTTCAGGCTTTTGGCCGTGCGGGAAATCTCGCCCGTGACCGTCGCCCAGAGAAACAGCCGTGGCACCAGACCCACCCGCGCCGAGTGCAGCGCCGGGATGACCCGCAGGCCGCCCGCGCCCTCGTCGGCAAGCTCGCGCGCGGCGCTGAGCCGGCGCAGCGAGCACCACGTGCAGCGGTGAATTTCATGCGCCAGCAGCGGATCGAAATCCGCGATGGCCAGATCGACCGAGACGCCCCGGTTCAGGGTGTGCACGATCAGGTCAAGCCACGTCTCGCCGATGGCAAGCGCCTCGGGCGAGTGCAGTTTGGTCATGGGATCGAAAATGCGGAAGCTGGCGATGACATGATCCTGCGCGTCAAGAAAGGCCCTTTCCAGCACCGGATAGGCCTCGAACGCGGTCACAAGCACCTGCAACCGGTCGGGCTTTGCCGTTCCGGGTCGCAGGGAGTCACCATCGTCATTCACTGCGCCATTGTCCGTGCGGCTGGGCTGAACTGTCACTTTTCCCTCTGATACTCGTCGAATTCGCGAACGTTGAACTTAAGGACAATGCCGTAGCTGTTCTTCCGTTCCTCGACCTGTACCTCTCCGAGCAATTGTTGTGAGAAAGCGGCGATCAGGCGGGCGCCCAGCCCGCCCGAGGACATGGGCTTGTGTTCCGAGATCGGCGCCCCGGTGGAATTCTCGATCTTCAGGGTCAGGTCCCCGGCGTCGTCCACCCACAGGGCGACCCGCACCCACGGCAACCCGTCGCTGGGCCGCCCGATGTATTTCAGCGCGTTGGTGATCGCCTCGGTGGCCAGCAGCGACAGGGGGACGGCCTGATCAGGATAAAGTTCGAACTTTTCCAGCGACAGGGTCACGTCGATCTCGGTGCCGCTGGCGACGGCTGTGTCCAGATGCTGGTTGATGATTTCCTTCAACAGAAGATCGCCCCGGATCTGCGCCAGCGTGTCGTTCTGATAAAGGTTGCGGTGCACGGTCGCCAGCGACAGCACCCGTTCCTGAACCCGGCGCAGGACCGAGCGGGCCTCTTCGGACTTCAACTGGCGCATCTGCATGTTCATGATCGAGGCGATCAGCTGGAGGTTGTTCTTGACCCGGTGATAGACCTCTTTCAGCAGAACCTTCTGCTCGCGGACAGAGTTCTCAAGATCGGCTTCGTCCTTGAGGATCGTGTCGGTCATGTAGATGAAGCTGTCCTCCATCTCTTGCAACTCGGCGGGCATGCTGCCGGGGGTGCGGGGCAGCAGCACGCGGCGGGTCTTGGCGAAGGACGACATCCGCAGCCGCAGGGACCGGATGTGCCGGATCGCCAGCCAATGCACGGCGAAATAGGCCACGGCCAGACTGGACAGCCACATCAGCAGCGGGAAGGCCGCCGGTGGAATACGCATGCCGTCATACGCCGGGGTGACGTTGTAGCCGGTGTTCCAAGAGCCCACCGCGAAGACCGAATTGGCCACAATCGGCACCACCGCGAAGGTGCGGTCGCGCCCGTCCACCGTGCGCGCGCTGAAAGCGCTGGCGCGGACCTTCAGAAACTCGACCAGTTGCGCCTTCGGGGGCAGATGCTGTGACGGCGCGGCCATCGTCTCATCGGCCAGCAGCACGTCGCCACCGGCGTTGATGGTAAAGAACTCGGCCTCGCCCGAGCTGATCAGCGGCGAGGTCGTGTTCTGGATCGCCGCAAGCGGCAATGCGATGATCAGGAAACCATCCAGCCCGTCGCGATCGAAGACCGGATAGTTGACCGTGACCATCGGCACGTCCGTCTCTTCCGTCCGGTCAAGCAGCAGAACCTTGGCCAGATCCGTCGCAAACAAATCGGCAAGCTGGGGGCGCCCAGTTAGATCGCGCTGCACCCCGTCAGAGGCGCATGAAATCTCTCCGTCGCCGCGCACGTAGCCTGCGTAAAGAAAGTCATTCTCGCGGTCGACAAACTCGGACAGGTATTTCGTGCACAGATCCGGCGAGGCGACGTAAAGCTCCAGCAGCCCGGTCAGGGCGCGCCCGGCGCCAAGGGCCCGCTGGATAAGCTGCCGGTCGTCGGCGGCGGCTTCGCGGGTCAGGGCCATCAGGGTAAGCTGGGTGCGCGTCTCGACCTCGGTGGTCAGCGCACGGGTCTGCATCACCGCGATCAGACCCAGCGGCAAAAGGGCCAATGACAAAAACGCCATGACCCGAAAGCCAAGGCGTTTTGTCACCGGTCGAAGATTCAGGTGGGGCCGCATCAGCCCTGCGAATGCGATGCCGAGGACAGGACCGCCATCGTAGCCTGATCGGTCAGTTCCAGCCGTTCACCATCTTCAAGGTTCAGAAGTTCGGACAGACGGGCGCGCGCCCGGTTCGCCCGGCTTTTGATGGTTCCGACCGCACAACCGCACATGTCCGCGGCCTCCTCATAGGTGAAGCCCGAGGCACCGACCAAAATCAAAGCCTCGCGCTGTTCATCGCGCAATTGCTCGAACGCCTTGCGGAAGTCCGCAAACTGAAGCCTGCCGTCGTGATGCGGCTTTTCTGCCAGTCCCGCGGTAAACACCCCATCAACATCCGCAACCTCGCGTTTGAGCTTGCGGCGGCTGGAATAGAAGGTGTTGCGCAAAATAGTGAACAGCCAGGCCCGAAGATTGGTGCCGGTCTGGAACTTGTCGAAGTTCGTCCACGCCTTGACCACGGTATCCTGGACAAGGTCGTCGGCACTGCTGCTGTTTCGGGTAAGGCTAAGGGCGAACGCACGCAGGGCGGGCAGATGGTCCACCAGCTCGTCACGCGGTTCCTTTTGGGGTTCTGTCATTTTGCCGAGCTTTGCTGTTTCAGCTGCTCAAGCAAAAGCTTAAAGCGATCCGGCAGTTCCTCTTCGACTTTTTCCTGATAGACTCGCTTCAGGTTCTCGTCGATTTGGCGGCTGACGGCCACTGTCTCGTCGTTTTCGTCCATTCTCTTCACACTGTCCCGCTTTACGTTATCAATGATCCCGTGGAACCAAACATCCCTTAGCGCGTTCGGTTCCAAGAAAATACGAAAAAAGGTACAAGCGAACATGACTACCGAAACCGCCGTCGACCTCTCAACCGTAGTCGGGCAGCACCTGCCGTACTTGCGGAGATACGCCCGTGCGCTGACGGGAAGTCAGAACAGCGGCGATCTTTATGCCGCCGCGACCCTGGAAGCCATCCTTGAGGATAACGACGTTTTCGCCCGGGACATTTCCCCGAAGACCGCTCTTTTCAAGGCCTTCCACGTCATCTGGTCCAGCGCCGGCGCCCCGATCGCCGAGTCCGATGCCGGCATCGAGGCCAAGGCTCAGGCCCACCTGAAGAACCTGACAGCCAACACCCGCGAGGCCCTGCTGCTGCACACCGTCGAAGAGTTCAGCAAGGACGATATCGCCGGCATCATGCAGACCGACCGCGACGAGATTGACACGCTTCTCGATATCGCGGGCCGCGAGATGGAGACCAGCGTCACAGGTCGCGTTCTGGTGATCGAGGACGAAGCGATCATCGCCATGGACATCGAAAGCATCGTGGCCTCGCTGGGCCATCAGGTCATCGGCGTCGCCCGCACCCGCGAAGGGGCCGTCACGATGGGCAAGAAGGAGCAGCCCGATCTGATCCTTGCCGACATCCAACTTGCCGACAACTCGTCCGGCGTGGATGCGGTCAACGATCTGCTGGCGCATTTCGGCGACATCCCGGTCATCTTCATCACCGCCTACCCCGAGCGTCTGCTGACCGGCGAGCGCCCCGAGCCTGCGTTCCTGATCTCGAAGCCCTACAACGAAGAGCAAGTGCGCTCGGCTGTCAGCCAAGCCATGTTCTTTTCGTCAACCGAGACGCTGCACGCCAACTGATCGGCGCTGCCCCGGAACTTGAAAGCCCGCCCTCGGCATCCGGGGGCGGGCTTTTTCGTGCGTGGATCGGGTCGGCGGGATGCTCAGACCGGCGGCTTGCCCCGCACCGCGCGGGCAACCAGCGCGATCACGAACAGCACCACAAAGATAAAGAACAGGATCTGGGCGATGCCTGCGGATGCAGACGCGATGCCGCCGAACCCGAAGACACCTGCGATCAGCGCAACGACCAGAAATATCAATGCCCAATAAAGCATGGCAGTATCCTTTCCGTCACAAGAATTGGTCCGGCCAATCCGAACCATTTGTGAAGAAAACGCGTATCGGGAACCAAAGTTCCCGCATAGGATGTGTGCCTTAGCCCCCCAGATCGGGCGGCGCGCGGTTTTCGGTCTTGCGCATGATGGCGGCGACGACGTTGGGCGACAGGATACGCTGTGCGAAGATCCACCGGCTGTCCGACGACAGATCGGCCGGATCAGAACCGGACATCACCACGATATGGCCGCCCCGTGAAAAGACCAGCGTTTCGATCCCGGCCCGCGCGATCTCGGCTACAGTGGCGCTGGTCAGAAGCGCCTTGATACGTTCGTGTGCCAGAACGGTGTCACGGGCCTCGGCCAGTGTGCGGCACGTCCTGACATCGGCTTGGGGATCATTATCCTGCAGCATCTCGCACAAATCGTGAGCGATGACGATGTCACGCTCGACGACGACCACCAAGGTGGCCGTAGGGCAGGATTTTGATGCGGCATCCATCGTCGACGGGGACTTCCGGTTAGAGCCATCTGACAGGTAACCCACGTTATATGGAACACGGCTGCGACTGGCGCATTAAACTGTGACATAGCATAGCAAAAAAGTTGCCCTAATGGTCACGAAATGTGTGAACTGCCCGCTCAGTCGCAAGCCCCTGTTCAAACCGATGAGCCGCGACGAGCTGTCGTACATGCAGCGATTCAAGGTCGGTGAGCTGGTCGTCGATCCGGGCACCCCTTTGTTGATCGAGGGGTCGAACAGCCCGCAGCTTTATACCACCCTGCGGGGCATGGGGCTGCGGTACAAGACGCTGCCCACCGGGCGCCGCCATGTGATCGGGTTCGTTTTTCCGGGCGATTTCATCGGCCTGCAGGCCGGCGTGATGGGCGAGATGGAGCATTCCGTCGAGGCCTCGACCTCGATGACGCTTTGCGTGTTCGATCGGGCGGAGTTCTGGAATTTCCTCAAATCCCGCACCGACCGCGCCTTCGACGTGATCTGGCTGTCGGCCGTGGAAGAGCATTTTCTGGGCGAGGCGCTTGCCACCGTCGGCCAACGCTCGGCATTGGAGAAGGTGGCGTGGGCGCTGGTGCGGTTCTTCCGCCGGGGCAAGATGCTGCACATGGTGGAACGGGGCTCGATGCCCCTGCCGTTCAAACAGCAGGATCTTGCAGACGCGCTTGGTCTGTCGCTGGTGCACACCAACAAGACGCTGGCCAAGCTGCGGGACCGGCAGTTGGCCAATTGGAGCAACGGCATCCTAAGCATCCACGACGTCGACCGGCTTGCCACGATCGGTCAGGACACCGGCAGCGAGGCTGTGCTGCGCCCTCTGCTATAGACGCCCCGGTTATTGTCGCGCTCGGCTATAGGCGAAGCGAGCACCTCGTCAGCTCCGCTCCAGCAGCGCGATCAGAGCCCCCTCGCCGCTGCGCAGGCCGGACACGTCGGCGGGGCGCGCGAAGGCCTTTTTCAGCGCTTTGTCGTCGCCATCCTCGGCCAAGGCGATCACGGCGGGATGGATATAGCTGTTGCGGGCGATGGTGGGCGTGTTGCTTAGCTCTTGCGAGGCCGCTTGCGCCAGCAGCCGGATCGTCAGCGCCTCGCCAGCCTGCCGGGCGCCATGCGCCGCGCGCAACGCCGCCAATGTCCCGTTCCATGTTCGAAACGACTTGGCCGTAACCCCCTCGCCGCATATATCCGCAAGGTAGGCGTTGACCTGATCCGAGGTCACGCAGCGGTCGTTGCCGTCGTCGTCGACCCAACGCATCAACTCGGCCCCCGGAAGATCGTGGATTTGCTCAAGGGCCTTTTGCAGGGACTTGTGACGCAGTCGTTTGGTGACCTTCTTCTGACCCTTGGCCTTGTAGGCCAGCCGGATCTCGTCGTCCTCCACCGTCAGGTGCCGCGCTTGCAGGGTGGTGGCGCCATAGGTGCCATTTTCCTCGGCATAGGCCGAGGTGCCCACCCGCATCGACAGACGATCCATCAGGGCAAGGACGCTGGCAATGGCCAGATCCTCGGCCCCCGGATCGGCGCGCAGCCCGGCAGAGATACGCCGCCGCAAAGCCGGAAGAACCCGACCGAAGTCGGCCAGATGATCGAACTTCTGCCGGGCGCGGTAAGCCGTCCAGTCGTCGTGATACCGGTATTGCTTGCGGGCCTTCACGTCCCGCCCGGTGGCCTGAAGATGGCCGTTGGGGCGGGGGCAGATCCAGACGTCCTCATAGGCCGGGGGCACGCCAAGCGAGGCGATCCGCGACCGTTCGCCCGCGTCGTCGATCCGCGTGCCGTCAGGGGACAGGTAGGAAAAGCCCCTGCCCCGACGCCGCCGCCGTATGCCGGGGCGGCTGTCGGGATAGTATACCAGCCCGTCAGGCGGCATCGCTCATGGCGTCCTGCAGCCGCTGTTCGATCACGTCCAGCGCGTGGCCGGTCAGGTTCTTGTCCAACTCGAACACGACCCGTTTGCTTGTCTCTTCGTGCAGGACCTTGCGCAGATCGCCCAGCACCGATGGCGCCGCGACCAGCACAAGCTTGTCGAACGACTGATCCAACGCGCGGGCGTTCAGGATCTCGGCCAGATCGTCGGCGAACCGTTCCTTGGCCAGCTCGTGCCAATCGGTGTCGTCCATTGCCGAACGGTGGGCCGAGGGCCCGTCGTTGAAGCGCCCCGGACGGTTGGCGCCCTGTTCGCGGCTGGGGGGATTGTCCTGGGTCTCCTTGCGCCGCACCTTGAGGTGCGGGTAATCGGAATCGCCGTGGTTCTCCAAGATCAGGGCCTTTTCGCTGTCGGCGACGACCACCCATGTGCCGGTGTCGAGTTTGGGCATGGCGCTTCTCCTTGTGTTCTGATGAAATCGTCGTCTGAAACCCGTCGTCCGCGGGGCGCGGGGAGGGTCGTTGTCAAAACGCCATCCGTCTTGGCGCGGTTCCCGCGTTGCGACAGGGCCGAGAGCTTTGGCGATGGTCGGGTGAGGGTTCGGGGGGATCGTTCGGGGGGAGGCTTCGGGCGGCAATCCGCGCCACGCGAGGCGTCAGTCGCCCACCTCGATATAGCGGTCCGCCACTTCGGCGCCGCGCTGGCCCATCGGACGCTCGGGGCCGACGGTGGTGTCGTGGAAGGTCCGCAGTTCCAGCTCGGCGTTCAGGGTGGCACCCAGCAGGACCACATAGGCCGACAGGTAGAACCACAGCAACATCGAGACGGCGGCCCCGATAGACCCGTAAACCTCGTTATAGCGGGGGAAGTTCGCCAGATAGGTCGACAGCAGCCACGAGACCGCGACCCACAGAACGGCGGCGACCACCGCCCCCGGCGTCACCCAACCCGCCCGCGCCGACCGGCGGTTGGGGCCAAGGCGGTAGATGATGCCCAGCCCCGCGACCAGCACGCCGCCGGCGATGAACCAGCGCAACAGCGCTACCGTCCACGCCGCCGAGGGCGCCATCGGGATAATGGCAATCACCGCCGGCACGATGATGATCGCGCCCAGCGCCGCCGCCACGAAGCCCACCGCCGCTGCAGTCAGACCCAGTGTCTTCACGATGCGGGTGATGCCCACGCGGTTCGATTCCCGGTAGGTCGCGTTCAGCCCCCGCAGCAGGGCCGAAACCCCCGCCCGCGCGGACCAGACCGCCGCCACCGTCGAGATCACGGTGGTCCAGCCAAGCGTGCCCTCGCTTGCCATCGCAAGCGCCGACAGTTGATCACCCAGCAGTTTGTAGATTTCGGGAGGGACCAGATCTTCCAGCAGTTGCAGCTTGTCGCCGATGACCTGCGGATCGATCACAAGGCCCGAAATGGCGATCAGCGCCGCAAGACCCGGAAACACGGCAAGCATCGAGAAAAACCCGACGCCCGCCGCGATCAAACCGAGGTTCTTGCGGTCCATCGTCACCCGGACCGCGCGAATCGTCGCCCACCAGATGCGCCAACCATGATCGACAGGCAGCACCACCGACGGAATCAGATCTTGGCGGCCGAGGATTTGGGGCCGGCCAACAGCCAGATGATGAAGCCGATAAGCGGCAGCAGCACCACCAGCAGCACCCAAAGCACCTTGCTTCCGGTCGAGGCGCCCGAGCCGACGATCGACACGATTGCCCAGATATCCAGCACCAGCAGGATCAGACCGCCAATTCCACCAACTTCCAACATGCCGATATTCCTTCCTGTTTCACTTCCTGACGACGGGCAGCCCAATGATCCGGTTCGGTCGAACTGCGCCAAGCCCGATCCAGACGGGACCGGCGGGCCGCGACCATTGCCGCTGGCGCATATCCGATCCGGTCTGTCGTAGTCCGGTCTGTCGCAGATGGTCCCGGCGAGGTCCCCGATATCCGGACCCCCAAGGCTTCAACCCCGGTCGTCCAGCCAAGGAACGCGCGCGAGGCCGTTGCGGTTCCCTTGCGCTCCAATGCCCAACGAGGGATCGGCCAAGGTCACGCGGGCCCGCGCCGCCCAACGCGGCCCAGGTAACGCGCCTAGCGAAACAGGCTGTAATACAGCCAGTTGGGCAGAAACCGGCTGCCGCGAAACACGTAAGAGAACGCCGTCGGGAACGACCGGGCGAAGGCGTCGCCCATCATCAACTCGACCATCTGGCGGGCGGCTTGCTCGGGCTCCATCAGGAAGGGCATCTTGAAGTCGTTCTTGTCCGTGAGGCGGGTCTTGATGAACCCCGGATTGGCAAGCTGAACCTTGACGCCGGTGCCCTTCAGATCGGCGCGAAGCCCCTCGGCCAGCGACATCACCCCGGCTTTCGAGGCGCCATACCCCATCGCCCCCGGCAGGCCCCGGAACCCCGACAGGCTGCCGGTCAGGACGATGTGACCCGCGCCGCGGTCGACCATTTCGGGCACCACATGGGCCAGACAGCGGGCCGCGCCGGTGAAATTGATATCGCACATGGTTTCCAGCTTTTCGGGATCGATGTCCTTTGCCCCCATCGGCCAGTAGACCCCGGCCAGAAAGACCATGCCATCAATCGGTCCATGATCGCGGGCGATGGCCTGTGACGCCTTGGCCACCGACCCGGCGTTCCGCACATCGATGCACTGATAGCTGGCGCGTCCGGGCAACTCGTCCACCAGCGACTTCAGCCGATCCTCGGACCGGGCGGACAGCACAAGCTTTGCGCCGTGACGGCTGAGAAGATGGGCCACCGCGCGGCCCAGCCCCTCGCTAGCGCCGATGATCCAGTAGGTCTTGTCCTGAAAGCTTCCAGCGAAATGAGCGTCGGATTTTGTCATGGCACTTTCCTCATCGTTGCGACCAGCTCCGCGACCTTGATGCCGAATTTGCGGAACTGGGATCGGTTCATGATGACCCCGTTCTCCAGCAGATACATCCAGTCGACGGCCCACAGGACGTGGCCGCCCGAGTCCTCTGGCAGACGCAGCCGGTATCGCAGACATAGGGCCGACCCCGACTGCCGTCCCGTCGCCGTCCCCAGAATGTCCGGCGCATCGGCCGAAAGAGACCCGTCGGGATGGACCGTGACATCCCAATAGCGGTGCTGCGTCTCGCCGCCGTCGTAACGGAACGTCTCGTCGATATGGCCGACGTTGCCCTCCCAGGTGCAGACCATCTTGGCCTCGAATCGCGACACCACCCGCCCCGAGGGCCCGTGGATCACGCCTTCACAAAGGATGTTGCCGTCGAACAGATTGCGCAGATCGAAATCGGGACCAAGGTGAGCATAGTCGCCGGGGCTCTGGGCCCGAAACCCGATCAGAAGGTTCCAGACCAGCATCGCCACGAACGCAAGGACGGCGCCGGACAGGATCGCCACGAAAAGGGTCACGCCGAAACCTCCTTAGGCGTCCACGACACCCTGCGCTGATCGAGATTGCAAATCGGGCTGAACAGCCCTGACGGACCCTCGGCACCTCGTCCGGGAAACGTTGCTGACCGTGCCCATGTTCCACGCTCGCGTTTTCGTGAAGACGGGCGCGGCACCGATTTCGGGACGTGAGAGACAGCCAATCTGGTCTGGGTGTGGCAGGCGGCTCTTTTGCCTGCAGCGACGCGGGTTTCCATGACCGGCGCTCAACGCGACAGATCGTGGGTCGGCGGCGCGGGGCGACGCTGATACCGCGCCCCCTTCAGCCGCAGCCGCGCGGCCTGCCAGAAGATCAGCGCCAGCACCCGTCTGGAGCCGAAGGGACGGCACAGACAGGCCCCCAGGATCGCCCGGTTGGTCAAAGGCCGACGTGGTCCGGCAAGGGTGGCGACCACCCCTTCGCCGTCCTTGCCCCGATAGTCGATGGTGATCGCAATCCGGTCGGGGAGGATCGCGAAACGGAACGCATAGTCGCCGGTCACTTCCTGAAACGGCGAGACATGCATCAGCTTTCGCGCATGCAGCGTGTCCTGTTCGGTGATCTCGCCGCCGTCATCACGCATGGACAGATAGGAATGGCGGTCGCCGAAGGTGTTGTTGACCTCGGATATCACGGCGCGCAGGGCGCCTGCGCGGTCGTGCAGCAGCCAGAAACAGACCGGATTGAAGACGTGCCCCAGCACCCGCGGCTGCGCCAGCAGGTGGATCGAACCGTCAGCAAGATCGCCCAGCCCCTCACGCGCGATCACGTCCCGCACCCAAGCCGCGCCGCGACCGGCGCCGCGGATGCCCCCGTGGTCCACGTCATGCAGCGATGTCAGGTTGCCGCGGTTGCGCGAGAACAGCGCGGGGCCGTCCTGCCCCGTCTTTGCATCAATACCCTCGGCGTCGATCAGGACGTAATCCACGCCATAGGCAAAGCGGTTGCCTATGGCCCCGCGCCGTCCGTGCCAAGTGCGGCCCGCGATATGCTGGGGCCTCAGGCCCACTGCGGGGACTGCTTCATCGCAGAGGCGACCTCCAGCGCGCTGGCCAGCCCGTCCTCGTGAAATCCGTTGCGCACCCATGCGCCGCAATACCACGTGCCGCGGGTGCCGTTGAAGGCCCGGATGGCGGTCTGCGCCTCTAGCGCGCCCAGATCGAAGACCGGATGCCGGAACACGGTGCGGTCGTGGATCAGGTCGTCCCGGATGGGCCGCTGGCTGTTCAGGGTGACGAACAGCGGATCGTCCTTGGGGATCGGTTGCAGCGAGTTCATCCAGTAGGTCAGATCGATCCGGTCCGCGACCCGGCCCGATTCCTCGGTATAGTTCCAACTGGACCAGCAGGCGCGGCGCCGGGGCATGACCGAGCTGTCGGCATGCAGGACAGCCTCGTTCGGCTGATAGCGGACGGCGCCAAGGGCGAGGGCCTCTTGCGGGTCGGGGTCGGCCAGCATGGCCAGACTGTCGTCGGAATGGGTGGCCATCACCACCGCGTCGAACTGGTCGATGTTGCCCTGCATGTCGACGATCCGCACGCCGTCGTCGTCGCGCCGCACCTCGGCCACGCCGCAATTCTTGCGGATCTCGACGCCGGCGCGGGTCAGCGAGGCCTCCAGCCGCGAGACATACTGGATCGAGCCGCCCTGCACCGTGCGCCAGACATGCTGCCCGGTATGACTAAGCAGCGCATGGTTCTGGAAGAACTGCACCAGCGCCTGCGCCGGAAATTGCAGAATACGCTCGGTCGGCGTGGACCAGATCGCGCCCGACAACGGGGCAAGGTAATAGGTGCGGAACCACTCGCCCAGCCGAAGCTGGTCCATCAGCGCCTCGATCGTGATCGAGGGGTCCTGCGCCTGCGCCACCGCGTGGGCGTTGAAGCGGCGGACATCGCGGATCATCCGCAGATAGGCCGGTCGGAACATGTTGCGCTTTTGCGCGAAGACCGTCGCAAGCGAGCGCAGACCGTATTCGATGCGCCCCCCGTCGATCGAGGCCGCAAAGCTCATGTTGCTGGGCACGGTCGGCACCTGCAACTCGTCAAACAGCTTTACCAGATTGGGGTAGTTCACATTGTTGAAGACGATGAACCCCGTGTCCACGGGCTGACCGCCGTTCCGCCCCGCCATCACCGTGCGGGCGTGCCCGCCCAGCCGGTCGCCCGCTTCGTACAGCACCACCGGGTTGTCGCGCGACAGCGCATGCGCCGCGCCCATCCCCGAGATGCCGCCGCCAATGACAGCGATCCGCCGGGGCGGGGTGTTGGATTTTTCGAACGGCATGTCTGATCCTGCTCGCTGGGGTTTTCACGGGGTACGGCCCGCCCCCGCCAGTGGATCAGAAAAAGATTGATCCAATTTCAACCGGCCCGAGTACCCCTTGCATGATGATGCCGTCCCAGAGCTTTGCGAAAACAACTGGCCCGATTGCGCTGGCGTGCCTTATGAACGCAGGACGCAAGGGCGAATTGGGGGCTATGGGCGGGCCGGCGGATCAGATCGACGAACAGCAGCCCGACTGGGCGGGACTGATGGCGCGTGTGGCCAGCCACAGGGATCGCGCGGCCTTTGCCGTGATCTTTCGTCATTACGCGCCCCGGGTGAAGGCCTATCTGATCAAGTCCGGCGCGTCGGCAGCACTGGCCGAGGATTGCATGCAGGACGTGATGGCCACCGTCTGGCGCAAGGCCGATCTGTTCGATCCCGCCCGTGCAAGCCTTGCGGCATGGGTCTTCACCATCGCCCGGAACCGGCGGATTGACCTGCTGCGCCGCGAACGCCGCCCCGAGGCGCAGGACCTGCCGTGGGGCCCCCAGCCCGAACCCGATGCCGTCGAGGCCCTTGGCCTGCAACAGGACAGCGCCCGGCTGACACAGGCCCTGCGGCGGCTGCCCGCCCCCCAGCGGCAGGTGATCATCGAGGCCTATTTCGGCGATCTCAGCCACGCGCAGATCGCCGACCGCACCGGACTGCCGCTTGGAACGATCAAGTCGCGTATCAAACTGGCGCTGGAGCGTTTGCGCCATGCGATGGCCCAATGATGAAAGACATACGATGAGTTCGTCCCCTTCCACATCGCCCGCCCATCACCCCGATGCGCCGCTGCTGATGGCCCATGCCGCTGGCACCCTGCCCGAGGCGTTCTCGCTTGTGGTGGCGACCCATGTGTCGCTGTGCGACCGCTGCCGCGCCGAGGTCGCGGGCTTCGAGGTGCTTGGCGGGGCCGTTCTGGACGCCAGTGTGCCAGCGCCCGAGGGCATGCAGGCCGAGGTTGCGCCCGTCGCGGCGGTCGAGGACGTTCTCATGAAGGCCGAGGCCGAGGCGCCGATGACGGCAACCCCCGACGAACCGTCGGCAGACACCGGCAACGCACTGCCCGCCCCCTTGCGCGGCTATGTCGGCGGCGGGATGGACCAGATCCGCTGGCGGCGGATCGGCGGCGGCATTCGTCAGGCAGTGTTGTCCACCGGGCCCGCAGCCTCGGCGCGGCTGCTTTATATTCCCGCCGGTCAGGCGGTGCCGGATCACGGCCACCGGGGGATGGAACTGACGCTGGTTCTGGATGGCTCGTTCAGCGATAGCGAGGCCAGCTTTGGCCGGGGCGATCTGGAAATTGCCACGCCAGAGCTTGAACACACGCCCGTCGCTGGCCCCGAGGGGCCTTGCATCTGTCTGGCCGCCACCGACGCCCCCCTGCGCTTTACCGGCCTGATCCCCCGGCTTGCGCAACGCTTCATGGGTCTCTGACCCCTAGTCGCCGTTGCGCAGGATCAGCGGCGGCGCCGTGCGGGATTGGGCGGGCGACTGAACGGGCGCTTGGGCGGACGCTTCGACTGGCGCTCGGACGGGGGCCTTTGCCGGGACTTTGGGCTTCGCCGACGCCAGCCCCTCCAAGGCCTCATCGGCCGAAGTCGCCTCGGGTGCCAGTTCTTCGAAATCGAAATTATCCAGCCGCAGGGCGCGTTTGCCGGCCCTCTCGGCGGCGGTTCCGATCCCCTCCAGATCCTCTCGCGCCTGTCGGAAATGGGTGTCCAGCTTGCCGACGCGTTCGACGACCAGCTCCACATCCCGGTGCAGATGCTTCAGCGTCTTGCGGATCGCGCCGGCCTGTTCGCGCATCCGCGCGTCCTTCAGGATCGCGCGCATGGTGTTCAGCGTCGCCATGCAGGTGGTGGGCGAGACGATCCAGACCCGCGCGTCGAAGCCTTCGCGCACCACCTCGGGCAGACGGGCGTGCAACTCGGCATAGACCGCCTCGGACGGCAGGAACATCAACGCGCCATCGGCGGTCTCGCCCTCGATCAGATAGCGTTCGGATATGGCGCGGATATGCACCCGCACCGCCTGTTTCAACGTGGCCAAAGCGCGGGTGGCCTGATCGCGCCCCTCGGCGGCGACCAGCGCCTCATAGGCCTCCAATGGGAACTTGGCGTCGATGACGATGGGGCCCGGTGGGTTGGGCAGATGGATCAGGCAATCGGCGCGGCGACCGTTCGATAGGGTGGCCTGCATGGTGTAGCTGTCGGGCGGCAATGCCTTGGCGACGATGTCGTTCAGCTGGATTTCCCCGAACGCGCCGCGCGTCTGCTTGTTCGACAGGATGTCCTGCAGGCTCAGGACATCGCCGGACAGCTTTTCGATGTTGGTCTGCGCCCGGTCGATGGTGGCCAGACGTTCCTGCAACTGGGTCAGCGACTTGGTGGTCTTTTCCGAACTGCCGTTCAGCGTGGCGTTCATCCGTTCCTGCATGTCGGACAGGCTGCGGGCGGATTTCATCGCGTTGGCGTGCAGGGTCTCGTTCATGCGGTGCTGAACCTCGGCCAGACGCCGTTCCATCACCTGCAGGCTTTGCGCCTGAATGCTGGATTGCGCGTCCGAGACGGTCTGCAGGCTGCCCGCCAACTGCTGCTGGCCTGCCCCCAGATGCTGAACCGCGCGACCCAGTTGTTCGACCGATTGTAACACGGGCTGGCTGTTGCGCGCGGCCCGTCCCGCCGCCCGCAGAGAGGCCAGCAGAAGCACCAATATCAACAGCAGCCCCGCGCCCAGCCCCAGCACGGCAAGCGTCGCGGGATCCGACAGATCCATCTCCAGTCCTGCGATGCGGATCATGTGCGCCCGAACAGCCGTTCGATGTCGGACAGGCGCAGCTCGACATAAGTGGGGCGGCCGTGGTTGCACTGGCCGGAATGGGGGGTCGCCTCCATCTCGCGCAGAAGCGCGTTCATCTCTTCGCCGCGCATCCGCCGCCCCGACCGGATCGAGCCGTGACAGGCCACCCGGCTGAGGATCGCGTCGATCTTCTCGCGGACCGAGGCGCTGCTGTCCTGATCAGCCAACTCGTCGACCACGTCGCGGATCAGCCGCTGGGCATCGACCTGCCCCAGAATCGCGGGCGTCTCGCGCACGGCAACGGCGCCCCCGCCAAAAGGCTCGATGACGAGACCAAGGAGGGAGAGGGCCTCGGCCTCGTCAAGGAGACGGGCGGCGTCGGCCTCGGTCAGCTCTACGATCTCGGGGATCAGCAAAGCCTGCGAGGGGACATGGTTGCCCGCCATCTGCGTTTTAAGCTTCTCATAGACCAGCCGTTCGTGGGCGGCATGTTGATCTACGATCACGATGCCGGTGGCGGTCTGGGCGATGATGTAATTTTCGTGCACCTGCCCCCGCGCGGCCCCAAGGGGCAGATCCTGCGAGGGGTCCGGGTGGGCTGTCGCCGCCTCCGGGTAGGGCGCGGCGTCGGGGATGCGGGCCGAGGGGGACGCCATTTCGGCAAACCCCGGGGCCTGAGCCTGATAGGCCGCTTCCGCCGCCGCGCGGGACGGGTATTGCGCCCCATAGCCCGACCCAAGCCGGTCCATCTGGTAGACGCGCGGACGCCCGTCGGCGGTGGGGGCTTGTGCCTCGGGCTGCCCAGACTGCCCGCTGTGGGCGGCGTGGGCGGTGCCCAGACCCGACGGCAGATCGCCCGGGCGCAAGGCCCCCAACGTCGCCGCCGCCACAGTGGTCGAGGCCCGGTGCCCCGCCCCCGCCAGCGCCTGTTTCAGCCCCGAAACCATCAACCCCCGCGCCATTGCCGGATCGCGGAACCGCACCTCGGACTTGGCGGGATGCACGTTCACATCGACCAGTTCCGGGTGACAGCCGATGTTCAGCACGGCCACCGGATGCCGGTCCCGCGATAGGAAATCGGAATAGGCCGCGCGCAGCGACCCGATCAACAGTTTGTCGCGCACCGGACGCCCGTTGACGAACAGGAACTGCCCCACGGCGGACCCGCGCGAATAGGTCGGCAGCGCCGCAAAGCCGGTCAGGCTATAGGCGTCACGCTCGGCCTCGATGGGCAGGGAGTTTTCGGCGAACTCGCGCCCCAGAATGGCCCGAAGGCGTTCAAGCAGCGCGTCGAACAGATCGCCGTTGCAGGGGTCCAACCGCAACAGCGCCCGCCCCTCGCCGCCGCCTGAGACATCGCGCAGAGTGAACCCGACCGAGGGCTCGGCCATCGCCAGCCGCTTGACCACATCGCCGATCGCCTGCGCCTCGGCCCGGTCGGTGCGCAGGAACTTCAGCCGCGCGGGTGTGGCGTAAAACAGATCGTGCAGGCTGACCACGGTGCCGCGCCCCAGTGCGGCGGGCCGCACCACCGGCGCGTCCCCGCCCGAGGCCTGGATCTCGGCGGCTTCGCCATGCCCCTGCGCCCGCGAGACCAGCGACAGCCGACCGACGGCGGCCAGCGAGGGCAAAGCCTCGCCCCGGAAGCCGAAGGTGTGGATGTTCAGAAGGTCGGTGCCGTCAATCTTCGACGTGGCGTGGCGCTGCAAGGCCAGCGGCAGCGCGTCGGGCGGAATGCCGTGGCCGTCGTCGGTGACGCGGATCAGGGTCTTGCCACCGTCGGCATAGGCGACCTCGATCCGGCGGGCGCCGGCGTCGATGGCATTCTCGACCAGCTCCTTGACCGCCGAGGCGGGCCGTTCCACCACCTCGCCCGCCGCGATCCGATTGACGGCGGCGTCGTCCAATTGCCGGATGGTGGGCAATTCAGCGGTTATATTGGGGCTAGGCTTGTTCATGCCACCAAATCTAGCACGGTTCCCCAGATTCGCCTATGGGCCTTCAGCCGCGGTTGCGGGATTTTGCAAACGGGCAGCGGGGGACTCTCCCGCCCTTCAGGGCCGCCGACCTATCGCCGCCAATATCCCTGCCGAAGGCCCGACCGCAAGGTCGCAATGCCTCCGGCGGGGATATTTTACCGACCCTAAAGCCGGGCCGCGCCTTAGCCGTCGGTGTCCAGATTTTCGGGCTGTCCGACAACCACGAAGCCCAGATCCTCGGGGCGCAAGAGGCGCTTGGCCACGCGTTTGACATCGTCCAGCGTGACCGCGTTGATCTGATCGTTGCGGGTGTCGATGTAGCTGGTCGGCAGGCCGGTCATCTGCATGCCCGAGAGAATCCCGGCGATCCGCCCGTTGCCGTCGAAGCGCAGCGGGTAGGCGCCGGTCAGATAGGTTTGCGCATCGCGCAGCTCGTCGGCGGTGACGCCGTCGCGGGCCAGCGTGCCCCACTGGTCGCGGATGACGGACACGGCCTCGGCGATCCGGTCGTTGGACGAGGCGACCTGTCCGACATAAAGCGCGCCCAGATCCTTGGGCGCCAGAAACGAGCCCACGCCATAGGTCAGCCCGCGCTTTTCGCGCACTTCGGTCATCAGGCGGGATTCGAAGCCGCTGCCGCCAAGGATGTGGTTCATCACATAGGCGGTGAAGAAATCGGGGTCGTGCCGGTCCAGCCCCTCATGTCCGAAAAGCGCCACGGATTGTGGGGTTTCATAGGGCACGACGGTGACGCCGGGGGTCAGCTGATACTCGGCGCGGGGCGGCATCGGGGCGCCGGTTTCGGGCAGGGCGCCCAGCAGATCGTCCAGCAGTTGGCGCAGGTCTTCCGCCGTGATGTCGCCGGCCACACCGACAAACACGCGGTCACGGGCCAGCACGGCCTGATGGGCCGCCAGCAGGTCGCCGCGATCCAGCGCCGCGACCGATTGCGCGGTGCCGATGCTGGCCGAGCCATAGGGGTGGTCGCCGAACGCCAGCCGGTCGAAGGTCCGTGCGGCGATGTCCTGCGGGTCTTTCGCGCTGGAGGCGATGATCGACAGCACCTGACGGCGCACCCGTTCGATGGCGTCTTCGTCAAAGCGCGGATCGGTCAGGGCCTGACGCAGCAGGGCGACCGCCTGATCGCGGTTTTCCGACAGGAACCGGGCCGAGACCGAGACGCTGTCGTCGCCCGTATCGAAGCTGTAGCTGGCGGCCAGATCCTCGCGCGCTTCGGCAAAGGCGCGGGCGTCCATCTCGCCCGAGCCTTCTTCCAGCAAGCCGGTCATCAGGTTGATGGCCCCGCGCTTGTCCTTGGGGTCCAGCGACGCGCCGCCCTGAAACTGGATGTCGATGGCGACGAAGGGGATCGAGTGTTCCTCGACCAGCCAAGCGTCGATCCCGCCGGGCGAGGTCACTTCCTGAATCTCGATCGCATTGGCGGCCAGCGGCAGGCTTAGCGCGAGCCACAGCGGCAGGACCGCGCGGGTAAGGGCTTGGCGGATCATTGAGCGGCCTCCTGGGCAGAGCCTGCATCCTGTGCGGCAGAGTTCATCGGGTCGGTCGGGTTGCCAGTATCGGGGCCAGTATCGGGGCTTGGGTCGGGGCTGGGCTCGGGGCTGGGGCTGCCCGTGTTTGCCGGCACCGCGCCCGGCCCGCTGGCATCGGTCGCGGAATCAGCGGCCGATGTGTCGATCATGAAGCGTCCGGTGACGGCGCGGCGGCGGTCGAAGACCTCGGCGGCGGCGTCCAGCACGTCCTGCGGCGTGACGGCGGCCAACACCTTGGGCCAATCCTGCACATCCTTGACCGTCAGCCCCGAGGTCAGCGCGCTGCCGTAGCGCTGCGCCTGCCCCTGAAGGCTGTCGCGGGCATAGATTTCCGAGGCCAGAAGCTGACGTTTGATCCGGTCCATCGCGTCCGGGTCGATCCCCTCGGCGAGGAAGTCCGCGACGGCCTTGTCCAGCGCCTCTTCGGCCTGATCGAGGCTGACACCGGCGGCGGGCACGACCACCAGACCGAAGCTGGAATCGTCCAGACTTAGCCCGTCGTAGAAGGCCGAGGTATAGACCGCCTGCTGCGTCTCGAACTGCAGCTTTTGGCCCAGATATGAAATCGCGGGCTCGCCGCCCAGCAACTCGGCCAGAAAGGTCAGCGCCGCCGCTTTTTGCTGGTCGCCGCTGTCACGCTCGGGCGCCAGATACAGCCGCGAGACGTTGGGCTGACCCACCCGCGGGTCCGAGAAAAGCAGGCGGCGTTCGGCCAGTTGCGGCGGCTCTTGCGGGCGGGCGCGGTCGGGCAGGTCGGGGTTGGCGGGGATCGGGCCGAAATGGGCCTCGGCCATGCGCTGAACCTCGGCCGGGTCGACGTCGCCCGCGACCACGAGGATGGCGTTGTTGGGCGCGTAATAGGTCCGGTAGAACGACAGGGCGTCGTCAAGGGTCAGGGCCTCGGCCTCGTGGCGCCAGCCGATGACGGGGATGCCGTAGGGGTGGTTCAGGTAAAGCGCCGCACGCCGCTGCTCGCTGAAAAGGGCGCCGGGGCTGTTGTCGGTGCGCTGGTTGCGTTCTTCCAGCACCACGTCACGCTCGGTCTCGGTGTCGGTCTGGGACAGACGCAGGTTGACCATGCGGTCGGCCTCCATCGACATCATCAGGTCCAGACGGTCCGAGGCGACGCGCTGGAAATACCCGGTGTAGTCATAAGAGGTGAAGGCGTTGTCCGAGCCGCCGTTGGCCGCGACCACCTTCGAGAACTCGCCCGGGGCCAGCGTGTCGGTGCCCTTGAACAGCAGATGCTCCAGCAGGTGCGCGATGCCGGATTTGCCGCGCGGCTCGTCGGCCGAGCCGATGCGATACCACAGCATGTTGACCACGACCGGGGCGCGATGATCCTCGATCACCACGGCCTCCAGCCCGTTATCAAGCCGGAAGGTGGTGACGTTGTCGGCAGCTTTCGTGCCCAATGCGGGGACGTCGGTTGTATGGGTTTCAGCCTGTCCGGGGGCGACGAGGGCCAGCGGCATCAGGCCGGCAACAAGGATCGTCAGGGCGCGCAGCATTCGTGTTCCTTTCGGGAAGGACGAAGGTCAAGGCGCAAGAAGCCCGGTGGCCGGACTCCCTGCGTGGTCAAAGGGAATTTACGCAGCCTTCACGCCGGTTCAAGTCATCCTACGAGGATGTGAGCCGGCGCGGGGACCGATCGCGATCTACTCGGTCGCGTCGGTAAGCCCCTCGGGGGGGG
>SWCD01024326.1_pt1 | contig 43218 bp, 45 predicted proteins | sample 4693011 | NCBI WGS metagenome assembly SWCD01 (sample SAMN10267278, study PRJNA491770) | bioreactor metagenome | isolation source: DHS bioreactor inoculated with marine | place: Japan: Omine Ridge, Nankai Trough
GGGTGCCGATTGAAAGCCTTCTGATTTACTTCCTAGGCTACCCTAGTTTTTGGTAGGGGTACCCATAACCGAGTTCTCCGAAATGCCCCTCGCGTAAAAATAGGGCGGAAGGAAATTTATCTCGTCACTTGCTGGATTAGGATAGATGTATTCTATGGTGGCGATGTAGTCGAGTGTGACTGCACGCTGTCGTCAAAAAACAACGCGCTGATCAGAAAAAATGTTGCTTTCCACCTACATTGAAGGCAACTGTGTATGACGCCGTTAATTTGAGGAATTTTTATGTTAGTACGCAGTCTCGCCGCAATTATCCTTGCACTCTTGCCCAGCCTTGGCTTCGCGCAAAGCGCTGAGCGCACTATGACATTGGAAGTAAATGCAACTGTGCGATCAGTCGATGCGGAAACACGGATGATTGTGCTCGACAACGAGACTACGGGCCGGTCTGAGATTATCATAGCAGGCCCAGAGATCGTGAATTTTGATCAGATTGAAGCTGGCGACAAGGTCAAGGCACTCTACACGCTGGGTGTAGCTGCCCGGATGGCGATGCCCAATGAAGTTGACGGCGTGTTAGAGATAGACGGACAAGCCATTGAGGGTGAAAAACCGGGCGCACTGACCGGTACTGCTGTAACGCTGGTGCTGGAATTTATCTCCTTTGATCCAGTGGCATCGATTGCCACTGTGAAAGACAGTTCCGGCGACGAACAGATGATTGAAGTTGAGACAGACGCTGGACGAGAATTTGCAAAAGAACTTTACTCCGGTGAAATGGTCGCACTGACTTTCACCGAAGGGTTGGCGGTAGGGATAGTGGAAGAATAAAGTCCACCGTTATTGCTGACACCCAATCGTTCAGAAACTTCTTTGACTGGATATCCACGCCGCTATTTGATGCACTGTATCTTGTTTGAAATTATCACTAAATTTTGACTTAACCATCTTGGCCTCCTTGACACAAATTTAAGTCAGCTTACTGACCCAAGGCATCACATTCGTTTTGTCTCTGAATTTCTTATATGAAGCAGGATAAATCGGTTTTTGAAATGGCATCTTGTAAAAACCGTTCATAATCTCGTTCAGGGTTTTACCCCCTGCAAACCCTTTCAAGAAAATCATCTTCGAAACCGGAGAGGTTAGTGTTTTAAACCCTAAGCCGTGAACCTTGGGATAAAAGAACTGATAAGCTGCGTAGTTACAACGCACCATATCTTGGCGGATTTCTTGCAACATCTCGTTGTAGCGTTCTCCGATTTTGCGATTAGCCTTCACAGCACCGGCAACAGCCTTGCCCGCAAAAGTTCCTGACTTAAGCGCGTTGTGAATTCCCTCACCGAACATCGGTTCACAAAATCCCGCGGCATCCCCTGCAAAGAGCGCCCGTTCAGTGGTTTGCTGGTAAGTATTGCCGCCGAACCCAAGCGGGAAGCCGACGACATCATCGATCCCATCTGTGCCTAGCTTTTTTTGTGAATACTCCCGCAACTCAGCCTTGCTTATGGAAACATCACTGTTGCAAGTATAGATGCCCACATTAACATGGTCCCCCTTGGGGAACATCCAGCCATAACCATAATCCACACAGCCAAAATCAAATTCCATCTTAGGAATTTGCGGCAAGCGCGTATAAGGAATGATGCCTTCCAATGCAAACCCACGGCTGAAATCAAGGCGGGGCTTAATCAAACGGCGCACCCGACTGTTCGCACCGTCCGCTGCAACCATATACTTGGCTTTTATCTGCGTGCATCCGTCAATTGTGATACACACTTCATCATCGGTTTCCTTAACCGCGTCCAAACTATCGATCTTTAGGAATTTTACCCCGGCCTCGATTGTCTTAGTCAACATAAATTCATCAAATTTCTCACGCACGACAAATGCACATATAAATCCGTTTGTTGTAAACTCATGTGGCGCGTCATAGCGCAGCCCCATGTTCAATGTCCCCGTTGCGGTTTCCAAGATCTCTTCGATTGAAAAAGGCAGTAAAGCCATCGCCTTCGTGGCAATTCCACCACCACAAGGTTTCAGACGCGGAAAATTGCTTTTGTCTACAATCAACACTTCAAGCCCGGCCTGAACCGCATGATACGCCGCCATTGTTCCCGCTGGCCCACCGCCAATCACTATCAGGTCGAAGTCACCTCCTGATGACATACCACTATTCCCTTTACCCCGTAGGTTAAATATCCAACACGTCGTCTAACCCGCCTTCAAAATTGCCCGAAAGCACAGATAGTGTCAAACTCCAGATTTGGTTGCAGTGCGCCTCTATCTACTCCCGTTATATGCTGCCCACAGTCAGATGAACTGATTTAACAATGTTTGACTTTCCAGCGGCACCGTTTCATTCTTGATTTCAACAATCCAGCTGGTTTTAAACTTAACAGACAACATTTTCTGCTTACCGGTTCGTGCAATAATTTTTCGCAATTGTGCATGAGAACCTGTTTGCTGTGATGCAGTGTTATCAGATTAAACATGAGGTGCCGAAAATGAGCGAGCAAGCCACACCAGCACGTACACGCACCGGTGGACGGTCATCGCGGCGCGCTTTGCGGGCGGCACCTAATTTCGAAATGCTGCCGGGATTGATCCGCGGGATACCGCTTTGCGAGGTGATGGATGATGCGCAGGTCGAACGGATGGATGCCGCCTCCATGGACATTCTCGAAAACGTTGGCGTGCATTTCCGTGATCCGATTGCAATCGAGGATTGGAAACGGGCAGGCGCGAAAGTGGTGGGCGAGCATGTTTATCTTGATCGCAATTTGGTACGCGAGTTGATTGCAACGATCCCGTCTGATTTCACCTATCACGCCCGTGATCCGAAAAAGAACGTGCGCCTTGGCGGAAAGCATTCGATTTTTGTGCCCATGACAGGGGCTCCTTATTTACGGGATCTCGACGATGTGCGCCGCAATCCGCTGATGGAAGATTTGGCAATGTTCCATAAATTAAGCCATATGATGCCGGCAATGCACAGCTCTGCACATCATATTGTCGAGCCATACGACCACGCGATCTCGCATCGGCATTTGCGCATAACCTATTCCTCGATGAAGCATTCGGACAAAACATTCATGGGGATGACCACGTCACCCAAGAATGCCGAGGATGTCATGGACATGTGTGCAATCCTGTTCGGAGAAGATTATATCGACAGCCATCCTGTTACCACCGGTAACTGCAACGGCAACTCGCCACTGGTATGGGACGAAACAATGCTGGGTGCCATGCGGGCTTTTTGCAAACGCAACCAGCCTGTGCTGTGCTCGCCTTTCGTTCTGGGCGGTGCCAATACGCCTGCAAGCGTGCCGGCAACGGTTGCACAGCTTAATGCGGAAGCCCTATCTGCACTTGCTTATACACAGGTCATCCGCAAAGGATGCCCCGCTATCTATGGGCATTACCTGTCCACGGTATCGATGAAATCCGGCGCACCCATGGCCGGAACGCCCGAGATTAGCCTGATGAATTTCATGATCGGTCAGATGGCCCGGTTCTACGATGTTCCCTGGCGTACATCAAACACACTGGGCGGCGCCAAGACATTTGACGCACAAGCTGGCTATGAAAGCGCCGCAACACTTTCTTCCGTGCTGCATGCGGGCGCTAATTACATCTGGCATTCGGCAGGTTGGAACGAAGCGGGAATGCACTGTTCCGTGGCGAAATTCATCGTCGATGCCGAGCAATGCGCCATGGGATACCGCATGGCGGAAGGGCCGAAATGGGACGATTTCGATGAAGCAATTGCCGCGGTTGCCGATATAGGGCCGGGCGGGCATTATCTGGGCCATCCCCATACACTGGAAAATTTCCAATCGGCCTTTTTCATGCCGGAGATGTTCGACAATAATTCTATCGAGCAATGGCAGGCCGAAGGCAGTGTGGAAATAACCGAACGTGCCCTGGCGCATGCGAAAAAGTTGTTGCGCGCATATCAGGAACCGAAGCTGGATGCGGCAAAGAACGAAGCCCTACTTGATTATATCGCGCGACGTGAACGGGAAATACCCGAGGCCAGTGAATTGAACCAAACATACTGAAGGATTCATAATTTTCGCTTTAAGTTCTCACCTCAAATTGGTGGTGATTACGCATAAAATGGGATCATATTAACGTGCAAATACCACGTGAAATTAGTGAATTTACGCGTGTTTAAAGTTTTATGAAAATTATCCAAATGTGTCGGGAATAAGGCAAATATCGCAACTTATTTTCAATTATTTTCCAAAACCTGTACTTAAGAATAGGCCGAAAAAGCTATATAAACATACTAATGTCAAACTTATTGTGTCTAAAGTACCTGTAAGAATGATTAAGTGTATGTAACGAGTGTGTGATTGAAAGTGTAACGAGTTAGAGTATTAACGAGTAACGTTTAAAGAGTTTAATGTGCAGTGTAATGTAGATTGTGTGTAACGAGTAGAAATCAGGAAATTGATATTAAAAGGGCCCTCGCGTAAGAGGGCCCTTTCAACATACGTCATTTATCAATGGACCAGTCATCCAAATTTCAAAGTCCGGGCATGTCGCCCAGATCTTGTGATATCAATCCTTTTTACGGCGCCGTAAAAGCCCGAACCCGCCTATAGCACCCAGCAAGAGCGGTAGTGAGGCCGGTAGTGGTACAGGTGAGGGCACATCGCCAAATTGAATACCGATGCTCGTACCGGAGACTTGTCTGCCATTATCAAAGGCAGATAGGCTGATCGTGTAAAAGCCCTCGGTCTGTGGATCAAACCCGGCCGGTTCAAAGAACCCCAGATTCCAGGAGTTTTGCACAAGATTGCTTCCGGAAATCAATGCAGTGTAACCAGCCAGACTTACAGCCTGTGTGCCGGCCCCGTTGCCGGTTGTATTATTTCCGAATGCGTGATCAGCAAATGGTATGTTGATCGGGTCAAAATCGACGGTGGAGCCAATAGCAATTGTCGGATCATAGTCGATCGATAACAGATAGGTCAGATCATTCAATGCGAACCCGCTTGTCCCGTCGAAATCGGAATTGATGGACCATTCGAAATTAAAGGCCGAGCGTGTGGCCGGTGCAACGGAATCCGCTGGATCAAACGTGTATGTGCCATCGCCGTTGCTATTGAATATATTCTGCGGGTTGCCGGCAAGGTCATAGCGAAGTTTTCCCCGCAACCCGATTTCGACACCATTTGACTGGTCGACCGTAAAGCCGCCGTTCACGTTACCGGATCCAAAGATAACATCAGATGTGACATTAGCATCAAACGTAGTAGCCATGACGGATGTTGACAGAAAGCAGCCAAGCGCCAGCGTCGTTGAAAGTAGTGTGATTTTCATAAGATAGTCCCCATAATAATTATTAAATATAATTTAAATATGATACTACGCTATCCGTTATGTAAATTATGATGCGCGTATAATCCGTACACGTTTAAGTTATAATGATGTGATTGTTTACCATATGGCGACAATAGACCTTATTCTTATCAAACTGATAGACATAGCGAAACAATTAGAATGTTGATTTTGTCAGACCTGACTTTGAAGCCACCCATTACGTTTTGACACAAGAGCTACTTCCGGGGGGCTTTTTGATAAATTTTGGGTGACGTGAATAACAACAGACCCATGTGTCTAGAATCGAAATTCAACCCGATTCTGATTGTTTCCATTTTAAATACAATGTGGCGGGAATAAGTTTATTTATACGGTATTTTTCACATGTTTTTCCAAAACCTGTACTTAAGAATAGGCTGAAAAAGCTATATAAACATACTAATGTCAAACTTATTGTGTCTAAAGTACCTGTAAGAATGATTAAGTGTATGTAACGAGTGTGTGATTGAAAGTGTAACGAGTTAGAGTATTAACGAGTAACGTTTAAAGAGTTTAATGTGCAGTGTAATGTTGATTGTGTGTAACGAGTTCCAGGTTGGGAATATTTATAAAAAGGGCCCTCGCACATGAGGGCCCTTTTAAAATTTCACGACCCGGTTTAGATCAATCCGGTGCATCGTATCATTTCGAAATTTCCATCTGTTCGCAGCTCCCCGATTTCGAAATAATGGTTTTCGCCATTGGATCTCATTCCAGCCTGCATTCAAATGCGGTTTCAAATTTCGGCGTGTATTCATGGATGATAATTTCTTTGGATAATGCATAGCGAGATGTCAGTTTCACAAACTAAACCTGATAGAAGACGGACCAGTTAGCCCTTACATGTAGTATGCTTTTAAATCCTGATGACTAAATAGGCTATTTCAGGGTTTTTAGAATCAAAAAACCGGCCCGATTCTGATTGTTTCCATTTTAAATACAATGTGGCGGGAATAAGTTAAATTGTACGGTTTTATTCACATGTTTTTCCAAAACCTGTACTTAAGAATAGGTATAAAAAGCTATAAAAACATACTAAAGTCAAACTTGTCTGGTCTAAGTTAGTGGTCAGATCGGTAATGTAACGAGTAACAAGTTTAGTAGAGTTTAACGAGTAAAGTCAGTAAGTAAGTTTGTAAGTCAGTAAGTATGTAACGAGTATAACGCGTCTATGGGGTGACGCGTAAAGTATGTAAAAGTGTAATGCGTAATAAGTATGGTGTGTTGAAGCGGTGTTGGTTGCATAGCTATTAAATAGGGATAAATCTTTTTTCACCTGTCCGAAAAAAGATTACAGATATTAAAGGGGCTCTCCTGCCGGAGGGCCCTTGAACGTTTATAAATCGGGATTTAGACTATATGTTCCCATATAACTGCTTTGTCCCAGTATATGTTTTTGCATCTGTTTTATAACGTCTGCCCCTGTAAACCGACCCGTTAACCCTAGGCTTGCGGTATCCAGCGCATAGACCGTAAAATGATAGTGATGCATGATACTGTCATTCCAAGGCGGGCAAGGACCGTCGTAATCTCCATAATCGCCCCCCATGTCCGCATCCCCTGCGAACCAATCTGTATAGCTGTTGATCCCGGCGATGCCGTAAGGTTTTGCTCCGATTGCCTTGCCTTTCGGAGTAATGCCAGAAGATGCCGCCCCTTTATTAATGGATGTTGTCCCAGCAGGTATGTCGATTAAAACCCAATGGTAGAAATCTACCCGCGGCAAGGTTGCGGGAACTATTTTACCTTCTTGGTTCACATCTTCACCCGAGGATGGCACATCCGGATCATGACAGATAATCACATAGGATTTTGTACCCTTTGGGGGATGGTCCCATGAAATTGCGGGATTAAGGTTTTTGCTCAGGGCAACCTGGGTATCCGCATCCATTTTGCCGAATGCATATTTGGCAGGAATGGGGGCGCCATCAGCCCATCCAGAGATTATAACTGTAAAACTATCAGACATGGCCGTCTCCTATTCGATTGCGGTTAAATGAGTCCTTAAGGGGATGATATGTAGAGGGTCTCTCGAATTCCACTAAAAACATCGGTATTACAGTACCGTTCTATAAAGATTTTCGGCGATGGTTCGTTCCATCGCAATGAAATTTGCACAACTAGCCCGTGCAGAGGTGGCATTGGAAATGTTTTTGGGTAAGGGATTAGTAAAAAAATTGCGGTAAATCGGTTAACTTTACGCTTCGGTGGGTTTTCACGATGCAATACCGACGTGATACAGACGTAATACAGACAACCGGTTTTGCCCTTGGATCACAATTCTGAATCAACGGCTCGCACCCCTTGAATTCCCCTGCAATCGTCGGTATTACACCCCTTGATCAATAAAGGAATACGGCGATGGCACGTACCAATCCAATGCAATTCGCACAGCAAGTCCGCGCAGAGGTGGCCAAAATCGTTTGGCCGTCACGCCGCGAGACAGGCATCACCACGGTGATGGTGTTTATTATGGCGACTTTGTTTGCAATCTTCTTTTCGGTTGTCGATATTTCGGCACGTGCCGGATTGGAAGCAATTATCAACTTAGCCTCTTGAAATTAAGGGGTTAGGGGCGTATCAGCCCAGTATTCGACACATGACTGCGCGCAACGATTCGTTTTGCGCGCTATTTTGTTGTCGGGTATGGATACGATAAGTATCTGAATTAATTGGAATTTTGGCAGGAAACTGCCTGCACGTGAAGGTGTCGGACTAAATGGCTAAACGGTGGTATTCGGTAAGTGTTCTCTCTAATTACGAGAAAAAAGTTGCCGAGCAAATCAAAGAGCTGGTCGCTCAAGAGGGTTTGGAAGATCAGATCGAAGAGGCTTTGGTGCCGACCGAAGAAGTCATCGAGGTGCGCAAAGGCAAGAAAGTCACAGCTGAACGCCGCTTTATGCCGGGATATATTTTGATCCGTATGGATATGACGGAACACAATTATCACTTGGTATCGAATGTGAACCGCGTCATGGGCTTTCTGGGTCAACCGGGCAAGCCAAGCCCGATGCGCGATGCCGAAGTGCGGTCAATTTTGAATCAGGTTGAAGAGGGCGCGGAAAACCCACGCTCCACAATCATTTTCGAAGTTGGCGAAAAAGTAAATGTTACCGATGGCCCCTTCGAAGGGTTCACCGGAATGGTCGAAGATGTGGACATGGAAGCGTCACGTCTGAAAGTGACCGTATCGATTTTTGGACGGGAAACGCCCGTTGAACTGGAATTCATGCAGGTTACGAAACAAACCTAGCATGGTGTCTGTGGGAGGCGAGGGTCACGCGTGATCCGAACCAGACCACACCAAATTGATCCAATGGCACGCGGCCAGAGGATCGGAGCAAAGTAGGAGGCCGTAATGGCTAAAAAAGTCGCTGGCACGATGAAGCTGCAAGTTAAAGCAGGTCAAGCCAACCCATCCCCACCCGTGGGCCCGGCATTGGGCCAACGTGGTATTAACATCATGGAATTCTGTAAGGCGTTTAACGCTAAAACACAGGAACTGGAGCCGGGCGCACCTTGTCCGACAGTTATCACATATTATGTTGATAAATCCTTTACTATGGATATCAAGACGCCACCTGCGTCATACATGTTGAAGAAAGCCGCCAAGCTGAATTCCGGCGCCAAACTTCCGGGCCGCGAAATTGTCGGTTCTGTCACTGCAAAGCAAGTGAAACAAATTGCCGAAGCAAAAATGAAAGACCTGAATGCAAACGACATTGATGCGGCAATGCTGATCATCATGGGTTCTGCGCGTTCTATGGGCATTGAGGTGAAGTAATGGCAAAGCTAGGTAAAAGAACAACCGCAGCAAAGGCTGCATTTGCAGGTAAATCAGACGTATCAGTTGAAGATGCTGTAGCTTTGATCAAAGCCAGCGCAACTGCAAAATTCGATGAAACAATCGACATTGCCGTGGTTTTGGGTGTTGACCCGCGTCACGCAGACCAAATGGTGCGCGGTGTTATTGCCCTGCCAAACGGTACAGGCAAAACAATGCGTGTTGCCGTATTCGCACGTGATGCGAAAGCGGAAGAAGCAAAAGCTGCCGGTGCTGACATTGTTGGTGCAGAAGACCTGATGGAAATCGTTCAGGGCGGCACTATCGACTTTGATCGCTGCATTGCAACGCCGGACATGATGCCTGTCGTAGGTCGTCTGGGTAAAGTTTTGGGTCCACGTAACCTGATGCCTAACCCTAAAGTTGGCACTGTAACAATGGACGTCAAATCTGCTGTTGAAGCGGCTAAAGGCGGCGAAGTGCAGTTTAAAGTTGAAAAAGCCGGTGTTGTGCATGCTGGCATTGGTAAAGCGTCATTTGATGAGGCCAAACTGGTCGAAAACATCAAAGCCTTTATCGGTGCTGTTCAGCGCGCGAAACCGGAAGGTGCTAAAGGCACATACATGAAAAAGATCGCTGTCAGCTCTACCATGGGCCCTGGTGTGACTTTGAGTGTGGAAGCTGCGTTAGCCAGCTAAGAATTTGGCCGCGTCCCAATGGGCGCGGTTAATAAGAAAAGGCGGTTCGCTGCCTTTTTTGACTGTCCGAGACGGTGGGTGCCGAAAAGCTTAATTGCCTGCCTGAGATGGGGAACGATCATAACAGCCTTCGGGCGGTTTTGCGAGGGACCCGTAATATAGGACCCTAAGATGCCGGTGATGCTTTTGGCAGATCCGGTGAAAACTGAGCCGGAGGGCGTAAGCCTTCTATAATTTGGAGAAAAACTGTGGATAGAGCCCAAAAAGAAGCACTGGTCGAGGAACTCGGTCAAATCTTCACGGACTCTGGTGTTGTTGTAGTGTCTCACTACGCAGGCCTTACAGTTGCGGAAATGCAGGACTACCGGGCGCAAATGCGCGAAGTTGGTGGAACTGTACGTGTTGCCAAAAATAAGCTCGCCAAAATCGCTCTTGAAGGCAAGTCTTGCGCAAGCATTGCTTCTTTGCTGGATGGAATGACTGTATTGGCTTGTTCAGAAGACCCGGTTGCGGCGGCGAAAGTCACGCAAGCCTTTGCCAAGGAAAATGACAAACTCGTCATCCTTGGGGGTGCTATGGGCGAGACAGTGCTTGATGTTGCCGGTGTCAAAGCCGTTGCCGCTATGCCGTCACGCGAGGAGCTTATTGCTTCTATCGTTGGCTGTATCGCTGCACCTGCTGCGAACATCGCTGGATCAATTGGCGCGCCTGCATCGAACATCGCTTCCATATTGGAAACGATCGAAGAGAAGGCTGCTTAAAGCAAACTGCAATTGTAGGGTGTGTGTTTGAAACCAAACCACACTGGAAACAGAACGTAAAATGAACTGGAACATATCAAATGGCTGATATTAAAAAACTTGCTGAAGAAATCGTAGGCCTTACGCTTTTGGAAGCACAAGAACTGAAAACAATACTTAAAGACGAGTATGGCATTGAGCCTGCTGCTGGTGGCGCTGTCATGATGGCTGGCCCTGCTGACGCTGGTGAAGCTGCAGAAGAAAAAGACGAATTCGACGTCATTCTGAAATCTGCTGGCGAGAAAAAGATCAACGTGATCAAAGAAGTTCGCACAATCACAGGCCTAGGTCTGAAAGAAGCTAAAGACTTGGTCGACGCTGGCGGTAAAGCCGTTAAAGAAGGCGCAAGCAAAGCTGAAGCTGAAGAGATCAAAGCGAAACTTGAAGCAGCTGGTGCTGAAGTCGAGCTTAAGTAATCTTCGGGGTTTCACCCCACTCAAAATTTAGCTGGCTTTGCATTTTGCAGAGCCAGCCGAACCTGTCTTTCAAAGGGCCTGATTATCAGACTTTTTGAAAGACACGGTTCAGGTTCGGGAGCCAAAGTCGGGAACTTTGGCAGGAATAGAACCTAAAACGTGTTTCGTTGGCTATGAGCGTCGGTGCCCGACGACAGTTCATGGTGAACACTAATAAAAAGGTGAATAAGAGCATGCCTCAGACGCATTCCGGTACAAAACGTATTCGCAAATATTATGGTAAAATCCGTGAAGTTTTGGATATGCCTAACCTGATTGAAGTACAGAAAAAATCGTATGATCTTTTCTTAAGATCAGGTGATCAAGATGCACACATGGATGGCGAAGGCATCAATGGTGTATTTCAGTCGGTTTTCCCGATTAAAGATTTCAATGAAACAGCTGTTCTTGAATATGTTAAATACGAGTTGGAAAAGCCAAAATACGATGTTGAGGAATGCCAACAACGTGACATGACTTACAGCGCACCACTGAAAGTGACGTTGCGCCTGATCGTATTTGATGTGGACGAAGATACAGGTGCACGCTCTGTTAAAGACATCAAAGAACAAGATGTATTCATGGGCGATATGCCTTTGATGACACCAAATGGTACATTTGTTGTAAACGGCACCGAACGTGTGATCGTTAGCCAAATGCACCGCTCTCCCGGTGTGTTTTTCGATCACGACCGTGGTAAGACACATTCTTCCGGCAAACTGTTGTTTGCCAGCCGCATTATCCCGTATCGCGGTTCTTGGTTGGACTTTGAATTTGACGCAAAAGATATTGTATTTGCGCGTATCGACCGCCGCCGTAAGTTGCCTGTCACAACACTGCTATACGCTCTTGGTCTGGATCAGGAAGCTATCTGTGCGGCATATTATGATACGGTAAACTACAAGTTCGATAAGAAGAAAAAATCTTGGGTAACCAAATTCTTCCCACAGCGGGTTCGTGGCACAAAACCGACAATGGATATCATTGACGCAAAAACCGGTGATGTAATTGCCGAAGCGGGCAAAAAAGTAACACCACGCACTGTTAAAAAGCTGATTGAAGAAGGCAAGGTCAAGAATGTTCTTGTTCCTTACGAGGCTTTGGTTGGCCGTTTTTCAGCTGTTGATATTATCAATGAGAAAACCGGTGAGATTTGGGTCGAGGCCGGTGACGAGCTGACGCTTGAGTATGATAAAGAAGAAAATATCATTGGCGGAACGATCCAGACATTGTTGGAAAATGGTGTCACTGAAATTCCGACTTTGGATATTGATAACATTAATGTTGGTCCTTATATCCGCAACACTTTAGCTGCTGATAAAAATCTTGGACGTGATACCGCACTGATGGACATCTACCGCGTTATGCGTCCGGGTGAGCCACCAACCGTTGAAACTGCATCCGCTTTGTTTGACACATTGTTCTTCGACAAGGATCGTTATGATCTGTCTGCTGTTGGCCGTGTTAAAATGAACATGCGTTTGCAACTTGATGCAGAAGACACCCAACGCACGTTACGCAAAGAAGATATCATTGCTGTTGTTAAGGCTTTGGTTGAACTGCGTGACGGACGCGGTGATGTGGACGATATTGACCATCTTGGAAATCGCCGGGTGCGTTCCGTTGGTGAATTGATGGAAAACCAATACCGCGTAGGCTTGCTACGTATGGATCGGGCTATCAAAGAGCGTATGTCATCTGTAGAAATTGACGCGATCATGCCGCAAGACCTGATCAATGCAAAACCCGCAGCCGCAGCCGTACGTGAATTCTTTGGTTCGAGCCAATTGTCGCAATTCATGGACCAAACCAACCCACTGTCAGAGGTTACACACAAACGCCGCCTATCAGCGCTTGGCCCAGGCGGTTTGACCCGTGAACGTGCAGGCTTTGAGGTGCGCGATGTGCATCCAACCCACTATGGCCGGATGTGCCCGATTGAAACACCAGAGGGGCCGAATATTGGTTTGATCAACTCTTTGGCGTCTTTTGCGCGGGTGAATAAATATGGTTTCATTGAAACACCATACCGCAAAGTAATTGACGGTCACGTCACTGATGACGTGAACTATATGTCAGCGACAGAAGAAATGCGTCACACAGTGGCGCAGGCTAATGCGCAGCTGGATGAAAACGGCAAGTTCGTGAATGAATTGGCGTCGACCCGTAAGGGCGGTGATTTCATGCTGAACCCACCTGAAAACATTGACTATATCGACGTTAGCCCGAAACAGCTTGTGTCTGTTGCGGCATCTTTGATCCCATTCCTTGAAAACGATGACGCTAACCGCGCATTGATGGGCTCAAACATGCAACGCCAAGCTGTTCCTTTGTTAAAGGCGGAAGCGCCTTTCGTGGGGACCGGTATTGAAAGTGTCGTAGCCCGTGACAGTGGTGCTGCAATCGCAGCCCGCCGTGGTGGTATCATCGATCAGGTTGATGCGATGCGTATCGTTGTGCGTGTTACCGATGCAATGGAAGCAGGCGACCCCGGTGTGGATATTTACCGCTTGCGTAAATTCCAGCGCTCTAACCAAAACACCTGTATCAACCAACGCCCGTTGGTGAAGGTTGGTGACCGTGTTACGGCTGGTGAAGTTGTGGCTGATGGCCCGTCTACGGATATGGGTGAACTGGCATTGGGTAAAAACATCCTCGTCGCATTTATGCCATGGATGGGTTACAACTACGAAGACAGTATTTTGATCTCTGAACGTATCGTGAAAGATGATGTCTTTACATCTGTTCATATTGAAGAGTTCGAAGTCGCTGCGCGTGACACAAAACTTGGCCCAGAGGAAATCACCCGTGATATTCCAAACGTAGGCGAAGAGGCTCTGCGCAATCTGGATGAGGCCGGTATCGTTTATATCGGTGCCGAAGTTGGCCCCGCAGATATTCTGGTCGGTAAAATCACCCCAAAAGGCGAAAGCCCGATGACACCGGAGGAAAAACTTCTGCGTGCGATCTTTGGTGAAAAAGCATCTGATGTGCGCGACACCTCACTGAAATTACCACCCGGTGATTACGGTACAGTTGTTGAAGTACGTGTGTTTAACCGCCATGGCATCGAAAAAGATGAACGTGCACTTCAAATCGAACGTGAAGAAGTTGAACGTCTGGCACGTGACCGCGATGATGAAACGGCAATTCTGAACCGTAACATCTATGCGCGTCTGAAGACTATGATCTTGGGTAAAACAGCCGTCAAAGGCCCCAAAGGTGTCAAATCTGGGTCTACGATTACCGAAGATCTGCTGGAAACACTCAGCTTTGGTCAATGGTGGCAATTGGCCTTGAGCGACGACAAAGAAGCCTCCGAGATGGAAGCTTTGAACGCGCAATACGAAGTTCAGTTGAAAACACTGACCGCCCGTTTTGAAGACAAGGTCGAAAAAGTTCGTCGTGGTGATGATCTTCCACCCGGTGTCATGAAAATGGTCAAAGTCTTTATTGCCGTGAAGCGTAAACTTCAACCCGGTGATAAGATGGCGGGTCGTCACGGCAACAAAGGTGTGATTTCGCGCGTTGTGCCACAAGAAGACATGCCGTTCCTTGCTGATGGTACGCCTGTTGATTTCTGTTTGAACCCGCTTGGTGTTCCGTCACGTATGAATGTCGGGCAAATCCTTGAAACCCATATGGGTTGGGCTGCGCGCGGTTTGGGTATCACAATTGATGAAGCCTTGCAGGAATATCGCCGCTCTGGTGATATGACACCGGTTCAAGAAGCAATGCGTGTAGCATATGGCGATACTGTTTATGACGAAGCCTTAAAGCCAATGGACGAAAATCAGTTCCTGGAAGCCGCCGGCAATGTCACTAATGGTGTTCCGATTGCAACGCCCGTATTTGATGGTGCAAAAGAAGCGGACATCAACGACGCGCTGCTTCGTGCAGGTTTCGCCAGCTCTGGTCAGTCTGTTGTTTATGATGGCCGCACGGGTGATAAATTCGCACGTGAAGTGACCGTTGGTATAAAATATCTGTTGAAACTGCATCACTTGGTGGACGATAAAATCCACGCCCGTTCAACTGGCCCATACAGTCTGGTCACACAGCAACCGCTGGGTGGTAAAGCACAGTTTGGTGGCCAACGCTTCGGTGAGATGGAAGTGTGGGCATTGGAAGCATATGGCGCGGCATACACGCTGCAAGAAATGCTGACAGTGAAATCAGATGACGTGGCGGGTCGTACCAAGGTCTATGAAAGTATCGTCAAAGGCGACGATAACTTCGAAGCCGGTATCCCGGAATCGTTCAACGTACTTGTCAAAGAAATCCGCTCTCTCGGCTTGAATGTCGAATTGCTGGACGCGGAGACCGAGTAGGCGTTCGCGCCTGCTCCCTTTGGAACTCGAGATTAGGATCTAAAAAGATGAACCAAGAAATCACGAACAACCCGTTTAACCCGGTCCAGCCAATGAAGTCTTTTGACGAGATTAAAATATCTCTGGCGTCACCAGAGCGTATTCTAAGCTGGTCATTTGGCGAGATTAAGAAACCGGAAACCATTAACTACCGGACGTTCAAACCAGAACGCGACGGCCTGTTTTGCGCACGCATATTTGGCCCTGTAAAAGACTATGAATGTCTTTGCGGTAAATATAAACGCATGAAATATCGCGGCGTTGTCTGCGAAAAATGTGGTGTGGAAGTTACGTTGCAAAAAGTGCGCCGCGAACGCATGGGCCACATTGATCTGGCTGCACCTTGCGCGCATATCTGGTTCCTGAAGTCATTGCCATCTCGCATCGGTTTGATGCTGGACATGACTTTGCGTGAACTGGAACGCATTTTGTACTTTGAACAATATGTCGTCATCGAGCCGGGTTTGACCGATCTAAACTACGGTCAAATGCTGAACGAAGAAGAGTATATGGACGCACAAGACGTCTATGGCGAAGATGCGTTTAATGCGGGCATCGGTGCGGAAGCTATCCGTGAAATGCTGGCTAATATCGATTTGGATGCAGAAGCCGCGCAATTGCGTGAAGATCTGGCTGAAGCTACAGGCGAATTGAAGCCTAAAAAGATCATCAAGCGCCTGAAAGTCGTCGAAGCCTTTATCGACAGTGGCAACCGTCCTGAATGGATGGTGATGACTGTTTTGCCGGTGATCCCACCTGAATTGCGCCCTTTGGTGCCACTTGATGGCGGTCGTTTTGCGACGTCTGATTTGAACGATCTTTACCGCCGCGTGATTAACCGTAACAACCGCCTGAAGCGCCTGATCGAGCTGCGTGCACCTGACATTATCGTACGTAACGAAAAACGGATGCTACAAGAGTCTGTTGATGCGCTGTTTGACAACGGTCGCCGTGGTCGTGTGATTACAGGTGCCAACAAACGTGCTCTGAAATCATTGTCAGACATGTTGAAAGGCAAACAAGGTCGCTTCCGTCAAAACCTTTTGGGTAAACGCGTCGACTTTTCCGGACGCTCTGTCATTGTGACTGGCCCAGAACTGAAACTGCATCAGTGCGGCCTGCCGAAAAAGATGGCGTTGGAGCTGTTCAAACCGTTCATCTATTCACGTCTTGAAGCAAAAGGCATGTCTTCCACTGTGAAACAGGCTAAAAAGATTGTTGAAAAAGAACGCTCTGAAGTATGGGATATTCTGGACGAAGTGATCCGCGAGCATCCCGTGATGCTGAACCGTGCACCTACATTGCACCGTTTGGGTATTCAGGCGTTTGAACCTGTATTGATCGAAGGTAAAGCCATTCAATTGCATCCATTGGTATGTTCAGCATTTAACGCCGACTTTGACGGTGACCAAATGGCGGTTCACGTACCACTTAGCCTTGAGGCTCAGTTGGAAGCGCGCGTCTTGATGATGTCTACTAACAACGTTTTGTCACCATCAAATGGTAAACCGATTATCGTGCCTTCTCAGGATATGATCCTGGGGATTTACTACATCACAATGGAACGCGAAGGCCTGATAGGCCAGGGCATGACGTTTGCTAATCCTCAAGAGGTAGAGCATGCGTTGGACAGTGGCCTTGTGCATTTGCACTCGAAAATCACATGTCGCATTGAACAAGCTGATGATGAAGGCAACATTGTTTGGCAGCGCTTTGAAACAACTCCCGGTCGCGTGCGTCTGGGATCGTTGTTGCCGTTGAACGCTAAAGCTCCATTTGATCTGACCAACCGCTTGTTGCGCAAATCCGAAGTGGCTGAAGTGATCGATACGGTTTATCGTTACTGTGGCCAAAAAGAGAGTGTTATTTTCTGCGATCAGATTATGACCCTCGGGTTCCGCGAAGCGTTTAAAGCGGGTATTTCGTTTGGTAAAGACGACATGGTTATCCCTGATAGCAAATGGAGCATTGTGAACGATACGCGTAGTCAGGTTAAAGAGTTTGAACAACAGTATTTGGACGGTCTGATTACACAGGGCGAGAAATACAACAAGGTTGTTGATACTTGGTCTAAATGTTCAGATTCAGTTGCGGATGCGATGATGGCAGAAATGTCTGCCGTTCGCGTAAGCGATGCAGGCGCCGAGCAAGAGCCGAACAGTGTTTACATGATGGCTCACTCCGGTGCGCGTGGTTCGCCCGCACAGATGAAACAGTTGGGCGGTATGCGCGGCTTGATGGCTAAACCTTCCGGCGAGATTATTGAAACACCGATTATCTCGAACTTTAAAGAAGGTTTGACCGTGTTAGAGTACTTCAACTCTACCCACGGGGCACGTAAAGGTTTGGCCGATACGGCGCTTAAAACAGCTAACTCCGGTTATCTGACACGTCGTTTGGTTGATGTGGCACAAGACTGTATCGTGCGTCAAAATGATTGTGGTACGGATTTGTCTATCACTGCAGAGGCTGCTGTTAATGATGGCGAAATCATTTCCAGCCTGTCAGAACGTTTACTGGGTCGTGTAACTGCTGAAGATGTTATCAAACCGGGCTCGGATGAAGTATTGTTTGAAACCAATACGCTAATCGACGAGCGTATGGCTGATGCGATTGAAGCTGCAGGCGTTGTTGCGGTGCAAATTAGATCACCACTGACCTGTGAAGCGGAAGATGGCATATGTGCAATGTGCTACGGCCGTGATCTGGCCCGTGGTACTATGGTCAATCTTGGTGAAGCTGTTGGTATTATTGCCGCACAATCCATTGGTGAGCCGGGCACACAGCTGACAATGCGGACTTTCCACATTGGCGGTATTGCGCAAGGTGGTCAGCAATCATTCCAGGAAGCAGGCCAAGACGGTAAAATCGAGCTGCGCAATCCAAATCTTCTGACAAACCGTAACAAGGAAACAATTGTTATGGGCCGTAGTACAGAACTTGCTGTTCTGGATGAAAACGGTGTGGAACGTGCCAAGCATAAACTTGTGTATGGTACGCGGCTGCTTGTCAAAGACGGTGCTAAAGTTACCCGTGGTGACAAAATGTTTGAATGGGATCCGTACACATTGCCTATTCTGGCTGAAAAAGCCGGTGTTGCGAAGTTTGTTGATCTTGTTTCAGGCATCTCAATTCGCGATGTAACTGATGATGCAACCGGGATTAGTCAGAAAATCGTTACCGACTGGCGTTCTGCGCCGAAAGGCAGTGATCTAAAACCGGAAATCATCGTGATGGACCCTGCAACCGGCGAACCTGTTCGTCTTGATAACGGGAACCCTGAAACACATGCAATGTCTGTTGATGCCATTCTTTCGATTGAAGATGGCCAAGAGGTTCTGCCGGGTGATGTTCTAGCGCGTATTCCGCGTGAAGGTGCAAAAACCAAAGACATCACCGGTGGTCTGCCGCGTGTTGCCGAGTTGTTCGAAGCACGTCGTCCGAAAGATCACGCGATCATTGCAGAACTTGATGGCTATGTACGCTTTGGTAAGGACTATAAGAACAAACGTCGCATTGCGGTCGAGTCTGCTGAAGATGCAGAAGTGAAGGTTGAATACATGGTGCCTAAAGGTAAGCACATTCCGGTTCAGGAAGGTGATTTTATCCAAAAAGGCGAATACATCATGGATGGCAACCCGGCACCACATGATATTCTGAGCATTATGGGTATCGAAGCCTTGGCTGATTACATGATCGACGAGGTTCAGGCTGTTTACCGTCTGCAAGGCGTGAAGATCAACGATAAGCATATCGAAGTGATCGTGCGTCAGATGTTGCAGAAATGGGAAATCGTTGAATCCGGTGGTACGACACTGCTGAAAGGCGAGCAGGTTGATAAGATCGAGTTTGACGAAGCCAATGAGAAAGCTGTTGCTTCGGGGCGCGAGCCTGCCAAAGGTGGCCCAATTCTGTTGGGTATCACAAAAGCATCGCTTCAAACCCGTTCGTTCATCTCTGCGGCCTCTTTCCAGGAAACAACACGTGTTCTGACGGATGCTGCAACCAAAGGTAAACGCGACAAACTGATCGGTCTGAAAGAGAACGTGATCGTTGGTCGTCTGATCCCGGCGGGTACCGGTGGTGCGACACATCAGATCAAGAAGATCGCAGCAGAACGTGATGCGGTGGTTCTGGAAGATAAGCGTCAGGTCGCAGAAGCGGCAGCGGCTCTTGCGGCACCTGTCAGCGATGATGACGGCTTCGATCCGAACAAAGTGTTCGAAGATGCTGGCGATGTCATGGGTGAAGACCTGAGCGTTGGTTTTGGTGGCGGTGGCGACGGTACAGAACAACCTGTTTAAATCATATATAATTTCAAAAAGGCCTCGCAAATCGCGGGGCCTTTTTTTATGGTGGTGTCGCTTCAATAATAACTCAGGGTCAGCGTAAAATGCCAATGTCCCAGTTGGGACGCATAGTTAACATATTGAAATAAAGTAATTATATGAAAAAACAACCACTCCCGTAGGGTGGGCTTCTGCCCACGCGTATCAACGAACCAACCAAACACACCATAACATTTTTCCACCCATGAAACGATCCTTGCGTTTGACACAATCATGGTAACGCGTGGGCAGAAGCCCACCCTACGCGGCATCAAAATAACAGGATGTTAACTTTGATGTGGTGTTTCATAATCCATGTCACATTATCGGCGGGTAAAATTATCGGGCGGATGTTATTTCTTTACCGTGAACCTGATGGATCGCAGGGCGAAAACCCTGACGGACAATATTGATCTGTTGCGCGATGCCTATGGGAATATGCGTCGCAAGCATCCGTTTCATTGCGATGCGATTGTTATTCTACCCGATCATCTGCACGCGGTCTGGACATTACCTGCGGGCGATTGTGATTATTCGATATGCTGGCAGATGTTCAAGGCGGGGTTTTCGCGGCACTTGCCGCCTGCGCCTAGCCGATCACACTCCAAACGTAAGAAGCGCGAAAAAGGTATCTGGCAGCGGCGGTTTTGGGAACATCTTATTCGCGACGATGACGATTACCGCTTTCATCTGCAATATTGCCGGGATAACCCTGTGAAACACGGGCTTGTTGATGTGGCGCGGGACTGGCCGTATTCGTCGTTTTATTTGCGGGAATGCGTGGAAGGTTTGCAACGCGTGGAACGCGTGGGCTGAAGCCCACCCTACGCCTCAATGATGTATTCATGTTGTTTATCTTCCCAACCTGTTGACACCCCACACGACTCGGACTATACGCGCGGAACCTGAGGTGCGAGTACGCTTACATCTCATACAAGCCACAATCTGGCGGTCATGATCCAGAGCCCAGCTCTCGATCCTCTGGTATTAACCGCGGTAGTCCATTCACAATAGTGCGGACTGCCGTGTCGCGGTGTTTGATCGACAGATCATGCGCCTATTCGAGTTTGAAACAGGACATACGGGAGTTCCGAATGCCAACGATACAACAGCTGATCCGCAAACCGCGCCAGCCGAAAGTGAAACGCCAGAAGTCAATGCACCTGCAGGCATGTCCGCAGAAGCGTGGCGTATGTACTCGCGTATATACAACGACACCAAAGAAACCCAACTCTGCGATGCGTAAAGTTGCCAAAGTTCGTCTAACGAACGGTTTTGAGGTGATTTCATATATTCCCGGTGAAAGCCACAACTTGCAAGAGCACTCTGTTGTTCTGATCCGCGGGGGTCGTGTAAAAGACCTTCCCGGTGTGCGCTATCACATCTTGCGCGGTGTACTTGATACACAGGGCGTAAAAGACCGTAAACAACGCCGTTCGAAATACGGCGCCAAAAAGCCGAAGTAGGGGACAACCGATATGTCTAGACGCCATCGCGCTGAAAAACGTGAAATTCTGCCTGACGCCAAATATGGCGACAAGGTTCTGTCGAAATTTATGAACAACTTGATGCTGGACGGTAAAAAATCCGTAGCCGAGAGTATTGTTTACGGTGCGCTTGATCGTGTCGAAGACAAAACCAAACGCGCACCAGTTGAAGTGTTCCATGAAGCACTTGAAAACATCAAACCATCCGTCGAGGTGCGTTCGCGCCGCGTTGGTGGTGCGACATACCAGATACCTGTCGAAGTTCGCACAGAGCGCCGTGAAGCTCTTGCTATCCGCTGGTTGATCGGTGCCTCGCGCAAGCGCAACGAGAACACAATGGTAGAACGTCTTGCCGGCGAATTGATGGATGCCATCAACAGCCGCGGCACTGCCGTGAAAAAACGTGAAGACACCCACAAAATGGCCGATGCGAACAAAGCATTCAGCCATTACCGCTGGTAATTTAGGAAAAGGTTCAAGTAGATGGCACGCGAATATCCTCTCGATCGCTACCGCAACTTCGGCATTATGGCGCATATTGATGCGGGCAAAACAACATGTTCCGAACGCATCCTGTATTATACAGGCAAATCCCACAATATTGGCGAAGTGCATGATGGCGCTGCGACAATGGACTGGATGGAGCAAGAGCAAGAGCGTGGTATTACAATTACCTCTGCTGCGACCACAACGTTCTGGGAACGTACTGAAGACGGCGAAACACCTGAAACGCCCAAGCACCGTTTGAACATCATCGATACACCGGGTCACGTTGACTTCACTATCGAAGTTGAACGTTCACTGGCTGTACTCGATGGCGCGGTTTGTGTGTTGGATGCCAACGCGGGTGTTGAACCACAAACAGAAACTGTGTGGCGTCAAGCTGACCGTTATCATGTTCCTCGCATTGTTTTTGTCAACAAAATGGACAAAACAGGCGCAGACTTTATGAACTGTGTTGAAATGATCCGCAACCGTACCGGCGCACGTGCTATGCCGGTCCAACTTCCGATTGGTGCAGAAACCGAGCTGGAAGGTATCGTTGATCTGATCACACAAGAAGAGTGGGTCTATGTAGGCGAAGATCTGGGTGCAACTTGGGAAAAACGTCCAATTCGCGCATCCTTGGCTGACCAATGTGCAACACTGCGCAATGAGATGATCGAAATGGCTGTCGAAATGGATGACGACGCCATGGAAGCCTATCTGGAGGGCGATGAGCCTGATGTTGCAACACTTCGCAAGTTGATCCGTATGGGTACATTGGCTATGGAATTTGTTCCTGTGCTGGGTGGCTCTGCGTTCAAAAACAAAGGTGTTCAACCACTTTTGAATGCGGTTATTGATTTCTTGCCGTCTCCTTTGGACGTTATCGATTACATGGGCTTTAAGCCTGGTGACGAAACTGAAACACGTGACATTCCGCGCCGTGCGGATGACGCCATGGCGTTTTCAGGCCTTGCGTTCAAAATCATGAACGACCCGTTTGTGGGTACATTGACCTTTACACGTATCTATTCAGGTACGTTGTCCAAAGGTGACAACATGATCAATTCTACCAAGGGTAAAAAAGAACGTGTTGGCCGTATGATGATGATGCACTCAAACGAGCAGGTGCCGATTGAAGAAGCCTTTGCCGGTGACATCATTGCATTGGCCGGTTTGAAAGAGACCACAACAGGTGACACGCTTTGTTCTGTGATTGATCCTGTGGTTCTGGAAACGATGACGTTCCCGGATCCTGTGATCGAAATTGCAGTTGAGCCAAAAACCAAAGCCGACCAAGAAAAAATGTCTCAAGGTCTGGCACGTTTGGCAGCAGAAGATCCATCCTTCCGTGTTGAAACTGACCAAGAGTCTGGTCAAACCATCATGAAGGGTATGGGCGAGTTGCACTTGGACATCCTTGTGGATCGTTTGAAGCGTGAATTCAAAGTTGAAGCCAATATCGGTGCTCCACAAGTGGCGTATCGTGAAACGATCAGTCACGAAGCTGAAATCACCTACACCCACAAGAAACAATCCGGTGGGTCTGGTCAGTACGCTGAAGTGAAAATGATCATTTTGCCTACAAAACCTGGCGAAGGCTATTCGTTTGAAAGCAAAATCGTTGGCGGGTCTATTCCAAAAGAATACATCCCCGGTGTTGAAAAAGGTATCGAGTCTGTTATGGACAGCGGCCCGTTGGCAGGCTTCCCTGTGATCGATTTCAAAGTGGAATTGATTGACGGTAAGTACCACGATGTGGACTCCAGCGTCATGGCATTTGAAATCGCCGGTCGTATGGGTATGCGCGACGGTTTGCGTAAAGCCGGTGCTAAAATGCTTGAGCCGATCATGATGGTCGAAGTTGTGACACCTGAAGAATACACAGGTGGCATCATCGGCGATCTGACATCGCGTCGCGGTATGGTTCAAGGACAAGATACACGCGGTAACGCCATCGCTATTGATGCGCGCGTGCCACTAGCCAACATGTTTGGCTATATCAATACGTTGCGGTCCATGTCTTCGGGCCGTGCGAACTTTACTATGCAGTTCAGCCACTACGATACTGTACCAAGTAATATATCCGAAGAAATCCAGGCGAAGTTCGCCTGATCTGAAACCAAACAGGTCAGGCGCAGCCGACCGAATACAAACCTAGGAGGCCCTAGTTATGGCAAAAGCAAAGTTTGAACGTAATAAACCACACGTTAACATCGGCACAATCGGCCACGTTGACCACGGTAAAACAACCCTGACAGCTGCGATTACAAAGCAGTTCTCTGACAGCTTCAAAGCGTATGACGAAATCGACGCTGCACCAGAAGAAAAAGCACGTGGCATAACCATCTCAACAGCACACGTTGAGTATGAAACCGAAAGCCGTCACTACGCCCACGTTGATTGCCCGGGCCACGCTGACTATGTGAAAAACATGATCACTGGTGCGGCACAAATGGACGGCGCTATTCTGGTTGTGAACGCAGCCGATGGTCCTATGCCTCAAACACGTGAGCACATCCTTTTGGGTCGCCAGGTTGGCATCCCTCACATGGTTGTATACATGAACAAAGTTGACCAAGTAGACGACGACGAGTTGCTTGAATTGGTTGAAATGGAAATTCGTGAATTGTTGTCAGCTTACGATTACCCAGGTGATGATATTCCTATCATTGCGGGTTCTGCACTGGCTGCTTTGGAAGACCGTGACGATGCAATCGGCAAAGAGAGCATTGCCAAGTTGATGGCTGCTGTTGACGAATTTATCCCAACACCGACACGCGCTGTTGACCAACCGTTCCTAATGCCAATTGAGGATGTGTTCTCAATTTCTGGTCGTGGTACAGTTGTGACAGGCCGTATTGAACGCGGTGTGATCAATGTTGGTGAAGAGATTGAAATCGTTGGTATCAAAGACACCAAGAAAACAACTTGTACAGGTGTTGAAATGTTCCGCAAACTGCTTGATCGCGGTGAAGCAGGCGACAACGTTGGTGTTCTTCTTCGCGGTATCGACCGTGACGGTGTTGAGCGTGGCCAAATTCTATGTAAGCCGGGTTCTGTGAAACCACACACCAAGTTTGAAGCAGAAGTTTACATTCTGACCAAAGACGAGGGTGGACGTCACACTCCATTCTTTGCCAACTATCGTCCACAGTTCTACTTCCGTACAACTGACGTTACAGGCACAGTTGAGTTGCCATCAGGTACAGAAATGGTGATGCCGGGCGATAACCTGAAATTCACTGTTGAATTGATCTACCCAATTGCGATGGAAGAGGGCCTGCGCTTTGCGATCCGTGAAGGCGGCCGCACAGTTGGCTCAGGTGTTGTTTCTAAAATCATCGCCTAATAATTAACCTGCGGGTTCGATGTAGGGCGGCTGATTAGCAGCCGCTCTACCTATCAACTCTAACGCCTTGAAAGGCTTAAGACATGAAAAGCCAAAATATTCGTATTCGGCTGAAAGCTTACGACTTCCGCGTATTGGATGCGTCCACTGCGGAAATCGTGAACACAGCTAAGCGGACTGGTGCGCAAGTACGCGGCCCAATCCCTATGCCGAACAAAATTGAGAAATTTACTGTTTTGCGTAGCCCACACGTGAACAAAAAATCTCGTGAGCAGTTTGAAATCCGGACGCATAAGCGTCTGCTAGATATTATTGACCCAACTCCACAAACAGTAGACGCGCTGATGAAGCTCGACCTTGCTGCCGGTGTGGATGTTGAGATCAAGTTGTAAGGGGGCAGGATTATTATGCGCTCTGGTATTATAGCGAAAAAACTGGGCATGACCCGGTTGTTCATGGAAGACGGCAAACAGATCCCTGTAACCGTTTTGCAAATGGAAAACCTACAGGTTGTGGCACAACGCACGGCTGAAGCAGACGGGTATACGGCTGTTCAGCTTGGTGCCGGCATTGCGAAAGCAAAGCGTCAGTCTGCAGCAATGCGTGGCCATTTTGCGAAAGCGAAAGTCGAACCAAAACGCAAAATCGCGGAATTCCGCGTTTCTGCTGATAACCTGATTGAGGTTGGTGAGGAAATCATCGCCAACCATTTTCTTGAAGGTCAAAAAGTTGATGTAGCGGGTACATCTATCGGTAAAGGTTTTGCCGGTGCGATGAAACGCTGGAACTTTAAAGGTCTGCGCGCAACACACGGTGTGTCAGTTTCACACCGTTCACACGGCTCTACAGGCCAGTGTCAGGAACCGGGTAAAGTTTTCAAAGGTAAGAAAATGGCCGGTCACATGGGTTCTGCACGCATTACGACGCAAAACCTGGAAGTTATCAAAACAGACATCGATCGTGGCTTGATCATGATTAAAGGTGCTGTTCCTGGTTCCAAAGGTGGTTGGGTGACTGTTAAAGATGCTGTGAAAAAGAAAAGCCCTGATGGCCTTCCTTTCCCGGCAGCTCTGCGCAGCCAACTGGCACCTGTTGCTGAAGAAACTGCACAAGTGGAAGAAGCTGCTGTTGTAGAAACAACAGAAGCTACGACTGGAGGCGAAGAATAATGAAAGCCGACGTAATCAAACTGGACGCAAAAGCTGCAGGAAGCATCGAACTATCCGATGCGATCTTCGGTCTGGAGCCTCGTGCTGATATTCTGCACCGTGTTGTACGTTACCAATTGGCAAAACGCCAAGCAGGTACGCACAAAGTTAAAACACGTTCAGAAGTAAGCTATTCAACCAAGAAGATTTACCGCCAAAAAGGCACAGGTGGCGCACGCCACGGTGCCCGCTCTGCGCCTATCTTTCGCGGTGGTGGTGTCTACAAAGGCCCAACACCTCGTAGCCACGCACATGACTTGACTAAAAAGTTCCGTGCATTGGGTTTGCGTCACGCTTTGTCTGCAAAGGCAACTGCGGGTGAGTTGGTTGTTTTGGATACAGCAACTCTGAAAAACGCAAAAACCAAGGATTTGGCCAAAGTACTGGAAAATCTGGGCTGGAAAAAAGCATTGGTTATCGATGGTGCTGACGTGGATGCAAACTTTGCATTGGCTGCACGCAACATTGACGGCATTGATGTTCTGCCAAGCCAAGGTGCAAACGTGTACGACATCTTAAAAGCAAACACTTTGGTTATCACCAAAGCGGGCGCCGAAGCATTGGAGGCTCGCCTGTCATGAGCACTAAAGCAGAACTATATGATGTAATTCGCAAACCGATCGTCACTGAAAAAGCAACCATGGCGTCTGAAAACAACGCCGTTGTGTTTGAAGTGTCAATTGATGCGAATAAACCTCAGATCAAAGAAGCGGTTGAAAACCTGTTCAATGTCAAAGTTAAGGCAGTGAATACAACGATCACTAAAGGTAAAGTGAAACGTTTCCGCGGACAGCTTGGCAAGCGTAAAGACGTTAAAAAAGCATATGTTACACTTGAAGAAGGTAACACTATCGACGTCAGCACTGGCCTTTGATAGAAGACACCGAATCGCGGCCCTTTATGGGGCCGTGTTTTACTTTTACGAGACGGACCTACGGGGCCGTATAACCAATACGATCAACTGATCGTTTAAAAACGGAAGACAGAAAGAATGGCATTAAAGTCGTATAAACCGACGACGCCAGGCCAACGTGGGTTGGTTCTGATTGACCGTTCCGAGCTTTGGAAAGGCCGTCCTGTTAAAGCGCTCACAGAAGGTGTGCGTAAAAACGGTGGCCGGAACAATACCGGACGGATTACTATGCGTCGCAAAGGCGGTGGGGCAAGACGCCTCTACCGTATCGTGGATTTCAAGCGGAACAAATTCGATGTTCCAGCTGTTGTGGAACGTATTGAATACGATCCTAACAGAACTGCGTTTATCGCGCTGGTCAAATACGAAGACGGACAACAAGCATATATCCTGGCGCCACAGCGTCTGGCGATAGGCGATACAGTTATTTCATCTGCAAAAGCTGACATCAAACCTGGTAACGCAATGCCGTTCACAGGTCTTCCAATTGGTACGATTATTCACAACATCGAGCTGAAACAAGGTAAAGGCGGCCAAATGGTTCGTGCCGCCGGTTCTTATGCTCAGTTTGTTGGTCGTGATGGCGGTTATGCTCAGGTGCGTTTGTCATCCGGTGAATTGCGCTTGGTACGCCAAGAATGCATGGCAACCGTTGGTGCCGTATCTAACCCCGACCATTCAAACCAAAACTTGGGTAAAGCTGGTCGTAACCGTCACAAGGGCATCCGCCCAAGTGTTCGTGGTGTTGTTATGAACCCTGTAGATCACCCGCATGGTGGTGGTGAAGGTCGTACATCCGGTGGTCGTCATCCTGTGACACCATGGGGCAAACCTACCAAAGGTGCCCGCACACGTTCAAACAAGACTACGGATAAATACATCGTCCGTTCTCGTCACGCTAAAAAGAAGGGTCGTTAAGATATGTCTCGTTCAGTCTGGAAAGGCCCATTTGTTGATTCATACGTACTTAAAAAAGCGGAAGCTGTACGTGAATCAGGGCGTACACATGAAGTCATCAAAATTTGGTCACGTCGTTCAACAATCCTCCCACAGTTCGTGGGTTTGACATTCGGCGTTTACAATGGCCGCAAACATATCCCGGTAAACGTTTCCGAAGATATGATTGGTCAAAAATTCGGCGAATACAGCCCGACCCGTACCTATTACGGTCACACGGCTGATAAAAAAGCGAAAAGGAAGTAAGCCATGAGCAAGTCTAAAAACGCGCGTCGCGTTGCGGATAACGAAGCTATGGCCGTATCCCGCATGCTAAAAACCAGCCCTCAAAAGCTGAACCTGGTGGCGCAACTGATCCGTAACAAACCGGTTGCAAAAGCTTTGTCCGAATTGACGTTTTCAAAAAAACGTATTGCTGATGATGTTAAGAAAACATTGCAGTCCGCAATCGCGAACGCTGAAAACAATCACGGTCTGGATGTTGACGAATTGATCGTTGCAGAAGCCTGGGTTGGTAAAAACCTTACAATGAAACGTGGACGTCCTCGTGCACGTGGTCGCTACGGTAAAATCCTGAAGCCTTTCGCGCAGGTTACTATTCTAGTGCGTCAGCCAGCTGAGGAGCAAGCATAATGGGTCAAAAGATCAATCCAATTGGCTTCCGTCTGCAAGTCAACCGTACATGGGACAGCCGCTGGTTTGCTGAAAGCAACCAATACGGTGATCTTCTTCTGGAAGATCTGAAAATGCGTGATTTCATCAAGAAAGAATGCGTTCAAGCCGGTATTTCGCGTGTCATTATCGAACGCCCACACAAAAAATGCCGCGTGACTATTCACTCTGCACGTCCAGGTGTGATCATCGGTAAAAAAGGTGCGGATATCGAAACTTTGCGCAAAAAAGTGTCTGCTTTGACTGCGTCAGAGCTGCATTTGAACATTGTTGAAGTGCGTAAACCTGAACTGGACGCAGCCTTGGTTGCTGAAAGTGTGGCACAACAGCTGGAACGCCGTGTGTCTTTCCGCCGTGCGATGAAACGCGCTGTTCAAAACGCAATGCGTATGGGTGCCTTGGGCATTCGTATCAATGTTGCGGGTCGTTTGGGCGGTGCCGAGATTGCACGGACTGAATGGTACCGTGAAGGCCGCGTGCCTTTGCACACATTGCGTGCCGACATCGACTATGCGCGTTGCGAGGGTCTGACAGCTTATGGTATCATCGGTATCAAAGTCTGGATCTTCAAAGGTGAGATCATGGAACATGATCCACAAGCACATGATCGTCGTATTGCCGAAGCCCAAGAAGGCGGTGCACCGCGTCCACATGGTGGCGGTAATCGCCCACCACGTCGCTAAGCGCGCTGAAGGAGAACTAAAATGCTTTTACCAAAGCGTACTAAATTCCGCAAAGCGTTCAAAGGCCGTATCCACGGTCTGGCGAAAGGCGGTTCTGATTTGAACTTCGGTTCATTCGGTCTGAAGGCTACCCAACCAGAGCGCATCACTGCGCGCCAAATCGAGGCAGCACGTCGTGCCATGACGCGTCACATGAAACGTCAAGGCCGTGTGTGGATCCGTATCTTCCCTGACTTGCCTGTTACTAAAAAACCTACCGAAGTTCGGATGGGTAAAGGTAAAGGGTCTGTTGAATTCTGGGCAGCCAAAGTGAAACCGGGCCGTATCATGTTTGAAATCGACGGTGTTTCAGAAGACGTCGCCGTAGAGGCCCTGCGCCTTGCTGCGATGAAACTGCCGGTTAAAACACGCGTGGTTCACCGCGAAGATTGGTAACTGGTAACCGCGTAGCGGGTGCCAGAGCGGTGTAAGTGAAACGCAGTTTCGCCGGGCAGCTTGCCGGATAAAGAATTTGAGACCCCTGATCGAAAGATCGGGGGTTTTTGCTTTGGATACTTTTGAAACATTAGTGTAGCTTTCCGGCACGCCCCATCTTTGATTGGGATACAGTTAATACTATTGTAAAGAGGCACTAATATGCTGACAAATTCTGATCTGGTTGAACTAACGGCATTCCGCCGTGAGTTGCATCGCTATCCTGAAATATCAGGCGAAGAAGCGGTAACGGCAAATACAATTCAAAACACATTAAAAATGCTCTCTCCGACCCGTATTATGACAGGCTTAGGCGGACATGGTGTTGCTGCGATTTTCGACAGTGGTGTGGCTGGTCCTACGGTTCTGTTTCGTGCAGAACTGGATGCTTTACCAATTGAAGAGTTATCAGACGCGCCGTGGGTATCAACGGTTTCCGGCAAAGGTCACCTTTGCGGCCATGACGGGCATATGACGATGTTATTGGCCTTGGGACGGTTGATTGCACGCGACCCAATAGCGAAGGGACGCGTTGTTTTGATGTTTCAACCGGCAGAAGAAGACGGCAGCGGTGCGCGTGCGGTGGTTGCTGATCCTGCATTTCATGAGATTAAACCGGATTGGGCTTTTGCCATTCACAATGAACCGGGGCGCCCGTTCGGGTATGTGTCGACCCGCGCAGGGTTGATAAACTGCGCGTCCCTTGGGTTGGCAATCAAGCTTACAGGAAAAACGGCCCATGCGGCTGATCCAGAAGATGGGGTGTCACCTGCGGTCACTGTGGCCAAATTGATCCCTGCATTAGGGGCATTGGGCACAGGTGGGGCCTTAGATGATGATTTTCGACTGGTCACGGTGACCCATGTCAGGATCGGAGAGCCAACATTTGGTGTCGCTCCGGGTGAAGCGGTAATCTATGCAACTTTGTGTACTGCGCATGATGATGCGATGGCTGCGATAGATGCTGATGCCCGTAACCTTGTATCTGAGTTTGCTGAAGCGGCGGATCTTACAGCTAGCTTTGAAGTCTTCGATAACTTTGCGGCATCCATTAATGATGCAGAGGCAACCAATGTTGCTGTTGCGGCTATGAATGCGATTGGCGTGCCAAATGGTGAAGATGGGCTGCCGATGCGCGCATCGGAAGATTTCGGCGTGTTTGGATGGGATGCAAAAGCTGCTATGTTGTGCCTTGGGCCCGGTGAAAATTATGCCGCGTTACATAACCCTGATTACGATTTTCCGGATGATTTAATCCCTGTGGGTGCTGCAATATTTGAACGCATCGCCCGTGATCTCTTATGTAGCGACTGACAAAACTGCCCCTCGCGTAATCAAGCCCTCTGCGCTATCAATACCCCCATGTCACAAATCGATTCCCTATTCGTTACCCGCCTTTATCGCGCTCAGTTGTCTGAACTGGGCAAAACCATTGATGCGTCCGAGCTTGAACACACTTGCCTCTCATTGGCCGACGATGACGAGGCGGGGCAGGTTTGGTGTGAGGAAAACGGGTACCCGGGTTATACCAGCTATGCTTCACTGGACGATCTGCCCTGGCGGTTTCCGATCTTCAAGGAACTGGTCAAGGTTCTGAATAAACATGTGGCGGCTTTTGCCGAGGACCTCGCGTTTGATCTGGACGGTAAAAAACTGAAGCTGGATAGCCTGTGGATCAACATCCTGCCCACAGGTGGCACCCATGCGTCGCATATCCATCCGCATTCCGTGATCAGCGGCACGACTTATGTGGCAATGCCGGGTGGTGCCAGCGCGCTGAAACTTGAAGATCCGCGTTCTGCCCGCATGATGGCCGCCCCCGCACGCAAAGCCGATGCACCGCGCGAATTACGCAGTTTTGTCTATGTCGCCCCCGATGTGAGCGATGTCCTGCTATGGGAAAGCTGGCTGCGTCACGAGGTGCCGATGAATATGTCGGACGAGGAACGGATCAGTGTGAGCTTTAACTACGGTTGGGGGTAAACTGGGCCCAGACTTTTCGGAATGTTATCCCCCATTCCCTCTTGCCAACACCCCCATTCCGCCCTATAGCACCCACTCATCATGTACTCCACTGGAATCAGGGTGACCCATAAGCATGTTTACATGCCTATATTCGGGGGCCTGCCAGTGATGTTGAAAGGAAAATGGCAATGAATGCCAATGAATTAAAAGATAAAACACCCGACCAGCTGCGCGAAGAGCTGGCTGCCCAGAAAAAAGCACAGTTCAATCTGCGTTTTCAGGCTGCCACTAGCCAGTTGGAAAATACCGCACAGATCAAAACGGCTCGCCGTAATGCTGCGCGTGTGAAAACAATTTTGAACCAGAAAGCTGCCGAAGCGGCAGCTGAATAAGGAAGTGTGACATGCCAAAGCGTATTCTAAGTGGTGTTGTGACAGGCGACCAAAACGAACAGACCGTAACAGTTTCTGTTCAGCGTAGCTTTCAGCACCCGGTTCTAAAGAAAACTATTCGTAAGTCTAAGACATACCGTGCCCATGACGCGAACAACCAATTCAAAATCGGTGATAAAATTCGCATTGAAGAATGTGCGCCGATTTCGAAAACCAAACGCTGGATGGTTCTGCCCGAAGCCTAATAGGCCAAAGCAGACTTTTCAGTTTAACGAAACCCTGGGGATGGTCCCCAAAGGTCGGAAGGAAACCAAATGATCCAGATGCAAACCAATCTGGATGTAGCTGACAACAGCGGCGCTCGCCGTGTTCAGTGCATCAAGGTTCTGGGTGGTTCCAAACGGAGATATGCCTCTGTTGGAGATATTATCGTAGTTTCAGTGAAAGAAGCCATTCCACGCGGTCGCGTGAAAAAAGGTGACGTTCGCAAAGCTGTGGTGGTTCGTACTGCCAAAGAAGTCCGTCGCGAAGACGGCACAGCAATCCGGTTTGATCGCAATGCTGCAGTAATCCTTAACAACACAAACGAGCCCCTAGGTACCCGTATCTTTGGCCCGGTTGTACGTGAATTGCGTGCGAAGAACTTCATGAAGATCATCTCGCTTGCTCCGGAGGTTCTGTAACATGGCTGCCAAGTTGAAAAAAGGCGACAAGATCATCGTTTTGACCGGTAAAGACAAAGGTAAAGAGGGCGAGATCGCCTCTCTGAACCCATCTACCGGTAAAGCAATTGTGACAGGTGTGAACACATCAATCCGTCACGTAAAGCAATCACAAAACTCTCAGGGTGGCCGTGTCCCAACAGACATGCCGATCCAGTTGTCAAATCTGGCACTGATTGACCCAAAAGAGGGTGGTGCGACCCGCGTTGGCTTCAAAATGGAAGACGGCAAGAAAGTGCGTTTTGCTAAAAAATCAGGAGCGTTGATCGATGGCTGATTATAAACCACGCCTTAAAACGCAATACGCTGAAAAAATGCGCGCCGCGTTGAAAGAAGAATTCGCTTACAAGAACGACATGATGATCCCCAAGCTTGAAAAAATCGTGCTTAATATGGGTGTTGGCGAGACTGTAAACGACACTAAGAAAATCCGCTCTGCTGTTGAAGGCATGGCAACGATTGCAGGCCAACAGCCGGTAATCACCAAAGCCAAGAAATCAATCGCTGGTTTCCGTGTTCGTGAAGACATGCCTTTGGGCTGTAAAGTCACGTTGCGCGGCGACAAGATGTATGAATTCCTTGATAGCCTGGTAACTGTAGCAATGCCACGTATCCGTGACTTTCGCGGCGTCTCAGCCAAAAGCTTTGATGGCAACGGCAACTACGCAATGGGCTTGAAAGAACACATCGTGTTTCCAGAGATTAACTACGACAACGTAGATCAAATGTGGGGCATGGATATTGTCATCTGTACTACCGCAAAAACAGATGCAGAAGCTAAAAGCTTGTTGAAGCAATTCAACCTGCCTTTTAACGACTGATCGCGGAAGGGAAAAGAAACATGGCAAAAGCTGCAATGGTCCAACGCGAAGTCAAACGCGCAAAGCTGGTGGAAAAATATGCCGCCAAACGTGCTGCGCTGAAAGAAATCGCGAATAATCAAGACCTACCAATGGAAGAGCGTTTCAAAGCGCGTCTGAAACTGGCAAAACTACCGCGTAATTCATCGGCAACGCGCCTGCACAATCGCTGTCAGGTAACCGGTCGTCCGAAGGGTTATTATCGTAAACTTAAAGTGTCCAGGATTGCTCTGCGCCAATTGGCGTCAGATGGCATGGTCCCGGGCATGGTTAAATCTAGCTGGTAAAGGAGAGAAATTATGAACGATCCTATCGGTGATATGCTGACACGTATTCGCAACGCTCAAATGCGTGGCAAGTCTACTGTGATAACTCCAGCGTCAAAACTGCGTGGTTGGGTGCTCGACGTTCTAGCGAACGAAGGCTATATCCGCGGTTATGAAAATGCGACATCAAAAACAGGTTTTCCAGAGTTGGAGATTTCATTGAAATACTTCGACGGCGCTCCTGTTATCAAAGAGATCAAACGCGTGTCCAAACCTGGCCGCCGCGTTTATTCCAACGTACACGATATTCCAACTGTACGTCAGGGTCTTGGTGTTGCCATTGTCTCCACACCAAAAGGTGTGATGTCAGATGCACAAGCACGTACTGCCAATGTTGGTGGTGAAGTGCTGTGCACAATCTTCTAAGGAGTATCTGATGTCTCGTATTGGTAAAAAAGCAGTTGATCTACCCAGTGGCGTTACTGCCACGCTGTCAGGTCAACAAATAGAAGTCAAAGGCCCCAAAGGTGTTCTATCCTTCAAGGCTACCGATGACGTAACAATCGCAATAGAAGACAACGTGGTCACTGTTAAGCCACGTGGTATGTCTAAGCGGGCACGTCAACAATGGGGTATGTCCCGCACACGGATCGCAAACTGCGTAACCGGTGTAACGGAAGGCTTCAAAAAAGAACTGGAAATCAGCGGTGTTGGTTATCGTGCTAAAATGAACGGCAATGTCTTGAACATGACATTGGGTTATTCACACGATGTTAACTTCGATGTTCCTGCCGGTATCACTGTTACCGCACCAAAAGTAACTGAAATCATTGTTGAAGGTATCGACGCACAACAAGTTGGTGAAGTCGCCGCGAACATTCGCGCGTGGCGTAAACCTGAGCCTTTCAAAGGCAAGGGCATCAGGTACAAAGGCGAATACATCTTCCGCAAAGAAGGCAAGAAAAAGTAAGGAGCGCATAAAATGGCTAATAGCAAGAGAACTCTGTTCCTTAAGCGCCGCATGCGCAACCGGAACAAAATTAAGAAGATGGCCAATGGCCGTCTTCGCATGAGCGTTCACCGTTCGTCTAAAAACATCTCGGTTCAATTGATCGATGATGTTGCGGGCGTCACCGTAGCTGCGGCTTCCACATTGGAAAAAGCACTGGGTGTAGTGGGCAAAAATAACGTGGAAGCTTCTGCTAAAGTAGGTACGGCAATTGCCGAACGTGCTAAAAAAGCAGGAGTTGAAGAATGTTACTTCGATCGTGGCGGCTTTTTGTTCCACGGTAAAGTAAAAGCACTCGCTGACGCTGCCCGTGAGGGTGGTCTGAAGTTCTAAATCCAAGTGCAATCCGAAAAGTGGGAACCGGTTTTCGGAACAAATTGCGCGAATTAAGAAACGTAGGTGGGTGCAACTGCCCACCTCGATGACCCGGGAGGCTTTCTGCCTCACTTGGGTTGGTAAAAAATGGGTGCAAGCCCGAAATCCAGGAGGCCGCAATGGCTAGAGATGACAACCGCCGGGGTCGCGATCGCGACGAAACACCGGAATTTCAAGATCGTTTGGTTGCGATCAACCGTGTGTCCAAGACAGTTAAAGGCGGTAAACGCTTTGGCTTCGCAGCACTCGTCGTTGTTGGCGATCAAAAAGGCCGTGTAGGCTTTGGTAAAGGTAAAGCGAAAGAGGTTCCAGAAGCCATTCGTAAAGCCACAGAACAAGCCAAACGCCAAATGATCCGTGTACCGCTGCGTGAAGGCCGTACATTGCACCATGACGTAAATGGCCGTCACGGCGCAGGTAAAGTTGTGATGCGTACTGCACCGCAAGGTACCGGTATTATCGCAGGTGGCCCAATGCGTGCTGTCTTTGAGATGCTTGGCGTTCAAGACGTTGTTGCGAAATCAATCGGGTCGCAAAACCCGTATAACATGATCCGCGCAACCATTGATGGTTTGGGTAAAGAAGCCAGCCCGCGTAACGTTGCACAACGTCGTGGCAAGAAAGTTTCTGACATTCTGCCAAAAACAGATGCAGCCCCTGCTGCACCCGAAGCTGCGGAGGCTTGAGTTAGATGGCTAAAACAATCGTTGTAAAACAGATCGGTTCCCCGATCCGCCGCCCGGCCAAACAGCGCCAGACTTTGATCGGTCTTGGCCTGAACAAAATGCACAAAACACGTGAACTGGAAGATACACCTTCCGTACGTGGCATGGTGGCTAAGGTTTCCCACATGGTGGAGATCATCGAAGAAAAAGGCTGAATAGCCTGACATCTTTGAGTTTAGAATTAGGAACGCCTCGTAGGAAACTACGGGGCGTTTTTTTTGGAGAAACTTCAAGCTAGTGAAGGTTGATTAGTTGGCTTTGGTATTAGTTGGAATATTGTGGGAGATATCTTCTTGGCCAATAGAATGTAAAAATTCAAGAAACTGATTTGTCACGTCTCGACTATTATAACTTTTACCTCTGATGTTAAACACCAACCCATTCTTAATACCAGTTACTGAGTTTTCAGCGTAAATTGGTTCCTTGTTCTTTTTGCCCCCAGATAACTGCTGCTTCGCAAATGGCACTCTTAGTATTGTCAAAGTTGTTAATAGAGTGCCTAACTTATCTTGAAATTCCATTGAAAAACACTTTTTGTGTTCGTTTAGGGTTCTTGACCACTCGTAAGCGCCTAGAACCCAGAGGTAGAACAAGTCATACGCTTTCGTAAAATCATTGATGCAGGAACCAGCCTCCCATTTGGAGGTTATTTTCTCTAGTTCTTTTGCGACACGCTCTAACCTTTGTGCTTGTTCGCAAGAATAAAGTGAAAATAAAATTAATGGGTTATCTTCGACCATCTTGTTAATGTTACTCGCCATTCTATAGCTCCTCTATTGTAATGATATGTTTTGAAATGTTGGTTTTTTAGATCCAAAATATCGCTCATAAATTGAAAATGTAAAGACCAACCTCTTCGCGAAGCTTCTTACCAGCCCGCTTGCGGCTGCGCCTGACTTCCCACACGGGGGGAGGCATTCGCACCCACCCCTCGGTTCGGGCGCGGCCCTTCCGTTGTGTGTATCGCATATAGAAATAATCCTGCCAATGGCCAGTTGATTGCAGCACTGCGTTATTTTGAAAACATACATAAAAACAAATACTTACCATAGTGTCCCAACTGGGACATGCCGGAAAGTCTAAAACAGGATTGGCAACGGCCTGATCCGAATGTATTCTCAGATAGAAGGAGTATACCATGGCCGGAGGTTGGGCGCGAGACGGCGCAGTGAACGAGCAGATTGAAGCATCGATCAAGGATGAACTCAAACGTATGCAATTACAGCGCGGCCCGGTCGGCGCCAGTCCAACGCATTGCGTTGAATGCGAGGAGCCAATTCCAGAGGCACGCAGAGACGCAATCCCGGGCGTGAAGCTTTGCATAGAGTGCCAGAATGAACGAGATGCGCAACCATCGCTAAGATCCGGTATTAATCGGCGGGGATCAAAGGACAGCCAATTGAAATGAGATAGTCCGAGCGGACTACCAAATTCACTGTTAACAGGGAATTTATAGGGAAAGTATACGTTTTTCGCATGGTTTGAAGAATATAATCTATAATATTGCAGTGATTATAGTGTGTTATGTGCGGATATGTTAAATTTATGGCTAAACTAGAAGGTGCGGTGCCATAATATTAAATTCCTTTTTCAAACGAAGTTCACATATCTGACCTTAGATTTGAAAACAGTCATTTAATGAATATCGTCAATTGGCAGCTATGGGGAGCAAGGCTGCGGTTTCAACTGATCAATGCAACACATGCTTGGAAAGCGTAATTTCGGGTAAGCATCCAAACTGGATCGATATTTCAAATCTAGTTATCTATCGCGAGACATTTTCTGAAAACACCATTTTGCGGAATTGGAAAGTATAAACCTTGATTTAAGTCAAAGACGGAAATAGTGGCGCGCATTATCAAAGCCAAGATAATCAACCTTTTCGAGTCATTACTTTATGCTAAAGCCAACAACACAAAGTGAAAATCGCCGTTGTACGAGGGGTTTTTCTCATATGCGGTGGATGCTGTCATTTGTTCTGGCTTTTGCGGTTTTTATTGGTCAATCGACACCTTTCATGGCGCAACATGGCGGTATTTGGGTGGAAATATGTGGTGATGGTTCAAGCTACTTTATCCAATTAGAACAGGAAGATAAAATCCCTGCAAATGATTGTGAGCATTGTTCGTCTTGTCTGGTCGCATCTTCAAGTTTTCAAGGTTTGAACGCCGTGAATTTAGGTGCTTTTGCCCGATTGAACTTTACCACAACAAATTTTTTAACGGTACGGGAACGGCTTCCTGAAGGTCCTGAACACTATTGGGCTGCAAATCGCGGCCCCCCAATCACAAAAGTAACAAATATAATGACTACATTTACCTCTATCTTATTCATAGAGCCAGTCGAGATGGCCTTGCTTCCATGGGGTGACCCATGGGTTTGAACAAGACATCCGGTTTCATTTTTACTAAATTTCTTCGTCTTATCGCCATTTTCCAAATTGTCTTGGCGTTAGCCAGTATGGCACATGCGCAGACCGTGCCAATCATCCAAAAATTTATTTCTGACATCCCTGCCAGCGAATTTATCAAGGGTGCCTCGGCTTATGGTGCTATACAAGAAGATATTCCTGTTGCTCCGATTTTACGAGACAGTGAAACTATTGGATATGTCTTTATCACATCAGATTTTGTAAGCACCACGGGTTATTCCGGGAAGCCGATCCATGTGATGGTAGCGATTGATCCAGATGGAAAATTGATGCGCGCGGAACTGGTAAAACATTCTGAACCCATCGTTTTGATTGGCATACCCGATCGCAAAATCAAGGCGCTTACGGCCTCTTACTCAGGTCTGGATATTGTTGCAGAGGCCGCTGTGGGCGGGTCGGGGCACGATTTGGATATTATCTCGGGAGCGACGGTGACAATTATGATCATCGACGATTCTGTTGTCCGTTCCAGCATCAAGGTTGCGCGTGCGCTTGGCCTTGGCGGGTTGAATAATGACGCCGCGAACGCGGGCCCTACCCATGTTCTGAATATGGATGAAAAGGGGGTCAAAGATTGGTCTACACTATCGGGTGATGGATCTGTGCGGCGAATGACGCTGGACGTAGGCCAGATCAATCAGGCATTTGAAGATACTGGTGACGCGCGTGTTCTTAAACATGCCTCAAAAGGAAGTCCTGAAGACACATATATCGACATGCAAACTGCTTTGGTTTCCGCCCCTTCTATTGGCCTTAGCCTGATGGGAGACGCGGAATATAAAAATCTGGTCACATGGCTGGAAGAGGGTGAGCAGGCAATATTGTTGATGGGGCGCGGCGCGTATTCCTATAAGGGCTCAGGTTATGTGCGGGGCGGGATCTTTGACCGCATTCAGCTAATTCAAGGCGATGTGTCAGTACGTTTTCATGACCGCCAACAACGACGTCTAGGCGAATTGACAGCAAAAGGTGCACCGACTTTTAACGAATTGGACATATTCAAAATACCAGCCAATTCTGATTTTGACCCAACCAAACCGTGGCGTATTCAGCTATTGGCACAACGGGTTGTTGGCCCGGTTGAGAAAACTTATCTGACGTTTGATCTGGGCTACACGATCCCGCCACAGTACCTGACTGCCCTGACACCGGTAGTCGCTGATCCAGTGGTATCATCCGACGAAGACAGCGCTGCTCGTGCAGCTCTTTGGCAGCGGATATGGAAAAGTAAAAAGATTGAGATCGGTGTTCTCATTGCGATGTTAATCATCTTGACCGGTGTATTTTTCTTTCAGATACAAGCCACTAGAAATACCCGTGGATATTATTGGTTCCGCATGGGTTTCTTGTTGCTGACGCTGGTTTTTCTGGGTTGGCACCAGAATGCGCAGTTGTCGATTGTGAACCTGATGGCGCTAGGCGCATCGCTCACACATGGTTTCAGTTGGGATGCTTTCTTGATGGATCCTCTGGTGTTTATTCTATGGGTGTCTGTATCCGTGACTTTGTTGTTTTGGGGGCGTGGTGGATTTTGTGGCTGGCTTTGCCCGTTTGGTGCTTTGCAGGAACTTTCCAACCAGATCGCGCGGTTTTTCAAAGTTCCACAATGGACGTTACCCTGGGGTTTGCACGAACGGCTTTGGCCACTTAAATACATTATCTTTTTGGGGTTATTTGGTTTGTCGTTGGTGTCAATTCCTTTGGCCGAGCATTTTGCCGAAATAGAACCGTTCAAAACCTCAATCATTTTAAAATTTGTACGTAGCTGGCCCTATGTGTTGTTTGCAGCGGTTATATTGGGTGCGGGACTATTTATAGAACGGTTTTATTGCCGTTACCTATGTCCACTGGGTGCTGCACTTGCGATCCCGGGTCGTCTACGGATGTTTGACTGGCTGAAACGTTACAAAGAATGCGGTAGCCCCTGTCAGATATGCGCTAAAGAATGCTTCGTTCAGGCGATCCATCCAACTGGCGAGATCAACCCAAATGAATGCCTGTCCTGCCTGCATTGCCAGGTTCTTTATCAGGACAAAACGAAATGCCCCGTATGTATCAAGACGGTAAAACGACGGGCAAAAGTGGCGCAAAGCATCCACCAATCCGGCGATGTTATGGACCGCTTGACTAACCATCCAAATATAAACGCAACTAAGGAGAATTGATATGTCTGATGAAAATCAAACAAAACATGGAATATCGCGGCGCGATGTTCTAACAGGTCCGGTTAAAGGTGTCGCTATGGCTGGCGCGCTTGCAGCGGTTGGTGGCGGTACCATGTTGGCATCCCCTGCAGCCGCAGCTTCCAACGAAGTGGCTATGGGTGATCTTGACGAATACTACGGCTTCTGGTCATCAGGTCAGGCTGGCGAATTGCGCATTTTGGGTGTTCCGTCCATGCGCGAGTTGATGCGGGTTCCCGTGTTTAACCGTTGTTCGGCAACTGGTTGGGGTGATACCAACGAATCCAAGAAAATTATGCGTGATGGCATGATGCAGGAAACCAAGGATTTTCTGGCAAAGCGTGGAAAAGACGTTTACGAAAACGGCGATCTTCACCACCCGCACATGTCTTTTACAGATGGCACATATGACGGGCGTTATCTGTTCATGAATGACAAGGCTAACACTCGTGTTGCCCGTGTCGATTGTAAATTCATGAAGTGTGATAAGATGATTGAAATTCCGAACGCCTCGGATATTCACGGGCTGCGCCCACAAAAGTTCCCGCGCACAGGATATGTGTTTGCAAACGGAGAACACCGTGTGCCGCTGGTTAACGACGGTACCAACATGGATGACGTCGAAAACTATGTGTCCATCTTTACCGCCATCGATGGCGACACTATGGAAATTTCCTGGCAGGTTATGGTCACCGGCAACCTGGATAACGTCGATTGCGATTATCAGGGGAAGTATGCGATTTCTTCCAGTTATAACTCTGAGGGCGCAACCAGTTTGGCAGGCATGATGGAAGCCGAAATGGACCACGCCGTTGTGTTCAACTTGGAACGTATCGAAGCAGCTGTGGCAGCCGGTAAATACGAAGTTCATAATGGTGTCAAAGTTCTGGATGGTCGCAAAGGATCAGATCTGACCGTCTATATCCCGATCCCCAACAGCCCGCATGGTGTGAACTCATCCCCGGACGGTAAATACGTTATGATTAACGGCAAACTGTCCCCGACAGTGTCCGTGATTCAGTATGACAAACTTCAGGCTGTATTTGATGGAGCAGAACCGCGTTCTTGTATTGTAGCTGAACCGGAACTTGGTCTTGGACCACTTCACACTGCATTTGACGGCAAAGGAATGGCCTATACAACCCTGTTCCTTGATAGCCAAATGGTAAAATGGGATATCGAGAAAGCTGTTCAACTTTACGCCGGCAAAGACGTTGATCCGATCGTGTCAAAAACTGACGTGATGTATCAACCCGGGCATAACCACACATCTATGGGTGAGACCAAAGAGGCGGACGGTAAATGGCTTGTCTCTCTGAACAAGTTTTCCAAAGACCGGTTCCTGAATGTTGGCCCGCTGAAACCGGAGTGTGAACAATTGATCGATATTACCTTGGATGTGCCTAAGGTAGTTCATGATAGCCCGACATTTGCCGAACCACACGATTGTATCATTGTGCACCGTTCAAAAGTGACACCTGATGCGATCTGGTCACGTGACAATCCAATGTGGGATGAAGCGCGTGCACAGGCAAAAGCCGATGGTGTTGAACTTGAGGATGGCCATGATGAGGTCATTCGTGACGGAAACAAAGTGCGGGTATATATGTATTCTGCCGCGCCAACGTTCTCAATGGAAGAGTTCCGCGTCAAACAAGGTGATGAGGTTACAATTTACATAACGAACGTTGATGATGTTGACGACCTTACACATGGATTTACCCTTGGTAATCACGGTGTCTGTATGGAAGTCGGGCCGCAAGCGACCTCTTCAGTTACGTTTACTGCGGATCGCCCCGGTGTGCATTGGTTCTATTGCCAGTGGTTCTGCCATGCGTTGCATATGGAAATGCGCGGACGTATGCTGGTTGAGCCTGCGTAAGGATTACTTCGATGATGCGTCTCGCAATTTTGCTAATTGGTTTGCTTGTTCCGGCGTTGGCCGGGGCGGTGGACCGTGTTGTGCCGACTAAAACGGACGCCCTTATCGAAGTTTTGAAAATTGCACAGGCGGGGGATATCCTTCGCCTGTCATCTGGCACTTATTCGGGGCCAATAGAAATTGATGTACCGCTGACGTTGATCGGCAATGAGACAACCATAGACGGGCATAAACTTGGCTCGGTAATTACGGTTAAAGCCGAGGATGTTACCCTGCAAGGTTTAACAGTGATTGGGTCGGGCTCAGCCGGAGAAGGGCTTGATGCGGGTATAACACTTACAAAGTTTGCCAACCGGGCAGTGATTGAGGGCAAT
>SWCD01003414.1_pt1 | contig 43192 bp, 35 predicted proteins | sample 4693011 | NCBI WGS metagenome assembly SWCD01 (sample SAMN10267278, study PRJNA491770) | bioreactor metagenome | isolation source: DHS bioreactor inoculated with marine | place: Japan: Omine Ridge, Nankai Trough
GGGGGGCTTCGTTGATGGCGACGACCTCGGCCTTGGCCTCGTGCGGGTCGGATTTCAGGCCCAGTCCCTCGCCCTCGATGAAGCCGATGGCGATCATGTGTTGTTCGATCACGCCGCCGATGGCCGCAAGGATCGAGGGGACGTATTTGCCGCCCATCCATGCGCCGCCGCGGGGGTCGAAGACCGCCTTCAGTTCCTCGACCACGAACGAGACGTCACCGCCGCGCCGGAACACCGCCGAGATCATCCGGGTCAGGGCCACGGTCCATGCGAAATGCTCCATGTTCTTGGAGTTGATGAAGACCTCGAACGGGCGGCGGTGGCCGTTCAGCAGGATGTCGTTGCAAGTGATGTAGATGGCGTGTTCGGTGTTGGGCCATTTGACCTTGTAGGTATTGCCCTCCAGCGCCTCGGGGCGGTCCAATGGTTCCGAGATATAGACCACGTCGCCGTGGGGCGTGTTGGGGTCGGACTCGTCGCGGGTGACGACTTCGGGGGCGGTATCATCGCCGAATAGAAGCCAGCCAGCAGTCGTGCCCAGAGCTTCTGCAAGCCGCTTGGCATTGGCTTTGGACGGCTCGACGCCCTTGAGATATTTGGCCAAAGAGCTTGCGTCCACGCCGCTCGCTTCTGCCAATTGCTGCTGGGTAGCGAATTTGGAGTCCTTAAAGGCCGCGCCAAGACGGTCTGAAACTTTGTCCTTCTTCTCCTCGGACACGCTCAGCACGCTGCCGGTCACGTCGTTCGGGCGGTAGGTGGTGCAGCCTTTGCAGCCCTGATCCCACGCGGCCATGTAGACCTCTTTGAAATCGTCGAAGCTGATGTCCTCGGGGCAGTTGATGGTCTTCGAGATCGAGCTGTCGACCCAAGGCTGCACGGCGGCCTGCATGCGGACGTGGTCCAGCGGTGCCAAGGTCTGGGCGTTGACGAAGTACTCGGGCAGGTCGGTGTCGCCGAACTTCTCGCGCCACATCTGGACGGCGTAGTCCACGACCTCTTCTTCGGTCCGGCTGCCGTCTTTTTGCAGCACCTTGCGGGTGTAGGCATAGGCAAACACAGGCTCGATGCCCGAGCTGACGTTGCCGGCGTAAAGGCTGATGGTGCCGGTGGGCGCGATCGAGGTCAGCAGCGCGTTGCGGATGCCATGGGTGGCGATGGCCTGACGGACATCCTCGTCCATATCCTCGAGCGAGCCGCTGGCAAGGTATTTCTCGGCGTCGAACAGCGGGAAGGCCCCCTTTTCGCGGGCCAGTTCGGTCGAGGCGAGGTAGGCGGCGCGGGCGATGGCCTTCAGCCATTTGCCGGACTGGGCGGCGGCCTCGGGCGAGCCATAGCGCAGGCCGACCATCAGCAGCGCGTCGGCCAGACCGGTGACGCCCAGACCGATGCGGCGCTTGGCCTCGGCCTCTTGCTTCTGGGCCTCCAGCGGGAAGCGGCTGGCGTCGACCACGTTGTCCATCATCCGAACGGCGGTGGCGACCAGATCCGACAGCGCGTCTTCGTCCAGCGCGGCAGCCTCGCCGAAGGGGTCGGCGACCAGACGGGCCAGATTGATGGACCCAAGCAGGCAGGCGCCATAGGGCGGCAGGGGCTGTTCGCCGCAGGGGTTGGTGGCGGCGATGGTCTCGCAATAGGCCAGATTGTTCTTCTGGTTGATGCGGTCGATGAAGATGACGCCCGGCTCGGCATAGTCGTAGGTCGAGCGCATGATCCGGTTCCACAGATCGCGGGCCTGCACGGTGCGGTAGACCTGCCCGTCAAAGGTCAGATCCCAGCTTTCGTCGGCTTTGACGGCCTGCATGAACGGGTCGGTGACCAGCACGGACATGTTGAACATGCGCAAACGCGCCGGGTCGGATTTGGCGGTAATGAAGGATTCGATATCCGGGTGATCGCAGCGCATGGTCGCCATCATGGCCCCCCGGCGCGAGCCTGCGGACATGATGGTGCGGCACATGGCGTCCCAGACGTCCATGAACGACAGCGGCCCCGAGGCATCGGCGGCCACCCCTTTGACGCCCGCGCCGCGTGGCCGGATGGTCGAGAAATCATAGCCGATTCCCCCGCCCTGCTGCATGGTCAGCGCGGCCTCTTTCAGCATATCGAAGATGCCGCCCATGCTGTCGGGGATGGTGCCCATGACAAAGCAGTTGAACAGGGTAACGGCGCGCCCGGTGCCGGCGCCGGCGGTGATGCGCCCGGCGGGCAGAAACCGAAAATCCTCCAGCGCTTCGAAGAACTTGCCTTCCCACTTGGCGGGCTCGGCCTCGACCGAGGCGGTGGCGCGGGCGATGCGGCGCCAGCTGTCCTCGACCGTCTCGTCGATGGCGGTGCCGTCGGCCTCTTTGAAGCGGTATTTCATGTCCCAGATCTGCTCGGCGATGGGGGCGGAAAAACGGGTCATGGGGCAGATCCTGAAGTCTGGAGAAGGGTCTGTCAGACTACGCCCCGTGCGCGGGACGGTCAACTTGCACTTATGCGAATTCGGCTTATCTTTACGCAAGGTGTAGTGGGGTGATCATGGCCGAGCATATAAATCTGGTGAAACTCTGCGTCGGCGCCAAGTCGGTCGAGGATCTGGTGAAGTGGCAGAAATCCGGGCGGTCGCGCAACGCCGACGGGCTGCCGTGCCATGTCACCCGCATGTGGCCCAAGCGCGAAGCCGAGCTTTTGGCAGGCGGATCAATCTACTGGGTGATGAAGGGGCTGATTCAGGCCCGCCAGCGGATCAGCGGGCTAGAGGAACGGGTGGGCGCCGACGGCATCCGCCGTTGCGCGATCGTGCTGCACCCCGAGATCCTGCGGACCGAGGCCGCCCCCCGCCGCGCCTTTCAGGGCTGGCGGTATCTGACCGTCGATCAGACCCCGCGCGACCTGCCGCCGGGCCGCGAATCCGAGGCCGCGCTGCCGCCTTCGCTTCTGGCCGCACTTGCCGATATCGGGGTGCGATAGGCCAGCTTGGCGTCAGCGGGTCTGGCGATGCCTCCGGCGGGGATATTTGGGCGACCCTAAAGGCGGGCTTAAAGACGGTCTTATAGGCGGCTGTCAGAGGCCCAGAGTGCGGGACAGGTCTTGCAGGGTCTGTTCCTCGGCCGCGTCCGTGGGGGCGGTCAGCGACCGGAACAGCGTCGCCTGACTGCAGTGAATCGGCGTCTCGTCCAGAATCTTCAGGTGGTTGGCGCGCAGGGTCTCGCCCGACGAGGTGATGTCGGCGATGGCCTCGGCGGTGAGGTGCTTGACCGTGCCTTCGGTCGCCCCCTGACTGTCGACCAGTTGATAGTCCGCCACGCCCGCCCGGCGCAGGTAGTCGCGTACCAGCCGGTGATATTTGGTGGCCAGCCGCAGGCGGTGGCCGTGACGCGCACGGAAGGCGGCGGCGGCGGCGTCCAGATCGTCCAGCGTGTCCACATCGACCCAGCAGGCCGGCACCGCGATCACCAGATCGGCGTGCCCGAAGCCCAGCGGTGCCAGTTCGCGCACCAGCCGATCCCAGCGCGGCAGTTTCTCACGCACCAGATCCGAGCCTGTGACCCCCAGATGGATGCGCCCGGCGGCCAGTTCGCGCGGGATCTCGCCCGCCGACAGCAGCACCAGATCGACCCCGTCGATGCCGCCCACGGCACCCGCGTATTCCCGGTCCGAGCCGGTGCGGCGGATGTCGATCCCCCGGTCGCCGAACCAGTCGAAGGTCTTTTCCATCAGCCGGCCCTTCGAGGGCACCCCAAGACGTATGGTCATGCGCCCTCTCTCAATCTCAGGGTGACACCGGGGCGGATCACGCCGCCCACGGCGGGAATCGAGCTTCCCTGCCCCAGCACCCCGGTCAGCGCGTCATAGCGCCCGCCGGTGGCGACGGGGGGCAGATCGGGGCGGTCGATGGCGGTGAAGTCGAAGACGAAGCCGTCGTAATATTCCATGCTGGCGCGGCCGTGGCTGCCGGCAAAGTCCAGCGTGGCCGGATCGATGCCGCGGGCGGCCAGCGCGTCCAGACGGGCCTCGAACCGGGTCAGGGCGGGGCCCAGCGCCGGCATTTCGGCGGTGATGTCGCGCAGCTGTTCCAGCGCCCGGTCAGATGGCGCGGCCAGCGACAGGATCGCCGACAGCAGCCGGGTCTGGTCTTGCGACAGCGGCGGCTCAGCGGCGTCTTCGCGCAGGGCGGCGATGCGGTCGCGGATCTCGTCGGCGCCGCGCAGACCGATGGGCTTGCCCGCCCCCTGCAACGGATCGCCCGTCCGGGCCAGCAGCGCGCTACGGGTGGGCGGCACCGGGGCGCGGCCCGAATAGCGTTCCAGCAGGGCGCGGAAGCGAGCCGGGCGCCAGATGTGGCGCATCAGGGCAGCCTTGCGCCGGTCGGTGGTGGCCAGCCCCGCGACGGCGGCGGTCAGAAGGCCCATGTCGCCCGTGGCGGCGCGCACCGGCAACCCCTTGAGCGCCTGTGCGAACAGGGCAAAGACCTCGGCGTCCGAGCGGGCCGGATCGGCGCCGTCGAAAAGCTCGTACCCCACTTGGAAATACTCGGTCTCGCGGTCGGGGTCTTCTTCCTGACGGCGGAAGACCTTGCCGGCATAGGTGTAGCGGGCGGGCGCGGCCCCCTCGGCCATGTGCATCTGCACCACGGGCACGGTGAAATCCGGGCGCAGCATCTGTTCGCCGCGCAGCGGATCGGCGGTGGTGAAGGCGCGGGCGCGGATATCCTCGCCATAAAGATCCAGCAGGGTCTCGGCGGGCAGCAGCACGTCGGCCTCGACCTCTTGGGCGCCGGCGTCGCGGAACCGGGCCAGCAGGCGCGCGGCCTCGGCCCTGACCTCGGGGGGGCGCCACATCAGCCGGCGGTCCGGGCCAGAATGCCGCGCACGGCGGCAACCAGATCGGCGCGGGGCACTTCGGACTGGGCGGGCTGGCTTTTCCATTCCTCCAGACTGGCGCTTTGCGCGATCTCGGCGCCCAGCTTCAGGTCCTTGATCTGCACCACGTCGCGGGCGGCCTCGTCCCCGCCCTGAATGACGGCCACGGGGGCGTCACGACGGTCGGCGTATTTCAGCTGGTTGCCGAAGTTCTTCGGGTTGCCCAGATAAACCTCGGCCCGGATGCCGGCGTTGCGCAGCTCGGCCACCATCGCCTGATAATCGGCCATCCGCTCGCGGTCCATGACGGTGACGACGACGGGACCCTCTTGCGCGGTCTGGCCAAGGCCTTTGGCCTCAAGCGCCGCCAGCAGACGGTCGACGCCGATCGAGACCCCGGTGGCCGGGACCGACTGGCCGGTGAAGCGCTTGACCAGATCGTCATAGCGTCCGCCCCCCGCGACCGAGCCGAACTGTCGCTTGCGGCCCTTCTCATCGAGGATCTCGAAGGTCAGCTCGGCTTCGAACACGGGGCCCGTGTAATAGCCAAGGCCCCGCACGACCGAGGGGTCGATCTCGATCCGGTCGGGGCCGTAGCCCTGCGCGGCCAGCAGATCGGCGATCTGGCGCAGCTCGTCCACGCCTTCGCGGCCTGTGACCGAGTCCCCCACCAGTTCGGACAGGCGGGCGACGGTGGCGGTGCCATCCTCGCGCTTGGCCTCCATGAAACCCATGACGACATCGGCCTGATCGTCCGACAGACCGGCGCCCTTGGTGAAATCGCCGCTTTCATCCTCGCGCCCCTTGCCCAGCAGGGCGCGGACACCGCCGGTGCCCAGACGGTCCAGCTTATCGATAGCGCGCAGGACGATGCCACGCTCGTCCGCGAAACGGTCGGGATCGGCGGGGTCCAGCACGCCGGCCACCTCCATCACGCCGTTCAGGACCTTGCGGTTGTTGACGCGCACGATGTAGTCGCCGCGCTGGATGCCGACCGCCTCCAACGTATCCGACAGCATGGCGCAGATCTCGGCGTCGGCGGCGACCGAAGGCGCGCCGACGGTATCGGCATCACATTGATAGAACTGGCGGAACCGTCCCGGCCCCGGCTTTTCGTTGCGCCAGACGGGGCCCATGGCATAGCGGCGGTAGGGCGTCGGCAGGTCGTTGCGGTGCTGGGCGTAGACCCGGGCCAGCGGCGCCGTCAGATCATAGCGCAGCGCCAGCCAGTCGCCCGGCTTGTCGCCCTCGGCATCCTCTTGCCACGCGAAGACGCCGGCGTTGGGGCGGTCCACGTCGGGCAGGAACTTGCCCAGCGCCTCGACCGTCTCGACCGCCGAGCTTTCCAACGCGTCGAAGCCATAGCGGTGGTAGACCTGTCCGATGATGTCCAGCATCGCCTTGCGGCCCTGCACCTCGGCACCGAAATAATCGCGAAATCCCTTGGGGGTGTCCGCCTTGGGCCGGGGGGTCTTTTTCTGCTTGGCCATCGCCTACTGTCCTTCGCCGCTGTCGCCGAGCCGTGTATACGGGCTGGACGAGGCAGGCAAGACAGGGCAGGCACGACGGGGCAGGCAGAGCCCGCGCGCGACTATCCCGCTGAAAGGACCCAGATGTCACAGGCCCCCACCCCTTCCCCCGCGTCGAACGACACCGACCGCCTGACCGAGGCCGAAGAGCAGATCGCCCACCTTCAGCGCATGACCGAGGATCTGTCGCAGATCATCGCCCGCCAAGAGACCCAGATCGACAAGCTGGAAACCCGGGTCGAGATGCTGATGCGCCGCGAGGCCGGGCGCGAAAGCGATCAGGGCGGCACCGTGCCGCTGGCGGACGAGCGTCCGCCCCACTGGTAGGCCCTCTGACAGGGCGCCAATGCTTTAGGGTCGATTAAATATCCCCGCCGGAGGCTCCGGCGGCGGGGGCAGGCACGCGCCTCAGATCTCCTCGACCATAACGACGCCGCCCAGCGACTTGATCGCGCCCTTGATCTGGGGGGTCACGGGGTAATCCTCGCCCACCGTCAGCTCGACCTCTCCGGGCAGGTCGGGCGACATCAGGCGGAACATCACCGGGCCGCCGCCGCGCAGCTTCTTGTCCTGCCGTGCGCGGTCCAGCACGCCGGCGACCGCGGGGATCGCCTCGGGCGCGTCGACGAAGACCCGCAGCCCGGCCGAGGTGACATCCGCGATGGCGTTGTCGATGGGCGTCACGCCACGGGCCAGCAGTTTAAGCTGTTCGGATTCGTAGGTCGCCTCGACCGTCACGATGACCCGGCTGCCGGTTTCCAGATGATCGCGCGACGCCTCCAGCGTGTCCGAGAACATCGTCACCTCGTACTGCCCGGTGGTGTCCGACAGTTGCACGAAGGCGAAACGGTTGCCCTTGGCGGATTTGCGTTCCTGACGGCTGGCGACGATGCCGGCCATCTTGGCCACGGCGGGGGCGCGTTCGACCTTGCGGGTGACCTCTTCCAGCGTCATCACGCCCTTGCGTTTCAGCGCGACCATATAGTCGTCCAGCGGGTGGCCCGACAGATAGAAGCCGACGGCGGCGAACTCCTCGCCCAGCCGTTCGGCGGGCAGCCAGTCTTCGGTGGCGGTCAGGCGCGGTTCGGGCAGATCCTCTCCGGCCTCACCGAACAGCGACACTTGGTTCGAGTTGCGCTGCTCGTGGATCGCCGCCGAATAGGCGGTCAGCGCGTCCAGCGCGCCGAAGACCCGGCGGCGGTTGCCGTCCAACTGGTCGAAGGCCCCGGCCCGCGCCAGCATCTCCAGCGGGCGCTTGCCGACCCGTTTCAGATCCACCCGGCGGGCAAAGTCGTGCAGGTTGACGAAGGGTTTGGTCTGCCCGCCCTCGTCCCGCGCGTCGGTGATCAGGCGCATGGCCTCGACGCCCACGTTCTTCAGCGCACCCAGCGCATAGACCACGCAGCCGTCGCGCACCGAGAATGTGGGCTGCGAGCGGTTGACGCAGGGTGGCACGATCTCGATCCCCAAGCCGCCCCGGTCGGTGCTGCGGCGCACTTCGTCGGCGTAGACGGCCAGTTTCTCGGTCAGGTGCAGGTCGCAGTTCATCACGCCGGCCATGAATTCGACCGGGTGGTTCGCCTTCAGCCATGCGGTCTGGTAGCTGACCACCGCATAGGCCGCCGCGTGGGATTTGTTGAAGCCGTAGTTGGCGAATTTCTCCAGCAGGTCAAAAACCTCGGAGGCCTTCTTGGCGTCGACCCCGTTCTCGCCCGCGCCCTTTTCGAACTTGGGGCGTTCGGCGTCCATCGCCTCTTTGATCTTCTTGCCCATGGCGCGGCGCAGCAGGTCGGCGCCGCCAAGGCTGTAGCCCGCCATGACCTGAGCGATCTGCATCACCTGTTCCTGATAGACGATGATGCCCTGCGTCTCGGCCAGAATATGGTCGATCAGCGGGTGGACCGAGCTGATTTCCTTCAGCCCGTTCTTGACCTCGCAATAGGTCGGGATGTTCTCCATCGGGCCGGGGCGGTAGAGGGCCACCAGCGCCACGATATCTTCGATGCAGGTGGGCTTCATGCGCCGCAGCGCGTCCATCATGCCCGAGCTTTCCACCTGAAACACCGCGACGGTGCGCGCATCGGCGTAAAGGCGGTAGGTCTTGTCGTCCTCCAGCGGGATATGCCCGATGTCGTTCTCGGCGCCCTCGGCGGGTTCATACAGGACAGAGCCGTCGGCGGCCTGATGCAGCGGGCGTCCGCCGCCAAGGATCTGGTCGATGGCGTTCTGGATCACCGTCAGCGTTTTCAGGCCCAGAAAGTCGAACTTGACCAGACCCGCCTGTTCCACCCATTTCATGTTGAACTGGGTCGCCGGCATATCCGAGCGCGGGTCCTGATACAGCGGCACCAGCGCATCCAGCGGACGGTCCCCGATCACCACGCCCGCCGCGTGGGTCGAGGCGTTGCGCAACAGCCCCTCGACCTGCTGACCATAGGTCAGAAGCCGGTCCACGACCTCTTCCTCGCGGGCGGCTTCGCGCAGACGCGGCTCGTCTATCAGCGCCTGCGAGATCGAGACCGGCTTGACCCCCTCGACCGGGATCAGCTTCGACAGCCGGTCCACCTGACCGTAGGGCATTTGCAGCACCCGGCCCACGTCGCGCACGGCGGCCTTGGACAGAAGCGCGCCGAAGGTGATGATCTGGCCGACCTTGTCGCGACCGTATTTTTCCTGAACGTAGCGGATCACCTCTTCGCGGCGGTCCATGCAGAAGTCGATGTCGAAGTCGGGCATCGAGACCCGTTCGGGGTTCAGGAACCGCTCGAACAGCAGGGAATAGCGCAGCGGGTCCAGATCGGTGATGGTCAGCGCATAGGCCACCAGACTGCCCGCGCCCGACCCCCGCCCCGGCCCCACCGGAATGTTGTTGTCCTTGGACCATTTGATGAAGTCGGCCACGATCAGGAAGTAGCCGGGAAAGCCCATGGATTCGATGATGCCCAGTTCGAACTCCAGCCGTTTTTCATAGTCCTCGACCGGGGCGGCGTGGGGGATCACCGCCAGACGCGCGGCCAGACCTTCCTGCGCCTGACGGCGCAACTCCTCGACCTCGTCATCGGCGAAGCGGGGCAGGATGGGGTCGCGGGTCTCGACCTTGAAGGCGCAGCGGCGGGCGATCTCGACGGTGTTTTCCAACGCCTCGGGCAGATCGGCGAACAGGGCCGCCATTTCTTCCTGCGTCTTGAAGTAATGCTGCGGCGTCAGGCGGCGGCGGGGGGCCTGCTGATCGACATAAGCGCCGTCGGCGATGCAGATCAGCGCGTCGTGGGCCTCGTACATGTCGGTCTTGGGGAAATAGACATCGTTGGTGGCGACCAGCGGCAGGCCCTTGGCATAGGCCATCTCGACGAAGCCACGCTCGGTCGCGCGTTCGGGGTCGGGCTGGCCGCCGTCGCCGGGGTGGCGCTGCAACTCGATATAAAGCCGGTCGGGGAAGGCCGCCGCCAGCCGGTCGGTCAGCGCCTCGGCGCGGGGGCGGTTGCCGGCTTGCAGCAGCGCACCCACCGGCCCGCCGGGCCCGCCGGACAGGCAGATCAGCCCGGTCGCATGCGCCTCGAGATCCGTCAGAGAGACCGAAGGCAGCGCCCCGCCCGCATCCAGATAGGCGCAGGAGTTCAGCTTCATCAGGTTCATGTAGCCGGCTTCATCCTGTGCCAGCAGCACGACGGGGGCCGGATCGCGGGGCTTTTCGCCGGGCGCGGGCGTTTCGTACATCAGGTCGATCTGGCAGCCGATGATCGGCTGCACCCCCGCCCGCGACAGGGTTTCCGAGGCTTCGAGCGCCGCGAACATGTTGTTGGTGTCGGTGATGGCGACGGCGGGCATGCCCGCGGTCTGGCACAGACCGGCCAGCTTTTTCACCGGCACCGCCCCTTCAAGAAGCGAGTATTCGGTGTGCAGGCGCAGGTGGATGAATCGGGGGGCGTTGCTCATGCCCCATTGATAGCGCGGGGCGGGCGGCGGCGCCACGGGCTGCGGCAGGGGGGCGGCGGAAATCCCGCCAGTCTTCTCGCCCGTCGCCCGCAAACATGCTAGCATCGCGCAAGGTTGCAGGAGTCTGACGATGAGCGACGCCGACCTGACACTTGTGCGCACACTGGCGGCCCCCCGTCAGGCGATCTGGCGCTGCTGGACCGAGCCGCGCCTGCTGACACAGTGGTTCGCCCCTGCCCCGGCGCAGGCCCTCAGCGCCGTGATGCAGCCGCGCCTTGGCGGGCAGTTCGCCGTGGTCATGCGCCTTGCCGACGGCTCCGAGGTCGAGGCCCGCGGCTGCGTGCTGCTGGTCGACCCCGAACGGCGGCTGGTCTTCACCGACACCATGCGACAGGATTTCCGCCCCGCGCGCGAGCCGTTCTTCACCGCCGACATCCATCTGGCCGACGACGGTGCAAAGACCACCTATACTGCCCGCGCCATGCACGCGGACCCCGAGACCGCCCAGCGTCACAAGGACATGGGCTTTCACGACGGCTGGGACCGCGCCGCCACCCAGCTAGAGGCCGTGGCCCGTGGCCTTAAGGATTGATCCGATGACAGAACTCCCCGTCCTTGCCAGCCCTGGTCGCCCGGCATGACCGACCGCCCCCGGATCGGCGAGATGCCTGTTCAGGATGAGGCCGGGCGGCTCTTTGCGCCCTCGGCGGCCCGCAATGCCGATGCGATCGCCCGCGTCGTGGCCCGCCACGCCCCTGAAAGCGGCACAGCGTTGGAGATTGCCAGCGGCACGGGCCAGCATGTGGTGCGGCTGGCGTCAGAGCACCCGGATCTGGACTGGCTGCCCACCGACATTGACGAGACCCGCCTGCGCAGCATCCGCGCCCGGTCCGAGGCCTCGGGGTTGGGCAATCTGCTGCCCGCCCTCCGGTTCGACCCCGTCACCGACCCGTGGCCCGAGATGGACCCGCCGGATCTGGTTCTGCTGGTCAACCTGCTGCATCTGATCTCAGAGGGTCATGCCAAGGCGATACTGGACCGAGTGGCCCAGTCGATGTCGCGGGGCGGGGTGTTCCTGCTTTATGGTCCGTTCCGCCGCGAGGGGCGTTTCGCCAGCGACGGCGACGCCGCGTTCGACCAGTCCATCCGGCTGCGGCGACCCAACTGCGGCTACAAGGACAGCCGTCAGATCATGGACTGGACGGGGGCGGCGAGGCTGGAGTTGCTGGAGCGGGTCGAGATGCCCGCCAACAATCTGATGTTCGCCTTCAGACGATAAGACGCCGCTGGGCCGTCCCGACCCCGGCCAAACCGTCGGTCGAGACGCCCTTTCGGACGCGTTATCACATGTCTTCTTATACGGCTCTTCTTCCTATACGGCTCTTCTTACACGGCGGCGGGGCGGTAAGCCTCGGCGGTGACGCGGCTGTATTCCACCGGCGGATAGGCAGCAGGTTCGCGGCCAAGCTGGGGGAATTTCTGCAGGACAAGCTGGCGCAGATCGTCGTCAAGACGCTCCATCACCTCGACCGACAGCTCAACGCTGGCGACGGGCAGACCGTTCGCCACGAAGACCTGCGGCGTGTCGAAGACCAGCGTGAACAGACGCGCACGCTCCATCGAGCGGTCGACATAGGCCGCGTCCGAGGTGCCGGCCAGCGCGCCCGCAGCCATCAGCCCGCCGGCGGTGTCGGCCACGCCGCTCAGCCGGTAGCCGGGGATCAGGATGGGATGTTCGGGGGCCAGCACCAGATCCTGCTGCGGCATCATCGGCCCCACGGCGCGGGGCTTCAGCCGGACAGGCGCCCGTTCGGGGTTGGCCCGCATCCGGTCCTGCGACAGGCTGCGGCGCCAGATCATGCGGACGGCCTGCAACCCGTTGGTGCGGGTGACGATCAGATCGCCGGGGCGGACATTCTCGATCCGGCGCGGACCGCAGGGCGTTCGAACATGGGTGCCTTCCAGCAGCCCTCCGTCGAATGCATCCTGACGCTCTTCCGGCGTTTCTTGCGGGGTGGTGCCAATGATCATGTATCCGTCCCTTTTATTATTCTTTCCCTTGAACGTAGTGAAACCAGCAAATGCGACAGGAACATGGTCGGCAAGGGTCCGATTCGGGACAGAGGCCCTTAAGGCCGCAAGAACGGATCTGCACGAATGCAGAGGTCGGGCTGCCCAAATCTAGCCAGATTCGGGACATGGGCCCGCAATATATGGGGCTAAGCATCGAACAAAGGCGGGGCCCCCGAACGATCCGTCGGCGGGCCGCTAGGAGGCGGGTGAAGAGCGCTGGGCCCCCGGACGCGCCCTATCCGTCCTGTCGGATGGTGACGTTTTGCGGATCGTAGGGGCTGTCCTCGGTCACTTCGGCATCCCACAGGTCGCCCATGATCCGCACTTTCAGACGGGTGCCGGGCGCGCTGAGTTCGGGCGCGACGTAGCCCATGCCGATGGAGCGTTCGAAGTGCACCGACCAGCCGCCCGAGGTCAGACGCCCCACCCGTGTATCACCGGAATAAAGCGCCTCGCGGCCCCAGGGGTCGGCATCTTCGGGCCCGTCGATCAGCAAGGTGACACAGCGGCTGCGCAGGGGCGCGGCAAGCATCGCCTGCTTGCCGCGAAACTCTTTGCCCAGATCAATGAAGCGGTCAAGACCGGCTTCCAGCGGGGTGGCGTCGCGGCCCAGTTCGGTGCCGAAGGCGCGATAGCTTTTTTCCTGCCGCAGCCAGTTCTGCGCCCGCGCCCCCACCAGTTGCATCCCCGAGGGGCGGCCCGCCTCTTGCAATTGATCGAACAGACGGTTCTGCATCTCGATCGGGTGGTGCAGTTCCCAGCCCAACTCGCCGGTATAGGCGACGCGGATGGCGCGGACGGGGACCATCCCAAGCTCGATCTGCCGGGCCGAGAGCCACGGGAAGCGTTTATTTGACAGGGCCGTTTCGGGTTCAGGGTCGCGGATCAGGCGGTTCAGCACCTCGCGCGATTTGGGGCCGGCGATGGCGAAGACGCCCCATTGGGTGGTGACGTCGTGGACCTCGATATAGCCAAGCTCGCCGGCCTTGTCGGCGGCGGATTTGACCAGATCATCGCCGTCATAGGCGCTCCACGCCCCGGCCGAGACCAGGTAAAACGCATCTTCGGCCAGTCGGACGATGGTATATTCGCTGCGCGTGGTTCCGGCGGGGGACAGCGAATAGGTCAGGTTGATGCGCCCGACCTTGGGCAGACGGTTGGTGGTGAACCAGTCCAGAAACGCCGCCGCCCCGGGCCCCTTGACCAGATGCTTGGTAAAGGCGGTGGCGTCGATCAGGCCGACGCCCTCGCGGATGGCGCGGGCCTCGGTGCGGGCGTGTTCGACCCAGCCGCCGCGCCGGAACGAGCAGGCGGCGTGATCGTCGAAGCCTTGCGGCGCGAAGTAATTCGGTCGCTCCCAGCCGTTGACCTGCCCGAATTGCGCGCCCAGCGCGGCCACCCGGTCGTAGCAGGGCGCGGTGCGCAGGGGGCGGGCGGCGGGGCGCTCTTCGTCGGGCCAGTGGGGTTTCAGCAGGAAGGGATAGGTTTCCTCGTTCTTGGTGACGGAATAGTCACTGGTGATCCAGTTGCCGAAGCGGCGCGGGTCCAGACTGGCCATGTCGATCTCGGCCTCGCCCTCGGTCATCATCTGGGCGAGGTAATGGCCCGCGCCGCCGGCGGCGGTGATCCCGAAGGAAAAGCCCTCGGCCAGCCACATGTTGCGCAGGCCGGGGGCGGGGCCGATCAGCGGATTGCCGTCGGGCGTGTAGCAGATCGGCCCGTTGAAATCGTCCTTCAGCCCCACCTCTTCGGTCGAGGGGATGCGGTGGATGAAATCCATGTATTCCTGTTCGATCCGGTCCAGATCCAGCGGGAAAAGATCGGCGCGGAAGCTTTCGGGGACGCTGTGGCGGAACCGGGCGGGGGCGCCATCCTCGTAAGGGCCAAGAATCCAGCCGCCGCGTTCCTCGCGCACGTACCACCGCGCGTCGACGTCGCGCAGCACGGGGTGTTCGGGGTTGCCCGCCTCGCGCCATGCGCGCAGGGCGGGGTCGGGTTCGGTGACGATATACTGGTGTTCCACCGGCACGGCGGGGGTCTTGATCCCCAGCATCCGCGCGGTGCGCTGGGCGTGGTTGCCGGTGGCGGTGACGACATGTTCGGCGCGGATCACGAATTGCCCGCCCGAGGGGACCAGATTGCCGCCCTTTTCCACCATCCGGCTGACGGTGACGTTCCAATGCTGGCCGGTCCATTCAAAGCCGTCCACCTGACAGCGCCGTTCGATGGTGACGCCGCGCTGACGGGCGCCGCGGGCCATCGCCATCGTCACGTCGGCGGGGTTGATGTAGCCGTCGGTCGGATGGAAGATCGCGCCCTCCAGATCTTCGGTCCGCACCAGCGGCCAACGCTCGCGGATCTGGGCGGGGGTCATCCATTCGAACGGGACATCGACCGTTTCGGCGGTGGCGGCGTAAAGGCGGTATTCATCCATCCGCTCTTTGGTCTGGGCCATGCGCAGGTTGCCGACGACCGAAAAGCCGGGGTTCAGCCCGGTCTCGGCCTCGAGCGTCTTGTAGAACTTGATCGAATAGTCGTGAATCCACGTCGAGGCATAGCTCATGTTGAAATAGGGCAGCAGCCCCGCCGCGTGCCAGGTGGAGCCTGATGTCAGCTCGTCACGCTCTAACTGCATGACGTCGGTCCAGCCCGCGCGCGCCAGATGATAGGCGATCGAGGTGCCCACGACGCCGCCGCCAACGACCAAAGCTCTGACATCGGTTTTCATCGCGCAACTCCTGTGTCCGGGCGCGGGTTCGGGCCCCTTGTTTCCCTAGTGCCAGATTCCCCCGCCCGTGGCGCTGTTCTTCCGACCGATGATGCGCCGAAAGCGACCCCTGCTGCCAAAGGATCTGGCAGCCCCTTGCGCAGGTCTGCGGCGGTGGGGCGCGGAACTTGCCAGCGCCTGACGCCGGTCGTAGAAGGGGGCGCAGTTTACCGGCCAAGGCAGGCAGCCCGATGAAAACATGCAGGGAAATCCCCCAGATCCGCCACATCGTGGCCGGGTTCCGCGCCGCCGGTGAAAGCGTGGCGCTGGTGCCGACCATGGGGGCGCTGCACGAGGGCCACATGGCTCTGGTCAAGGCCGCACGGTCACAGGCCGACCGCGTGGTGGCGACGATCTTCGTCAACCCGACCCAATTCGGCCAAGCCGCGGATCTGGAGCAATATCCCCGCGACGAAGACAGGGATCTGGCGCTGCTGGAGGCCGTCGGCACCGATGCCGTCCTGTTGCCCGGGGTCGACGCGATCTACCCCCCCGGCGACCAGACCATCGTCGAGACCACCCAGCTTGCGAATATGCTGCACGGCGCGGTCCGCCCCGGCCATTTTCGCGGCGTGACGACGGTGGTGGCGCGGCTTTTCAACATTGTCACGCCGGACGTCGCCCTGTTCGGCGAGAAAGATTATCAACAATTGCAGGTCATCCGCCAAATGGTCCGCGATCTGCATTTCCCGGTGCGGATCGTCCCCGTCCCCACGGTCCGCGAGGCCGACGGGCTGGCCATGTCGTCGCGCAACGCCCGCCTTACCCCCAAGGATCGCACTGCGGCGCTGGTCCTCAGCGGCGCATTGACCGCCGCGGAAGCCTTGGCGCATACTCGGCCCACGCCCGAGGCGCTGGAGCGGACCATCCGCGAGACGGTCGCCCGGCAACCCCGCGCCAGCGATCTGGCGGTGGACATTGTCCGCGCCGAGACTCTGGCCCCCCTCGACGCGCCTATCGACGGGCCAACGGCGATCATGCTGTCGGCACGGTTCGGCGACGTTCTTCTAATTGACCAAAGGGTAATCACACCATGAGCATCCAAGCCCCCATCCGGCGGATCACCGTCCCGCAGATCATCGCGCGCAAGGGCAAGGAGCCGATCGTGTCGCTGACCTCGTACCACGCGCATACCGCCGCGATCGTGGACAAGCATGCGGATTTCATTCTGGTCGGTGACAGTCTGGGCATGGTGGTGCATGGCATGGACAGCACCCTTGGCGTCACGCTGGACATGATGATCACCCACGGTCAGGCGGTGATGCGCGGCACCCAGCGCGCGCTGGTCGTGGTCGACATGCCCTTCGGCAGCTACGAGGAAAGCCCCGCCGTCGCCTTCCGCAACGCCGCCCGCGTCATTCAGGAAACCGGCTGCGGTGCCGTCAAGCTGGAGGGTGGCGTGCGCATGGCCGACACCATCCACTATCTGACCCAGCGCGGCATTCCGGTGATGGGCCACACCGGGCTGACACCCCAAAGCTCGAACGTGATGGGCGGCTTCAAGACCCAAGGCCGGGATGAAGACAGCTGGCCCCTGCACGAGGCCGACGCCATGGCCGTCGCCGAGGCCGGGGCCTTTTCCATCGTGCTGGAAGGCATGGTCGAGCCGCTGGCCGCCCGCATCACCCGCGACTGTCCGATCCCCACCATCGGCATCGGTGCCTCGGTCGATTGCGACGGCCAGATTCTGGTGCTGGAGGATATGCTGGGGCTGAACCCCAAGCCGCCGAAGTTCGTCAAGGTCTACGGCACGCTGGGCGACATGATCGACAAGGCCGTGGGCGATTATGCGGCCGAGGTGCGCGGGCGCAGTTTCCCGGACGACAGTCAGGTTTATCGCTAGGGCACGCGCCGGCGTAGGCCCCCGCTGAAGGGCGTGGCGCTGTAACGTCTGGCACCGGATCACGGCTGGGACGCCGCCCCGAGACCCCAACGCACGACGGGCCCCGATGGGGCCCGTCGTTGGTTACTCGTATCACTCGCACTCAGGAAACAGAACGCCATCGAACGATGGTGTGTTCCCCTATGTCGGGCTTTTTCTCTTCGCGCAGGTTGGCGGCGGCGATCTGCATCCCGAAGGTGATCGGGTTGGCCGTGTTCGACCAGATCGCGGCCTCGGCCATGTCCAGACGCAGCAGCGTCACGTCCGGATCGTCGCGGCCCTTGTCGAACCATGCGGCGGCGATCGCGGACCAGATCTCGTCCAGCTTCTGCTGATCCTCGACCTGGGTCAGGGTGCCTTCGACACTGGCGTAGTAATCATGCTTCTTGCCGATGAAGGTGAAATGCGCCGGGCAGCCCGTGGTCACGGCGCGGGCAAGATCGCTTTGCCGGGACGTGATGAACCACAGCACCCCGGCGTCGCGGTCGGAGTGCGGTGCCATCGGCTGGCCGTGCTGACCGGATTTCTCGGCGTGGAGAAACCCGGCCTTCACGTCCCCCAGCTGATCGAACAGCTGGGCCTTGGCGTCATCATTTGTGCGGTCTGTATCCGCCATATCAGCGCGTTTCCGACAGCCAGGTATCGACTTCCTGACGGGCTTCGTCCTTGGACTTGCCGTAACGCTCTTGGATCAGACCCTCGAGGCGTTGGCGGTCGCCGCCTGCCTGGTCCAGTTCGTCATTGGTCAATTCGCCCCATTTTTGCTGAGCTTTGCCTGCGAATTGCTTCCAGTTGCCTTCGACTTGATCCCAATTCATGGTACGTCTCCTGATCGTTACAGTTTTGTAATGATCAAACGTGCCAGCCCCGCCGATGTTCCGGTAGTGGGTCAGTTTGAAATATCTTTTTTCGCGCGAGGTTTGTAGGGGCCGCGTTTCTTGGGCTTGGCGTCTTCCGCTTTCTCGACAAGGGCCACGATATCGTCAACGGTCCAAGGCGATGCGACAAGGTTAGCGGCCATAGCCGGTGTAACACGCAGCGTCTTGTGAATACGGCAATAGTTGTAGTGCATGAAGTGCAGCGCAACCGCGTAGGCGTGGTTCTCTGCCTTTTTGCTGAAAGCGTTGGTCAACCGGGTGTACCGGCGCATCCCCATCCGCATCGTAAGGTTCTGGCGTTCGATGTGAGATGTTCCGACCTGCTCCATGTCAGGCTTGCCGAAGATCGCTTCCTTCTTCGCGCCGGTACATTCAGCGGGGGAATACTTGCGCTCATGGCCCTTCTGGCCTGTCAGGTCGCCGTACTGCTTGATGAGCATGGCGTAGTCCACATCACCAGAGAATGCGTCTGTGACGGCCTTGAGGTATGTGCCATGGCCGTCTGTGGTCAACTGGATGCGACCGGCAAGGCGTGACGCCAGATCAAACATGAACTCACGCGCTGTGCCTTGTGACCGATCCCCCACGGTGTAGGAGATCATCAGCTTGCTGTCCCGGTCCATGGCGGTCCATGTCCAGATATCGCCAGCATCTTCGGGCGCAGCCCTAGCGCCTTTGACGTTGCGCGCCTTGGCATAGCAGAAAGCCCAGATTTCATCGGCTTGGACGTGAGCAGCGCGGACGTCGCGGACGTTCTCGTCGTGATATGCTGCGCAAGCCTTGCCAGCATCCTCAAGCAACTTCGTGACGGTGTTCTTGGACACGTCCGCGACGCGCGATGTGGCGCGGATGGAGTTGCCTTCCACTAGAAGGCGGAGGATCAGGGCGCGAGATTTAGTGTCGAGTTTTCTCATATCCCTAAAGTAACTGACCGATAGCCCACAGTCAAGCATATCGGTCAGTTTGAACTATGCGGCGGCGGGTTCCCAACCATGTTCAGTTTCCTGAAAGCTGGTCGCAAAGCCAGATACATCTTCAAGTTCCGCAAGGACTTGAAGAAACTCCCTCATTGGGGTCTCGTCCCCTATTGTTTCAAGATACAGGAAGCGGATCATCCGTTCGCTGTCCGCTGGAATTTTTTGGGCTTTTTCAAGTCTCTTCTTTTCCCAGCGGGCTATAGATTGCTCATCTTTTCCAAGCAACAAAGCAAGTTGCGCTTGGGACAGGCCCATCTCTAGCCTTAGAAATCGCGCCTCGCGCCCGTCCAAGAACTTCTTGTCACGTGCAATCCATTCACCGATAGCGCGATGCAGGCCTTCTAAGTCCTCAATGGACACCGACCGTCCACGACTGCCACCGTTCTCGATGTAGCCGTTGGTCAGATAGATGTTGTCCAGTCCGCACTCCTTGTATTGATAAAATTGGCCCATTTCCTGGTCTCTCCTTCAGCCGTAGGTTGTTACCACGGTCATTTTGTTCTTTGTTTCTAATGCGATGATGACCGTTATATTCCTCCCGGCGGTCCTCTTCTGTAACCTGCAGACCCAATCTTCATGTTCACCATCCCACTCGGGTTTCTTAACCACACGCCCAACCTTGATTACCTCCCAGACTTGGCGCATGGAGATGTCACGATTCAGCATCTGCTCAATCGCATGATCAGTGCGTCCTACGTTTTTAGAATCCAGCGCTGCACCACGAATCCACTCCTCAGCGTCTTCTTGCGTCAGCACTTCGGGCTGTATTCTAAAAGGTACTACATCACTGCTCATTACCTATCATTATGATAGGTAGGCCGAGGGTCGTCAACATTCAATGAATGTATGCGGGATTTATTTGGACCAGCGTGCTTTTGCCGCTTTAGACGCGATGTTTCTGCGTTCTTCCGAAGTCAGATTTTTCGCACGGATTACCCCGCCCTTCAGTCCGCCCTTGCGCTGACCAGATGCCTTGTCGGGAAGATTATCACCAGATTCACCAGTAGCGATCCCCACAATCAGGTGGGCCAGCTGGTTCGCGTCACGGGGTCTCTTGGGTTTGTCTGTCATGTCTCTAAGATAGTGCTTCGCGCGGATCGGCGCAAACGGTGCCTCGCGCGCGTGTGAACTTTCTAATTTCAAACTGACCCACCACCGATGTTCCTGCCCGTGATGCCATTGATCCGGGTCGGCCAAGCTCCGCCGACGGCAGGCCGGTGGGATGCGGGCGGGGCACCCTCCCCGACCCTCTGACGGGATCACAGCATGCTGGGCACGACCAGATCCGGGGGCCGGTGGCCGTCGGCGAAGGTCTTGATATTGATCAGAACCTTCTCGCCCATCTCGGCGCGGCCCTCGCGGGTGGCCGAGCCCATGTGCGGCAGCAGCACCACGTTGTTCAACTCTCGCAGGCGCGGATTGATGTCTTGGCGGCGTTCGTAGACGTCCAGGCCCGCCCCCGCGATTGCACCCGACCGCAGCATCCGGGTCAGCGCATTCTCGTCCACCACCTCGCCGCGCGAGGTGTTGACCACCACCGCCGTCGGCTTCATCAGCGCCAGCCGCCGCGCGTTCATCAGATGGAAGGTCGAGGGCGTGTGCGGGCAATTGATCGACAGGATATCCATCCGGCTGACCATCTGATCCAGACTGTCCCACCAAGTCGCCTCTAGCTCGGTCTCGGTCTCGGGGCGCAGGCGGCGGCGGTTGTGGTAATGGATCTGCATGCCGAAGGCCTTGGCGCGGCGGGCCACGGCCTGACCGATCCGCCCCATGCCCAGAATGCCCAGCCTGCGGCCCCCGACGCGCCCGCCAAGCAGGGCCGTGGGCGACCAGCCGGTCCAGGCACCGGCCTGCATCAGCGCCAGCCCCTCGGGGATGCGGCGGGTGACGGACAGGATCAGCGCCATGGTCATGTCGGCGGTGTCGTCTGTCACGACACCCGGCGTGTTGCTGACCAGAATGCCGCGCTGGCGGGCGGTCTGGACGTCGATATGATCGACCCCGGCGCCATAGTTCGCGATCAGTTTCAGCTTGTCGCCCGCCTGCGCCAGCAGGGCCGCGTCGATGGTGTCGGTCACGGTCGAGACCAGAACATCGGCGGTCCGCACCGCCGTCGCCAGTTCCTCGCGCGACATCGGGGTGTCATCCTCGCGCAGGCGTGCATCGAACAGCTCGCGCATGCGCGTCTCGACCGCCTCGGGCAGTCGTCGCGTCACGACAACACTCAGACGCTCTCTTGCCATTGCTGCTCCTCCCGGCCTTTCACGGCCTTCCCTCTTCTGTCAAACTGCACCAGTCCCGAGCGAGGAACAAGCGCCGTTGGACATTGGGATCATACGAGACAGTGGCGGGCAACCATGCGCAATTTGATCATCGCGGCCCTTCTGGTGGGGGTCTCGTCGGGTATGGCCGCCCCTGCTGCTGGACAGACAGGCGGGCAGGTGCGCGACGATGTGCAACAGGCCCCGTCTGACACCCCCTCTCAAACGGCGCCTCAACCCTCCCCGGTCCAAGCGGTCCCTGCCCCGAAGATCCGGCGCGGGCCGGTGACCAACCTGCCGCTTCCGCGTTATGTCTCTCTGAAAACCGGCGAGGGCAATGTGCGGCGCGGCCCCTCGCTGACCCACCGCATCGACTGGGTCTTCACCCGACGGGACATGCCGCTTCAGATCACCGGCGAATACGGCCACTGGCGCAGGGTTCGTGACCGGGACGGCGCTGGCGGCTGGATGCATTACGCGCTTTTGTCCGGCGTCCGCACCGTCATCGTCGAACAGGACCTGACCCCCATGCGCGACAAGCCCTTCGAGCAGTCGCAGATCCGCGCCTATGCCGAGGCCGGTGTCGTGGCCGAGTTGGACGAATGTCTGATCGACTGGTGCCAGATCGAATCCGACGACCAGCGGGGGTGGGTTCCGAAAACCACGCTCTGGGGGGTCGACGCGCAAGAGCTGCGGGAATAAATAGCGCCGGCTCGTTTCCAGTGCCCGGGGCTGCCCGTCTCAGTCGCCCCCTGCCCTAGCCGTGGGTCGGCCAGACGCGATGTTCGTCGTCTATGACAAAGGGATGGGCGTGCACGCGCCGGGTGCCGTCCGCCGCCGGGGTCTGGCGCAGATGGGGGTGATCCTTGGGCAGGCCCGGATGCGCATGTTGCAGCACCTCGGGGTCGCCCGCCGGCCACAGGCGCAGCCCCGCCCATGTGCCCGCCAGCGCCGTCAGGCCCAGCGCCACCGCAGCCGGTCCCAGCCCCAGCGACTGCCCGACCCAGCCCGCCACCGGGTAGGTGATCAGCCAGCAGGCGTGGGACAGGGCGAATTGCGCGGTGAAGACGGCCTGTCGATCCTCTGCGTGGGAGGACCGGCGCAGCAGCCTGCCCGAAGGCGTCAGCACCGCGCCGTAAGCCAGCCCCATCGCGGCCCACAATCCCAGCAAGGCGAGCCACGGCAGGACCTGACCACCGAACCCGGCCCGCAGACCGTAGCCCAGCGTCAGCATCGCCAGCGCCCCGGCCCCTGCCGCCATCACCGGGCGGTCACCGACACGGGCCAGCATCCGGGGCAGCGCCAGCGCCGCCAGCATCGAGCCCGCGCCGAACGCCGCCATCGCCAGCGCGACGCCGGTGTCGTCGCGCCCCATGCCGCCCTGTGCCGCGTCGCCGCGCACGATCACCACGGTGTTCACCAGAACGAAGGCCCCCGCCGCAGCCGCCGCCAGATTGAACGACAAGAGCCCGCGCAGACGCGGCGTCGCCAGATAGATCCGCGCGCCGCGGGTCAGACGGTCGGCAAAGCTGCGGTTGGCCGCCTTGTCGCTGCGGACCCGAAGCCCCAGCGGGCTTGCCAGCACCAACAGGGCCGATCCCAGAAACCCCGCGACCGTGCCGACGAAGAGGCCATTGTAGCTCATCACCAGCAGCAGCACGCCGGCCAGCGCGGGGCTAAGCAGGTTCTCCAGATCATAGGCCAGACGCGACAGGGACAGGGCGCGGGTGTAATCCTCTTCCTCGGGCAGGATGTCGGGGATGGTGGCCTGAAACGCCGGGGTGAAGGTGGCCGAGGCCGCCTGAAGCAGGAAGATCAGCACATAGACATGCCAGACGGCGTCGATGAACGGCAGCGCCAGCGCCACGGCGGCCCGCAGCAGATCGGCGCCGATCAGGACCTGCTTGCGGGGCAAACGCTCGGCCAGTGCACCGGTGATGGGGGACAGGCCGACATAGGCGACCATCTTGATGGCATAGACCGTGCCCAGCACCGCGCCCGCCTTCGGCCCCGCCAGATCAAAGGCCAGCAGGCTGAGGGCGACGGTCAGAAGACCCGTCCCCAGAAGGGCCACGACCTGAGCGGAAAACAGAAGGCGATAGACGGGATGGGTGAGCACACGGATCATGGCCGCATCTTACCCGACGCGCCCCGCGCCCGCCATGCCCGGAAGTGTCGCGGGAGATCGGGGTTTGCGGCCTTGGCGCTGGCCGAAGTTCGTCCAGGTCCTGCGCGTTTCGCCTAGTGACAACCGGCCCGGCTGCCTGCCGGCCCCTAGCGGGTTCCCGCGTCCGGCTCGGCGGCACCCGATCGCCCGAACAGCCCCGTCAGCGCACGTTGCACCAGACCCGTGACCGAGGGGCGCTTGCCGGGGGCGAAGGGCAGCGGGCGGCAGACCTCCATCGCGGCGACGCCGACGCGGGCGGTCAGGGCGCCGTTGACGATGCCCTCGCCAAAGCGGCGCGACAGTTTGGACAGCAGCCCGCCCCCCGCGACCGAGCCGATCAGGTCGTCGCCCACCGCCACGGCCCCCGTGGCCACCAGATGGGCAAAGACCGTGCGCGTCAGCCGCCAGCTTCCCAGCGTGCCGGCGCGACCGCCGTAGATCTCGGCAATGCGCCGGATCATCCGCAGGTTCGACGTCAGCGCCGCCACCACATCGGCCAGTGCCAGCGGCACGATGGCGGTCACGGTGGCGACCTGCCGGGCGGCGGCCTCGACCTCGCGCTGGGCGCGGATGTCCAAGGGGGCCAGAATCTCGGTCTCGGCCAGATGCAGCAGGGCGGCACCATCGAAGACATCGCCGCGCCGGTCGGCAAAGCGGTCGCGGCCCCATGAGACGTCCGCGCGGGATGCGTAGAACCCCACCAGCCGGTCGGCGGCGGCGCGGGCATCCGCAAGTTCCTGCGTGGCGATCGCGTGTTCGGCGGCGTGGCGGATGGTGTCGATCCGACCCAGCCGCGCGAAACCCGCCAGTTCTCGCAGGGCGATGCCCAGCAGCGCCATCACGACCGCGCCGATCAGACCGACGGCGATCCAGCCCAGCACCGGATTGCGGTCCAGCATCGACATGGCGAAATCCCAAGCGGCGACAGAGACGCCGAAGCTGATCAGCGCACCGGCAGCCCCCCAGAAAAGCCGCCCCAGAAAGCTGCGTCGCCCGGCGGCCAGCATCGCCGCCTGCTGCATCGCCGCGGGTCGCGCGGGCAGGCCACCGCCGGGGGGCAGATCCGTTTCCAGATCGGGCACCGGAGGGGCGAGGGATGGATCATGCGACGGATCGCCCTGTCGCCGGGACGGCCCCCGCCCATCCTGCCGAGGGGGCGAGCCGGCAAGGATCAGGTCGGCGTCCTCGGCCCCGGGTCCCGACCCGCGCCCCGAAACGGAGCGGCTGTCGGCGGACTGCCCCTGCTCCACGGCGGCATCCCTCACGGGGGGTGCCTTACCAGTCCGGGACGCCCCAGCGTCGGCCTTCGAAGTGGGGGCCTTCGGGGCCGGTGTGTCGTCGTCATACTCGATCAGGACGGGCTTGCGGGGCGGCTTCATGTCAGGCGATCTCCGATCAGGAATTCCGCCGCCCGGTCCAGACGGATATGCGGCGGCCCCTCGTCCCGGCGCAGGGTCAGGGGCGCGGGGGCAAAGTGCATCACGCCATAGTCGCCGTCCAGCCAGCGCGGCGCCCCTTCGCGGGCGGGCGACAGCAGAACGGCAGGATCTTGCGGCAACTCTCCGGGATAAAAGGCGGCGCGGCGACCGCCTTCCAGCAGCGTGCCACGCACGACGTCCAGCGGCTGGCCCTCGTGGGTGATGGTATCCTCGACCGTGGTGCGAAGCGAGGCGATGGACATGGCCTCGGTCCGGGCACCGGCGAAATCGGCGCGGCTGCGGGCGTCGCGGACAAGCGCCTCCATGATGCCGGTCAGGCGGGCGTGCTGGGTGTGGTGCAGATGGTCGGCCTTGGTGGCCGCGAACAGGATGCGTTCCACCCGGCGCCCCAGAATCGAGCTGAGCCAACTGTTGCGACCGGGCCGGAACGCTGTGAGGATCTCGGCCATCGTGGCGCGCAGATCCTCCAGCGCCGGGGGGCCGTTGTGGATCGCGCCCAGCGCATCCACCAGCACCACCTGCCGGTCGATCCGGGCGAAGTGATCGCGGAAGAACGGTTTGACCACCTCGCGCTTGTAGGCATCGAACCGCCGCGCCATCTCGCGGCGGAGCGAGCCGCGCCCGGCGCTTCCCTTCCCGGCAACCGGAGGCAGCGGCGCAAAGGTCAGCACCGGTGATCCGGCCATCTCGCCGGGCAGCAGGAACCGGCCCGGCGTGCAATCGGAATAGCCCGCGTCACGCGCCTGATTGAGATAGGCGGTGAAGCTTTCGGCCAGCTTCTGCGCGACAGGCTCGTCCAGATCGGCGGCGGCGTCAGTGCGGGCCAGCAGATCGGCAAAGTCGCGGCCCATCGGACGGGTGTCCAGCCGGGCCAGAGTCTCGGCCGACCAGCTGTCGTAATCCTTGTCCAGCAGCGCCAGGTCCAGCAGCCATTCGCCGGGGTAATCGACGATATCCAGATGGATGGTGCGCGGCCCCGACAGCGCCCCCAGCATGCCCTGCGGCTGCACCTTGAGCGACAGGCGAAGCTCGCTGATCGAACTGGTGGCTTCGGGCCAGCGGGGGGTGGCGCCGGTTAGCGCGGCCAGATTGGCCTCGAACGGAAAACGGGGGACCGTGTCATCGGGCTGGGGCTGCAAATAGGCGGTGCGGATCGCGCCGTTGGCGGCGGCGCCCAGCTGCGGCATCCGGCCCCGGTCCAGCAGGTTGGCCACCAGCGAGGTGATGAACACCGTCTTGCCGGAACGGGCCAGCCCGGTGACGCCAAGGCGGATTACCGGTTCGAAAAAAGTCTCGGACACGGTCGAGGAGACCCCCTCGACGCCCCGCGCCAAACCGTCGGCGATTGTTGTGAAAACCACGTCATTCCCTTCTGCTTGCCGTCCCTAGATAGGCCGGGGGACGCCCTGCCGCCAGTGCCCAGACGGCACGCGGGCCGGATCGGGACGAAATACGGCGGCCCTGCCGGGGGGGCGTAGGGGGGAATGCAGGGGGAATTGCCAAAGCCCGCGCCAGCGGCTAGGTCCGCCGACATGCCAAGATACGCCCTGAAAATCGAATATGACGGCGGCCCATTTTCGGGCTGGCAACGCCAGAGCGCCCACGCCAGCGTGCAGGCCTCGCTAGAGGCCGCCATCGCCAAGATCGCCCCCGAGGCGCCGCTGGTGCAGGGCGCCGGTCGCACGGATGCGGGCGTGCACGCCTGGGGTCAGGTCGCCCATGTGGATCTGGCCCGCGACTGGGTGCCGTTCCGTCTGGCCGGTGCGATCAACTTTCACCTCAAGCCCGCGCCGATTGCCGTGGTCGATGTGGCGGCGGTGGCCGATGACTTCCACGCCCGTTTCTCGGCCAGCGGTCGGCGGTATATCTTCCGCCTGTTCAACCGCCGCGCGCCTGTCACGCATGAGCGCGGACAGGTCTGGCAGGTGATCCACCCGCTGGAACTGGCCCCGATGCGCGAGGCGGCGGGTCTGCTGCTGGGGCATCATGATTTCACGACGTTCCGTTCGACCACCTGTCAGGCGAACTCTCCGATGAAGACGCTGGACCGGCTGGACATCACCATCCGGGATCTGGACCACGGCACCGAGTTCATCTTCGACGTCCGCGCCCGCAGCTTCCTGCACAATCAGGTCCGCAGCTTTGTCGGCACGCTGGAGAGGGTGGGCGCCGGTCACTGGACCCCTCAGGACGTCTCCCGCGCTTTGGCCGCGCGGGACCGCGCGGCTTGCGGGCCGGTCTCTCCGCCGCAGGGGCTGTATCTGTCGGGGGTGGATTACGCCGAGGATCCGTTTCTGTAGCGCGCAACCCGCCCCCCGCGATGCATCCCGCGCGGGGGAATGGATATTTTCACGACACTAAAGGGGATTGATCCACCGACGCGAGCCTGCGCCAGTGGTCCCGGGGTCGTCAGGGCGTGCGGGCCTTTTCGGCCAGTTCAAGCACCCGGGGGCCCAGATTCTCGACAATCAGGCCGACGCCCGCGGCGTTGGGGTGCAGCCGGTCGCTTTGCAGGTATTTCGCAAGCAACCCCGCGGTGGCCGTCTTCGCGGTGATCGGGCCCAGAAAATCCTTTTCGTAAAGGACATCGTGCCGGGCGGCCAGTTCGGGATACATGCCGTCAAAGGCGCCCTTGAACTCGGGCCCGAAGTTCCGCGAGGCGACAAGCCCGACCAGCAGCACCGGCACGCCCTTCTCTTGGGCTCCGACGATGATCCGGTCCAGATTGCGCGCCGACGAGGCCGGATTGGTGCCGCGCAGCAGATCGTTGCCGCCCAGCGCCAGAATCATCGCATCGACCGAGGGTTGCAGCGTCCAGTCCAGCCGCGCCAGACCACCCCGTGTGGTATCCCCAGAAACGCCTGCGTTGATCAGTTTCACGTCCGCATCCCGCGCATCCAGCCACGCCTGAAGCTGGGGCACGAAGCCTTGCCCGTTGCGCAGGCCGTAGCCCGCCGTCAGGCTGTCGCCCAATGCCGCGATCGTGATCGTCTGCGCCTGCGCCGTCAGGGGGACAACAACCACCGCCAGCGACAATGCGCCGGCCAGACCCGCCTTGCGCAGCCCCCTGCCAGCCCCATATCCAAGACAGACAAGCTTACGCAGGAGAGAATGGATGGATGACCCGGTATTGCGTCTGCGCGATGCGCGACTGACGCTGGATGGCAACGCGGGCCCGGTCGACATCCTCCATGGGATCACCCTTTCGGTGAAGCGGGGCGAGACATTGGGGCTGGTGGGTCCGTCGGGATCTGGCAAGTCATCGCTCCTTATGTTGATGGGCGGGCTGGACCGGGCCACCGGCGGCGAGATCCATGCGCTGGGGCAGGATCTGACCGCGATGAACGAGGACCGGCTTGCCCGCTTCCGCAGGGACAATATGGGGGTGGTCTTTCAATCCTTCCACCTTATCCCGACGATGACGGCAATTGAAAATGTCGCGACCCCGCTGGAACTGGCCGGCAGGCGCGACGCCTTCGAGCGTGCCGCCGCCGAGTTGGAGGCCGTGGGTCTGGGCCACCGGATGGAGCATTATCCCAGCCAGATGTCGGGTGGCGAGCAGCAACGCGTGGCGCTGGCCCGCGCCGCCGCCCCCCGTCCCGCGATCCTGTTGGCCGACGAGCCCACCGGCAATCTGGACGGCGAGACCGGCGCCTTGATCATGGAGACGCTCTTTGGTCTGCGCGACAGGGCGGGCTCGACCCTTGTGCTGGTCACCCACTCGCGGGCGCTGGCGCAGCGGTGCGACCGGGTGATCCGGCTGATCGACGGGCGGCTTGCCCCGATCGAGGCTGGCGAGGGGGACGGGCTGGCGGATGATGTGGCCGGTGGGGCCGGTGGGGCCGATGCGGGCGTCGAGGGTGACGCGGTGGCTGCCTCGGCCAGTGCGTCCCACTCAGTACCCGGCACAGCCCCCGACCTCGGGCCGACCCGCGCATGAGCCGCCCCGCCGCAGGGTCCGCGACCGGCCCCGACAGCCTTGCCCGCGACCTCAGTGCCGCCACCCGCATCGCCCGGCGCGAGCTGCGCGGCGGGCTTGCGGCGTTCCGCGTCTTTCTGTTTTGCCTTGCCCTTGGGGTGGCAGCCATCGCCGCCGTGGGCGTCGTCCGCTCGGCCATCGAAGAGGGGCTGACCCGCGAGGGTGCCGCGCTTCTGGGCGGCGACGCCGAGATGAGTTTCATTTACCGGTTCGCCTCGGAAGACGAGCTGGACTGGATGCAGGAGCTGACCGACCGCCGGTCAGAGGTGGTGGATTTCCGGTCCATGGCCGTCACCGGAACCGGCGAGACCGCCCAGCGCGCCCTGACTCAGGTCAAGGCCATTGACGACGCCTATCCGCTGGTCGGCACGGTCGAGCTGTCGCCCCCAATTCCCCTGCAACAGGCCCTGCAGGGTCAGGACGGGCTGCCCGGTGCAGTGGTGCAGACCCTTCTGGCCGACCGGCTGGATCTGTCGCCCGGCGACCGCTTCCGGCTGGGCACGCAGGACTTCGTGCTGATGGCGATCCTTGAACGTGCGCCCGATGGGGCCTCGGACGGGTTCGCGCTGGGCCCGCGGACGCTGGTTCGGACGACGGATCTGGCGGACTCGGGGCTGTTGGGTCCAGGCACGCTGTTTGACACCCATTACCGGCTGATGCTGCCCCCGGGGCAGGCCTTCGACGCCGTGAAATCCGCCGCGACCAGCCGCTTTGCCGATGACGGCATGCGGTGGCGCGATGCCCGCCGGGGGGCGCCCGGCATCCAGCGGTTCGTGGACCGGCTGGGCACGTTTCTGGTGCTGGTCGGGCTGGCGGGGCTGGCCGTGGGCGGCGTCGGCGTCTCGGCGGCGGTGCGGGCCTATCTGGCGAAGCGGCGCGGCACCATCGCGGTGCTGAAGACGCTGGGCGCCTCGCGCCGGACGATCCTGCTGGCCTACGCCGTGCAGATCGGGCTGCTGTCGGCGCTGGGGATCGGCGCGGGCGTGGTGCTGGGGCTGGCCCTGCCCAATCTGGCGCTGCCGCTTCTGGCCGACCGGCTGCCGGTGCCGGTGGCGCCGGGGATCTACCCGGCCCCGCTGGCGCTGGCCGCGCTTTACGGCGCACTGACGGCGGCGATCTTCACCCTGTGGCCGCTGGCCAGCACCGACCAGATCCGCCCCGCGGCCCTGTTCCGCGAGGCGTTCACCCGCGTCCGCGCATGGCCGCGCCCGTCGTTCATCGTGCTGACGCTTGTGCTGCTGGCGGTGCTGGTGGGCGCGGCGGCGGTCTTCTCGGGCTCGGCCAGACTGGCGTTGGCGGCGGCTGTCGGCATCGCGGGGGCGCTGACCGCGCTGATGCTTGCCGCGATCGCGCTGCGCTGGCTGGCCCGCCGTCTGGCCCGGCTGCGCCTGCTGCGCGGGCGGCCCAGCCTGCGGCTTGCGCTGGCCTCGATCGGCGGACCGGGGCAAGAGGCCGCCTCGGTGGTGCTGGCGCTGGGGCTTGGCCTGACGGTCATGGCCACCGTCGGCCAGATCGACGCCAATCTGCGGCAGGCCATCGCCGGCGATCTGCCCGAGGTGGCCCCCAGCTATTTCTTCGTCGACATCCAGCAGGATCAGATCGACGAGTTTCGCCAGCGTCTGGCCACCAACTCTGGCGTCTCGCGGGTCGAGGCCGCGCCCATGCTGCGCGGGGTCGTCACCCGCATCAACGACCGACCCGCCGACGAATATGGCCCCCATTGGGTGCTGCGCGGCGACCGGGGGCTGACCTATGCCGCCCGCCCCTCCGAAGGCACCCGGCTGACCGCGGGCACCTGGTGGCCCGAGGAGTACGACGGCCCGCCCCAGATCAGTTTCGCCGCTGAAGAGGCCGAAGAGATCGGGCTGACGCTGGGCGACACCATCACCGTCACCGTTCTGGGCCGCGAGATCACCGCCACCATCACCAGCCTGCGAGAGGTCGATTTTTCCAACGCAGGCATGGGTTTCGTGATGACGCTGAACCCCTCGGCGCTGGCGGGCGCCCCGCATTCGTTCATCGCCACCGTCTACGGCGACGCCGAGTCCGAGGCGCCCATATTGCGCGAGTTGTCCGAGGCTTTTCCCAACATCACCGCCATCCGGGTCCGGGACGCCATCGACACCGTGGCCCGCATCATGGAAGGGCTGGCCGCCGCCATCGCCGCGGGCGCCGGGATCACCCTGCTGACCGGTTTCGCCGTCCTGATCGGGGCCGCCGCCGCCGGCGAAGGGGCCCGCACCTACGAGGCTGCCGTGCTGAAGACGCTGGGCGCATCACGCGCGATGGTGCTGGGCAGCTTCGCCCTGCGCTCGGTCCTGCTGGGGGCGGCTGCGGGGGTGGTTGCCATCGCCGCCGGCGCCGGCGGGGCGTGGTGGGTTCTGGTCCGGCTGATGCATCTGGACTACGCGTTCATGCCCGGCTCGGCCTTGGCTGTGATCGCGGGGGGGATCGCGGTGACGCTGCTGGCCAGCCTGTTTTTCGCCCTGCGGTCGATCTCGCGGCGACCGGCCCGGATCTTGCGGGCACGCGAGTGATCGCGGGGTTGTCGCGCCTTGGCTCGTCGTGACGCGCGCTGATACGCGTTGATGCGCCCTGATACGCCGTAAGGTTTCCCTTCGCGCCGTTACCTTTTCTAAAGATCCCATGGGCTATGCAAATGGGGTAATCGCGTGAAAAGTGAGTAAGCGGTATGAGCATGGCAAGCGAAGCGACCCCGGTGGATGTGCATGACCTTAACAACATGCTCGCCGCCATAATGATCAGCGCCACGATCCTTGAACGCGAGGATGGCGCAAGTGAAATCAGACGACGGCACGCGGGCCACATCCTGCGCGCCACCGAAGGCGCCGTTCGCCTATTGGGCGGATTGGGGGCAAAGCCGGTGACGCCACAGGTGGCGCTTCCGAAGGCTCCCGACCCTGTGCAGGCACGCGACGCTGCGAAGGCCCCCGCGCTGTCTGCCTCCGGTCCGATTGCCGCCAAGGCCCCGGCACGGGTGGTTGTCCCGATAGGGGGGGCTCCGCTGCAGGGCATTTCGATGCTTCTGGTCGAGGATGAGCCGACGCTCGCCGCCGTTCTGGACAACTGGCTGACACGCCGCGGCGCGACGGTTTATCACGCCGGCGATATCAGCGGGGCGCTGGCGGTGCTGCGGAACACAGGCGCCTGCGATGTGATCCTTAGCGACTATCACCTGCCCGACGGCACCGGTCTGGATCTTGCCCGCCATCTTGCGCGAACGCAGGACTGCACGGCGCAGAACGCCCGCCGTGCCGGAGTCAGGCCGCCTCAGCCCGATGGCATTTCGATGCGCAGATCACCGCCCTCCGGGCCCTCGCGCGTTTGGCGGCGATCCAAAATACCCGTGTGTCTGATGTCCGCAGGCCCCCTTCCGGCCGAGGCTTCGCCGGGGCCCGACTCTGCCGTCGCGCTCAGCGTTTCCAAGCCGCTGAACCTGACGGAACTGGCACAGCGCCTGCGCACAGTCGCCCTTGGGGACGGGATATTCGCATGCGCCTCATGATCGCCGACGACCATGACCTGCTGCGAGATTCGCTCAGTCATTTCCTCGAGTTAGAGGGCGGGTTCGAGATATCGACCGCCTGTGGCCTACCGGATGTCCTTGCCCAGATAGAAGGCGAAGGGCCGTTCGACCTGCTGCTGCTGGACTACTGCATGCCCGGCATGAACGGGCTTGAAGGGCTGCGAACGGCGCTTGACCAAAACGCGGGAATGCCCGTGGCCCTGATGTCCGGCACTGCCAACCGCAATGTCGCCCAAGAGGCGCTGGACAGCGGCGCCATCGGCTTTTTGCCCAAAACAATCGGCGCACGTTCGCTGTCGCACGCGATCCGCTTCATGGCCGCCGGAGAGGTGTTCGTGCCCGTGGAATTCATGACGGCAGAACCCGAAGGCACCCGACCGCGAAGCGATCTGTCCCAGCGCGAACATCAGGTTCTGGGCGGATTGTGTCGCGGCCTGTCAAACAAGGAGATCGGCCGCGAGGCCGAGCTTCGCGAGGTTACCGTCAAGCTTTACGTCAAGACCCTGTGCCGCAAGCTCGGGGCGCGAAACCGCACCCATGCCGCCATGCTGGCCCGCGACGCCGAGATTTACTGAGCTTACTGCAGCCAAGAACCCGAATTGCAGGCCAAGCGGACCGGCCGCCAAGCCAGCGGGATGTGCGCCGCCCCTTCAGCCGCTTTCACGTGACGAAAAAACAACTGCTGCACTGTGGCTCTTGACAATGACTCTCCTCTACGTTGTTTCTGAGGTGAAATCCAATATTGTGCTTTAAGTCGAGACGACTATTCATCAACAGTCGCTTGCTATTTGCCGGGGCCGGTATGCGTTCGCTTTTTCTTTCCCTATTGTTATTGCTCGGCTTTGTCGGGGCGGGCGTCAGCGCCTCCAAGACCGTTGGCATCGCCACGTCGAACCCCGGCTCGCTGCATTACAACATGGCAACCGCCATCGCGCGGGCCGCGAATGAGGCCGGGCTGAAGACCACGGTGCAGCCCGCCACAAGCGCCAACCAATATCTGCCTTACATCAACGCCGGCGGGATCGAGTTCGGCATCGCCAATCTTCAGGAAATGAACCACGCCCTGACCGGCGCGGCGTGGTGGGACGGGCTGGCTAGCCCGAACCTGCGCGTGGTCGGATTGCTCATGCCCCTGCGCGAAGCGATCTTCGTGCGCGCCGACAGCGACATCTACACGCTTGCCGATCTGCGGGGACGCCGGGTCACGGACGGGTATGTCGCGCAGAATTCGATCACCATGCAATTGGCCTCGATCTACGCCTCGGCGGGCATGACCCGCGACGATATCGTGCCGGTCATTGTGCCGTCGGTGGTGGCGGGCGCGGATGCCTTCATCGCCGGCGATGCCGACGCATTCATCTTCGCACTTGGCGCCGGCAAGGTCAGCGAGGCCGCCGCCGCGGTCGGCGGGCTAAGAGCGCTGGGTGCGGGCACCCCCGATGCCGAAAGTCTGAAGCGCGCGCGGAAATTCTGGCCGACGATCGAGTTCATCGACGTTGCCGCCAACTCCTCGCCGGGGGTCATGACGGATTCGGTCTTTTTCGCCCTGCCGCAGGCGCTGGTCACCCACGCCGACGTGCCGGACGCGGCGGTGGCGGCGATGGCCAAGGTCCTGCATCAGGGCAAACTGGCGATGCAGGCGACCTTCCCCGGCTTTTCAATCTTCGATCCGCAAGCTTTGATGGGCGATCCGGGTGCGGCGCAATATCACCCCGGCGCCCTGTCCTATTACCAAGATGCCGGGCTGAAATGACCCTGCGCAGGCACCTCTTCCGACGCGGTCGCGGTTGAACGGTTCGACCGCCCCTCGATTGGCTGGCAAAGGCCAGACCGCGCCCAAGGCACCGGTCGGCACGGACCCACACGCCAATGATGGGGCTCGGCGGCAGCATGCCCCCCCGCTTCGTCCCGGTCGCCGGGTCGCCGACGTTCTGGCCGGCCTGATCCCGGTACTGGCCATCGCATGGGTAACAGGCCTTTTCAGCCACCTTGGCATTCAACTTTATGCGCAGCAGTATCTTGCGGCCATTCTGGGCATGTCGCTGGCCGTCATCTTCTTGGTTGCCCCGGCAAAACAGGGTGCGTCGCGTGCGCATGTGCCCGCCCACGACTGGCTGCTCGCCGGTCTGTCGCTGCTGGTTCTGGGCTATATCGCCCTGCGCTATCCGGACCTTGTCCTGCGCGTCTTCCTGCGACCGGTCCAGCTTTGGCTTCCCGGCCTGCTGACCACCGCCCTGCTTGTCGAGGCGTTGCGCCGGGTGACAGGCTGGGCCCTGCCGCTGATCCTTGCCGCCTTCGTCGCCATGGCGTTGTTCGGGGATCTTTTGCCTTTGGGTCTGGACCTTCGCCCACAGGAATGGCGCCTACTGTCGGGCTACATGGGCTTTGATGCCAATGCGGTTCTGGGGCTGCCGCTCTCGGTGGCGGGCGGGGTGATCGTGGTCTTTCTGCTGCTCGGCACCCTGTTGGGCACCACCGGCGGCACGCGGTTTTTCACCGATGTCTCGATCGTTCTGATGGGCCGGTTCAGGGGCGGGTCGATGAAGATCGCGGTGCTGTCCTCGGCGCTGTTCGGGTCGGTTTCGGGCTCTGCGGTGGCCAATGTCCTCAGCACGGGGACGGTGACGATCCCGATGATCAAGGACGATGGCTTCCCCCCCGAAAAGGCCGCCGGGATAGAGGCCGCGGCCTCGACCGGGGGGCAATTGGCGCCGCCGGTGATGGGCGCCGCCGCCTTTCTGATGGCCGAGTTCCTCGAGGTGCCCTACGCCGAGGTTGCCTTTGCCGCGCTGTTGCCGGCCTTGTTGTTCTATGCCGCTCTCTTCGTTCAGGCCGACATCGAGGCGCAACGGCTGAACCTGTCGCCGATGCCGTCCAGCAGCCGCCCCCCGCTGCGCCGCTTGGTTAACGGCTGGCATTTCCCGGCCACATTCGCCGTGCTGATCTACCTGATGTTCTGGCGGGGGTTCCAGCCGGACCGCGCCGGTCTGTGGGCGGTGCTGACCTTGGTCGCAACCGGCATGGCCTTTGGCTATGGCGGCGCCCGTCCCGGTCCGCGCCAACTTGTGCAGGCGCTTTCGGTCTGCGGGCATCGCACGGTCGAAATCGTTGTCATCGCCGCCGGGGCCGGGGTCGTGATCGGTGTTCTGGGCATAACCGGGCTGGGCTTCAACCTGACCTACGCGCTGGTCGAATTGGGCGGAGGCAGTCCGGTGGCGTTGCTGGCACTTGCGGCGCTTGTCTGCATCGTGCTGGGCATGGGGCTGCCGACGCTTGGGGTCTACGTTCTGCTGGCCGCACTGGTGGCGCCGGCGCTTGTGGAAACCGGGGTGCCGGCGATGGCGGCGCATCTTTACGTGCTTTACTTCGGCATGATGTCGATGATCACGCCCCCCGTCGCGCTGGCGGCCTTTGCCGCGGCCTCGATCGCGGGGGCGGCGCCGATGCGATCGGGCTGGTACGCCATGCGCTTCGGGTGGAGCGCGTATGTTGTGCCGGTCCTGTTCGTGCTGTCGCCGTCGCTGTTGATGATGGGCTCGTGGCAAATGACCCTTTGGACGATTCTGGGGGCCTTAGCCGGAATCTGGGCCATTTCCCAAGCACTTGTGGGCGGCGGTATCGTCACCCGCCGGGCGGGGCGCGTCGGGCTGGCGTTTGCCGGGGCCATGCTGTTGATCCCGGCGGATGCCTTTGAATTTGCTTGGGCGACGGACCCGCTTGGCCTGCTGTTGGCCGGGCTGGTCGTGACCGGAGACCGGCGCTTCGCGCGCCGCTTGTCGCGCGCCGGGCCGGATCTGGCCCCCGATTAAGTGCCGTGGCGCGGGCCGATCGCGATTTCGATGTCGGTCAACCCCTCGACCCCGCCGGCGATCCGGTCGCCGGGGCGGACGGGGCCCACGCCCGCGGGCGTGCCGGTGAAGATCAGATCGCCCGGCTGCAACGCGACCGCGTGGGACAGGATCGAGACGTGCTCGGAGACCGGCCAGATCATCTCGGACAGATCGCCCTCTTGCCGGATCTCGTCGTTTACCGACAGCCAGATGCGGCCCGATGTCAAAGAACCTGCCTCGGCCAGCCGGGTCAGCGGCCCGATTGGCGCCGACCCGTCGAACCCTTTGGACAGATCCCACGGGCGGCCCATCTCTTTGGCGACCAGTTGCATGTCGCGGCGGGTCAGATCGATGCCCACGGCGGCGCCCCAGATGTGGTCATGCACGTCCGAGGGGGCGATATCACGACCGCCCTTGCCGATGGCGACGACCATCTCGATCTCGTAGTGCAGGTTATCGGTCTGGGGCGGATATGCGACGGTCCCGCCGGTCTCGCGGATGCAATCGGCTGGTTTGCCGAAGAAAAACGGCGGGTCCCGCTCGTCATTGCCCATCTCGCGGATATGCGCAAGATAGTTGCGCCCCACGCAATAGATCCGCCGGACCGCGAAACGGTCTTGGGTTCCGCTGACGGCGACGCTGGGCGTCTCGGGCGGTGTCGATACGTAACCCATTCACTCTTCCCTTACATTACGCTGTGCCGGTGGCTTGTGCCGACGTTACACATCAGAGGCACCTTGCGCCAAGCGTGCCGTTCCGTCGGCCCAGGCTTTGCTGGGTGAATTTTCGGGAAAGGGCTGGCCTTAGACGAACAGGAAGGTGTCGTGCAGGGCCGCCTCCGAAAACGGACTGTGCAGGGCATCGGGCAAGCCGACGCTGTCGGCGCCAAGGGGTTCCGCCGGCGGCGCGGTTGCGATGGCCGCGGTGCCGCTGGCCGCAGTGCCGCTGCCCGTGGTCTCGACCAGAACCGAGGACCAGTCGCCCCAATCGGTGCCATCGTGGGCCCGCACAAAGATGAACTGATCGCTGTCGGACGTATCGCCAAGAACCCGCAGATCTTGCATTTGCGTTGGCGTCAGCGCGACCGCCTCGGTGGCCGCAAGCGCGGCTCCGTCCAGATACAGGCTGTCGGCGCCGACGGCGTCGATCAGCTGAAAGGCGGTGGGCGCGTCGCCGTCGGCGTCGCGGATGCTCAGCGCGTCGATCACGGGGGCCGAGCCCCCTGCCCCCACGGTCAGACGCGCCGTGTCGATCACCGTCAGGTGGTTGGCGGTGGTGACGGTGAAGGTCGCGGCACCGCTCCAGTCGCTGCCGTCATAGGCGCTGAGGCTCAGGGACCGGCTGCCCGGCTCGGCGTCCGAGCGGATCCAGACTGACCATAGCTGCTGGGCAGTGATCTCATGCCCGGCAGAGGCGTCGACGTCCCCCACCCCCGAGATATAGACCCCGGTGCCCGACGGGTCGGTGATCCTGTAGGCCAAGGCCGGGTCGCCGTCGGCGTCCGCATAGGTGACCGCCGCGCCAAGGCTGCTCCAACGTCCGACGGACAGGGACATGTCGGTCACGGCGACGGTCGCCACGGTGTCCTGCGTCGTCACCTCGACCGTCGACCAGTCGCCCCAGTCGCTGCCGTCGAAAGCGCGAAGGCGCAGGGTCTGACTGCCTTCTGTCCTGGCGCCTTCGATGTAAAGTGTGCCCAGTTGCGTCGCATCCAGCACATAGCCGCCCGAGGCGTCTATCTGTCCGATCCCCTGCACGAAGACGCTGTCGCCGCTTGGGTCCATGATCTCGAAGGACACCGCCGCATCGCCATCGGAGTCGCTGTAATCCACCAGATCCGACACCGCGACAAAGCCGCCCCGGCCTACGGTCGCCGAGACGTCCGGCGTGTGGGGGACGTGGTTGTCGGTGCTTAGGACAAAGGCCTCCCACGCGCCCCAGCCGGCGGCGTCGTCGAAGGCGCGCAGGCGGATGGTCTGATCGCCCAGCGTCGCTTCGCCCTGAAGCCAGACGCCGCCCAGTTGATCGGCTGTGATCACATAGCCATTGCGGGCATCGACAAGGCCCGCGCCGTCCACATGGATGCTGTTGGCGCCGGTGGTATCCTCTAGCTCATAGGCGGTGACGGTGCCCGAGCCTGCAGTGACTGCGAAAATCGAGATCAGCGACACCCAGCGCCCCGACGCAACCCCCTGATCCGCGACCGAGAGCTTGGCCGTGGATTGCCCCAGCGCCACGGATTGATCCGAGAATACAAGGGTTTCGATGTTGCGCAGCACGTCTGTCCCGTCGTCGCCTGCCACTTGCGTGACCCCACCGCTGGTGGTGACCACGTAGCTGGCGTAGGCGCCCGAGAAAAAGGCGCTGTCCTGCCCCGCGCCGCCGTCGATCACGTCCGAGCCACCGCCCCCGGCAATGCGGTTATCGGCGTCGTTGCCTGTGATCACATCGTCGCCGCTGCCCGAGATCACATCCTCGATCACCGTATCACGGTCGATGGTCAGCGCATTCGGCAGGCCCAGCACGTCCGACGCCGCCCCCGGCCGCAGGTCAATCACCTGATCCGCCGTGACAAAGCCCAGATCCAGCCTGTCGGTGCCGCCCTGATCGTAAAGGGTCCACAGCACGCCGCCCGATAGCCCCTCGAGCAGGTTCAGATACCCCCCGGCGGTCGAGCCCGCGCCGTAAATCGTGTCGCCGGCGCGCTGACCGGACGGGGTGCCGTACAGCGACTGGATCGCGATAATGTCGGCCTGCATCGGCGTCAGATGCACGGCGTAATCCAGCCCGTCGGTCGTGTTGCTGTAAGGGTCCATGTAGGACATGACCGAGTGCAGCCAGCTGTCGTTCAGATAATGGTTGTCGCCGCTCTCGGGGGTGGTGCCGTAGTCCGCCGAGCCGTTGTAGTCGCCGGCATGTCCCAGACCCAAAGCGTGCCCGATTTCATGCACATAGGTCGAATAGGAATAGGTGTTGAGCACCGCCTGCCCGTTGCTGAGGTCGGGCGCGATCCACGCGGTCGAGACGTTGATGGTCGAGCGCAGGATCGTGCCGCCGATGGTGGTCGAGTAGGAATAGGCGCCGCTGTCCGCGTCGTCGAAAAAGATCTGCGCGGTGCCGCCCGCATCCTCGTCGACGAAGGTGAAGCTGAGGCTGCTGACATCCTCCCACGACTCCAGTGCCCAGATGGCGTATTGCTGCCCTGCTGCGGTCAGCGACGTGATGTCCACGGCGATGCCGCGCCCGGCCCCCGGATCGAAGGCGCGGGGCTGGTTGCCGCCGTCCTGCCAGAAGCCCGTCGTCAGATAGGCCGCGATCTGGTCGTTGCTAAAGTCGGCAAGCGGGGCGCCCAGATCCGCCACGGTCAGGGTGTAGGTGCCGCTGCCGCCCAGATAGCCGTCGCTCAGCCCCCATGCACCGACATACCAAGTGCCGGATTCCGGGGCCACAAACTCGAACTGCGCCTCCAGCCCGGTGCCGCCGTCATCGTCGAACGAGATCAGCGCGCCGTCGGTGTCGTAGAAGAAAAGGTACGGGTCGGTCACGCCGCCGGTGGTGCCACCGCTCATGGTGATCTGGACGTTGTCGCCGGTCGATAGGCTGATCGCGAGCCAGTCGCCGTCGCCCGCAAGCGAGCCACCCAGGCTGTCGCCCACGCCAAGCGTATAGCCGGTGGCGGTGCTTTCGGGGGCGTCCGCGCCCTCGGTCAGGCGCGCCAGCGAGGTGCCGCGGATGCTGGCCGCGATATCGTCTTGCAGTCGGGTCTGGGCCATCAGCCGTCCTTCTGTCCGGTGGTGGCGGCGTCGCCCTTTTTGGCAAGACGCAGCAGGTTTCGCAGGAAGTCATCAATCGCGGCGGCGGGGAGGCGCGGCGCGTCGCTGATCACGGTGGTCAGCACAGGGCTTTGCCCGCCCTCGCGGCAGGTGCCATCGCGGCAGTCCTGCACGGACAGCCGCCCGGCGACCTTGCGCGGTCCGGCGTGCTGCACCTCTAGCCGCAGGGCTTGGACGTGCGGCGGCGTGCCGGTTGGCCCGTCGGGCAGGACCCGGTGGCCGGTGGCGGTCAACAGGCGGGTAAGGCCTGCGCAAAGGCGATTCAGTTCCCGCCGGTCCACGACCCCATTGCCCACGGCGGCACAGGTCACGGTCGCGGCGCGATCGCCGGACGGGCCCGCGACGGCGGGCGAAAGAGCCATGACTGGCAGGATGATGGCCAAGACCGCGACAGCCCGGCTCGTCCCGCCAAATCCGCGATGCGCGGAGGTGATTGCAACGCTCATATCCGCATCGGAGGAACCGATCCTTCACATCCCCCAAGGGGGCTCCCATCCCAGACCGCTGGCGGTGCCCGTGAGCCAAGCGCAACCGCGCCTGTCCACGCCCCTAGTCCCCTGAGGGCGCGGAAATCCGGGCCGGAAGCTGACGGTCCCGTCATACGAAACGCGCCGCAACCAGCGGTCCCTTGCCTTGCATCATACCGTGGGATGACGGTCCAGAATTTAACCCGACGGGCCGTCGGCGGGCAGGATTCAGCCGATCCGAGGGCTGTGCGGATGCGTCTTGCCGCCAATGCCACCAGCCCGCGCACCAACGCGGGCGCGATGGGTCAGCGGGCGGCGCCCCCCTTCGGGGCAGTGCCCACCTGCTGCATCTCGGGGGACAGCGATTCCCACCAGTCGCGATAGCTGCTGTTCCACGGCGCACGACCGCCTTCGTCGGGGGCGCCGTCGTCCCACCAGACGGGGCCACGCTCGCCCAGATCGTGTTTGGCGGCGTCGACGGCGGCCCGCGCTGCCCGTGTGGCGTCGGGGTCACCGTCGGCCTGACCTACTCCGCGACGTGCCTGCATCAGCGCCTTGACCGCGGCGCGGCGGGTGCTGTCGTCAAGCCGAGGATCGGTCTTGCGCCACAGCCGCCCCCGCGCCACGAAATAGCGCCCGTCGGGCGTCTCGGGATAGGACTTGCGACGGCCCGTGGCCACGCGGTCAGGCCGCCCAGCGCCACGGCACGGTGAACTCGCCCAGCAGGGCGTTCAGGCGGGCCTCGTCGGCGCCGTCCTTGCCGCTTAACTCGGCGACAAGACCGCGCTTGGGATCTTCGACCACTTGGGCGACGCGGGCGTCAAACCCTTCTTGCGCAAGGGTTTCGTCAAAGACGCGGGTGATGGCGCGGCGGCGCAGGTCCGGCTTGAAGACCTTGCCGACGGCGGTCTTGGGAAGCTCGTCCAGCACCTCGAGGTATTTCGGATGCGCGGCGCGTTCGTGGATGCGCGAGTTGGCGTATTGCAACAGGTCATCCTCGGTCACGTTGGCGCCAGCGACCAGTTCGACATAGGCGCAGGGAAGCTCGCCGGCGAAGGCGTCGGGCTGGCCGATGGCGCCGGCGAAGGCGACGGCCTCGTGCCCGGCAAGCGCGTCTTCGATATCGGCGGGATCGATGTTGTGCCCGCCCCGGATGATCAGATCCTTGGCGCGGCCCGTGATGTAGAGATAGCCGTCGGCGTCCACCCGGCCCAGATCGCCGGTGCGCAGGAACCGCCCGTCGACGAAGAGATCGGCGTTCTTGGTGGGGTCCGTATAGGTGTGACCGGAAAAGACGCCGGGGTTCGAGACGCAGATCTCGCCGACATCGTCGGTGGCGCAATCGACCCAGCCGCCGCTGTCGGGGTCGCGGGTGACGATGCGCACATCCGTATAGGGCAGCGGCAGGCCGACCGAGCCGATTTTCTTGGTCCCCCCCGGAGGGTTGCAGGACACCAGACAGGTCGCCTCGGTCAGGCCGTAGCCTTCGACGATGGTGACGCCGCTGGCCTTTTCGAACCGGTGAAACAGCTCGACCGGCAGCGGGGACGACCCCGAGAAGGCGGTTTTCACCGACGAGACATCGGCATCCACCGGGCGCTGCATCAACGCCGAGATCGCGGTGGGCACGGTGATGATGAAGCTGACCTTCCAGCGCTCGATCAGCTTCCAGAAATTGTCGAAAACCCCGTCACCGCGATAGCCCTGCGGCGTGGGAAAGACCACATGCGCGCCGCTGGCGATCATCGCCATCAGGATCACATGGCAGGCGAAGACGTGGAACAGGGGCAGCGGGCAGATGATGGTGTCATCCTCGCTGAACAGCAACTGCTGGCCCAGCCAGCCGTTATAGACCATCCCCGAGACCCGGTGCTGGGCCACCTTCGGCATGCCCGTGGTGCCGCCGGTATGGAAATAGGCGCCGACGCGGTCGTCGGGCGTATCCTCGAAATCCAGCGTGGTGTTCTGGCGCCCCATCTCGCGGTTGAAATCCATCACCTGCGCCTTGTGCGCCACCTCGTGCTTGGGGCGCACCAGCGGCACGATCCAGCTTTTCGGCGGGGTCAGATAGCGGTTCAGATCGACCTCGAGCACGGTGGTGACGTTGGGCGCAAGGCGCACGGCCTCGGCGGCCTTGGCACCGACGTCGGTCTTGGGGAAGGCGCGCAGGGTGACAAGCACCTTGGCGTTGGTCTCGCGCAGGATGGCGGCGATCTGTTCGGCCTGCAGCAAGGGGTTGATCGGGTTGGCGATGCCGGCGATGGCGCCGCCGATCAGGGTGATCGCGGCCTCGTTGCAGATGGGCAGCATGTAGGCGACCACGTCGTTCGGCCCCACGCCCAGACCGCGAAACAGGTTGGCCGCCTGAACCGAGCGTTGGTGGAACTCGGTCCACGTCAGGGTCTCGGCCTTGGCCTTGGGGTCGGACAGCAACTGAAAGCTGATGGCATTGCGACCGCCGTGGCGGCTGGCGGTGCGGGCGACGAACTCGTGCATGGTTCGCGGCAGGTCGCGCGCCTCCCATGGTTGTTCGTTCTCGATCTTCTTCAGGTCCTGCAGCGATGCAAAAGCCATTCCGTTTCCTCCCTTAGCCTGTCCCCGCTTTGATGCGCCGGGTTCAAGGTCGGTTCAGGATGTGAAGAAAATCTGCGCGGTGCAAGCGCGTTGCGCGGTGCAGGGCCCTGTAACCCAGCGGAACATGGCAGGTGCCGCCGGGGAATGAGCGCGGCCAGCCCATGCGGCAGCGGGGATTTCCGCCCACGCAGGGGCCCTGCCCCCCC
>SWCD01011386.1_pt1 | contig 43184 bp, 44 predicted proteins | sample 4693011 | NCBI WGS metagenome assembly SWCD01 (sample SAMN10267278, study PRJNA491770) | bioreactor metagenome | isolation source: DHS bioreactor inoculated with marine | place: Japan: Omine Ridge, Nankai Trough
GGTGGTGGATGTGCTTCTTGATGTGCGATTCCTGCCCAATCCGCATTGGATTCCAGAGCTGCGGCCACAAACCGGTCACGATGCCGACGTCAGGGATCATGTTCTTGCTGCGGACGATGCTGTCGTCTTCGTGGAAAAGAGCATGGATCTGTTCCGCTTCCTCCTGCCCCGCTACGAGACCGAGGGCAAGGCCTACCTCACGATCGGGATTGGCTGTACCGGTGGGCGACATCGATCAGTTGCTCTGGCCAACGAGTTCACCCGGTTGCTGGTTGCCGAGGGTTTTGACGCCAAGGTGAGCCATCGCGACACACCGGTCGCTGGTGAATAGTCCAATGCAGACCCCGCTCGCCGAGGCGCTCGAGGAGGCGCTGGCTACCGAGCGGCGTGGCCCCCATGTCGTGGCCATCGGGGGCGGGAAGGGGCTCTCGGCAGCGCTGCGGGCAATACAGCGTTACGCCGGCCGGATCGACGCCATCGTCACGGTTGCCGACGATGGGGGCTCGTCGGGACGCTTGGCCCCGGACCTGGAGATACCGCCACCCGGCGATATCAGGAAGTGTCTGCTGGCATTGGCCCCCGACGACTCGATCTGGAAGGACCTCTTCGACTATCGCTTCGAGGGGGCTGATGTCAGCGGCCATTCGCTCGGCAATCTTCTGCTGGCGTCTCTGGCAGATCTCACCGGCGACTTTCGTTCGGCGTTGCGGGCGAGTGAAAAGCTGCTCGGAACGGTTGGTTCGGTGATACCGGTCTCGCCCAAGAGGCTCCATATCGAAGCCGTGGTGGATGGTGTTGAGGTTCACGGCCAGGTGGAGTTGGCGTTGAGCCGCGGTGTCGTTGAGGAGATGAAACTGGTTCCCACGGCAGCCGAAGCGAGTCCCGAAGCACTCGAGGCGATCTCGATGGCGAAGCAGATAGTGATAGGCCCGGGCAGCCTCTATACCTCGGTCTTGGCGACCCTGCTCGTCCCCGGCATCGCAGAAGCAATCAATCAGTCGAGCGCTCGTTTGGTCTACGTTGCCAACGTCAGCACGCAAGATGGTGAGACTCTCGGGATGGACTGCGCCGACCACTTAGATGCACTGATTCGAATGAGTGGAATAAGGCCCCCTGCTGCTATCGTCGCCAATGAAACGTCGGTGACGTTTCCACCGCCTCTGGAACCGCTTCAGGTCGATGAGGAGGTGCTGGCAACTTACGGTGTTGACGTTGTCCTGGGACACCTAGTGGACCTCTCTTCCACAGTCCCGAGACATGACCCTGTGCGCCTTGGTGGCGCATTGGCGCGTCTCATCTGACATCCCACTACACGAAGGAACCTCATGAAGGTAGCAATCAACGGTTTTGGCCGTATTGGCCGTAACTTCTTCCGTGCCGCCAAGAAGTACGGCGCAGGCTTCGACATGGTCGCGGTAAACGACCTGACGAGCGCCGAGACGTTGGCCCATCTCCTCAAGTACGACAGCGTGCACGGTGTCTACCCGGGCTCCGTCGAGGTAGTTGACGGAGACCTCATCGTTGACGGTGACCGCTTCAAGGTCTACTCCGAGCGCGATCCTGAGAACCTTCCTTGGGGCGAGCTGGGCGTTGATGTCGTCATCGAGTCGACCGGTATCTTCCGTTCGCACGAAGCTGCCTCCAAGCACATCACTGCCGGCGCCGAGTACGTTCTCATCTCCGCTCCCTCCGGCGATGCCGACATTTCGCTGGTTCTGGGTGTCAATGACAGTGAATTCGACCCGTCGGTTCACAAGGTCATCTCGAACGCTTCTTGCACCACCAACTGCGTCGCTCCGATGGCGAAGGTTCTCGACGATTCGTTCGGCATCAAGCGGGGCATGTTCACCACGGTGCACGCATATACCAACGACCAGGCGATCCTCGACATGCCGCACAAGGATCTCCGTCGTGCCCGCAACGCTGCTACGAACATCATCCCGACCGCCACCGGCGCCGCCAAGGCAATCGGTTCGGTGCTCCCGAGCCTCGACGGCAAGATGCAGGCCATGGCCATGCGCGTTCCGGTTGCGGACGGTTCTGCGACGGATCTCGTCGTAACTCTCGATAGGGACGTGACTCTCGCTGAGGTCAACGCAGCCTTCAAGGCCGCCGCTGAAGGCCCGCTCAAGGGCGTGCTTCGTTACACCGAGGACCCGATCGTCTCTAGCGATATCGTCGGCGACCCCGCATCGTGCATCTACGACGCCACGGCCGCCATCGTGCCGGGCGACAACATGGTCAAGGTGCTCGGCTGGTACGACAACGAGTGGGGCTACTCCACCCGTCTCGTCGACCTCGTCAAGCGACTCGGCTAAGACCGATCGTGACAACCCTTCCAACGCTCGACTCCCTGAGGGTCGAAGGGAAGACGGTTCTCGTACGTTCTGACTTGAACGTACCGCTGGACAATGGGGAGGTGGCGGATGATTTTCGGATCGGCGCCAGCCTCCCCACTATCCAGGCCCTCATGGAACGGGGGGCCAAGGTGGTTGTGTGCAGTCACCTGGGGCGTCCCCGCGGCATCGACGATGGGCTCCGCATGGATCCCGTTGCCAAGCGCATGTCCGCGATGGGTGGATTCCCGGTCAGCAAGCTCGACGTAGTCGCCGGCCCTGAGGCCGAAGCTGCCATCGCGGCAACCGACGCGGGGACGGTGACCCTGCTCGAGAACACTCGCTTTGAAGCCGGGGAGAAGAGAAACGATCCGGAACTGGCCGACGCCCTGGCGCGGCTGGCGGACCTCTTTGTACTCGACGCATTTGGCACCGCCCACCGGGCGCACGCCACGACCGTCGGAATCGCCGAGAGGCTTCCTTCGGCGGCAGGCTTCTTGCTCGCCAAAGAGGTTGATGCTCTCTCGGCCTTGCTCGGGGAACCTGAGCGCCCCTATCTGGTGATCCTCGGTGGAGCCAAGGTCTCGGACAAGCTTGCCGTCATGGAACACCTGCTGCCCAAGGTCGACAGGATGATCGTCGGTGGTGGTATGTGCTTCACGCTGCTGAAGGCCCAGGGCAATGAGGTCGGCAACTCATTGGTCGAAGAGCCGATGCTCGATGTGGTCGGCGGATTGCTCGCCGGTGAGCACGGGCACAAGATCCTGCTCCCGACCGACATCGTGGCGGCCGCCGCCTTTGCTGAAGATGCCGAGCATGCAGTGTGCGCGGCTAATGCCATTCCGGCCGGGATGATGGGTCTGGATATCGGTCCGGATTCGATTACGGCGTTCCGGAATGCCGTCGATGAAGCCGCCAGTGTGTTCTGGAACGGCCCGATGGGTGTGTTCGAGTGGGAGGCATTCCGCGCCGGTACGGCTGGTGTGGCCGAGGCGCTTGCCGGGACCGAGGGCTTCACGGTTATCGGAGGCGGCGATAGCGTGGCGGCGATCCGCCTGCTCGGGCGAGAGGACCAAATCAGTCACGTGTCCAGCGGTGGTGGCGCCGGGCTTGAACTACTCGAAGGAAAAGAACTACCGGGCATAGCTGCCCTGGAGAGGTGGAATGATGCGTAAGGATCTCATCGCCGGCAACTGGAAGATGCATATGACGCATCTCGACGCGATCCAGTTTGTCCAGAAGCTGAGCTATCGGCTCGAATCGTCGGACTACGAGCGGGTCGACGTTGTCGTCTGCCCTCCGTTCACGGCATTGCGCTCAGCGCAGACCGTGATCGAGTCCGATCACCTGCAGATCGGGCTGGGTGCTCAACACTGCTTCTACGAGGAGAAGGGTGCCTATACCGGCGAGGTGTCGCCGCAGATGCTCTCGAAGCTCTCCGTGTCCTACGTCATTGCAGGTCATTCGGAGCGGCGCCAGATCTTTGGCGAGACCGATGAGGACGTCAACAAGAAGGTCAAGGCCATTCTCGATGAAGGCATGATTCCGATCATGTGTTGCGGCGAGACCGAAGAAGAGAAGGACCAGGGACTTACCGAGGAAAAGGTCGGTACCCAGGTTCGTCTTGGTCTGCAGGGCCTTACGGCCGAGCAAGTCGCCGGAATGGTCATTGCCTACGAGCCCATCTGGGCCATCGGCACCGGCAAGACCGCCAGCGCCGACGATGCGGGCGATATGTGCACCTTTGTCCGCAACACGGTTGCCGAGCAATTCGGAGAAGCTGCCGACTCCGTCCGCATTCTCTACGGAGGATCCGTCAAGCCGGGCAACATCGCAGGTCTCATGGCCAAGCGCGACATTGATGGTGCTCTTGTCGGCGGCGCCGCCCTCGACCCGGATAGCTTCGCCTCGCTCGTGAGGTACTACGTCTAGGCGAGACATCTAGCGATCAACGCTGGAGGAGGAACGAGAAGGTGCGGGCCCACAGGGTTCGCACCTTCTCTGTGTCTGCACGCACAGTACGAGTGGCCACGCGCGGAGCATTGGTCCAACCCAGGCTATGTGCCTAGTGCCTTCGCACAGATGGCAATGGACCTTGTCGTCCGGTCGCTGCTCCGTCACTATTGGTGGCGACGGCACTACGTGGGGTAGTGGCGAAGCGTAGGTAGGCAAAAAGGGGCCTCTCGCCGCGAGAGGTGGTGGACATGATGTTGTATCGAATGTCGTTCGAGTTCCGTCTCACCCGGCTCGCGCCGTGGACGGATGACGGAGCCGACTTCTATGGTCACGTGGAGTCGGTGCGGGCAAAGATCGGGACGCACGAGTTTGTTCGAGATGTCCGCGCCATCACCGACATGGCGGAGTCCCGGCTGAACGTCGACTTTGTCATCGATGCTTGTCGTCATCAGATCGCGTTTGATGAGGCGATGCGCATCGTGAGCGAAGCCATCGAAAACGCGGGCGCACGACACTTCGGGCTGGGCGCAGCTCGCGAAGGGATGTTTCGGGGCGCAGGGGCGAAGACGGGAATCGACACGCCGGTGTGGCACCGTCGTCGTGTCTTGATCGACCTGGCCGCCTAAGGCTTCATTACAACGGTCAGGCGGGAGCCGGTATGCTCGGCATCGTCGAATGGAGGCCTGTGCGACGCGTCTTTGCTTTGCTGTGCGTGACTGCGATCGTGGCCGGATCGTGCGGAGGGGATACCAACGAACCGGCGGCGTCCACGACTCGCGCCCCATCGACTACTGCCACCGCAACAACCACTGATCCGACGACAACCACCGAATCGACCACGACGACGACTATCCCGCGACCGGTGTACGGCGGCTCGGTTGTCATCGGGGATGACCAGGAGCCGCCAACGCTGAATCCGTTTGTGGAGGGTGGCGACAACTTCATCGTCAGAATCATCGGCCAAGCGCATCTCGCCGGTGCCTTCGACATAGATGCGACGACACTCGAATTGATCCCTGAGTTGCTGACGGAGTTGCCATCAGTGGGCAATGGGGGAGTCTCGCTCAACGAGGATGGGTCGATGACGGTCCGCTACCAGATACGCGACGAGGCTGTGTGGAGCGACGGTGTTCCGATCTCCGGTCACGACTTCGCGTTCACCCTCGAACGGATTCTGGATCCCGAGTATCCGGGCGACATCGCGACGTACGAGGACATCGTTGATTGGACGGCTGCGGCGAAGACGTTTGAGTTCACGATCGAAAGACCGAGCGCGGCCTACGAGTCATTGTTCGATGTGGTGCTGCCGCGCCACGCCGTGGCCGGCTCGGACTTCGTGATGGATTGGAATGACGAGATGTGGCCGGCGGCGGGCCCGTTTGTGTTCGAGGAGTGGCAGCGGGGTGAGTACATCCGCCTCGTTCGCAACGAGAACTACTGGAAGCATGACCCCGAGACCGGCGATCGATTGCCATACCTCGATGCCGTCGAGTTCCGCTTCATCCCGGAAACGGAGACTCTGGTCTATGCGTTTACACAACGCGAGCTGGATGTAATTCAGCCTCCGCCGGCACCCGAGACCATCGCCCGTCTCGAGGATCTGGTTCCCGCAGGAGCTGCTGTTCAGGTGAAGGCCGGTCCCGTGTGGGAACACCTCAACTTCCAATTTGGTCCTGCCAATCGAAACCAAGACTCCCTCAATGAGTATCTGTCGTTCCGACAGGCGATCGCATATGCCATTGACTCGGACACTCTTGCTCCGCTGGTCGGCTGGATTCCGGTGACCTCCATGTTGAGCCCTGGTTCTGAGGAGGGCCCGTGGATGCAGTATGGCCAGAACCTCGCCAAGGCGAGAGAACTGCTGGCGATTGCATGCGAACAGGCGGGAAGAGTGTGCGAAGCCGAGCCTCCGGTCCTCGTCTTCTCGACGACGAGCAACGCAGATGAGCGGCCCCGGATTGCCGAACGCCTCAAGACCGTCCTGGGTGCGATCGGTATCGAGGTCGAGCTGCAGCTGGAAGACTCGCAGCTGTTCTTCGGCGAGACCCTCGATGACGGGACATGGGATGTTGGATGGTGGGCCTGGGTGTCGCAGCCGGGCGCAGCCGGATTCGTCGGCATGCTCGATCTGTTTGATCCCGATCGGCTGCCTCCCGATGGCTCCAACTACTACCGCTGGGGAACACCCGACTCCTCGGTTCAGGACGAAGCGGTGCAGCGTTTCATCGACGTTCTTGCGATAGCGCGGGAGACGGTCGACCCGGATGAGCTGAAGACCCTGGCGCGGGCGGCAGAGCAGATACTCGCCGACAATGCGGTGATCGTTCCTGTCGGCGCCAGAACCGCGGTCGGCGCAGTGTGGGCCGACAAACTCCACGGGTACGAAATGAACACTTCACAGGCGAGCCACACCTGGAATATCGAGTTCTGGCGGAGAATCGATCTGGAGTCGAACACGCGCTAGCTTTTGGGGCAGCACCACCAGGAGATTTTGATGACAAAGCTTGTCCTACTTCGCCACGGCCAATCGACGTGGAACCTCGAGAACATCTTCACCGGCTGGACCGACGTCTCTCTGTCCGACAAGGGCGTTGCCGAGGCCAAAGCTGCGGGCCGGATCATGAAGGAAGAGGGACTCGCGTTTGACATCGCACATACATCTCTTCTCGAACGCGCCATAAACACGCTCCACCTCGCGCTGCTCGAGATGGATCAGGTCTGGATCCCCGTGGTGAAGCACTGGCGTCTCAACGAACGTCACTACGGCGCGTTGCAGGGTCTCAACAAGAAGGAGACGTCGGAGCAGCACGGGACCGAGCAGGTGCATGTGTGGCGTCGATCCTATTCGACACCACCCCCGGCTCTCGACCCGATGGACGAGCGTCATCCCGGCAATGATCCTCGTTACTCATGGATGCCGCCCGACCTTCTTCCCGCGACGGAGTGTCTGGAGGATGTTGTCGATCGGATGCTTCCGTATTGGCACGATGCGATCGTTCCCGATCTACGCGCCGGAAGAGAGGTCGTGGTTGCCGCACACGGCAACAGCCTGCGGGCCTTGGTGAAGCACCTCGACGGGATCTCCGACGACGACATCACGGGCCTCAATATCCCTACAGGCATCCCGCTGCTCTACGAGCTGGATGAGAATCTCCAGCCCGTCAGCAGTCGCTACCTGGGTGACGCCGAAGCAGCCAAAGCTGCGGCCGAGGCCGTTGCCAAGCAAGCCGGATAGCCCCGGCCCATCGGGTGGTTCCCAGAACCTGCCTGGCCATAACTTGATCTTCGCGCCTGAAGGCTCCATACTGCGCGGCTGATGGGCCCGTGTGTGCGGGTCCCGTGTGAGAAAGGGAGACTCTTGACATCAGTCGTTGCAGCGCTTCACGCGCTTGTGTCGCTAGGCCTCATTTTCCTCATCCTGCTTCATGCAGGCCGGGGTGGGGGCGTATCTGACATGTTCGGCGGTGGCATGAGTGGAGGCTTTTCGGGGTCCAATGTCGTGGAGCGCAATCTCGACAGGATCACGGTTGCTGTATCTGCCGTGTTTGCGGTAACCACTGTCACTTTGACGTGGCTCTGGCGCTAATTCGCTGATCTCATCAGTTTCCCTACACGGAATACCAAGGAGGCAACACCTTGAATCGATTGTGGCGTAGCCGCAAGGTGTTGTGGTTGGCTGTTCTCCTCGCCTTCGCAATGATCGCCGCCGCATGCGGCGATTCTGACGATTCCGGCGATACGGAAGCACCAGCGACAACAGCAGGAACAGAAACAACAGCGGCGCCGGAAACTACAGCGGCGCCTGAGACAACAGCAGCACCGGAGACCACCACCACTGAAGCCCCTGGCAAGCAGTACGGTGGCGAGGTCGTCGTTGCTGATGACCAGGAACCACCAACCCTCAACTGGGCCGTGCCCGGTGGGGATAACTTCATCGTCTCGATCGTCGGTCAGTCCTACTGGGCCGGCGTTCAGGAGATCGACGGCTTCACGCTCGAGCTCATCCCTGAGCTCGTGACTGAGCTGCCGACCGTCGGCAACGGCGGCGTCGTCCTCAACGAAGACGGCACCATGACGGTGAACTACCAGATCCGCGACGAAGCTGTCTGGTCTGACGGCACTCCGATCAGTGGTGATGACTTCCAGTTCACTCTGGACACCATCATGAACCCGGACCTGCCGATCGACAAGACAACGTACGAGGACATCGTTTCCACCGAGCCCGGTGCGAAGACGTTCTCCTACACGCTCGCACAGCCGACTGCTCTGTATGAGCTGATCTTCGGATCGCTTATCCCGAAGCACGCTGTTGAGGGCACCGACTTCACCACGGACTGGAACGAGACCATGTGGCCATCCGCAGGTCCGTTTGTGTTTGACACCTGGCAAAAGGGTGAGTTCATTCGCGTAGTCCGCAATGAGAACTACTGGAAGGTCGATGCAGAGACCGGTCAGGCACTGCCTTACCTGGACAGCGTCGTCTTCCGGTTCATCCCGGAGACAGAGTCGATCATCACCGCCTTCAAGGGCCGTGAGGTCGATGTCATCCAGCCTCCGCCGGCAACTGAGACCATTGAGGCTCTCCAGGCTCTCGAGTCTGAGGGTGCAATTGTCGAGGTTCTGAGCGGTCCGGTTTGGGAGCACCTGAACTTCCAGTTCGGTCCCGGTCGTCTTGACCGGAACGAGAACTCCGCCAATGAGAACCTGAACTACCGTAAGGGTGTTGCTCATACCATCAACAAGGACCTCATCGTTGATGAGATCCTCGCTGGTCAGGTTGAGCCGCTGACCTCGTTCCTCGAGCCGGTCACCCCGGCCATCTCGACGAGCGCATGGGCTCAGTACGACTACAACCCCGCAACGGCGATGGAGTACTTCGAGGCCGCCAAGGCTGAACTTGGTGTCGACGAGCTCTCCACCGTGTTCTCGACCACTTCGAACAACGATGCTCGCGTCAAGCTCTCCGAGCTCTTCGTGAACATGTTCGAAGAAGTCGGCGTCACCTATGAGAACCAGCTCGAGGATTCGCAGCTGTTCTTCGGTGAGACGCTTGACAACGGTATCTGGGACCTTGGCGAATGGGCATGGGTTGGTTCACCGGGCTTCTCCGGCGCCATCAGCCTGTATGACCTGTTCGACCCCGAGGCTCCGCCACCGGACGGCGGCAACTACTACCGTTGGGGCACCGATGATTCGGTGGCAATCGATGAGCACACGCAGCGTTTCGCTGAGATCCGTGACCTGCTCAACGAGTCCGTCGATCCCGACGTCCTGATCCCGCTTATGCAGGAAGGCGAGCAGATCCTCGCCGACCAGGTCGTCATCTTCCCGCTGTATGCCCGTCTCGTGACGGCAGCTGCGTGGGGCGATGAGGTCGGTGGCTTCAAGCACAACCCGACCCAGGCAGCACATACCTGGAACATGGAAGAGTGGTATCGCGTCGACCTCTAAGGTCTGATTCGATAAGCAATTCCGGAGAGGGGCCCGCAATGCGGGCCCCTCTTCTTTTATGTCGAGCTGCCCGGCTCCACTCGTGGCCGCGGCTGCCGCTCGGGCAGCGGGGCGTTCGCATCGTGAACTCTCCCTGTCGGGGTGGGGCGCTTAGGCGCCTAGAGGCAGGTGGACACCCCAACCCAATTGCACCCAGAAATCGTCAGGGAGACGCCCGTTTTTCCTGCCGCGCTCTGCTTGCCTGGTATAGTCGCTGAACCCGAGCGGGAGGCATCTAAAAGGGTGTTTGCTTACATCATCCGACGCTTGGTTTACGGCATAGTCACGCTGTTTGCATTGAGCCTCGTCGTGTTTGCGCTCATCCAGTTCTCTGGAGGAACGCCACTCGACCGACTCAAGCTCAATCCGAGGATGCAGCCGGTGATTGCGCAGTTGACCGAGCAATGGGGCTTAGACAAGCCCTGGTACGAGCAGTACTTCATCTGGCTGAAGAACTTCGTGTGGCCGATCGACGTACCTGCTGACGAAGGCCTGACTGTGTACTTCGGCAAGATCGGTGTCCGCAGCTGGGTGGCAATAGCCGCGTTCTTTGGAGCCATCGGCTATGCGATTGCGACGTTCTTTGTCAAGATCGAGGCCAATTGGTGGCGCACGTACCGTGCGTTCTCGATCCTCGTCGTGAGCGTGGTTGCCTTCTGGATGATCAAGAGCCGCGTTGTCTTCGCCCTCAACTGGGGCGAGTCCTTCCGTGGTGATGGTCCTGTTTGGGACAACATCTTTGGCGCCGCCGGAAACACGTTCCGCCTCGGTTTGACCGCCCTGGCGATCGCGTTGATGATCGGCATCCCTCTCGGCGTCTACCAGGCGATCAAGCAGTACTCGTTCTTCGATCAGCTGGGAACGATGCTCTCGTTCATCACGTTCTCCACGCCTATCTTCATCATCGGTGTGATGCTCCAGCTGATCCTGGCGTATCAGCTCGAGCGGTGGACGGGAGTCAAGGTCTTCTATGTGGCCGGCATGACGAGCTCTGGCTACGCCGAGCTAGGCCGAGGTTTCCTCGGGCTACCGTCGCTCGCTCAGCTCGGGGATGTGGTCCAACACCTGACCCTTCCCGCCGTATCGATTGCGGCGATCTCGATGGCCGGCTACTCGCGCTTCCAGCGGGCGTCGATGCTCGAGGTCATGCACAGCGATTACCTGCGTACAGCCAAGGCCAAGGGTCTGCCACGGCGCACCATCATCGTCAAGCACGCCTTGCGCAATGCGATGATCCCGATCGTCACGCTGGTGTCGCTCGACATCGCAACGATGATCGGTGGCGCCATCATCACCGAGTCCATCTTTGGCTGGCCGGGCGTGGGCCGTCTCTACATCGGCGCAATCAACGCTGTCGACTACCCGACGATCATGGCGGTGGTGCTCGCCATCGGTGCGGGTGTCGTCGTGATGAACATCGTCGCCGATATCCTCTACGGCGTCCTCGACCCGAGGGTCCGTTATGACTGAGCGGGGGCCGAGCGACGAGCTCGTTCTAGACGCGGCGGAGGGTATCTCCGCCGAGCCAATAACTCAATGGGACCTATTCGTTACCCGGCTGCGCCGTCACCGGCTGGCGACGATCGCTTTCTTCTACATGAGCTTCATTGCCTACGTGGCGCTGATGGCTCCGGTGTTCACCTGCGAGAAGAACGACACGTTCTGCGGGCGGGGCCCAATTGAGATGAGCGCATGGACCACGATCATCATGCTGATCATCGCTGCCGGTGCGATTTACCTTGCCTACCGGTCGTTCAGGTCAAAGCTGCGCGGCGCAGGCATCGCACTCGCCCTGGTCGGCGGGATCTCGGTGCTGTTCCTGGTTTCGAGCTGGGGCATAATCGACCTTCCGCACATAAACCATTATGCGGACCAGTTGCCCGACGACAGCGGCCGCATTCTGGTCAACATCGCCCCAAGAGGCTCGCTTCCGCTCGGAACTGATGATCTCGGCCGCGATGTTCTATCGAGGGTGATCCACGGTGGTCGGGCCAGCCTTGCAGTTGGCTTGGTGGTAGGAGCACTGGTTGCCTTGCTGGGCACCGTTGTCGGCGCATTGGCCGGCTACTACCCGGGCGTAGTCGACCAGTCCCTGATGCGGTTCACCGACCTCGTGCTTGGTCTCCCGCTGCTCCCGGTTGCCATTGTCGTCGGTCGAGTTCTTCCCGAGCTGCAGCTGATTCCCGGCTTCCTGAGACAGGGGGCGTGGGGCATTGCGGTCTTGCTCGGTGTTCTCGTGTGGGGTGCGCTCGCCCGGATCGTGCGTGCCGAGTTCCTGTCGCTTCGTGAGAAGGAGTTCGTCGAGGCGGCGCGAGCCGCGGGGGCCAACGATCGGCGGATCATCTTCCGGCACATCCTGCCGAATGCGATCAGCCCGATCATCGTGCAGACCACGCTGGTTGTCGGTACCGCCATCATCATCGAGGCCGCACTGTCCTTCCTCGGATTTGGTGTCCGCCCTCCGATCCCGACCTGGGGCGGCATGGCCGCAGCCGGCGCCGCGATTGCAGTGCGTGGCTTCTGGTGGGAGCTGGTGTTTTCCGCCGGCGCACTCATTTCGACGGTCCTTGCCATCAACTTCATGGGTGATGGCCTGCGTGACGCTCTGGACCCAACACAGACGATTGAACGGAAGTAGGACGTGGCTGAACCATTGCTAGACGTAGAAGACCTCAGGACGTACTTCTCGACTGAAGAAGGCGTTGTGAAGGCAGTGGACGGCGTGTCGTTCAAGGTGGACCCGGGCGAGCGCCGCGGCGTTGTCGGCGAATCGGGCTGCGGCAAGTCCGTTACCGCCATGTCCATCATGCGGCTGATCGAGCCCCCGGCGGGTGAGATCGTCACGGGAACCATCCACTTCGATGGGCGTGATCTGCTCAAGCTCCCCGAGTCTGAGATGCAGGCGGTCAGGGGCGGCGAGATCGCAATGATCTTTCAGGATCCGATGACGGCGCTAAACCCGGTGTACACGGTTGGTGATCAGCTGATCGAGACGATTCTGCTGCACCAGGATGTTTCCAAGTCGGAAGCTCGCGATATCGCCATCAGCGCCCTCGACGATGTTCAGATCCCATACGCCAAGAATCGCATGGAGGACTATCCCCATCAGTTCTCCGGCGGAATGCGGCAGCGGGTGATGATCGCCATGGGCCTGTCTTGCGAGCCCAAGCTGTTGATCGCTGATGAGCCGACGACAGCACTTGATGTGACGACACAGGCCCAGATCATGAACCTCATGCTGGAACTGGCGGAACAGCGCAACACAGCGGTCTTGTTGATCACGCATGACCTCGGCGTCGTCGCCGGGTTCTGTGACACGATCCAGGTGATGTATGCCGGTTCGATTGTTGAGCGGGGAACGGGTGATGAAATCTTCCACAACCCGCAGCATCCATACACATGGGGGCTGCTCGGCTCGATGACCCGTCTCGATGAATCCCAACAGGAGAGGCTCAACTCAGTGCGAGGTGCTCCTCCGTCGCTGATCAACCCGCCCAAGGGCTGCCGGTTCGGGCCTCGCTGCGACTTTGCCACCGACATCTGCCGCGAGGCGTTGCCGATCCTGCATCAGAGCCAGGAGGGTCAGAAGGTGGCGTGCCACCGATCCGATGAGCTGGATCTGAAGCACCTCACGGTCGGAGCGTCATCATGACTGACACTGCGCACCAAGAAGCAGCCCCCCGCCGCGGCGGGCTCCCCGATGATGTGATCCTCCGGGTCAACCACCTGGTCAAGGAATTCCCGATCAACAGGGGCGTGTTCTTCAAGAAGCAAGTCGGGGCGGTGCACGCCGTTTCCGATATCTCCTTCCAGGTCAAGCGTGGCGAGACGCTGGGTCTTGTCGGCGAGTCCGGCTGCGGCAAGTCGACAACGGCACGCTCAGTGCTGCGTCTTCTCGAGCCGACATCAGGTGAGGTCTGGTTCCAGGGGCAGTCCGAGGATGGCATTGTCGACGCCGCTGTGGACGTTGCCAGCGCCAGCCGTGATGTACTCCGTAATCTGCGCCGAGAGCTCCAGATCGTTTTCCAGGACCCGTATGCCTCTTTGAACCCGAGGATGACGGTTGCGAGCATCGTTGCCGAGCCGATGACGGTGCACAACATGGGAACGCAGGCAGATCGCCTGGAACGGGTCAAGCATCTGCTCGAGGTGGTCGGGCTCAGCCCGGAGCACACCAACCGTTATCCGCATGAGTTCTCCGGAGGACAGCGGCAGCGGATTGGCGTGGCGCGAGCGCTGGCGCTCAACCCGCAGTTCATGGTCTTGGACGAACCGGTGTCGGCGCTCGACGTATCGATCCAGGCTCAGGTCTTGAACCTGATGCAGGATCTGCAGGACGAGTTCGGTCTGACGTATCTGTTCATCGCTCACGACCTTTCAGTGGTGCGCCACATATCGGATCGGGTTGCGGTGATGTATCTCGGCAAGATCGTGGAGATGACCGACCGGGATACGCTCTACGACCGGCCGATGCACCCGTACACGCATGCTCTGCTGTCGGCGGTGCCGATTCCGGATCCGACGATCGAGGCGACGCGCAAGCGCATCATCCTCGAGGGTGACATCCCGTCACCGTCGAATCCGCCGCCTGGTTGCAGGTTCAACACCCGGTGCCCCAAGGCGGAGGCAGGGACATGCGATGTTCAAGAGCCACCGTTGCAGGAGCTGGAGGGCGGTCACTGGGTTGCCTGCCACTTCCCGGAAGTTGTGAACGTCGTTTAGGCACCTGCGGCGAGATTCGTAGCCTGGTTCGCCTGGCTATACTTTCGCCGCCAACGAACCCGTAGCCGCGGGTTCGCCCCGTCGGAGTGGCGGAATTGGTAGACGCGCTAGGTTGAGGGCCTAGTGGGACATTGTCCCGTGGAAGTTCGAGTCTTCTCTCCGACACCGTGCCTCGGCCTGCGGCCGAGGCATAACGAGTTCTCGCTGTGCGAGAACTCGTGCTCGCGTCTGGGGCCGGGAGCTTATGCAGATCCCGGTCTCTCGTCATCTTGTCGGGCTTTGTCGAGAGTGCACCCCAACTGCAACCGAAACCGGGCGTACTGCTCATTTGCAGGCTCACTGATTGAACACGCCGGCGACAGCTCCGGCTGCTTCAGCGTCCATCCCAGCCAGCCCGGTCGCCGACCGAACCTATGTCATGCGTTCCATGTACACCTCACAACCATAGGTCGCGGCCGGCCGGACGTTTGGGTGACACGCCGAGCAGATCACAAGGAACGGGACAGAGATGAACATTCGCCTGAGCGCCGGGATCAGCAAGCCCCCTTCCTGCGGAAAGTATCGCTGCCGTGGGGTTCATCGCCGCGTGCTGTCCTGATGGGCACCATGCCTGTGGGGGTTCGAGTCCCTTCGCCCGCACAGTACGTGCCGTTCTCGGACGGTCGGCGGAATGCTCGTTATGGGGACATACCTGTTGATCTGGGTGACCTCGCTCTGGTTGCGGTCGAGTGGCGATACGTGACAACTTCGACGTGCCGGCTCGGCTACCGTCTGTGCAGTGAGCTTCTTTGATACCGAGATCCCCCAGCCACCCGATGAACCCGACCAACAACGCCCTGAATGGGCGGGTCCGCCCCGAGGAGTTCTTCCCGGGCAGTCAACACAGCGGGGAGTCATCTTCAGGAACGATGACGCGCTGCTTCTAGTACACCGGTTCGTCGCGTATCCCACAGGAATCGAATTCACAATCAACCTTTGGCTACGCAACCCGGACCACGGTTTGGATTACATGCCTTGGGAGATGCACCGCCGGCCCGGTCGCCGGCCCGATCCTGAAGACCTACTTCGATTCGGTCTTCTTCTCAGTGACGGCTGGAAGTGGACCAACCTGGATTCACCGATGCCCCCTCGCGGCGAAACTCCGGTTTCTCCATTCGTCATCGGCCGTGGCGGTGGAGGAGGTTCAGACTCGTGGCGCTCGACGTTCTGGATGTGGCCACTGCCCCCTGAGGGTCCAATGACCTTTGTAGCGTCCTGGCCTACTCACGGAGTCGAAGAGAGCACCGCCGTTGTTGATGCAACTGAACTTCGCACTCGAGCTGCTGAGGCCGAGATCATTTGGCCGGCATAGGCCGTCACAGCCATTGCTACACCGATCGTCAACGTGCCTTTCGGGAGCCTTCGGGGAATCGCTCCTTCCTGCAACGCTATCGAGCACCCAGCGCTCCTACCCGAACCGGCACATAGGCTCACCTCGGGCATCGCGTTCGTTACCGTCGGTGTTCGGCTACCCGCTCGCGGAGGTGCCGTTCTCGCTCACCGTTCGAGGTGCTCGTTATCACCCGATATCTGGCGATCTGGGTGGTCTGCGACGCCAGGGCAGCCATGTGCTCACCTTTGAGAGGTGTATGCGCCCGCTGCTGCCGATTCCCGCAGGCCCCCCGGTGAGAGCCTCATCGATAGGCCGTCGAAGCGAGAACTCTTCGAGTGGGTCGAAATCGGTGTCCTCGGGGATGTCCATGTAGTTCAACCATCGCATCGCCATGGTTCGATGCTCAGGTTTGTCAAGCCATGCTGAGAGCCGTTGTCTCGCGTTCTCGTCCCATATCCGTCCCGTGCGGTCGGTGATCGTGTCTGCGATGACGTTTGCGAGGTCGCTGGGATCATCGGGATACATTCCGGAATAGTCCCACGTCGCCGGAGACAGCGTGAACGTTCCGCTCCTTGCATGCTGCGTCGGGTGCCAACTGTGGCTCCCGGTTCGTTGGTGTTGGCAGACTGTGGATTGGCGTGCAACGCTGGGACTCCCCCGAGCGTGGATTGGGTAGTGGACGATTCAGAAATCTATGAAGCAGTTCGGTGGGATCTCATGCGATATGCCACGGCCCTGGTCGGATCTGAAGTAGCGGAAGACATCGTTTCAACAGTGGTGACCCGGGTACTGACTCGACCCGGTGGATTGGCGGGATTGCGCGAACCGAAACCGTATCTGATGCGGTCGGTACTGAATGAGGTGCGTAGCCGGCACCGGGCGCACACTCGACAAGTCGCAGTCGTCACGGGCTCCGACACCGTGAGTGGGCCAGACAGGTCGGTTGATGTTGTTGATGTGATCGTGCAGTTGCCGCCTCGGCAGCGTGCCGCTGCTTTTCTGGTGTTCTATGAGGAGTACACCCCAACCGAAGCGGCCGTGCTGATGGATTGTCGACCGGCGACGGTGCGCCGCTATCTGCATCTCGCCCGAGGCAAGTTGCGGGAGGTGCTCGATGAGTGAGACGTCGCGGTTCCGGGAGGGCTTCGAGCGGCTCCTTGCCGACATGCCCGACCCTCCAACGCTTGATGCGCCGACGGTACGACCAGTCGAGCGACAACTCTCCGCTAGATCGTGGATGCCGAACGGACTCTGGGTGGGAGCAACCGCCGCCCTCGCCGTGCTTGCCCTTTTTGTCCCCGTCTTCTTCTGGTTCGGATCTGACGACGCCGGCACCCTGGGAGAATCCGCCACTCCTTCACATATCAGGCTTGATTTCTCCCAGGAGCTCACTCTCACGTGCCAAGGCCTCGAGACTGTCGACAGCGGCGGGTTCGACAGCTTCACCATGGATATCTGGATTAACACCCGAGAAGGATTCACGCGAGTGGACATCACCTACCCAGATGGGTCAGAGCATGATCTCATCTTCAAGGGACAGCCCGGCGAATGGGAAGCAGCATGGGGTCGCGGAACCGATCTGGGTCGTAATGCCGGCTGCTTGGAGACATTCGACGATGGAAGCTCCGAGCGATCCATCGCCGGGTGGGCGTTCCAGGATGCCTCGGTTCTCTGGTTCGCCGAGTTCCTCACGCCCGTCATCATCGAAGACGGCGGAGCGGTGATCAACTTCGAGCGCGACCCGACACTGGCCACAGCGGTCGGGACGCGTGAATACGAGCTCAAAACCGATTTCACTGACGGAACCTTTACCAGTTACGACTTCATGCTCGATGAATCAGAGACCCGGGTCGCCAGCGAACAGCGCTACATACGCGTCCCTGGGCAGTTCGAAGCCAGCGCAACCTTCGAAGCCATCGAATCAGATTCAGTCGCCACCTCCACGGGCATATTCGACACGACCGAGTTCACACCACTCTGGGGCAGAAACCCCGTCGTCACCACTGCCATAACGCCCTAGCCGCAACCGTCAGTGCTCAACAACCCGAGCGGCGATGTGCCGATCTCGCGCAGTCGGCGGAATGAGCGTTCCTGTACCCGATTCGGTGATCGGTGCCGGCCCCGGGGCCCCGACGTCTGTTGATAGGGAGGTGCGTTAACCCGAACGGTCTCCGGGTCGGTCTGCGGAGTCGAGATAGCGCCCGAGGCCCCCTCGCTACCCCCTCACATTGCCCGACATGTTGCGTGATATTCCCGAGGTCGTCGTTTGCTTGCAGGGTGTTCGACAGAGTGTCGCTTCGATAGGGTGTCGCCATGTCATCGATCGTGCCCGAGCGCCCGCCTGAGGTTGCCGATATCGAGGCCATTGCCTTCGAGTGCGACATGGCCGTTGCCACGGCACGCCTCGCGGCCCAGTTTCGCCATCGACAGGATGACGATGGCTTCGTTACGGGAATCGCATTCGTGGAGTCGTTCCTCGTGCACGCTCGGTGCCTCGACGAGTTCCTCTCGTCGCGCGGTACCTATGACGATGACGTCAAGGCGTCTGACTTCGTGGATGGATTCTCCCGCTGGCCCCTTGCCAGCGAAACTCGCCAATCCATCAATCACGCCCTCCAACACATCACCACATATCGGCGGGATGGGCACATGCCGTGGGTGCCCATCGAACTGCTCCCGGCGATCGTGGAGCCGATGGGACAGTTCATCGAGGAGTTGCGCGTCGGTCGCCCCGACCTGTTGAACCGCCTCGATCGGAGCCATGAGCGCGCCGTTGACTTGCTGCGGAATTGAGTAGGCCACCTGTCGACCCCACGCTGGAGCACTGGTCGTCGCTAGAGGACGATGAATGGACTGGCGTGCTACTCGGCAACGGGGCAAGCATGGCCGTGTGGCGGCGGTTCGCCTACTCGTCGCTCTTCTCTGTCGCACAATCAGACCATGTGGAGTCTCCTCTTGGTTGCGCCGAGCTTGCGACGTTCGACGCCTTGAAGACAGAGAACTTCGAGGTTGTGCTCTACGGCCTCCGAACCACGACCGCAGTGAACCGGGCGCTCCGAGTAGAGGATCAGGGCTCACCCGAGGAGGCCTATGGCGCAGTACGGCGGGCGCTGATCGATGCCGTTCGTTGGGTGCATCCGCAACGCCTCAACGACGAGATTCGTAGCGAAGTTCGCGAGGAGCTTCGACACTACGAGTGGGTTTACTCGACTAACTACGACTTGATCGTCTATTGGTCGATGATGCTCGAATCGGAGGGCGAGGGATTCGTCGACTACTTCTGGACCCCGGACGGTGTATTCGATCCAACGAACACGGAGGTATGGACCTCAAGATCGGATTGGACGAGGGTTCTCTATCTACATGGCGCACTTCACCTAGAGCGAGACGCTTGGGGAACAACGAAGAAGCGACACTATGTCCCTGATCGGCCGCTTCTGTCGTCGTTTCAGTCCCAGCCCCTTGGCTTGGAAGGTTGGGTGCCGCAGTTTGTCTCTGAGGGAACGTCGCAAGAGAAGCAGCAGGCCATCTCACGGTCGGCGTACCTGACGTTTGCCCATGAGGCTCTCCAGATGCACGACGGTCCGATGGTGGTCTTCGGGCACTCGCTCTCCGACGAGGACAGTCATCTGGTTCACGCTCTCAACCTCCAGCCCGGCAGAACGCTCGCAATCAGCATCTATCCATCCGGAGATGACCCTGACGAGTACGTGCGGTCGGAGAAGGCACGAATCGGGGGGCTCTTTCCCGCCCATGAGCTGCAGTTCTACGATGCGCGGACGCATCCCCTCGGCTCGGCCTCGCTTCGACTGGATGACGTTGGTTGAGAGGTTGCTAAGGGTCGCCATGGGGGCGTGCGCCATCAACGACCACACGCTGTCTGAGATCGTCGAGGCCGTTGTGGCGGGATAACGGCCGGAATCTATCCGGCCTACCTGCCAACTCATCACAGTGTCATCTAGGGCCGCTCAATGAGTGCCGTTCCAGGACGGTCGGCGAAATGCGTGTTATTGCGCCGTATTTGGTAATCGGGGTGGTGCTTGGCCAGGCAGAGTGTCTGCCGAATCTCGTGTTGTTGGAGAGCGCACTAGCCTTGTGGTGACATGAAACTCGTCGCTGTAGCTGCACTTCTCGCTGTTTCGCTGGCCGGCTGTAGCGATGGCAGTTCGGGCACGGCCTCAACGTCGGCACCGCCTTCCACTACCTCGGCGACGACAGCGCCAGCCACCACAGCGCCACTCACTACTACGGCGTCACCGGACACCACGTCGACAACCAGCTCCGCGACCCCGGAATCCACCACCACCACCAGCACCACGACGACGACCAGTGCGTCTCCGCCCACCACGATTGATGCATCACTTCTTGAGTTCTCGGTCGCCTCCCGCGGGTTCTTCCCCGATCCCCTACCCGGTTCTGATCAGGCCCACGGGTCGGGATGTGTTGTGGGCAGCAGTGACCTTCCCGACGGGATGTGGTTCGGATTCGTTGACAGTGCCACCCCCGACACGGTCACATTCGATCTCGCCTGCTTCTGGACTGGCGAGGCAGCGGAGGCGGCCGCCACCGCAGACGGCGAAGGGGAGTTTTTCGACTTCTACATCCGCAACATCAACACTCAAACCCGGACCGTTGCCCGGGACACCGCCGGGATCGCATACTGGCTCGATGGAGCGGGCGACCTGACACCCCAGGCTGTCCCAATGAGCGACTGGCCCGTCACGTCCAACACCACCTATCAGGATTGCCCAAGCCGCCACTGCGCCGGCTGGCTGTATGTCAACGATGGGCAAGTGACCGAACTCATCGAGCAGTACCTGCCCTAAACGCAATCGGCAGACCCACCAGCAGGACCAATCGGATTCGCTGCGGCACCCACAATGGGCGTGATCGACGACGCAAAGTCAAGCTCACGACATCGGGTTATGTGGGTAATCCGTCCTCGCTCCAGTACATAAGACAACTGCACCTCGCCACGGCCCGTAGCGGGCGGCCCGAACGCGACGTGCCGATACGCGTGGTTGAACCGAAGGTGCGATATCGCTCATGTTTCGTGACCCGGGCGGTGTTCCTCGCCCGCTGAGACTCTGCGACGAGGAGCGCGTCGTCGCGGCTCTAGGGGCTGGCGAAGAACACGTCCCGCGTAATGGTCGGGCAAGTCAGGCTCCCTTGCAGCATCCCGCACGGGGCAGGAGGCGCATCTCCAATTACATCTATGGTGACTGTCTCGACGTCGGGGTCTGTGAATGCTGTGCCGTAGATCTGGTCGAGGAACACTGTGGCGTTGAATGTGGTGGAGATACCGGCGATGTCGTAGATCGAGTCCGGTAGATGTACTTTCAGCTCCCTTGTGCCCGGGCGTTCCAGCTGAAACCCGTCCAATGCTCCTGCCGGAATCAGCGACGCGTATCCACGTTCGCGCATCTCGGGGCTTATGCCGTTGTTCAGAATCTCAAAAGCGTCTTCGAGACTTGCTGCTGTGCCGTCGATCGCGCTTGCCGTGGCTGGACTGAGGCGCGTATCGACATCTGGCAGGCAGACCACGACTGCACCCATGACACCGCCCTTCGGATCGAGACGAGCCACATCGTTGCTGCAGGAAACATCGACCGAGCCCTCAGTACTAGTGGTGGTCGACGACTCGGTCGGCGCGGTAGACCCAAACCCGACGGGTTCGATTACCTCGTCAGCGGCATCAATGGCTTCCATGGTTGCTGCAAACAACGGAACAGTTGGGAGCAGTTCAGTCTCGGGACTGTAGAACCTACCGTCCTGACCATCGGCAACGTTGTACTCGTAGCTGACGTCAACACCGTCAAACGCTGCCCTGAGCACACCCTCGGGGAGAGAAGCACGTAACTCTCCAAGATCAAGACCGACAAGTTCCTCCGCGACAGCACCAACCAGCGCAGCGTCGACATTCCCAGTTCGGGGCGGCTCTGGATCTTCACCGGGCCCCACTATCCGGAACGCCTCAACATGGCCGTCCGAGTAGAACCTCCACGTCTGACACAGATGCCCGAATCCACATCCTCCAGTCTGTTCCACGCTAAAGACCAAGACCGGCAAACCAGCGGCAGCCGTCGTCGTAACCTCAGCAGCGACGGTGGCGGTTTCCTGAAGTGGGGCCGTTGTCGACTCCGGGGCGCTTGAGGTGCAGCCAGCAATGGCGACGGCAACCAGGGCGACAACTATGACGAACCGACGCATCGTTGCTCACCTCCTGAATGTCAGACGCTAAAACCACTCCTGCGGTTCCCTCAATCCCCAGAGGATAGGAGGCAACCCGGACCGACCATCGTGACGCAGCGTGCTCACCCACCCGCTCACGGACGTGCCGTTCTAGCGCACGCAATATCTGGTGCGATATCGCTCATATTTGTCGATATCGGTGAGTGGGACGGGGAAGTCCAGGTCCTTGCCGATTGTGCCGCGTTGCCGGCGGTTACCGATGGTGTGGTTGGAGTTAGGAACCGTCACTGAGAAGGCGGTATTGGGTGGTTACGTATGGGAATGCTGAGGCTAGCGAGCCGTCTGGTGCGATGAGTAGCGCTGCGTCTCGGTCTTCATCCCAGGCAAGGGTCACGTATCCGTCGCCGTCGTCGTCGGGCGAGCACCAATACAACTGGACGTCTGGGGTGTTGCAGGCTTCGTTGCTCTCCGATGTGTGTGTCAGTGTTAGGCGTTGGCCCGGTCCGATTGTGATATCTGGCAGGAGGAACGATCCGGTGGGAGCGACTTCGTCCTCGATGCTCCATCCATTGAGGGAGACTTCTTCGTCGGACCGGTTCAGTATGGTCACGGCGCTCACCGGACTTATGAAGCCGATGGGAGCCTCGACGCTAGCGATCATTAGGGGGAACCCAGCTGTGTGGATCGGCGGGTCAGCCCGGAACGGATGCGCTTCGCTGGTGACCCGATCTCGGGGAACCTGCTGGATCTGCACAACGACGTTGTCATGGACGGTCACCCAGTACAGGGTGTTTGGGTTTGCGGCATTGCTGTAGGTGGTGTCGTCTTGGTCGCCGTTCAGCATCGACAGCCAGAACGAGAATGGCACAACTGTATCGGTCGATCCTTCGGTGTCGCTGGACGCGAGTATCACCGATACGCGCGGATCGAGACGAAGCGACTCAACGGTCGCCGAGGAGTCGCTGATTGTGTAGTTCGCTGAATTGTCGTCTTGGCTGAGCATGGTCAGGGCGGGTGGCTTCACCAACGCGGTTGGCTCATCGGAATCTGCGACTGCCACTGGATCGAACTCCAAGGCATCAGCCGTCGCATCCGTAATTGATCCCAATGTGGATCGTGCCGAGGGTAGGACTGTTGGCCGCAGAGTCCAGGTGACTGTTCCGCCGGGTCCAGTCGCGGTAACGGGCAGGAAGTTCTCCCCCAACTCGAGCCACACGCTCGTCTCAAACGTTCCGCTTCGGGAATCGCCGGTGCCCGCCTCCCCAACTGCAACCGGCACGCCGCCCACGGTCACTTCCGAGCCGGGATCAACTGTCCCGCGTATCGTCGCCCGGAGGTGGGTGATCACGTACTCCCCCTCCGGTCCGTTGACCTCGAGAAACGGGGAGGCCGCGTTGCCGTTGCCTGTCGCCGCCGTGGAGGTTTCTGTGGTTTCGGTGGTTGCTGTGATCGCCGGAGCAACCGAAGTGTCCGGCTCGGGCCCGGTCGGATTGAGTAGCAATAGCACACCCCCGACTGCCACGAGCGCACCCGCCATAGCCAGACCCACTATCACGACAGGATTCCTGCGCGTGGGGTCCTGACGCAATTGAACGGTGGAGACATCCGGCCAGCCAGGTCCCTCCGGAGTCGAGTCAACCATCAGTTCGAGTGCACGCCGTACCGAACGCGAGTACTGATCGTCAGACATCGATCCACCTCTCCAGCTTGGAGCGAGCCAGATGAAGGTATCGGCGCACCGTTGCTGGGCGACAGCCCATTCGACGCGCTACCGCCGACGAATCCAGGTCCATCCAGTACGTCAAGAAGACAGCGGCCCGCTGCTTGAGAGGCAACCCGGCAACTGCACGTGCCAGGTCGTGATCAACCAAATCGGCCTGCTCTGGAACCACTACCCGATCACTTACCCGGGCCAACAGATCAGCCTGGCGCCGCCGCTGACGACCAAGCGCCCTCGCCTCATTGAGAACCGCCTTCATCAGATACGCCTCCGGATGTTCAAGCGACGACAACGAACGAAGCGACAACGTGCGAACAACAACATTCGACACGACATCCCCCGCATCGCTCGCCCCAACAAGGACAGTGGCAAAACTCATCAAAGGACCACGCACTCGCTCGTATATGCTTCCATCGTCAGTCTTCACCACATCTCCACCCGTGAAATGCTCGACACCCCCCAAAGTGTTGCACGCGATCTCCAACAAGAACCGCACCTAGCCGCGCTACGCAGCCTCCGGAAGACCAGCTTTCCTGCGGTCTGAATTGTCAATTAGCTTCGAACCTACAACCACAGGTACCGATTCTGACAGCAGACCACGACATCACCTGCCCCCCGGGCGTTGTCGAGCCCAGCAGCCTCTAGATCTGCCCGGGTGCTGCCACTTTGTGTGACGGCGGTTGTCGCTTAGCGGCTGGCTCCGGCGAGGTACGTGGCGACGATGTAGGTGGCGTGCCGATCGAGAGATTGCCGGGCCCGGTCGTAACGCATGGTTGTTCTCGGATCGGCATGTGATGCGGCTTCTTGGACATCACGCAACGCCACACCGGCATCCAACGCCGCGGTGATGAACGAGTGGCGGAGTGAGTGTGGGGAGATGTTCTTGTCAATCCCACCCGTCTTGGCCAATCGTTTCACGATCCGGGTCGCTGCATGCCGATCCAACCTACGAGTACCGTCATGATTCAACAAGATCGGCCCTGCTTCTCGCTCTCCGACACACAGATCGATTGCTCGGGCGGTGCGGGGCGCTAGTGGGATGGTGACGATCTTGCCTCCCTTGCGGGTGATCACCAATGTGCGGTGTCCGCGTTCGAGGCCGAGGTGTTCGATGTCGGCGTTCAACGCCTCCGAAATGCGTAACCCGTTGAGTGCCAGTAGACACGCCAACGCATGATCCCGACCGGCACACAGTCCGGCTTGGACCAAGAACATGCCTAGTTCGTTGCGATCCAACCCAGACACCTTGGATTCGTAGTCGACCCTAGGACGGCGCACATGAGCCGCCGGTGATCTCGAGGTCAGTTCTTCCTCGAAACAGTATCTGTAGAACCCTGACACCGTTGATAGGCGTCTCGCCACAGTGGCTTTAGCTCTGCCGTCTTGTTCGAGGCTACGGCCGAACAGTTCGATATGGGCACGTCGCACCTCAAACACCTTGAGTTCGTGGTCGTCGCACCAGCGGAGCCATTGGCGTAGATCCAGGCTGTATGCCTGACGGGTCGTATCGCCGTAGCCGGCCAGGAAGCCGGCAATAGCCTGCCGGACCGTAAACGAATCAATATCAGGCGACACGACCGCCGGTACAAACGAAGTCTCTGTTGTCATCATGGTTCCTTCCCCTCACCAGGAAACGAACCGACCTGCACCCCACCAAGTCAACACCCCAAACCACCAAGACGGACACCCCGATCCGCCTCCCGAACCAGCACCGGAACCCACGACATCAGCCGACCTCCCCAAGCCTCGGAAACGCCACTTCGGCATCATCGCAAAACCCCAAGTGGATTACAGGCATATCTAGTGATCTGGGCGCGACGATCAGCGGACCCGTCGCAGATGCTGCACTGTTGTACGCTGCTGGCCGTGGGTACCTATTCGTGTGGCCATACCGAATCGACGTGGAGAGAACTCGCCGTGCGATGCGCCGTGTTTAGGTGCCGGAGACGACCCCGGGTCTGCGTCACCTACACGCATCCCGGCATCGGTGAATATCCGACGTACTCGATCGAGGGCGCTTGTCGTTGGCATCGCCGGAAGGTCATCGCAAGGGTGGAGGCCTACATGAGCCACAACAGAGATGTGTCCGTTCGCCCTGCTGACCTTGCCTCTCTCGTTGACGAGTGGCACGCATCAGGTCTGTGCCACACTCACGCCATCGCGATCACCGACACATCAACAGGTGGACCTTCCTCTGCGTCTGCATGAGGAAGCAGTTGTCACGTCCGCTCGCATATGTGCCGATACCGGGCACCCGGCGCAACGTGCGTTATCTCAACAGAATTGGCGATCTCGCGCGGCAGGTCCCTGAGTCGTTCGGCCCCGGTGCGTCCTACGATCGATCGTTGTCTATTGGTCGGCGTGGTCGATTTCCACAGAGATTCCTTCGCCCACAGCCTGTTGGATCTGGCTGACTGATGAGTCGTTGAGTACGGCGATTACGCCGCTCGGGTTGCCATTCTCATCGATGGTGACCGCCATGGTCGATACGTCGCAGGTGAGGCTGTTTAGGATTCGGTTGGCTGTTTGGTAGGCGGGTTCAGTTTCGTCCAGCATCATCTCGATGGGTGCCTCTCCTGACGTGATACATCTTCCGTCGATGGCTGCTTCCGCCGTCATGCTGACTTCGCTGTTGACCCCGTCGCCATCGACGATCGCGATGCCGTCGAGCACGGCAATTCTCATGTGGTAGCGCTCGCGTTGGTCGGCAGGGATCGTTGTTGCGGGGGATGTTTGCTCGCTGTCAGGGCGAGTCGCGACTTCGAGGGGTTGGCCAAGCCACACCGTTGCCGCACCGGCGTCGGTTGGTGGGATTGGTGCAGGGAACGACAGAAGTGCGCTTGATGGACCAATTGCACCGCTGGCCGGACTGGTGATGCCGCTTGCTGCGGGTTGTTGGTGCTCGATCGACCAGGATGTCAGGTCTTTGCTGAAGAGGATCTTGGTGCTGCCGGACATGTCTGCGATGGCGGCGATGGCGCCGAGCTCGCCACCGAAGACCATTCGAGGCCAGAACTCGACGTTGACGATCGACGTGGGTGCCCAGTCGACTCCGTCTGGCGAGACCCAGACGGCAACGTCCCCGAGTTCCGTCGCAAGCTCCGAGTTCGAGTCCATGAGGAACTGGGTGGCCATCAGTAGCCCGTTTGGCGTGGTGGCGATGGTCTCATCAAGCGGAGCGTTGTTGACTGCAGGCACAGCGATATTCATCTCCTGCCAGTCGATCCCGTCGGTTGACAGGAACGTTTTCCACTCGGAAAGACCGGTGTCGCGTGAGCTCTCTACTGCAACAGAGACGATGCCGGTTGGTATGGCGTTGAGGCTGAGTGCATAGGTTGACTCGCCGCCGAGTGGTTCCTCTCCGATTTCCCAGTTCTCGCCGTCGCCTATCCAGAACCGGCTCACATAGGGTCCTGCAGTGGAGGCCGCGCCGTCGGGCGTGGTGTAGTTGATTCCGAGCACCAATGTGCCGTTGTACTCCGCCATGCCGAGCAGCCAATACGGATCGACCCCATCTCCGTCGCCCGCTGCTGTGATGCTGTGGAACTCTGGCTGTGGCAAATCGAGGAGATGCCAGCCACTGCCGTCGGTCGAACCCCAGACTTGGTAGCCGCTGTCAGCCTCTCCGCCCAGCACGGCCATGGACTCCGTCGCAAACATGTGCGGGTCAAACAGCGGCGGGATATCGGATTGGATTTCGGACCACTCCTCACCTCGATCCGAGCGGAAAAGGCGTCCCGAAACCGTGAAGGCAACGAATCGGTCCTGGAAGTACACGATGTTCTCAACAGTCCCGGCATCTGGGCTGATCTCAATCTCGGACCACGAGAGCGAACCTGCATCGGAGAACGGCACCAAGTCGGCCCCCGTCCCGGTATCAAGGGACGTTGAATCATCTACGCCAGGGGTCTGCGGGGCCACAACCTCGGGGTTCGTTCCGGCAAGGTCGGTGTCGCTGTTGCCGCGTTCTCGATTGACGAAACCGACGATTCCTATCGAGACAATGACAAGCACGAAACCAGCAGCTACGGCCAGGATTGGCGCCAAACGCGACTTGGAAATGGGTGAAGGTCGCTGCAGTTGCCCTGCTGGAAGCGCTGGGTCGTTGCTTGGGTGGCTGTCGGTGCTTGCGTCCCGGAGGATCTGCTCTACAGCAGCGTCGTACACGTTGTACGGCCCGCGCCGTGACCCTCTCCCTGCCAGCATCTCGAAGGTTGTCCGCGTCTGACTCATCACTACACCTCTTGGCTGATCTGGTTGCGTAGGAACTCTCGTGCGCGCACGGCGATCTGCCGGCTGTTCGCCTCGGTCAGACCGAGCATGTCAGCTACCTCGCTGAAACTGTGACCTTCGACATCGTGAAGAAACAAGACTGCCCGACCAATAGGATTCAGATTGAGCAAGTCGCCTAGATCAGAGGGGTAGGACGGCGTCGTAGAGACAGGCGTCTCAGTTTCCAGGCTGCGTTGCGCCCCGCGGGCGACTATCTGACGCTTTTGGTGATTGCGCGCAAGGTTGGTGATGGTGCGCCGTAGATATGCCTCCGGATTGTCCAGCCGCGTCAGCGGACCATGGCACAGCGTCCTAACAAGCGCCTCCTGAAGCAGATCATCCGGCTCCAAGTCCCACGGACCGACAGCACCAGCGAACCTACGGAGACGATCGTACATCTCAGCAAAGAGGACTCGCCCCTCACGAAACTGGTCGGACCGCAAACAACTACCCCTAACTACCTCTCTACATCTAAGAACAGTTCAACACCCCAACATGTGACACACAAACCTGCAGTTCGCAGCCGAAGACCACCAACGCTCGGCAAATCCGAGACGCCTGCGAGACCGCCGCACAATGGACGTGAACGCAGAGACCGCACATATCACCCACCGCCCGGAGCGATATCGAGTACGCCCCACCGTCCGGGATCCGGCAATATGCGCTCTCCGCATGGCTGCCAACTGGAGGAACCGCATTGCTTCCAAACTCCGCTACAGCTTCGGCAGCACGCGGCTCGACACCGCCATTCCATCGCAACCTGCCTGCAACCCAACACACTGGGACGGGGCGGGACTGGAAGGGACGAACCGGCCTGCGCGACCGCAAGAAGTCCTGTCCCGGTCGACTAGATGGGACGAGAGGGGATTCTATGGGATGGGTCGACCGAGGTTGAGGGCCTAGTGGGACATGTTCCCGTGGAAGTTCGAGTCTTCTCTCCCAAAGCCCAAAACGTTGGTCCCCTCACGAGCGCGTCTTTCGCCGCGACGAGTCCGCGACGACAATATGCATCCTTGCCGCACCGGGATGCTCGCCATAGGCTGAGGCTGTCGATCGCAGCTTCGTAGTACGAGGTCGGTGGAAATCGGGAGGCAATGATGCGGCAACGACCGTCCTACCTATGGCTCAGCCTGCTCCTTGTCGGCGCGCTGACGGTGACCGCATGCGGTGCAGCTGAGGAGCCGGGTGGAGAGACGACGTCCGTTCCAACCACCGCCGAACTGGAGCTGACGACGCTTCCCCCAGAAACCACGGCACCACCAGCGACGACGGCGGCGCCGGAGACCACAACGGCGACGGCCCAGGGAAAGCAGTACGGTGGCGAGGTCGTCGTTGCCGATGACCAGGAACCGCCGACGCTCAATTGGGCGGTCCCGGGTGGGGACAACTTCATTGTCTCGATCATCGGTCAGGCCTACTGGGCCGGAGTCCAGGACATCGACGGCTTCACGCTCGAGCTATTTCCTGAGCTCGTGACTGAGCTGCCCACTGTGGCCAACGGCGGGGTCGTCCTCAACGACGACGGCACGATGACGGTGAGCTACCAGATTCGTGACGAAGCGGTTTGGTCGGACGGCACCCCGATCAGCGGTGACGACTTCCAGTTCACGCTGGACGTCATCCTGGATCCGGAGCTGCCGGTCGACAAGACCACATATCAGGACATTGTTTCTACCGGTGCGGGCGACAAGACCTTTTCGTTCGTGCTGGCGCAGCCGACCGCCCTATACGAAGTCCTGTTCGGCCAGATTATTCCCAAGCACGCAGTGGAAGGGACGGACTTCACGACGGACTGGAACAACGTGATGTGGCCGTCGGCCGGTCCTTTCGTGTTCGACGCCTGGCAACGGGGGGAGTTCCTCCGGGTCGTCCGCAACGACAACTACTGGAAGACCGATCCGGAGACCGGCATGCAGCTGCCGTACCTCGACAGCGTCGTGTTCCGGTTTATCCCCGAGACCGAATCGATCATCACCGCCTTCAAGGGCCGCGAGGTCGATGTGATCCAGCCTCCACCAGCGACCCAGACGATCGAGGCTCTTCAGAATCTGGAGCCAGAGGGTGCGAAGGTGGAGGTCTTGTCGGGACCCGTGTGGGAGCACGTGAACTTCCAGTTCGGTCCTGGTCGTCTCGACCGCAACGAGAACTCTGCCAACGAGAACCTCAACTACCGAAGGGGCGTTGCTCACACCATCGACAAGGATCTGATTGTCGATGAAATCCTGGCGGGTCAGGTTGAGCCTCTGGATTCCTTCCTCGATCCGGTCACCCCGAGCATCTCCACTGGTGCGTGGTCGCAGTATGACCACAACCCCGAGAGGGCAATTGGCTACTTCGAGGACGCCAAGGCAGAGCTTGGCGTAGACGAGCTGTACGCCGTCTTCTCCACGACCTCCAACGGTGATGCCCGCGTCAGGATTGCCGAGCTTCTCGCCAACATGTTCGAGGAGGTCGGTGTCAACTATGAGAACCAGCTCGAGGATTCGCAGCTGTTCTTTGGCGAGACACTCGACAACGGCAACTGGGACCTTGGACAATGGGCGTGGGTTGGACAGCCGGGCTTCTCTGGTGCCATCAGCCTGTTTGACTTATTCGACCCTGAGGCTCCGCCGCCGGACGGCGGCAACTACTACCGCTGGGGAACCACGGACTCGTCCGTCATCGACGAGAGCACGGAGCGGTTTGCGGAGATTCGTGACCTGATCAACCAAAGCGTAGATCGAGAGTCCCTGATTCCATTGCTCCAGGAGGGCGAGCAGATCCTCGCCGACCAGGTCGTGATCCTCCCGCTCTATGCCCGGCTGGTGACGGCTGCCGTCTGGGCCGATGAGGTAGGCGGCTTCAAACACAACCCAACTCAGGCTGCGCATACCTGGAACATGGAAGAGTGGTATCGCGTCGACCTCTAGCCGGGCAGCTCGGAGCCCGGTCTGAAGTCAGACCAACTCGAGCTGGGGCTCTCCATGGGGTTCCTCGTCGGCAGTGGGATGGGGTTGTCGATCACGCGGTGGCTGCGCGGTGTTCCCGGTGAGCACCATCACGCCGACCCGTGCGATCCGCCAGGCCACGATGGTGGTGGCAAACGCGGCCAACGCAAAGAGGAACACGACAACTGCGCCTCGCGCCGTACTACCGATGGAGCCAAGGGCTCCATCGATGGTCGCCGAGATCTCGTCGCCAACGCTGCCGACGGCATCGGACAGGCTCGATTCGATGTCGACGTTGAGAATCTCGTCGACTTGACCTACGGTGCCGGAGGCCTCGCTCACGCCGGGGACGGCAACTTCACCGGCGAGGGTGTTGGTGGCTCCGTCCGCGTCCTCCACAGTCAGTGTCACGACGTAGCTGCCGTATCGGACATAATCGTGAATGACGGTCTCGCCATCGCTCGAGGTGCCATCTCCGAACTCCCATCGCCATGCGGCGAGATCGGCCCGGCCCGGAATCGATGTGGATTCGAGGCGAATCCGGTAGATCGGTGGGTTGACGGACTCGACGACGATGGCCTCCCAGCGGAACCTGGCTACGGGCTCCGCACGGACGTCGTCGTCGTCGACGGTCATGACCGCCGGGGAGCGATTGTCGGTTTGAGGGAACCATCGGTCGTACGCCGACACCGGGTCACGCAGGATCGGGAAGAGCGTGTAGAACACGATCATGAAGAGGGCGAGGCCGATGAGAACCAGCGCGCTCCCCAGCACGGTGGCCCACTCGGGTCGGCGATAGACGAGGCGATCGATCACGATCTACCCGTCGGCGAGTCTACGCCGCGTGTTAGAGGAGGGCCCGGGTGGTGAATTGCGCTTCGAGCGAGGTTCGTCTGGCCTCGAATCCACAAACGAATTCCCATTGAAGAGCTTGTCGCGATAATCTGCTGCCTCGCCCTACGAGAGTTGGATGTTGAACGCGCTGGTCAACAAACGAATTCGCTTGCTGGTGCCCGTGGCGCTGGTCATCTTTGCGATGGCGCTGGGAAGCCCGATCGCCACCGGACAGGAGTCTGCGGAACTGCCCCCCGGCGGCACGTTCACCGACGACGACGAGATGCAACAAGAGGGCTACATCGAAGCCCTCGCCGCAAGCGGAGTCACCAAAGGCTGCAACCCTCCCGAGAACGATCGATTCTGTCCCAAGGACTCGGTTACTCGGGGTCAGGTAGCTTCATTTCTGGTCCGGGCGCTCAATCTTCCGCCATCCGATGTAGATCAGTTCACCGATGATGAGGAGTCGCCGCATCAGGCCGACATCAACGCCTTGGTTACGGCCGGCATCACAAAGGGCTGTAATCCACCGGATAACACAGAGTTCTGTCCCGACCGCTCCATCACGAGAGGCGAGATCGCCGCATTCCTCGTACGTGGCTTTGGATATGAGATTCCGGTCGAAGCCGACACCTTCGACGACGACGACTACTCAGTTTTCGAGGGTCAGATCGAGGCACTGGCTGCGGCGGGCATCACCTCCGGATGCGGCGAGGCGACTTTCTGCCCGGAGAGTGCGATCCAGCGCGGCAACCTCGCCGTTTTCCTCTCCCGCGCACTGGAACTCGATCCAATTGTGCCGCCGGTCCGGCCGCACGTCATCGGCGAGTTCACGACCTATCACAAGTGTTGCGAGTCCCGTGTCACCAACATCCACCTGATTGCCGACGCTGTTGATGGAGTTGTCGTCGAGGCCGGGGCTACTTGGTCGCTCAATGAGCACGTTGGGCAGCGCACCAGTGCCAAAGGCTACGTGCCCGCCGGGGCGATCGTCGGCGGCGAGTTGGTCGCTGAGGTGGGCGGCGGTACCAGCCAGTTCGCGACGACCATCTACAACGCCATCTTCTTCGCCGGGCTCGAAGATGTCTATCACCGCCCTCACTCGATCTACTTCTCTCGCTATCCGTTGGGGAGAGAGGCGACCTTGGGGTGGACCTTGCCCGACATCGTGTTCACCAATGACACCGACCATCCGCTGACCATCGACACCAGCTATACCGACACGAGCATCACAGTCAAGCTGATCGGCGCTAATGGTGGCCGGCAGGTCTATACAACCACGACAGGTTCGGCGACCACGTACGGCGGCGGATCGGCAACCGTGACACGCACCATTGTCTACCCGGATGGAACATCGACATTCGAGACCTGGTCCCACAGGTACAACCCGATGATTACCGACCCGGACCCAGACCCCGAACCACCACCGCCACCACCGCCGGAGCCTCTCTAGGTGACCGGTCAGGTGAGTGCCGGGGTACTGCTCTACCGCAAAACCGGCGGGGTTTTGGAGGTCCTCATCGGCCATCCGGGCGGGCCATTCTGGGTGAACAAGCACGAAGGCGCTTGGAGCATTCCCAAAGGCCTGGTCGAACAAGGCGAGGATGCCGCCGTTGCTGCGCTTCGCGAGTTTGCGGAGGAGACCGGCCATATGCCGCCGAGCGACGACCTGATCGATCTCGGCGAAGTGCGGTTGCGTTCCGGGAAACGGGTTGTCGCCTGGGCGATTTGCGGCGACATGGACCCGGCCCATGCCACCTCGAACAATGTCCATCTGGAGTGGCCCCGGGGGAGTGGGCGCTTTATCGACTTCCCCGAGATCGACCAGTTGCGGTGGTGCTCGGTACCTGAAGCGGAAACCTTGCTCAATCCGGCTCAATCGGCGTTTCTTTCCAGGCTGCAGAAAAGCCTTGACCACGCGGAGTAGCGACCGATACACTATCCGTAGTGGTAGGTATGGGGGCTGTTCTAAGATTTGGAGACGGCCGTGAAATTATGGACAGAGCTTGAAGGAGCGCAGTTCACTCTCGCTGTGCGCGGATACGACCGTGGTGAGGTCGATAAGTTCATCGATGCTGCGGTTGCGGCAGTCCGCGATGTAGAGGACAAGAACTCAGCTCTACATGCCAAGGTGAAGGCACTCGAATCCGAGCTGACCAGCCGACGGCAGACATCGTCCAGCGTCGAGCATGCCTTCCTCGAGGCCGTTGAGAAGAAGCAGCTCATGCTTGCCGACGCCGAGAAGAGGGCAAACGAGATTTTGGCGAGGGCAGAGAGCCATGCCGCCAGCAGCTCCGCTGCGCTGGAAGCCGAGGCGATTCGCGAACAAGCGTCGCTGATGCTCGAGCAAGCTTCGACGATGCTGTCCGATGCCGAGCGTGAGGCGGTCATGATCCGTTCCAAGGCCGCAGCCGAGGGCGAGCACGCAGTTACCGCGATCAAGGCAGAGGCAGAGAGGATGCTGTCGGCAGCGCAGAACGAGGCCGCGGCAATCGTTGCCGGAGCCGAGCAGCAGCATGATCGTCTTGCCGCTGCATTGCGCTTGCTTCAGGACGCTGTGGCCGAGATGCTGACCACGGGTGCCGAGCGGCATGATGTGATCAAGGTGGTTCTCGATGAGGCCACCGGGGCAGACACGCACAACTCACAAGATGCGGCGATCGCCGGATAAAGCGATCTGAATAAGCCTCAGGGAACGTCGCGACTCCGGTACCATGCCGGTTTGGTGGATCCGGGCGTCCGATCACGGCCACCTCGAATCATGGCAAAGAAAAAGGTAACCAATCGACTTCAGCAGATCGGCGGCCCACCGTCGCGTTCGGCGATGCCCCCGATGCCGGGTCGCGATAGCGAGGCACAACTCGTTGAACTCGGCATGTTCATTACCGCAACAGTGTTCGGGACCCTGATCATCAGCGTGCTTGCCGTGATATTCGGGTTGGGGGCGATTGAGAACTACCTAGAGACCGAAGCGACGGCCCTCATTGACCGTCAGGTAGCTGCAGCAGCTGAGGAAGATCCAACCGTTCCCGTCCGTACCGATATCTCGGTCGAGGCCAGCGCAACGGACGTCCGTCTTCGTGGCACCGTCGGGTATGAAGAACATGCCGTGTCGCTCAAGCCGATGGTGGAGCGGATCGAGGGGATCGGGAACGTCACCGCAGAGCTGGAATACCTGGCACCGGTCGTTATCGACACCCCGGATGTCGTGGCGGCGCCGATCAGGATCACCTGGGCGAACCGAGCCGCAACCGTTGTCGGCGAGGTGTCGGACGAAGCAACCAGGACCGCATTGGTATCGACCCTCGAAGAGGTCTTCGCCGTCGGCGTCAACGCAGACGACTTCACAATCAAGGAAGGCGCTCCCAGCGAGCGAGATTGGTTGTCGGCCGTCATCGGCCTGATCAAAATCGGTGGGGACACACTCCCGGAGGGCAGCCTTCTGGTGAACGCTTCCGAGCGCCTGGTCCAGATGAGCGGCGAATACGAGACGCGGCAGGACCGGGCCGATGCGCAGGATGACATCGAGGCCCTGATTGCCGGTACCACGTTTGCCTTCAACAGCGGCCTGACCATTCCCGAGCCCCCGGCATTCACGCCGGAGGACGTTGTGGAGTTGCAGGAATCGATTGATGACCTCATCGAGGGCAAGGTCGTTGAGTTCGAGCTAAACAGCGATGTGCTCACTCCGGTCGGCATCAATCTGTTGGACGAGATCCTGGCCGCACTCGAACAGTTCCCGAATGTACCGATCGAGATCGCCGGCCACACCGACAACCAGGGCAGCCCCGAGGAGAACCTGGATCTCAGCGAACGGCGAGCTCGAGCGGCGCTTGACTATCTGGTTGCCAACGGCCAAGACGCCGATCGTTTTGAGGTAAAGGGTTACGGTGAAGATGTTCCGGTGGCGTCGAACGACACGGCCGAGGGGCGGGCGCGCAATCGCAGGATCGAGTTCAAGGCTTTGGAGGAGTAGCGGAGATGCTGTTTATCGCAGGACAGATCGTTGTCTGGATCGTCGTGGCGGTTGTCTTCGGCTTCCTCGTCGGCTGGCTCGCACGCGGGCGCGGCAAAACCCAGCCCAAGAGGCGCGGCTTCCGTTAGACGCGAAGATCCGTCACCGTTGAATAGGCCGGCGCCGTAGCCGGGCGACGCTGGTAGACGAGCAGGGGAGGGTGCATCGGGCGCGCCTGATACAGGTGGGGCCCGCGGCGAGCAAGTCGGATCTCTGCGCCCGGTATGGCAGACGTCGCGGGGTCAACCCGGATTTCGCCGCCTATGCGGAGCTTTGCGGAGGCAGGGGATTCCGACTCGACAAGCCCTTTGAAGGCGCCACCTCGGGTCGATGGGTCTAGGAAGGCTGTAGAGCCAATTCCAGGACGTCACCGATGTCCGCAGGAGTGTGGAACGTCATATCGTCTCGTACCGACTCCGGTACGTCATCGAGATCATCAGCGTTGCGGGCGGGGAGAATGATTTCCCGCAGACCGGCGCGATGGGCGGCAAGTACCTTCTGCTTGACCCCACCGATGGGGAGAACCTTGCCCTGCAACGTGACTTCTCCGGTCATCCCGACGTTTGCCCTTACCGTGCGATTGGTGAGCAGGCCCACCAGGGCGGTTGTCATTGTGATTCCAGCGGAAGGGCCATCCTTGGGAATGGCTCCCGCCGGGACGTGGAGATGGATTCTCCCGTCGAGGTCACGAGGATCTATGCCGAGCTCTGCCGCATGGCCCCGTACATAGGAAACCGCAATCTGCGCGGATTCCTTCATCACATCGCCGAGTTGCCCGGTGAGCGTCAGCCCCGGGTCTCCCGGGATCGTGCTTGCCTCTACGAATAGAACATCGCCACCTGCTCCGGTGACGGCGAGACCGGTCGCAACACCGGGGACGGCGGTGCGGTCATCGATTTCGCTGTGGTGCACGGTCGGCTTCCCGAGCAAATCGCGCAGATCGTCCACGCCAACGGTGACCGGCGTGGCCGCCGTTTCGGTGGCGATGGTCGTCGCTACTTTTCTGACGAGCTTTCCAAGCTGACGCTCGAGGTGGCGGACGCCCGCCTCGCGGGTGTAGTCGTCGACAACCGCACGGACGGTATCGGCGTCGAGCACGAGTTCCGCAGCGGTCAACCCGCTGCGCTCGATCACCCGGGGCAGGAGATGGGTCGCGGCAATCTCCGTCTTCTCGTCGAGTGTGTACCCATCGAGGCGGATCACCTCGGTTCGATCGAGCAGCGGCGCAGGGATCGTCTCGAGGACATTGGACGTCGCCAGGAACATCACATCCGACAGGTCGAGCTCGTACTCGAGGTAGTTGTCCCGAAAGGTGTGGTTTTGCTCGGGGTCGAGCACCTCGAGAAGGGCCGATGACGGATCACCACGCCAATCGTTGCCCACCTTGTCCATCTCATCGAGAAGGAACACGGGGTTCATTGAGCCGGAATCGATCATGGCGCGAGCGATTCGACCGGGGCGGGCCCCAACATAGGTGCGGCGATGGCCGCGAATCTCAGCCTCATCGCGCAGGCCACCGAGGGCGACGCGGACGAACTTCCGCCCGAGAGCCCTGGCCACCGATTCGCCCAGCGACGTCTTGCCGACACCAGGCGGACCGACGAGCAGCAGGATCGTGCCCGTGCCTTTCGTCGAGCTGTCGAGGTCTCGTTCGCTTCGCAGTTTGCGAACCGCGAGGTGCTCGATGATTCGCTCTTTGACATCGGCGAGGCCCGTATGGTCGGAATCGAGCACGGCCCTGGCCTCGGTGAGATCGAGATTGTCGTCGGTCGTGGTTCCCCACGGGATATCGAAGGTGGTATCGAGCCAGGTTCGAATCCAAGAGTGCTCGGGGCTCTGCTCGCTGAGTCGCTCCAGGCGATCGAGTTCCCGTTCCACGGCCTCGACGACAGACTCGGGCATCTCGAGATTCTCCAGCCGCTGCCGGTACTCCTCGAGCACGGAGCTTTCGTCTTCCCCGAGTTCTTTGCGGATGGCACTCATCTGTTGCCGGAGAACGAACTCGCGTTGGTTCTTCTCGATGCTCTCCGCGGCGTCGTCGCGGACTCTTTGGCGAATTGTCAGCCCGGCCAGTACTTCACTCATCCACTCGAGAGCCAGTTCGAGCCGTTCATCAACGTCGATTGTCTCGAGAAGCTCCGCCTTGCGTGGAAGCTCGAGATCGGGCGAGTAGACGAGGAGGTCGGCGAGGTGACCGGGATCATCTGTCGCCAGGATGCGGTCGGCACTGCCCCGGACGCCACGGTGGTCGAGAATCTCCTGGAGAATGGCTCGCAACTCGGCGCCTCTGGCGACGGTAGCGGGGGAGTATTCGAGCTGCTCCGGCAGGGGGTCGACATCTACCCAGAGGACCTCGTCTTCCCGGGTCGTACTCTTCCCGATCCGTGCCCTGGAGAGACCGCTGATGATTGCCGAAGTTCCCGATCGGTCGGATACCTCCTGGATCTCTGCAATTGTCCCGACCGAGGTGTATTCGCCGTCGATCACAGGGATCAGGACGAGACGACCGCCGGTCGCTTCTGCCGAGGCGAGCGCTTTGGCTGCCGCTTCAGACTCGATGGTGACGGTGATGACCATGTGAGGAAAAACAATCCCGCTGCGGAGCGGGAGTACCGGGAGGCTGGTTGTGGTTAGGTCGGACAAGGGTGACCTTTCGTTTGGTACGGGAACAACCGGATTGGCCGGGTCATCTATTCCCACAGCTATGAAATCTATAAATGAAGCACTCATATTATTCGGTGCTGCCGGTATAGATGACGCTGTGGTCAGCGAGCCTCTTGGCGACTCGTCAGCCACGCACCGACCAGAATCAGGGCAATGCCACCGAGTGCGAGCTGTGACGCCGACTCATCGCGAAGGCCGACGCCGAGTATCAGAGCCACGATTGGGACGAAGTACGTGGCAATCGATCCACGAGTTGCGCCGGCGCGTCCCACGAGTGTGGTCATGGCGACAAAGGCGATACCGGTGCCCAAGGCCCCCAAAGCCAGCAGGGCGGCCGTGCTCGACAGCGTGACATGGCTCTCAGGGAGAGCAAGCAACCCGAGAGGGATGGTCAATACCGCAGCAAGGGCGAGCGCACGGAGGAGAACCGGCAGAGCCCCGTAACGCTGCTGGAGGGGAACCGCAAGATTGATGCCCACGCCATAACAGGCAACGGCGAACAGAAGCAGGCCGACTCCGAGGTACCCATTGTCGAAGTCGCTGCCACCTTGGAGCGAAACCGCAGCCACACCGATGAACCCGAGGGCGAGGCCAATGATCTGGATGCGTGCCGGTGACCTGCGCAGCAGGACTGCGGCCACCACCGACGCGAATAGGGGTACGGCACCGTTGATCATCCCGCTCAATGAGGAAGAGATCCACTGTTGGGCCACGGGGAAGAGATACATGGGGACGGCCATCCAGACGACCGCAACCGCGGCCACCCGCGGCCAATCATCTCGCTCAATCGGCCGACGCGCCGCAGGGAACGCAGCGAGCGTTACGAAACCCAGCGTGAACCGGGCCGCTGTGATGAAAGAGGGCTCGAAGGATTCGAGGCTTTCGGCGATGAACAGGAACGAAGAGCCCCAGATGGCGGCGACCGCAACGAGGAGGGCCCATTCGACAGTCCCGAAAGCTTGACGATGGCTTCCGGGCGCGGTGAATCTCGACTGTGTTGATGTCACTGTGCTGGCTGTCCTTCCCGTTCTGATCCCCCGGGGTGTCCCTGGGATCACCAGAACAAACCCCACAGGTGCGGCGAGAGTTGCAAACTAGCGATCAGCGTCTGGCATTGAGCCCGGGGCCGGACCAGACCTCGGTACGCATGACGGCAACGGCGGTCACGATCACTCCGCCCGCTCCGATCAGGTATACAGGCAAGACACCGATCCAGTCGGACAGCGCACCACCGATGGCGGCCCCGAGCGGAATGAGCGACCAGCTGATCGTTCGCGAGGCGGCGACGACACGACCCAGCATCTCCGGTGGGGAGAGCCGCTGGCGCATGGTGACGATGGCGATGTTGGCGAATCCAACGCCACCGACCCCGATCCCCGCCGGAATAAAGCCCCAGAAGCTCCCCGAGAAGACCATGCCGATGAATCCGCCACCGAACAGCAGCAACCCAAACGCAAACATGCGGCCCAGGTGGGCTCGCTTGGCGATCCGGGGGCCCATGAAGATCATGGCGCTGCCGACCGCCGCTTGCAGTCCGATGAAGAGCCCGACAAGGGCAGCATCGTCGCCGAGGAAGTCCAAGAATCCGGGCAAGCCGGAATTGAGATATTCGGGAATGAAGAGCGCAAGCAGCGCTTCGAGTGGGGCAAAGACCAGATTGGCAATCGCGGCACCGAGCGTTACCCAGCGCAATTGGGGGTGGCGGAGCAGGAAGCTGATCCCGGACCGTAGCGAGGCGAGGAACGGTTCTCCCGCTTCGAGCTTCACCCGGTCCTTGACCCGTACCCCGGCCAGGAACATGGCGGACACCAAGAATGTCGCAGCGTTCACGGAAAAGGCGACGGGGTAGCCGCCGCCGACGGAGATCAGAACCCCACCGAGCGCGGGGCCGAGGGCGAAGGCCGATGTTCTGGCGAGGGCCAGGTGTGAGTTGACGGTGACGAGGTGATCCTCAGGGATCACAGACGGGAGGAGAGCCTCGAGGCCACTGTTGAAGAACGTGGCCAGCGACCCGACGATGAATGCGGCCAGAAACACCATCCACGGAAGCGCAGCATCCGAGGCGGCCCCGATCGCCAACATGAAGAATGCCGCGGCCCGCAGTAGATCTGACCCAATCAGTATTGGTTTGATGGCGAAGCGGTCGAGAAACACTCCCGCGGTGAACCCGAACAGGAGGGTGGGGACGGTCTCTGCCGCGGCAGTGAGACCGAGATCGAGACCCTTTCCGGTGAGATGGACCATGAAGAGCGGCATCGTCACGTAGGCGATGTAGTCACCCAGCAGCGAAATCGCCTGGCCCCAAACGATGGGGCGGGCACGATGTCGACTCCCGCTGAGGTCCCTCAGAGTGCTCAGATCGGGTGGTTCGACGAAAGGCATTGCGACGCATGATAATGACTGCCGGGGGCAGCGGACCATCCACGGTCCGTGTTGTCGATTGACAGCGCCATTGCGAAATCGGGTAGCCTCAATGGGGCATCGGCCGTTGGTGATCCGGGAAGAGAGAAAGCACATGCCAGGAGCGACAGAACTACCCCAGTTGGTTACTGAGTTCGTCGACATGTCCAAGGAGTATCTCCGTCAGGAGACCGTCGAGCCGGCGAAGCGTCTCGGCCGATTCGCCGGGTTCACTATCGGAGCATCGTTCCTGTTTGCCCTGGGTGGCCTGATGCTGGCCATCGCCGGGATGCGCGGGATCATCTATCTGCTGCCGGATGGGCCGAACTGGTCGGCTCTCGGCTACGTCCTGGCCGCTCTGGCCATCGGACTGGTGATTGGAGTAATGGTGGGCGTTGCCGGCAGAGACACTGAATCGAAGGAGGTCTGACAATGGCCATCGAGCGTGCAGATCTCGAAGCGAAGCTACGCGAGATCGAAGAGATCGTCGACGAGACCAAGAGCCAGGCCAAAACGACGGGTACTGCGATTGCCGTAGTCGCGGTTGTGGCGATCGTGCTGGTCTTCCTGCTGGGCAGGCGGCGGGGCCAGAAGCGGGGCGGAGCGCGCGTTGAGATCTATCGGGTCTGATGTTTAGTCGATTCGTATCTTTCGGGGTGAGGCAGCTCTTTGGAGGTGCCAGACGCGGGCAGCCGGTGTTGACTGCGCTCGGCGCGGCCATCTCGATCTGGGGTCTGTTTCGCCGCTTTAGCCGGAGCGAGAAGCTTGTCTACAGCCGAACACTGCACGACGGCGAGACCATCCGAATCTCCCAACGGCGCGGGGCGGCTGCCGTCGCGGATGAGGAGGCGTAGATCGTGTTTGGCAGCAATCGTGAAAAGTTCATCAAGGTCGTCGTGTGGGTGGTCGTGCTGGCCATGCTCCTGACGATCATTGCTTCGCTTGCCTCGGCCTTTTAGAAGCCGTCGTAGTGGCCGTATTCCGACCCGGTGACCCATGTCTGCTCTTTGATCGCAAGGGGCGTCGCTATCTGATCGAGCTGATCCCCGGGGCTCAGTTTCACCACCACCATGGCCTTCTTCCCCACGATGACATCATCGGAAGCGAGGAGGGCTCGACGCTGAAGTCCTCCCTGGGGCGCGGTCTGACCGTGCTGAGACCGCGTCTTGCCGATTTTGCATTGAAGATGCCGCGCGGTGCGGCGGTCGTCTACCCCAAGGACACCGGAGCGATTCTGGTCTGGGCGGACATCAAGCCGGGCGCGCTGGTGGTGGAAGCCGGGACGGGATCGGGTGCACTCACCATGGCGCTGGCCCGTGCCGTCGGCGAAAACGGCAGGGTCGTGTCATTTGAGCTCAGGGAGGATCATGCGGCTCTGGCCAGGAAGCGAATCGCCGGCTTCTTCGGTGGCGTGCCCGAGAACGTGGAACTCAGGGTGGGGACTGTCGAGGAGGGCTTGAAGGAGCTGCGTCCCGACCGCGTGGTGCTCGACCTTCCCGAGCCGTGGCATTCTGTCCCGATTGCGGCGGAGCGTCTGGCTCCGGGTGGCATATTCAGTTGCTACGTGCCGACGGTGCCACAGGTCCAGGAGGTGCGGAACGCTCTGGACGATGCCGGTACGTTCCTCGACGTCATGACGTTCGAGATGATGATGCGGGAGTGGACCGTTGGCGGACGTTCCGTCCGCCCCAACCACAGGATGATTGGGCATACGGGCTTCATAACAGTCGCCCGCAAGCTGGAGCCTGCGGGCGACTGAGCTAGCTATGAGGGTGCTGGGTAGGCTCGGTGGAGACTCGTCATCCCAACAGGACTGCAGTCCTATCTAGAGCGAGAAGTCGTAGCCGGCAATATGCATCAGCATCCTCGTTCTGAGTTGTTACGGCTCGACGAAGATGCACTCGCCCGGGCATTCCTCGGCGGATTCAACCACCAGGTCCATCTGCCCTTCCGGGATCTCCGCTAGACCTTCTGCGCCCTCGGGATTGCCCTCAGAGGCGGCAAAGATCTTCTCGCCCTCGCGTACGTAGGCGAGACCATCGTCGAGCAGGACGAAAACATCGGGGGCTATCTCCTCGCAGAGGCCGTCTCCCGTGCAGAGGTCCTGATCGATCCAGACTTTCATGACTTCCCTTTCGAAGGTTGTAGCGCAGGATTGTACCCGGCCGCGACTTGTTGCAGGTGGTAATCGGATAGGACGGTCCAGCCCTTGAGGGACGGGTCCGATAGCGGGGTGAGCGTGGGTTCTACTGATACAGCGGGCGTACCCGCTGTGGGTGAGATG